>Ga0105047_10008724_pt1 | contig 16862 bp, 17 predicted proteins | sample MAT04_FD_78384 | JGI IMG/M metagenome (GOLD analysis project Ga0105047, IMG submission 78384) | Freshwater microbial communities from Lake Fryxell liftoff mats and glacier meltwater in Antarctica - MAT-04 (megahit assembly) | ecosystem: Environmental > Aquatic > Freshwater > Ice > Liftoff...
AGGCACTCCCAGCCCACGATCGTCTCCTCACTCGCCTCGTCCAAATGAATGTGGATCCGGATGCCATAGCCCGCTAAGTGTGCCACTGCCCCGCTCTTCACGCCGCCCTTGCGCGGTGCCGGGCGACGGGTGACCAGCAGGCGCTTGCCCATAATCTCCTTGGACAAAGCCATCACCACCGGCAGCAGGCCGCGGTCGATGACGTGCTGCATAATGCGGTCGTTGCTGGTGAAACGGGTCAGGTCCTTATAAGGCTGTTCGGCGCGACGGAAGTGCTTCAGCACCACCTCTTCGCCTTGGGCCCGGGATACCGAGTTCACGTCCCCCGGCTCTGGATCGTGGATGTGCGCCGTGCTGCGCAGATTGAAGAGACTATTCATGCGCATGTCGGCGAGGACAGCGAAGCGGTCAGCGAGTTTTTGCATCAAAGCGGGCGCGCCTCATACAGCACCTGTTCGTCTTCACTGTTGATGACCAGTAGATACACCGTACCGTCGTCGCGGAAGTCGATGCCGAGCACGCGAAGGATGTATTCGCCCGCCGGCGTGGGCTGGAACAGATTCGCTACCTTCAAGTAACGATCGCCCTTGCGCACCATCAGGAACGGCGTCCCGGCGCTGTGTTGGAAGAATACATCGCCCGCGCGATTCACATCGAACAAACTTACGCTGTTTACCACCTGTCCGTGCGGCAGCACCTGCGAGGCGTTCAGTACGACGTCCCACGCCGCGCCCGTCCACTCCGCAACGATGTTGCGCGCGCCGGCCACCTGGAACATCGAAAAGAGCCGGTTGCCCCCCGCGCGGACCACGTTACTAATCGCGGTGACCAACTGGCCGCCGATGCGCGTTTCGTTGGCGCGCGCCAGGAACTGCCAGGTCTGGCCGTTCCACAGATACAGGGTGTTGTCCGGTTGATTGCGGAACTGCATGCTCGCCAGTAGGCGCCCGTCGTCGTCCAAAGTGTAGCTCGATACATTCGACACGATGCGGCCGTCCAGCGTCGTCGCTGTCGCCGCGGCGGCGCTGTAAGTCAGCAGCAGACGATGCTGGCCCTCTCTAGTCACGTAGAGCCGGTTGTCGCCCGCGCTGGTGCTTGAGGTCCAGAAGACATCGCCGCGCGAATTGGCGTCCACCCAGAAGGGGGCATTCACCGTTACGCCGTCGAGCGGCAGGCTAAAGCGCAGGAAGAGCTCGATGGTCGTCGAGCCCGCCGCTACCCGGCCCAAGCCCAAGCCGTTCGTAAAGTAAAGATCGCCATTCGGGGCCTTACGCGCGTTCCAGTTCGAGTTGTTCACTGAACTACCGAAGAACATCTGCGTGCCGAAAAGCCGCTCCCCGTAGGCCACCACCGGCCGCAGCGTGTCCTGATCGGCCACCGCGATGGTGCTCGCCGTGCCCCCAGTCAGCAAATGCGCCGGACCCTGCCGCGCCCCACCGACAAAGTTGATCATGTTCCACGGCGCGGTCACATTCAGCCGGTCGCCATGCTGGGCAATCACCCATGGCTCGTCCAGCATCCGCACCACCATCATGTTCGCGCTCGCGCCGCGCAGCATCAGGCTCACCTCGCCATTGGGCGCCAGAAAGCCGCTTTCGACGTCCTGCACCGCTTGGCCGGCGATCGTGTTGCGTCCCGGAATCAGCACCGAACGCAGGTTGCCCGAGATCGGCCAGACATAAATGCCGGAGCCCTGGTTATTGAACGGGTTGCCGAAGAAGAGCGTGCCCGCCTCCGAGTTATGCCACAGAATTCCGGTAACGCTATTCTGCCGCAACGTCTGCGGCGTCGCGCCGCCCGCCTTGGTGTAACGCACAAAGTGCTGCGTGTTGTCGTTTAACTCGACCGAAAAAGCCACATCGCCGCGCTCGCTCACAAAAAACGACGGCGCATTATTGCGGCCGCCCAGGAAGCGACGCACGGTGGACCCGGCCAGCGGATCGTTCACCATGATCAGCTTCTCGCGCGCGTCCTGATGCCGGAAGATCGTCCGCTGCGCCCCCGCCGAAATGGCGTAGTAGGCGACGCCGTCATCGGTAACGCCGAAATCGCCTTCGAGGTTCAGCGCGCCCGTAAAGCCGGGCAAGCTCTCGCCGCTGTGGGCCAGCAATTCGGTGATGCGGTCGCCGTAGCCGCGGAAGAGGCCGGTGAGCGTCGTTGTAGTGCCGGGGAAGCGGAATGTGGCTCGCACCATCACCCAACCCGATGGCGTATAGGAATTGCGGCTGACGAAGATGCTATTCGCTGCTTCGGTGCCGGCCAATGGCGCGTTCACCGTTAAGAACGGCTGCAAGCCCGCCTTGTCGCCCCGGCTGAGCTGATTGCCGTTGCCGTTCGTCTCCTCCAGCGCCATAATCTGCCCGCCCGAGGTCACCGTGTGGATCCGAAAATCCTGTACAAAGCTGCCGCCCGTAAACCGCGCCGTGCCACCCGCGGACACCATCTTCCAGTCGCCGTAGTTCCAATGCACTAAGCCATTCGACAGGCCATCGAGCGTCGCATTGAAGAACAACTGCCCATCGTCGGTGCCCCACAACATCGATGGCCGCGCACGCAGCTCAAACGAGCGCTGGATCTTCTCGCTGGTGTTAATCACCTTGGTTAATTCGTAGGTGCGCGGCATCGCCACGTTGATCGGCGCCAAGGCGATCCACTGCCGTTGCATGCCGGTGACGTTTTCGTTATAGGTGTAGATGGCGCGTACCATCGCGCCGCCTTCCGACCGCGCCGTCACCATGCCCGTATTCGTCACCGCCACCAAGGACGTACCGCCCGCGTTCCGGTTCGTCACCGACCAGGTAAAGTTCACGCCCGCAATCGGATTGCCGTCCGCGTCAAAGGCCGTCGCGCGAAACTGCTGCGTCGAGCCGGTTTCCATACTCGCCGCATCCGGCGTAATCTTCACTTCCCGGGGCATGGTCTGCACCGGTGTCTCGACGCGTACATTGCCCACCTGCGCCGCCACGCGTACAATCCCCAGGTTGACTGCCCGCACTTCGCCCTGCGAACTCACCTCGGCCAAGGCGCGATTGTTGACGCTCCAGGCCACGACATCGCCAGAGCGCGGATTGCCCTGCGTATCGCGCACGATGGCCCGCATCTGCAACGTCCGGCCGATCATTACCTGATCGTTGTCGGCCACAATTTGAATCGAGCCCGGGTTAACGCCCTGGCCCAGCAAAGCCAGCGCCGTCAGCGAACCAATTAGCAGCAGCCGCATCACGTTAACCCCAAACCTCTTCGATTGGCTGATAACGCCCTTCGTCCGAACCGGGCACATAGTTGTACTTCCGGCCCGACGGCGTATCGGCGATAGACTTCGTGTAGTCGACGCCCAAGGCCGAATAGATGGTGGCCGCGATGTCCTCGGTATACATCGCGCGGTTCTGGCTCCAGCCCGGATCGGTTACTCGCGAGCCGTTACCGTCGGTCTTGCCCAGTGCCCGTCCGCCCTTCACGCCGCCGCCAATCATGGCCGCGCACATCGCGTCTTTATGGTGATCCCGTCCGCCGCGCGAATTGAGATTGCCCGGCGTACGCCCAAATTCGCCCATCATCACAATCAACGTGGACCCCAGGTTGCCCGACGTCCGCAGGTCTTCCACCAGCGCGCCGACGGCCCGGTCCAATTCGCCCGATAGTTGATAGAAATTGCCGCCGCGGCCCAAGTCGAACATGGTGTCGTGCAGATCCCAGCCGCCCATCGTGCAGTTGATAAACACCGCGCCGTTATTGGCGTTCACCGCATTGCGTGCAATCAGCAAGCTCCGCCCGATGGCGGTGTTGCCATAGCGGCCTTCGTCGGTCGCCCCATACTGAAACACCTGGTCGACGGCATCGTTGTACATCATCCGGCGCGCCTGCGCATAGAAGCTCGCATAATCGGCCATGCCCTGGTTAAAGGGCGCTTCCCGCAAAGGCGAATCGAGCTTCTCGAGTAGGCTGAAGCGACGATCGAAGCGTACACGGCTCTGGTCCGCCGTGCCGAAGAAGTTATGCGATAACGTCGAAATGCCCACCCGCTGTGCCGGCGGCATCATCGGCTGAAAGCGTCCGCCCAGGAAGGTCGCGCCTTGCAGATTGCCCTGGTTGAAGGACATAAACGGCGGAATCAGGCCATTAGCGCCCTTTTCGCGCGAAATCACCGCCCCAATGTGCGGCGTCTCGCTCGCAAAAGCCGGATTCTGCGTGTGCCCGGTCTGCATATAAAATTGCCCGCGCTCATGCGCGTTCTCCCAACTCTGCACCGACCGCAACACCAGCAAATCGTTCGCATTCCTCAACAAATTCGGGAAGAACCGGTTCGACAACACCATGCCGCCCGGGCCCTGACGCAAATCGGCGTCGCGCGGATTCCACGCCGCGTCCTGCGGATTGAACGTATCGAGATGGCTGGGCGCGCCATTCAGGTTGATGAAGATGCAAGCCCGCGCCGTCCCGCGCAGGCGTACCGCTGTCCCCGTGGTGGTGACTTCCGCATCCGCATGTGCCTTCAACAAACCGGCGCTCGCCGCGCTCGCCGCGCCAAATAATAAACTCCGCCGGGTGACCGGCGCATGACCGTTGCAATTCTTGCGTGAATGATTCATGTTCGCCGTAATTCCCTAGTAATTGAAAATGAAGTCGAGTTTGTTCAACAGCGCCCATTGCAGGTCGCTCAGCCATTGGTCGCGCGACCCGCTGCGCGCCGCCATCATCGTGGCGACTTCGGCCTCGGTGGAGTAGCGCGTCAAGGTCGCCAAAAACATCCGCCGGATCGCGTCCTCATCCGAAGTCGCATTGGCGTGGATCTGGCTCACCCGGTTGTTGGGCACCACCGACGCCCGCGTATCGCCCATCGTGCGGAACACCACGAAGCTATCGTTCATCGAATAGAGCAAGCCCAGCAGCGTGGGCCCATTGTTGTTGGCCACCGTCATCCAGTTGCCGCGGCCGAATTGGGCCAGCAGGTTGGTGACGCCGCCGTCAGTGGAGGGCTCGGTGGGGTCCGGCAGTTGGTTCGCGTACACCACGGGACGATCCCAACCCAGCACCGTCATCGGCGCTTCGGTGCGCGTCGCGGTGATGATCGAGTCATAGGCCTCTTCCGGCGTCAAACGCCGCGCGGAGCCGCGCGCGAAGTAACGCGTGTAGGCATCTTTCCACTCGCCGGGATACTTACTCGAAAGTTGATACACAGTGGAACTGGTCATCAAGCGCGCCATCTCCCGAATCGAATAGTTGTTCTTGATGAAGTGATCGGTCAACGCCTCCAGTAACTCAGGGTTCGAGTTTTGGAAAGGCCAGCCCGCCGGCGGTGGCCGGGACGGGTCGATCCTGGCCAAATCCCACGCATCCGGCGGATCGACAATGCCGTGGCCATAGAAATAGTCGAAAAGGGTATTCACCGTCGCCCGCGCAAACTGGCGGTCTGACGTCACCATCCGCGCCAACTCCTTCCGGTAGTTGCCGCTCTTGGGCGCGTCGCCGTTCAGGAAGAAGGCCGGCTCATAGTTCGTATTCGCCCGCGGCGGACGATTTCCCGGCGAGCTCACCGCTCCCGAATAACTGCCGTAATTGCGGTCGATCACCACCACGCGCGGCCGGAAGCCGATCGTGTCGTCGCTCCACCGCAGAAAGTTCATCCGCGACAGAAATGCCGACATTTGCCAGAACTCGGCCCGCGTCTTGCGCGTCAGATAGACATTGATCTTGTCGAGATACCCCCGCCCGTTGTGGCAACTGACGCACTCGCTCTTAAAGCCCAACAACTGCGTCGTAATCACATCGGTGGTGTTGTCCCACGTGTCTTGAATCGGCCCGTCCTCGGCGATGTTCCGCGCGAAGAACTGGGTCCCCGGCACTTGGTCCACTTCGCCGCTCGCCGACAGCATCTCGGCGATAAACTCGTTATACGGCCGATCCTTCTGGAAGGCGTCGCGTACGAACTGGTAGAAGGCATTGCGGCCTGCCAAACCCACATTCGAGCTGCCGCGCGTCACCTTGTACTTGTTCGAGAAGAAGAGCGTGAATTGATCGACAAAGGCCGGCGAGCCAATCAAGCGCGAAATCAAAGTCGCCCGCTTGCCAGGCTGGCTGTCATTGAGGAAAGCCTCCGCCTGCTCGGGCGTCGGAATCCGCCCTGTCAGGTCGATATGAACGCGCCGCACGAACTCGGTGTCGGTCGTGACCGGCGCCGGTATCACACCGTCCTCGCTCATCTTGGTAAGCAGCAGCTGGTCGATGAAGCTATCCCGCGCGTAGCTTGCCGTCGACCGCCGCGCGTTCGGGCTCTTCCGATAGGCCGTGTAGGCTTGGTCGAGGGCTAAACTGCCCTCCCATTCGGCGCGCATCGCGCGCGGATACCCCGGACAGCCCGGATCATCGGCCGGGTACGCCGCAACAGTAAGAAGACAAAATACGAGGGCGAACCGCATATACGTAGGCATTGGCCCAATTATATAGCGGTGTCAACCTTTGTAAAAATTTATTTACGGCTCGAGTAACGATTTAGCTCTTGTAACAATTCAGCCGCCGCCGCTGGTGCCGCCGGGTTCTTCTCGAAGACTTCCTTGCTCGTCAAGCGCTGGCCATAGAGCGCCTTATTGCTGTCCATGTCCTCCCGCAACGTGGCCCCCTGCAGCGAAATCCCCGCGAATACGCCCCGTTGCCGCGAGTAGCTCAGAATCTCCGCCGTCAGCTTGCCGTCCGTCTGCGCCGAACTACCCCTTCCTACCGGACCCGCCGCCACACTTGCCTCCCCACCCATCGTAAACTTGCTCGAAAGCAAGCGCTCCGCGCCCCGCTTGTTCATCACCAGTAAAATTACGTCCACCTCCGCGCCGCCAATCTGAAAGCCCAGGCTGCCGCCCTCAATCCGGATCGCCGCCGGACTCTTCCAGCCCACCCCATCGTTTTGCCGGCAGGTAAAGTAGCCTCGCCCAAACTTCGCCCCCAAGATAAAGGCGCCCTTCTTCATGCCCGGCACAATGACTGCGCATTCCGCCTTATCCAGCAACTCCTGCGGGATCGCCTTGTCCTTAATGGCCATCACATCCTTAATAACGTCGGCGGCCAACTTCAGCCGCGCGTCTTCCTTATTGGACTGGGCAAATGCGGCGCCCGAGAGCGCAATCAGGGCGATCAGAGGGACGAATGTTGTTTTCATACCTTCATTTTACCCAAGGGACTATGGGGTGAGGATGTAAACTCGCGGCATGCCCGTCATCGGACTCCTCACCCTCGAACTCCACCTCGTCGACTCCCACTCCCTCAAAGACAAACGCCATTACGTACTCGGCCTCAAAGAGCGCCTGCGCAAGAAGTTCAACCTTGCCGTTTCGGAGACCGAGGACATGGAGCTGCTGAACCGTGCCGTGATTGCGGCGGTGACGGTTTCGGCGAGCCGGGCGCATGCGGAGCGGGTTTTGCGGGCGGCGGAAGAGCAGGCGGCGGCGTTTTTGGGTCCTTATTTGGTGGCGGCAGGGATTGAGTGGGTGGAAATGGCTGAAAACACATGAGATGTAGTTGGTGTCAAATTACTTGACAATAACACACTCATATTACATACTGTGATTGTCAGTAAACAATCACACGGAGAACAGCATCATGACACTTACCAGCTTCCGCACCCCCTTCCACGTCTTCGACGAAGCCCTCGCCCGCCTCGCCGAGCCGACCGCTCAAACCGAACAGGCCCCGCAGGTCCACGGCTGGACGCCCGCCGTCGACGTCATCGAAACCGAGCAAGACATCGTCCTCAAGGCCGACCTCCCCGGCATCCCCCAGGACCAAATCGAAGTGAAATTCGAAAACGGCACGCTCTCCATCAAGGGCGAGCGCAAGTTCGCTTCCGATGGGAAGCAGGCCGGTTTCCGCCGCATCGAGCGTGGCTACGGCTCTTTTGCCCGCCACTACACGCTGCCGGACACCCTGGATGTTGAGCATGTCAAAGCCGAATACAAAAACGGCGAGCTCACCATCACCCTCCCCAAGAAAGAGGCCGCCAAGTCCCGCACCATCCCGGTCGTGATCCACGCCTAAATGAAAAAGGGCTTGCCAATCAGGCAAGCCCTTTTCTGTCTCCGTCGCCCCGAACCGTGCATAGGCCCGGTGTGGTTAGGACTGGACGCCCATGTGGCACTCGGCGTGAACCGCCTGCACCGCTCGCTCCAGCCCATCCCGCCTCACGACGATGGCGATCGTCAGTTCGCTTGAGCCCTGCGCGATCGCAATGATATTCACTTCGTGCCGCGAAATCGCTGTAAAAATGCGGCCTGCGAGGCCTTTGCTGCCTTGCATGCCCTCACCCACCACGGCCAGCAGCCCCACATTCTCATCGACGTCAATCGGCCGCAGATAGCCGTGGGCTAACTCGAGCGCAAAGCTTGACTCAATCGCCGTCATGGCCATCGATAGCTCTTCCTTCCGCACCAGGAAGCAGAAGTTCTGCCGGTAGCTTGAGCTCGAGAGCGCCAGCACCTCGGCATTCACCCGCGATAACGCATCGAGCGCCCGGGCCATAATCGCCGCGCCGTTCACCTCGGCACTCGCCGGCTCAATCGACACCAGCGCGACATTGGCCATCGACGTCACCGCCCGGGCGCCCCCCGGCGCTGAAATGACGGGCACGATCTTGGTGCCCGGCGCGGCCGCGTTGAAGCTGTTCTTGCTCCACACCGGGATATTTTTTTCGACCAGCGGTGCCAGCGTTCGCGGATGCAGCACCTTGGCACCGTTGTAGGCCAGTTCCGCCGCCTCGCGATAGCTCACCTCGGGCAACACCACCGCGTCTTTCACCAATCGCGGATCGGCACTCATGATGCCGTCGACATCGGTCCATATCCAGAGCTCGCCCGCGGCAAGCGCGCCCGCTAGAATGGAGGCGGAGAAGTCCGAACCGCCGCGCCCCAAAGTCGTCGGCCGTCCATCGAGCGTGGCACCATTAAAGCCCGTCACTACTGGCACTATCTGCCGCGCCAGTAGCGGACCCAGTACCCTCGCACACTTCTCCCGCGTCGGATCGAGCAAGGGCGTCGCGTTGCCGAAGCACGTGTCCGTCACAATCACCTCACGCGCATTCACCGCCTGCGACGAGGTGCCGGTCGCCTCCAGAAACGACGCGAGCAGCATCGCGCTCAACCGTTCGCCAATCGCCACCGCCTCGTCGACCGACCGTGGCGGACGCTCGCCCAGCAGCAGGATGCCGCCCGAGATGCGCTCGAACTCCTTCAGCAGGCCATCCACCTTCTCAAGCGCTGCCGGCAGGGCCGCCACGGGCAGTAACTCCCGGGCCGTCTGCTCGTGCCGTTCGCGCAGATGCGTGGCGTGGCGTTCGACGCCTTCGGAGTCACCCGATTCGGCGCAGCGCAAGGTCTCGAGCAAAGTGTCCGTCACCTTGGACATCGCCGACACCACCACCACCGTGGGGCGCAGCGCCTTCTGTTCCACGCAAATCTGCGCGGCCACTTCGATCCGTTCGGCAGTGCCCATACTGCTGCCCCCGAACTTCATCACCAAAAGACTATTCGACATGCTGACGGTTAAGGCTCTTTCCATTCGAAGTACGCGCCCTCACGACGCGCAGAATTTCGTCTTCCACCTCGAGCGGCGAAAGGGCACTGGTATCGAGATAAACGGCATCCTCGGCCTGGCGCAGCGGCGAGTGGGCGCGCGCGCGATCACGACTGTCACGCTCTTCGATTTCGCGCACCAGGTCTTCCGATGAGCACTCCTGGCCGCGCTCAGCGAGCTCGAGCGCCCGGCGATCGGCGCGTATGCGCGGGTTGGCGTCGAGGTAAAACTTCACTTGCGCCTCAGGAAACACCACCGTGCCGATGTCGCGCCCTTCCATCACCACGCTGGTGCTCTCGCCCAACTGCTGCTGCTTTTCGACCAGCGCGCGCCGCACCGCTCCCACGGCCGCGACCTTCGAAGCGGCTTCGGAAATGGCCGGCTCGCGGATGGCGGCGCTGACGTCCTCGCCGTTTAATGAGATCTTGCCGGGCCCCTCCAGCTTCAATTCGGCCGTTACGGCCAGGGCTTCCAGCCGATGCATGTCATCGAGCGCGGTACCCGTGCGCAGGGCCCACAACGCGATCGCCCGGTACATCGCGCCGGTATCGATGTAGAGGAAACCGAGGCGCTCGGCAACCGAACGCGCAATGGTCGACTTTCCGGCACCCGCCGGACCGTCAATGGCAACGATGATGATTTTGTCCATGAATGAGGGAGCTAACTCCCCATTATCCGCTAGAATTGGAGTATGCTTCGTAAGTTCATTCTTCTATCCGTCATGGCCGGTTCGCTGATGGCGCTCGAACCCAAAGTCGTCACCGAGGCCAAAGCCATGACCAAGGCCGGCAAACACCCCGAAGCGATCGCGGCGCTCGAAGCAGCGCTCAAGACTTCGCCTAAGGATGCCGCCGTCATCAAGACCGCCCTCGGCGGTTCTTACCTGGCTATGGCCGACGCCAGCATGTTCAACGACGCCCTGCCGCCCATGCGTAAGTACCCGGCCGCGTTGCGGGCCTACCGCAAGGTGCTCGACTACGACAAGACCAATGCCAAGGCCACGGCCAATATCAAAACCATCGAAGACATCTACAAGTCGATGGGTCGTCCGGTTCCGCAATAGAGCACATTTTCTTCCAGCGGACGGCCGCCAATCAGATGTTCGTCAATCAGCCGGTCAATCAACTCGGGCGTGAGGTGGTGATACCACACGCCCTCCGGATAAACGACGGCGATGGGGCCTTGTTCGCAAACCCGCAGGCAATTCACTTTGCTGCGAAAGATCGTGTTTTCGCCCGACATCAGGCCGCGCTCGGCCAGCCGCTTTTTGAGCTGCTCCCACACCGCGATGCCTTCTTCCTTAGAGCAACAGTAGGGGTGCGTCTGGTCGGCACAAACAAATATGTGGCGCCGGATTTGCGGGATCGCCAGCCGTTCGACGTGTTTGGCCAAGGCCTCGGGATTCACTGGGTCCATGAGTCTCCATTATGACTCTGGCCAGCTTCGAACAACTAGTGGCCGACGCCCTCGCGACGATTCCTGGCCAGTACCGCGCCCGCATGCGCAATGTCGTCCTGGTGGTGGAGGATCATCCGCCCGAACCCGGACTCTTAGGCCTCTACCAAGGCCGGCCCCTCACCGAACGCGCCGTCCAGGACGGCTTCACCCTGCCGGACCAGATCACGATCTACCGCCTACCCCACGAGCGCATGGCCCGAAACGCCCAGCATCTGCGCCGCATCGTCACCGAGACGGTGTGGCACGAGATCGCGCACTACTTTGGGATGAACGAAGAGCAAGTCCTGCGAGCCGAGCGCGCCCGGACCCGCCGCCGGTATTCGCGCTAACTATTTTGCCAATCCAAACCGGGCATAATCCTTTTCATAAACTCATCGAAGAGCGGGACCGTAAAGGCCGTGTCCCCGTGACTGGGGCTCCAGATCATACCCTTGTTGATGAGTCCCTTACGAGTAGGCCCGAGCAGGTTTACCGCGCGGCCTAGCTGAGTGGCAATGTCACCGGAGCGGTGGGGGCCCGGGCCTAGCTCTCCCATGGCACGCAGGTACCGTTTCTCAGACGGCGTCAACCGATCAAAGCGCACCAGGAAAAAGTTCTCGTCCAGCGCCGCTATTGCCTGGGCTGCGGCAGCGGTGACGTCAGGCAAGGTGATAGGGCTTTGCGCAGCCATATCCCAAGCGTGCTTACCCCACTCTTGGAGGAAGTATGGATAGCCTTTCGTGGCGGTGACAATTTCGGTTACCGCCTCCGGTACCAACTCAACGCCAGCATTATTTGCCGGTTTCACGATCGCGAGTTCCGCATCCGCGGGATTCAATGGGCCGATAGTCGGGAAATCGAAAAGACGCTCCGCGTAAGACTTCGCATTCCCGGCCAAAGCCCTCAAAGTAGGAAGGCCCGCCCCGACTACAGTGAGAGGAAGTTTGTTCTGCGCGCAGCGATGCAGAGCAGAGATTAAAGCAGCAAACTGGTTTTCTTCCAGGTATTGCAGCTCATCGATGAAGAGAACCACCGCAGTCTGCGCATCACGCGCTGCCAATCCTACCTCTTCCAGAAGCGCCGTCAAGTCAACCTCGAGATCTCCGTTGTCCGCCAAGCCTGGCTCTGGATCGAGATCGTAGCCAACTTCGATGTCCGCATATTTGAATTTGAGCCCCTTCGCAAAACCAGCCAAGGCTCGAAGACCGCGCTGAGCGAGATTCTTCGCCTTCTCCACTCTGCTAAGGCGCAAAAGCACTTGGCGAAGTTTGGGAGCCAACAGTGCGGGCAAAGACCGGTTCTCGGGTGCTTCGATCCGAAGCGTAAAGGCACCACTCTCCTCGGCATCCAGCCTCATTCGTTCCAGCAACACGGTTTTGCCGACCCCTCGCAAACCAACCATCAGGACGCTTTTCGCGGCATTGCCGAGCCGTATTCTCGCGATGGCTACCCTTACGTCATTACGTAGTTTGTCCCGTCCGGCCAACTCGGGAGGAGGGCTACCGGCACCAGGAGAATAGGGATTTTTGACGGGATCCATTCGTTTAGACGGAGTTTATCATGGTTTATGTAAACTTCATAAGATCGCAAATATTAGTCAATATTAACTCTGACCACTTCACGGGCGGTTACGGAATACGAAGACGCCCCTGGCAATCCTCCACACTGGCCTCATTACCGAGTTCCGCGTCAGCGCACCAGCCTCGTCCCACAACCCGGGGTCGTCCCGGAAGGCCACAAAGGCGCGTAAGGCATTGGCAAGTTCCAGGGGATCAGGCGCGGATCGGCCAAGTGGCGGAGGGTGTGCGCCAGCTTCAAAGGATCGCCCCCGCGTAAAAGCGCTTTGGCCCAGCGGCCCAGCCCAGTACCAGTCAACCCAGTCCTGGGAACAATGGTGAAAGCGCACGGGGTAAGCCAGGCGCTAAACTAAAGTGTCATGGCGATTTCTCAGTTGAACCCTCCCCAGCGCTTCCTTTTCGGACCTGGCCCCTCTCAAGTCGACCCGCGAGTTTACGCCGCGATGGCGAAGCCCATCGTCGGCCACCTGGACCCCTACTTTTTCCAGATCAACATGGAGTCCCGCGAGGTGCTGAAGCGCCTCTACGGCACCGCCAACGACTTCACCCTGGCGATCTCCGCCACCGGCTCCGGCGGCATGGAGACCTGCATCGCCAACTTCGTCGAGCCCGGCAGCAAGTTTGCCGTCTTCACCGCCGGCTACTTTGCCGATCGGATGGCCGAGATGGGCAAGCGCCAAGGCGCCACGGTCGTTCGCTTCGACAAAGCCTGGGGCGAAGCCTACACTGACGCCGAAGCGCGTGAGTTCATCCTGCGCGAGAAGCCCCAAGTCGTTGGCTTCGTAAACGCCGAAACGTCCACCGGCGTCTTCCAGAAGCCCGACGCCATCTGCTCCGCCGCGCGCGAAGTAGGCGCCCTCATCATCGCCGATTGCGTCACCAGCCTGGGCGCCATGCCCATCAACCTGGATCGATCGGGCATCGACATCGCCTATAGCTGCTCCCAAAAAGGGCTCAGCTGCCCGCCCGGCCTTTCGCCGCTCACCGTCTCGCCGCGCGCCATGGAATGGCTGAAGAATCGCCAAACCCCCACCGCCACCTGGTACTTCGACCTCAAGCTGCTCGCCGAATACTTCGACGGTGCCCACCGCTACCATCACACCGCGCCCATCTCGATGTTCTACGCCTTGCGAGAAGCGCTATCGACGATTGAGGACGAAGGCATCGCCCAGCGCTTCGAACGCCATCGCTCCAACCACCTGGCCTTTGCCGCCGCCATGTCCGCCATGGGCCTCGAGATGAACGTCGCCGACCCCAGTGTCCGGCTCTGGACCCTGAACACGGTGAAAGTGCCCGCGGGCGTCGACGACCTCAAAGTCCGCCAGCATTTGATGGCGAAGTACGGCATCGAGATCGGCGGCGGATTTGGTCCATTAGCGGGCAAGATCTTCCGCATCGGCCTGATGGGCGTGCTCTCCACCGAGCCCGACGTCCTGTTCCTGCTACCCGCTTTCGAAGAGGCTCTGCGAGAGAACGGCTACGCCCCTGTGGCCGGCGCCGGCGTCGCCGCGGCGCGCGAAGTGTACTCGAGCCTGGTTGCCGTGTAGGTAAGCCCCTAGCTGGTTCACTTCAACGATTCACGCAAGATATACGCGTTCAAGATCATGAACGCAAACGCCGGAAGGCACTCTAGCCAGCCATCTCCGATTCTGATTCGGACGATCAGTCCGGCCAGCATCAAGAGCGAAAGGCCCCCGGAGGACAGCCACAGCGCAGGGGGCCAGCTCAATCCGACCAACAAGCCCACCCCAGCAAGTACCTCGAGAACACCGGTCAAAATTCTCAGCCGTTCCAAGCCAAATCGTTTGAACTCGCCTTGCATCGACAACGAGCTCAAACATAACCCTCCGTAAATTAGGAACGAAAGGCTTGACCCTAGGATGGCCATGGTGTAGAAGCTCATCGACGAACGCTCAAGGACGGGCTCCGCTGGTAACGCACAAAACTTGGGAGACTGATGGCCAGCATAAACTCTCTCTGAGAGGTGCCGAGCAACCTCCCACACCCAGTGTAGGCGCTTTCGTCCTGGCAGTCGTCATGTGTGGGATCGCGGTGTGGAATCGCGGTGTGGGATCGCGGCAAAGCGCTGCGAGAACGACCAGCCAAAAGCCCACGTCAATGTGGCGTAAGATGAAGCAAGCGGCAAGCCGAATCGTCCACGGATCGGCTAAGGAAACAATGCCTAAATTAGGAGTTTCGAAATGGAATGGCTAGTCATCGGATGTCAGCTCGTCATCGCCCTCGGGCTGCTGAATGTGTGGCTGCTCCGCACCGGAAGGGCGACGGCCTGGCGCGGTGGCAACGCCAAGAACATGCGCGAGGAGTTTGCCGTCTATGGCCTCTCCCCAGCCTTTATGAAAGTGATTGGATTTCTGAAGGTCACCCTGGCACTCTGCTTGATTCTTGGGCTCTGGGTGCACATCGTCACCCGCCCGGCCGCCCTTGGAGTCGCCGTGTTGATGGTGGGCGCCGTCGCGATGCATGTAAAAGTGAAGGATCCCTCCAAAAGGGCTTTACCTGCCCTCACCCTGCTCGTTCTCTCGATCATCGTCGCCGAATTCGTCCCGGCGATTACGTAACAGTCCTTCCCAAAGTGAAAAAGCCTCCCGTCGCCGGGAGGCCTTTTCTAAATATGGTGCGGGGGAGGGGACTTGAACCCCTACGATGTTACTCGCTAGCACCTCAAGCTAGTGCGTCTGCCAATTCCGCCACCTCCGCAGGTGTTACAAACTCTATAATACTACTTCTTAGCCGGTGCAGCCGGAACCGCGTTCTGAGGAACCGGCGTCACTTCCACCTTCGGCATCGCGCCTTGCGGAATCACCGGAGCCGTCGGAATCGTCACCTGAGGCACGGCCGGAGCCTTGCCCGGCGTCTTCGGAGCCGATACCGGCGCATTGCGATCCAGCACCGAACCACCGCCGCCGCCTTGGCGCGTTTGCAGCACCGCCAAGCTCAACGAGGTCACCATGAACAAGCCCGCGCCAATCGTCGTAGCCTTGGTGAGCAACGTCGCCGCGCCGCGCGCCCCAAAAGTCGTCTGCGAGCCCATGCCGCCGAAAGCCCCGGCCAAGTCAGCCGCTTTCCCGCTCTGCAACAGCACGACGCCGATCAAAAGCGTGCAAACCAACACGTGGATAATAGTTAAAAGAATAATCATGGACGTTCCGCCTTGAGTATAGCACCGGCCTTCACGGTTAGGGTTTCCGCCTCCCCCGTACCCTGCCAACCCGCGAAATCGAAGCGCCCGCCCGCCGGTACCCGCTCTACCTGCGCCGACGGAATCTCGAGCGGACGCCCCGCCGCGCAAACCACGCCTTCGGCCGATAGCGAATAGAAGTGAGCCGCATTCCTGCCCACCACCCGCGACTTGCCATCCGGCTCGAGCATCACCGCCGTCGCCTCGTCAACGCCCACGCCGCGCGCTGAGAGCCGCGCCAGAAAGGCCAACAATCGCCCCTCCCGCCCCCGCGCCATAAAGTGGCTGTCCGTGATGAGGCCTTCAAGATGCGGGATGCGTAAGAAGCCGTTGCCCAAGGTGACGCGGAAGTGAAACGGGTCGGCCAAGGCCTCAGCCGAAGTGACCGTATCGTGCTCGGCGGAGAAGTAATGCTCGCCCAGCACCGCCAGGCCAGCGCTCGTGCCGCCGATGGGCACGCCTAACGCAATTCGCTCTTGCAGCAAGGCGGCCAGCGGCGTGTCCTTCCACTGGCGGATATAGTTCCACTGGTCGCCACCGGCCAGAAAGATCGCCTCGGCCTGCCGCACTCGCTCAAGCACCGCCGGATCGGACGATGCTTCCCTCGTGCGCAGAATCAACGTGGCCGCCGAGTTGGCCGCGCCTTGCCTCAGCACGAACGGGTTATAAGCATCGGTGCCGGTGGCGCGCAAGACCAGAAAGTCACCCCCACCCGAGCGCTCGATCATCCAGGCGAAGGCTTCGTCGACGTCCCTGCCGCCGCCCATCAACACCACGCCGCCGCTTACCGGGGTGACGACATCGGCTTCGTGTCCGGCGCGCTGATAAACGAAGTCCGGCTCGGCGGCCAGACTAGCCAGCAGCAGCAGGAGGCTACTTGCTGCCATACAGCACCGTGACCTTGGTGGCACCCCCGATGGGGGTCGCGGTGATGGTAGCCATATCGCCGCTTTCGCTTTTCATCACCAGCACCACAGTCCCGCTCGCTGAAACACCCTCGTCTTTGTGGAACTGACGCTTCTCGAGCGCCGCCTGATAGAACCCGATCACCTTCTCCGCCGGGTCCGCCGTATCGAAGGTGGCCAAGCCGCCGGCTC
>Ga0105047_10008725_pt1 | contig 16860 bp, 15 predicted proteins | sample MAT04_FD_78384 | JGI IMG/M metagenome (GOLD analysis project Ga0105047, IMG submission 78384) | Freshwater microbial communities from Lake Fryxell liftoff mats and glacier meltwater in Antarctica - MAT-04 (megahit assembly) | ecosystem: Environmental > Aquatic > Freshwater > Ice > Liftoff...
CCGCTCGCGCCGGCGACCGTGTCGGCGCACTGACCTAGGCTCGGACCATGGCCGACCCGTCCAGCTACCGCCCCCGGCCGGGCGAGATCCCCGATTCGCCAGGCGTCTACCGATTCCGCGACGAGCACGGCCGGGTGATCTACGTCGGCAAGGCCAAGTCCCTGCGATCACGCCTGTCGTCATACTTCCAGGACATCGTCGCGCTGCACCCCCGCACCCAGCAGATGGTCACCACCGCGGCCTCGGTAGAGTGGACTGTCGTCGGGACCGAGGTCGAGGCGCTCGCCCTGGAGTACTCCTGGATCAAGGAGTACGACCCGCGGTTCAACGTCAAGTACCGCGACGACAAGTCCTACCCCTACCTCGCGGTCACCCTGGGTGAGCAGTTCCCCCGGGTGCAGGTGATGCGCGGCGCCAAGCGGGCCGGGACGCGCTACTTCGGTCCGTACGGGCACGCCTGGGCCATCCGGGAGACCGTCGACCTGCTGCTGCGGGTCTTCCCGGTGCGGACCTGCTCGTCCGGTGTGTTTCGTCGGGCCGGGGCCAGCGGCCGCCCATGCCTGCTCGGCTACATCGACAAGTGCTCGGCGCCGTGCGTCGGACGGGTCACGCCCGAGGAGCACCGGGCGCTGGCCGAGGACTTCTGCGACTTCATGGCGGGGGACACCGCGAAGTTCGTCCGACGGCTGGAGCGGCGGATGCGGGAGGCATCGGCATCGATGGAGTTCGAGCAGGCGGCGCGCCTGCGCGACGACATCGGGGCGCTGGTGCGCGCGACGGAGAAGAACGCCGTCGTGCTCCCGGACGGCACCGACGCCGACGTCTTCGCTCTGGCCGGGGACGAGCTCGAGGCGGCGGTCCAGGTCTTCCACGTGCGTGGCGGCCGGATCCGGGGCCAGCGGGGCTGGATCGTGGAGAAGGTGGAGGACGTCACCGACGCCGAGATCGTCGAGCACCTGCTCCAGCGGGTCTACGGCGAGGTCACGCCCGGCGACGCCGCCTCCGGGCCGGTCGGCGGGCCCGGGACGTCCTCCGTCGGCACCACCCGACCCGAGCGGGCCGCCGCCACGACGAGTGCGGTGCCGCGCGAGGTGCTCGTGCCCGTCCTGCCTCCCCAGGTCGATCAGGTCAGCGCATGGCTAGCCGTCCTGCGCGGGTCGGCGGTGAGCGTGCGCGTCCCCCAGCGGGGGGACAAGAAGGACCTCGCCCAGACCGTCCTGCGCAACGCCGAGCAGGCCCTCGCCCTGCACCGCGCCCAGCGCGCCGGGGATCTCACCACCCGCAGCCAGGCCCTGCGCGAGCTCCAGGAGGCCCTCGACCTGCCCGCCGCCCCGCTGCGGATCGAGTGCTTCGACATCTCCACCACGCAGGGCACCCATCAGGTCGGGTCGATGGTCGTGTTCGAGGACGGTCTGGCGCGCAAGCCGGAGTACCGGCACTTCGTCGTGCGGGGGCAGGACGGCGAGGGGGCGCAGGACGACACCGCGGCCATGTACGAGGTGATCACCCGGCGGTTCCGGCGCTACCTCGAGGACCAGGCGGCGATGGCCGCCGCCGACCCGGACCCGGCGCTCGAGGCGGTCCCGGGCAGGCCGCGGTTCGCCTACCCGCCCCAGCTGCTGGTCGTCGACGGCGGCCCGCCGCAGGTGGCGGCCGCGGCCCGCGCGCTGGTCGACCTGGGGATCGACGGGATCGCCCTGTGCGGTCTGGCCAAGCGGCTCGAGGAGGTGTGGCTGCCGGGCGACGACCACCCGGTGATCCTGCCGCGCAGCTCGCAGGGCCTCTACCTGCTCCAGCGGGTGCGCGACGAGGCCCACCGGTTCGCGATCCGCCACCACCGCGCGCGCCGCGGCGCGGCGATGACCGTCTCGGTGCTCGACGGCGTGCCGGGCCTGGGGCCGGCCCGTGCGACCGCGCTGCTCGCCCAGTTCGGGTCGGTGGCCCGGCTGCGGCAGGCGACGGTCGAGGAGATCGCCGCGGTGCGGGGGATGGGCCCGGTGACGGCCCGAGCAGTGCTGGACACCCTGCGTGGCGAGCAGCAGGGCGTCCCGACCGCCTGACGCCGGCCCCGCACCGCCTGACACCAGCCCCACTGCCCGGTACGCGCACCGACTGGCATGCTGGTGCCATGAGCGAGCCGCCCCCGATCACCGTGCCCGCAGGAATCCCCGCGCTGGAGGCAGCCACCCCCACGCCGGTGGCCGAGGTGCCCGAGCTGCTCGTCATCACGGGGATGTCCGGGGCGGGCCGGACCCGGGCCGCGGCCGTGCTGGAGGACCTCGACTGGTACGTCGTCGACAACCTGCCCGCGCAGCTGCTCACCCAGCTCGCCGGGATGATGTCCGCCGGGCCCGGGGGGGTGCACAAGCTCGCCGCTGTCGTCGACGTACGGGGACGGGAGTTCTTCGCCGACCTGGTCAACGTGCTCGACGCCCTGCGTGAGGCGGGGCTGGCGTACCGGCTGCTCTTCCTCGACGCCTCCGACCCCGTGCTGGTGCAGCGGTTCGAGGCGGTGCGCCGCCCGCACCCCCTCCAGGCCGGGCGCCGGATCCTGGACGGGATCGCCGACGAGCGCGCCCTGCTCAGCGGGATCCGCGAGCGGGCCGACGCCGTGATCGACACGACCACTCTCAACGTGCACGACCTGGCCCGTGAGGTCCGCCTCGCCGTCGCCGGCGGGGACGAGGGCGATGCCCTGAAGATCAATGTGCTGTCCTTCGGGTTCAAGTACGGCATCCCGCTGGACGCCGACCACGTGGTGGACGTCCGCTTCCTCGCCAACCCCTACTGGATCACCGAGCTGCGCCACCTCAGCGGCCGCGACACCCCGGTGCGCGACTACGTCCTCGGGCTGCCCGGCGCCCGGCTGTTCGTCGAGCGCTATGTCGAGGCCCTCGAGCCGGTGCTCGCCGGGTACCTGCACGAGGACAAGCGTTACGCGACGCTCGCCGTCGGCTGCACCGGCGGCAAGCACCGGTCGGTCGCGGTCGCCGAGGCGTTGGCCGGTGCGCTGCGGGAGCGCGGCCGGCAGGTCGTCGTCACCCACCGCGACCTCGGGCGTGAGTGAGCCCGGGCGGCGCCCGCACCGGGTCGGTGCGGGCCCGGCCGTCGTCGCGCTCGGCGGCGGGCACGGGCTGTCCGCGAGCCTGGCCGCCCTGCGGCTGATGACCGAGCAGCTCACCGCAGTCGTCACGGTCGCCGACGACGGCGGCTCCTCCGGGCGGCTGCGCGAGGAGCTGGACGTGCTCCCGCCGGGCGACCTGCGGATGGCCCTGTCGGCCCTGTGCGACGAGTCCGACTGGGGCCGCACGTGGCGCGACGTCCTGCAGCACCGGTTCCACACCGAGGGCGCGCTGGACAACCACGCCGTCGGCAACCTGCTCATCGTCGCCCTGTGGCAGCTGCTCGGGGACCCCGTCGAGGGGCTGGACTGGGTCGGCAGGCTGCTCGGTGCCCGCGGTCGGGTGCTCCCGATGTCGGCCGTGCCGCTCACGATCGAGGCCGACGTCGCGGTGCACGGCGAGCTGTGCACCGTCCGCGGTCAGAGCGCCGTCGCCGTGGCACCCGGCCGGGTCGAGGCCGTGCGGATCGTCCCGGCGGACCCGCCGGCGTGCGCGGAGGCCGTGGCGGCCGTCGACTCCGCCGACTGGGTGGTCCTCGGCCCCGGCTCGTGGTTCACCTCGGTCCTGCCGCACGTGCTCGTACCGGAGCTGTCCGCCGCGCTGCACCGCACCCAGGCGCGACGCTGCGTCACCCTCAACCTCGTGCCGAGCGCCCACCCCACGGCGATGACGGCGTACCAGCACCTGTGCGCCCTGGCCGACCACGCCCCGGGGCTGCGGGTCGACGTCGTCGTCGCCGACCCGAGCGCCGTCGAGGACCTCGACGCACTGACGTCCCAGGCGGCCTCGATGGGTGCCCAGCTGCTGCTGCGTCAGGTCCGCGTGGGTGACGGGACGCCCCGGCACGACGCGTTGCGGCTCGCCGGAGCCTACCGGGATGCGTTCGAGCAGGTCTGGGGCGACCTCGACGGTGATGTTGATGGTGGCAGGATGTCGCCATGGCGCTGACCGCACAGGTGAAGGACGAGCTCGCCCGGCTGAGCGTCGAGAAGACGTCGTGCCGCAAGGCCGAGGTGTCGGCGACCCTGCGCTTCGCCGGTGGCCTGCACATCATCTCCGGCCGGATCGTCGTCGAGGCCGAGCTCGACACCGGGATCGCGGCCCGGCGGTTGCGCCAGGCGATCCTCGAGGTCTACGGCCACACCAGCGAGGTCGTCGTCGTCAGCGCCGGCGGGCTGCGGCGGGGGAGCCGCTACGTCGTGCGCGTCGTGCGGGACGGCGAGTCGCTCGCGCGCCAGACCGGTCTGCTGGACAACCGTGGCCGGCCGGTGCGTGGACTGCCTCCGCAGGTGGTCTCCGCCGGGCTCGCCGAGGCAGAGGCCGCCTGGCGCGGGGCGTTCCTCGCCCACGGCTCGCTTACCGAGCCCGGCCGCTCGGCAGCCCTCGAGGTGACCTGCCCCGGCCCGGAGGCCGCGCTGGCCCTCGTCGGCGCCGCCCGCCGGCTCGGGATCGCGGCCAAGGCGCGCGAGGTGCGCGGGGTCGACCGCGTCGTCATCCGCGACGGCGACGCGATCGGCGCGATGCTCACCCGCTTGGGCGCGCACGACGCGGTCCTGGTCTGGGAGGAGCGAAGGATGCGCCGTGAGGTCCGCGGGACCGCCAACCGCCTGGCCAACTTCGACGACGCCAACCTGCGTCGGTCCGCCCGGGCGGCGGTGGCCGCCGGTGCGCGCGTCGAGCGAGCGTTCGAGATCCTCGGTGACGAGCTGCCGGAGCACCTGCGTGAGGCCGGGCTGCTTCGCCTGGCGCACAAGGAGTCCTCGCTCGAGGAGCTGGGCCAGCTGGCCGACCCGCCGCTGACGAAGGACGCCGTCGCCGGTCGGATCCGGCGTCTGCTGGCCACCGCCGACAAGCGCGCGTCCGAGCTCGGGATCCCCGACACCGAGGCCGGTCTGACCGCGGACATGCTCGACGTCTGACAGGGCGTGGACCTGGGCGAACGGGGGGTCTCGCTGGACGAACGTCCTGCGGCGGCGGGTGTCCGGCGTGTAACCTGGATCCCAACTGGCGATCGAGGAGAAGTCACGATCAGACCAGGCGTACAGCGCCGTACGTAACCGCTCACTACCCAGCTGCGTGCCGGCGGAACCGGCGCGCTCCGAGGAGGCACTGTGACCATCCGCGTCGGTATCAACGGCTTCGGCCGCATCGGACGTAACTACTACCGGGCCATCCTGGCGTCCGGTGCGGACATCGAGATCGTCGGCGTCAACGACCTGACCGACAACAAGACGCTCGCGCACCTGCTGAAGTACGACACGGTCCTCGGCCGTTTCCCGCAGAGCGTCAGCTACGACGACGACAACCTCATCGTCGACGGCAAGAGCATCCGTGCGTTGGCCGAGCGCGACCCGGCGAAGCTGCCGTGGGCCGAGCTGGGTGCCGACATCGTCATCGAGTCGACCGGCTTCTTCACCGACGCGACGAAGGCCAAGGCCCACATCGACGCCGGCGCCAAGAAGGTCATCATCTCCGCACCGGCGAAGAACGAGGACGCCACGTTCGTCATGGGTGTCAACCACACCCAGTACGACGCCGCCGTGCACCACATCATCTCCAACGCCTCGTGCACCACGAACTGCCTCGCGCCGATGGCCAAGGCGCTCAACGACGCGTTCGGCATCGAGCGTGGTCTCATGACCACGATCCACGCCTACACCGGTGACCAGAACCTGCAGGACGGCCCGCACAAGGACCTGCGTCGGGCCCGCGCCGCCGCGCAGAACATCGTCCCGACCACCACCGGTGCGGCCAAGGCCGTCGCTCTCGTGCTCCCCGAGCTCAAGGGCAAGCTGGACGGATTCGCGCTGCGCGTCCCGACGATCACCGGGTCGGCCACGGACCTCACCTTCACCGCCTCGCGCGAGGTCACCGTCGAGGAGGTCAACGCCGCGGTCAAGGCTGCGGCCGACGGCCCGCTCAAGGGCGTCCTGGAGTACACCGAGGACCCGATCGTCTCCAGCGACATCGTCACCAACCCGCACCAGAGCATCTTCGACGCCGGCCTCACCAAGGTCAGCGGCTCCCTGGTCAAGGTCGTCGCGTGGTACGACAACGAGTGGGGCTACTCCAGCAGCCTCGTCTCGCTGACCGAGTACGTCGGCGAGCGTCTCTGACCTCCCCGTAGCACCCGAGCAAGCCGACCTGCGTCCGCGTGCTCCGCGCGACCACTCGCCGGAGCACGCGGACGCTGTCGCATCACGCCCCAGCCACACCCCTGTGAAGGACACCCGATGAAGACCATCTCCGACCTCGGCGACCTGCGCGGCAAGCGCGTCCTGGTTCGCTCCGACTTCAACGTCCCCCTCGACGGCTCGACGATCACCGACGACGGCCGCGTCCGCGCCGCCCTGCCCACGCTCACCGCGCTGCTCGACGCGGGCGCGCGCGTGGTCGTCACGGCCCACCTCGGCCGCCCCAAGGGCACTCCGGAGGCCAAGTACTCGCTCGCGCCCGTCGCGGCCCGCCTTTCCGAGCTGCTCGGCAGGCCCGTGCCACTGGCCGCGGACACCGTCGGGGAGTCGGCCAAGGCCACCGTCGCCGCGCTGGCCGACGGTGAGATCTGCCTGCTGGAGAACATCCGGTTCGACCCGCGGGAGACCTCCAAGGTCGACGCCGAGCGCGCCGCGCTCGCCGGCGAGCTCGCCGCGATGGTCGACGCCTACGTGTCCGACGGCTTCGGTGTCGTCCACCGCAAGCAGGCCTCGGTGTACGACGTCGCCCTGGCGCTGCCCTCCGCTGTGGGCACCCTGGTGCTCAAGGAGGTCGCCTCGCTGCGCAAGGCGATCGTCGACGTCGAGCGTCCCTACGTCGTCGTGCTCGGCGGCTCGAAGGTCTCCGACAAGCTCGGCGTCATCGCCAACCTGCTGACCAAGGCCGACCGCCTGCTCATCGGCGGCGGCATGGTCTACACCTTCCTCGCCGCCAAGGGCTACTCGGTCGGCGCCTCGCTGCTCGAGGCCGACCAGATCCCCACGGTCCAGGGATACCTGGAGCAGGCCGCGGCCGCCGGCGTGGAGATCGTGCTGCCGACGGACATCGTCGCGGCCGACTCGTTCGCCGTCGACGCCCCGCACGTCACGGTGGCCGCCGACGCCATCCCCGACGGGAAGCTGGGCCTGGACATCGGGCCGGACTCCTGCGAGCTGTTCCGTTCGAAGATCCTCGACGCCAAGACCGTGGTGTGGAACGGCCCGGCCGGCGTGTTCGAGTTCCCGGCGTTCGCCGCTGGCACCCGGGCCGTGGCCCAGGCCATGATCGACGCCGGCGCGAACGGTGCGTTCACCATCGTCGGCGGTGGCGACTCCGCCGCCGCCGTCCGCATCCTCGGCTTCGACGAGGCCGGCTTCGGGCACATCTCCACCGGCGGCGGCGCCTCCCTGGAGCTGCTCGAGGGCAAGATCCTGCCGGGCATCGCGGTGCTCGAGAACACGGAGGCATGAGCATGGCAACCCGCACCCCGCTGATGGCGGGCAACTGGAAGATGAACCTGGACCACCACCAGGCGACCCACACCGTGCAGAAGCTGGCCTGGACCCTTCAGGACGCCAAGCACGACTTCTCGGCCGTCGAGGTCAGCGTGCTCGTCCCGTTCACCGACCTGCGCTCGGTGCAGACCCTGGTGGACGCCGACAAGCTCGAGCTCACCTACGGCGCCCAGGACGTCTCGGCGCATACCGACGGCGCGTACACCGGTGAGATCTCGCCGGTGATGCTCGCCAAGCTGGGCGTGACCTACGTCGCCGTCGGCCACTCCGAGCGTCGCCAGTACCACGCCGAGGACGACGCGCTCTGCGCCGCGAAGGTGGCGTCGGCGTTCGGCCAGGGGCTGACCCCGATCCTGTGCGTCGGGGAGGGTCTGGACATCCGCAAGGCCGGTGACCAGGTCGCTCACACCCTCGCCCAGGTCGACGGCGGGCTCGCCGGCCTGCCGGCCGAGCAGGCTGCGTCGATCGTCGTCGCCTACGAGCCCGTCTGGGCCATCGGCACCGGTGAGGTCGCCACGCCGGAGGACGCCCAGGAGGTCTGCGGTGCGATCCGCGCCCGGCTCGCCGAGCTCTACTCCGCCGAGCTGGCGGACGGCGTGCGGGTGCTCTATGGCGGCTCGGTCAAGTCGGGCAATGTCGCCTCGATCATGGCCAAGCCGGACGTCGACGGCGCGCTCGTCGGCGGGGCGAGCCTCGACCCCGAGGAGTTCGCCAAGATCGCGCGCTACCAGTCCCACCAGGTCGGCCTGTAGCGACCGTCCGACCGGTCGACGGACCGGTCGGCCGTGATGAGGGCGGGCCCGGCCGGGACGACCGGCTGGGCCCGCCCTCATCCCTGCAAGGCGCGGTTCGTTCGCACACCCCGCCGTCGCCTATCCTTGTCCGGGCGCCCGTTGGCGCCGCCTGCCCGTCGATCGAGGGACGTCCGCGTGACCGCACTGCGCATCACCCTGCAGGTCCTGCTGGTGCTGACCAGCTTCCTCGTCGTCCTCCTCGTCCTGCTGCACAAGGGCAAGGGTGGCGGCCTGTCCGACATGTTCGGCGGCGGTGTGTCCTCGAACGCCGGCTCGTCCGGCGTCGCAGAGCGGAATCTCAACCGGCTGACCATCGGTCTCGCCGTCCTGTGGACCGTCGTCGTCGTGCTGCTGGGTCTCATCCAGCGGGTCGACGGCTGAGAGGGGCTGGTCATGGCGAGCGGTAGCGCGATCCGCGGCTCTCGGGTCGGTGCGGGCCCGATGGGCGAGGCGGAACGGGGCGAGTCCGCCCCGCGGTTCTGGGTCTCCTACTGGTGCGCCCACGGGCACGAGACGCGGCCCAGCTTCTCGACCGAGGCCGGCGCCGAGGCCCCGGAGAGCTGGGACTGCCCGCGCTGCGGGTTCCCGGCCGGTCAGGACCGGGAGAACCCCCCGTCGCCGACCCGGAACGAGCCGTACAAGACGCACCTGGCCTACGTCAAGGAGCGGCGCACCGACGAGGACGGCGCAGCCATCCTCGATGAGGCGCTGGCCGCCCTGCGTGCCCGTCGCGGCGGGCGCTGAGCTCAGCGCCCGGTCGCGCCCGGTCGCGCGGAGACGCGTAGGAGCAGGAACCCGTCGTAGCCCTTGGCGCCGACCGTCTGGATGACGGTAGCGGTGAGCTGCGGGTCGATGGCGACGCGCTCGATGACGGCCCTGCTCGCGAGCACGCGTCGGTCCGTCGTCTCCGGGTCGGCCACGTCGCCGTCCCGCACGACGTTGTCCACGACGATGACCGCCCCCGCGCCGGTGAGCTCCAGCGCGCGCTCCAGGTAGTGCACGTTGTTCGGCTTGTCGGCGTCGATGAAGACGAGGTCGAACGGCTCGACCCCCTCGCGCACCAGGTCGGCGAGCCCCTGCGAGGCGGGTCCCACCCGGACCTCGACCATCTCGGCCAGCCCTGCCCGTTCGAGGTTGGCGGTCGCGACGGCGGCGTGCCGCGGGTCGAGCTCGAGGGTCGTGAGGTGGGCACCCGGGCCGTGCAGGGCACGAGCCAGCCAGATGGTGGAGTAGCCGCCCAGGGTGCCGACCTCCAGGATGCGCCGTGCGCCGTGGATGGTGGCCAGCAGGTGGAGCAGGGCGCCCTGCGGGGCCGATACCTGGATCGCCGGCAGGCCGGCGGAGGCTGCGGCGTCGTTGGCCGCCAGCAAGGCCTCGTCCTGCGGCCACAGGCGCCCCAGGTAGTCGTCCACGGCCGTCCAGCGGGCTGCAGCACTCTCCTGGGTCATGGGACATCCTCGGGTCGCAGTGGCGTGGGTGCGGGCGCGAACCGCGGCGGGCTCCTCAGCCCGCGGCGGCGGTGTCCAGGAGCCACAGGGTGCGCCGCCGTCCGGCCGCAGCGGCGGCCGGCGTCCTGTGCCGGTCGTCCCCGGCCAGGGCCCGCTGCACAGCTGCGGCCTTGTCAGCGCCTGCCACGACGAACCACACCTCCGTGGCCGCGTCCAGAGCGGGATAGGTGAGGCTGACGCGCTCGGCGGGCGGCTTGGGGGAGCCGTGCACGCCCACGACGGTGCGGTCGATGACGTCCAGCGCCGGGTGCTCGGGGAACAGCGATGCCAGGTGCCCGTCCGGGCCCGCACCGAGCAGCACGACGTCGAACTCCGGTACCGCAGACGCCCCGGTCGCCCCGGGTGGGGCGAAGGCCGCGAGGGATCCCGCGTACGCGGCCGCGGAGTCCTCGGGGCTCGAGATCCCCGGCGCATCGCTCGGCGGCATGGCGTGGACGTGGTGCGTCGGGAGGTCCAGGTACGCCAGGAGCGCGTCCCGTGCCTGCGTCTCGTTGCGGTCGGGGTCGCCGTCGGGCAGGAACCGCTCGTCCCCCCACCACAGGTGCACGCCGGTCCAGTCCACCGCGTCGCGCAACGTCGAGTCCCGGACCTCGGCGAGGGTCGCGATCCCGACCGTACCGCCGGTGAGCACGACGTGGACCGGGCGGTGGGTGGACTGCGCGTCCAGCAGCGTCAGGAGGAGCCGTGCGGCCGTGGCCCGGGCCAGGGTCGGCGCATCGGCGTGGACGACGACCGTGCGCTGCGCACCCCGGTCGGTGGTCACCGGCGGGCCACCAGGGTGGTCGCCGACGGTCGCGCGGTCGCGGTCATGCCGCACCGACCCGGTGCAACCCGTCGCGCAGGACCTCGCCGTAGACCTCGTCCGGGTCGAGCCGTCGCAGCTCCTCCGAGAGACACTCGGGCAGCTCGCGCAGCGGCATCGCGGTGCGTCGACCGGGCTGGCCCGGCTGGTCCAGCCGGGCCACCCGCCCGTCGGGGCGGTCGATGACGACGGGTCCGGACGCCCGCTCGAGGACGACCTTGGTCACCCCGGCGACCTCGTCCTGCAGGACGAGGTCGACCGGGCACCGCAGCGCGTGCGCGAGCCAGGCCGCGAGCAGGACGACCGACGGATGGGTCGAGTGCCCGCTCACCTGGACCCGCGTCACGGTCTCGTACGGTGGCTGGTCGAGGGCAGCGGCGAGCAGCCCCCGCCACCGGGTCAGCCGGGTCCAGGCCAGGTCCGTGTCACCGGCCACGTACACCTCGCGCAATCGGCGCAGGCTGGCCGCCGGGTCGGCGCAGGCGAGGGTGTCGGTGATCCGGCGCTGGGCGATCGCCCCGATCGGGTGGGTCGACGGGCTCTGCGGCACCTCGTACGGCCACCACACCACGATCGGGGCGTCCGGCAGCAGCAGCGGCATGACGAGGGTGTCGCTGTGCGCGAGGATCTCGCCCGACGCCGTCAGCACGACGACCTCGCTGGCGCCCGCGTCCCCGCCGACCCTGATCTGCGCGTCGAGCCGCCCGGTCGTGCGTGAGGCGTCGCGAGCGAGGACGATGACGCGGCACGGGTGCTCCCGGCTCGCGTCGTTCGCCGCCTCCACGGCCGGCTCGACGTCACCGCACTCGGCGTCGATGACCAGCGTCAGGACGCGTCCGAGGGCCACGGCGCCGCCCTCGTCGCGCAGCCGCACCAGGGCCTTGGTCACCGCGGCGGTGGTGGTGTCCGGCAGTTCGAGGATCATCGGTTGGCCTCCGCGCTGGTCGTGTGCCCCGGGGTCACGGTCGCCGCCAGGTTCGACCGTCGCGTGCCATCATCGCGTCGGCCGAGTCCGGGCCCCAGGTCCCGGAGCGGTACTGGTCCGGGGCGCCGTGCCGGGCCCAGTACGAGGTGATCGGGTCGAGGATCTTCCACGACAGCTCCACCTCCTCGTGGCGGGGGAACAGCGGCGGGTCGCCCAGCAGCACGTCGAGGATGAGCCGCTCGTAGGCCTCGGGGGAGGACTCGGTGAAGGCGTGCCCGTAGCCGAAGTCCATCGTGACGTCGCGGACCTCCATGGCCGTGCCCGGCACCTTGGAGCCGAACCGGATCGTCACACCCTCGTCCGGCTGCACGCGGATGACCAGGGCGTTCTTGCCGAGCTCCTCGGTCGCCGTCGACTCGAACGGCAGGTGCGGCGCGCGTTTGAAGACGACGGCGATCTCGGTCACCCGACGGCCCAGCCGTTTGCCCGTGCGCAGGTAGAACGGCACGCCCGCCCACCGTCGGGTGTCGATGTCCAGTCGGATGGCGGCGAACGTCTCCGTGCCGGAGTCGGCGGAGATGCCCGCCTCCTCGAGGTAGCCGGCGACCTCCTCCCCGCCCTGCCAGCCCGCTGCGTACTGCCCGCGGGCCGTGTGCCGCCCGAGGTCCTTGGGCAGCCGGACCGCGGAGAGGACCTTCTCCTTCTCGGCGCGCAGGTCGTCGGCATCGAAGGAGACCGGTTCCTCCATCGCGGTCAGCGCGAGCAGCTGGAGCAGGTGGTTCTGGATGACATCGCGCGCCGCGCCGATGCCGTCGTAGTAGCCCGCGCGGCCGGCGATCCCGATGTCCTCGGCCATGGTGATCTGCACGTGGTCGACGTAGTGCGCGTTCCAGATCGGCTCGAACAGCTGGTTGGCGAACCGCAGCGCCAGCATGTTCTGGACGGTCTCCTTGCCGAGGTAGTGGTCGATCCGGAAGACCGACTCCGGCTCGAACACCTGCGAGACGACGTCGTTGAGCTCGCGGGCGCTGGCCAGGTCGTGGCCGAACGGCTTCTCGATGACGACCCGGCGCCAGGAGCCGTTCTCCTGGTGGGACAGGCCGGACCGCGCGAGCTGGCGGCACACGAGGGGAAAGGCATTGGGCGGCACCGACAGGTAGAACGCGTGGTTGCCCCGGGTCCCACGCTCCTTGTCCAGGTCCGCGACCGTCGTCGCGAGGCGGTCGAACGCGTCGTCGTCGGAGAATTCGCCCTGGACGAACCGGATGCCCTCGGCGAGCTGCTTCCAGGTGCTCTCGCGGAACTCGGTGCGTGCGTTGGCCTTCACCGCGTCGTGCACCACCTGGGCGAAGTCCTGGGTCGCCCAGTCGCGACGGGCGAAGCCGGTGAGCGCGAACCCCGGGGGGAGCAGGCCACGATTCGCCAGGTCGTACACGGCGGGCATGAGCTTGCGCCTGGCGAGGTCGCCGGTCACGCCGAAGATCACCAGGCCGCAGGGTCCCGCGATGCGGGGGAGCCTGCGGTCACGGGGGTCGCGCAGCGGGTTGCTCGCCGCCGTGACGCGGGCCGGGCTCATCGGTGCGCGCCGTCCGTCCCGTCGGCGGCGCCGCTGCGACGGCCGAGGCCCTCGTTGACGGTGGCGAGCAGCTCGGCCCAGCTCGCGTCGAACTTCCCGACGCCCTCCACCTCGAGCGCGGTGGTGACCTCGTCCAGGTCGATGCCGAGGTCGGCGAGGCGACGGACCTGGTCGGCGGCCTCGTCGTAGGAGCCCGTGACGGTGTCGCCACGGATGTCCCCGTGGTCGGCGACGGCCTCCAGGGTCGCGCCCGGCATGGTGTTGACCACACCCGGAGCCGCGAGCTCGTCGACGTACCGGGTGTCCTTGTACGCGGGGTCCTTGACGCCGGTCGACGCCCACAGCGGTCGTTGCGGCCGGGCGCCGGCGGCCGCCAGGGCCTGCCACCGCTGCTCCGCCGTGACCTGCTCGAACAGCTGGTAGGCCAGCCGAGCGTTCGCGATCGCGATGGTTCCGCGCAGCGCCGTCGCCTCGTCCGAGCCGAGGGCGTCGAGGCGCTTGTCCACCGCAGCGTCGACGCGCGAGACGAAGAACGAGGCGACGGACCCGATGGTGCTCAGGTCGCGGCCGGCGTCCCGGGCCCGCTCGAGGCCCTCCTGGTAGGCGTCCAGGACGGCCCGGTAGCGGTCGAGGGAGAAGATCAGCGTGACGTTGACGCTGATGCCCTCGCCGATCGTGGTGCTGATCGCGGGCAGGCCCTCGATCGTCGCGGGGATCTTGATGTAGAGGTTCGGCCGGTCCACGGTGGTCCACAGCCGACGCGCCATCTCGACGGTCGCCGCCGTGTCCCGGGCGAGGCCGGGGTCGACCTCGATCGAGACGCGGCCGTCGAGCCCGCCGGTGGCCTCGTGCACGGGTGCGAGGGCGTCGCATGCGGCGCGGACGTCGTCCGTGGTGATCGTGAAGACGGCCTCGCCCACGTCGGACCCGGCGGCGGCCAGCTCGGCGAGCTGCGCGTCGTAGGCGTCGCCCTTCGTGAGCGCTGACGCGAAGATCGTCGGGTTGGTGGTGACGCCGACGACGCCGCGCTCGTGCACCAGCCGTTCCAGCTCCCCGGTCCGGAGCAGCTCGCGCGACAGGTCGTCCAGCCAGATGGCTACCCCTGCGGCACGCAGGTCCGTGATCGGGGTGGGCGCCTGCGGGTTCGTCGAGGCGTTCCGGCTCTGCTGGGTCATGACGGTCTCCTTGCGTCGGAGACGGCCGGGCGGTTCCGACGGCCGTCGGTCACCGCCACGGCGGTCATGGACAGGTTCGGTCAGAGTTCAGTGCGACGCCACCGGGAGGTCTCCCGTGCCGCTCTCGGTCGGGACGGTCGCCACCGCCTGCGGTGCCGCGTCGCCGTGGGCCGCCGTGATGGACTCGCGGGCTGCGGCCGCGACGGCCTCGGGAGTGAACCCGAACTCGCGGAACAGCGTCTCGGCGTCCGCCGACGCACCATAGTGCTCGAGCGAGACGGACCGGCCGGCGTCGCCGACGATCTTGTGCCACGACATCGCGATGCCTGCCTCGACCGAGACGCGGGCCCGCACAGCGGCGGGCAGCACCTCCTCGCGGTAGGCGTCGTCCTGCTGGGCGAACCACTCCAGGCACGGAGCCGAGACGACCCGGGTCCCGATGCCCTGGGCCTCGAGGGTCTCGCGGGCTGCGACGGCGAGCTGGACCTCCGAGCCGGTGGCGATGAGGATCACCTCGGGCGTCGCGGAGCTCGCGTCGAGCAGCACGTAGGCACCGCGGGCCAGGCCGTCCGCCGAAGCGAAGCCCTGCTCGCCCCGGGGGAAGGTCGGCACGTTCTGGCGGGTCAGGATCAACGCCACCGGCCCGTCGGTGTGCTCAAGGGTGGCCTTCCAGGCAGCGGCTGTCTCGTTGGCGTCCGCAGGCCGCACGACGGACAGGCCCGGGATGGCCCGGACCGCCGTGAGGTGCTCGACCGGCTGATGGGTCGGGCCGTCCTCGCCGAGGCCGATCGAGTCGTGGGTCCAGACGTAGATCGCCGGGACCCCCATGAGGGCTGCGAGCCGTACGGCGCCACGCATGTAGTCGCTGAACGTGAAGAACGTCCCGCCGTAGGCGCGCGTCAGGCCGTGCAGCACGATCCCGGACAGGATCGCGCCCATCGCGTGCTCACGGATCCCGAAGTGCAGGGTCCGGCCGTAGATGTCCCCGGCGAACTCGTGCGTCGAGCGCTCCGCCGGGAGGAAGGACGACGCGCCCTTCATGGTCGTGTTGTTGGAGCCCGCAAGGTCCGCCGAGCCACCCCACAGCTCAGGAAGGATGGGCCCGAGCGCCGAGAGGACGTCACCTGAGGCGGCACGGGTCGCGACGGCCTTGCCCGCCGGGAAGACCGGGATGGCCTCGGTCCAGCCGTCCGGCAGGCGTCCCTGGACGAGCCGGTCCAGCAGCCGTGCGCGCTCCGGGTTGGCCGTGCGCCATGCGTCGTACCCGAGCTGCCACTCGGCCTTGGCGGCCTCGCCGCGCTCGAGGGCCTTGCGGGTGTGGGCGATGACCTCGGGGGCGACGTCGAAGGACCTCGCCGGGTCGAAGCCCAGGACCTCCTTGAGCCCGCGCACCTCGTCGGCGCCCAGCTTGGAGCCGTGCGAGCCGTGGGTGTTCTGCTTGGTGGGTGAGGGCCAGGCGATGATCGTGCGCAGCCCGATGAACGAGGGACGGTCGGTCACGGCCTTGGCGGCCTTGATCGCCGCGTCGAGGGCCTCGACGTCCTCGACGTAGCCGTCTGGGCCGGCGGTCCAGTCGACGAGCTGGACGTGCCAGCCGTAGGCCTCGTACCGGGCCAGGACGTCCTCGGTGAAGGCGATCTCGGTGTCGCCCTCGATGGAGATGTGGTTGTCGTCCCACAGCACGAGGAGGTTGCCGAGCTTCTGCGTCCCGGCAATCGAGGACGCCTCGCTCGTCACGCCCTCCTGGAGGTCGCCGTCGGAGGCGATGACGTAGACGTGGTGGTCGAACGGGCTGGTGCCCGGGGCGGCCTCGGGGTCGAGCAGGCCGCGCTCCCGCCGGGCAGCCATCGCGAAGCCGACGGCGCTGGACAGGCCCTGGCCGAGCGGCCCGGTGGTGATCTCCACTCCGTCCGTGTGCCGGAACTCGGGGTGGCCCGGGGTCTTGGAGCCCCACGTGCGCAGCGCCTCGATGTCCTCGAGCTCCAGGCCGTAGCCGGCCAGGTATAGCTGGATGTACTGGGTCAGGCTCGAGTGACCGGCGGAGAGGATGAAGCGGTCACGGCCCAGCCAGTGCGGGTCGGCCGGGTCGTGGCGCAGGACGTTCTGGTAGAGCAGGTAGGCCGCGGGCGCGAGGCTGATCGCTGTGCCAGGGTGGCCGTTGCCGACCTTCTCCACCGCGTCCGCGGCGAGCACGCGGACGGTGTCCACGGCGCGGCGGTCGAGGTCGGACCAGACGAGTGGGGCGTCGAGCGCGTTCAACGGGGCCTCTCTCCTGCCCAGGCGCTACCCGGGCGTCATGTGCCGGTCGGCTCTGCCGCACACGCGAGACGTGACGCGGGCCGTTGGTCGACGCCGTCAGCGAGCACCGGCATCAACCCCTCAGACTACCGGGAGGCGGCGGGCCGTTCGACCCGGCCGGCCGTGATCAGGACTGCATCGCAGCGCCGGAGCGCCGGAGCGCCGGAGCGCCG
>Ga0105047_10008727_pt1 | contig 16858 bp, 15 predicted proteins | sample MAT04_FD_78384 | JGI IMG/M metagenome (GOLD analysis project Ga0105047, IMG submission 78384) | Freshwater microbial communities from Lake Fryxell liftoff mats and glacier meltwater in Antarctica - MAT-04 (megahit assembly) | ecosystem: Environmental > Aquatic > Freshwater > Ice > Liftoff...
ACCCCGTTCGACAGAGCGCCACACTGGCCATCGAGCGTGACCTGCAACTGGTGGAACACCGAGGACTCGATGAACTGGGTCAGGGACAACCGACCCGAGCACATGGGAGCCGCCATGAAGGCCATCGGCGCCGCCATGCAGGAGCATGCCGACGAGACAGCCACCCTGGACGAACTCTCTGGCCACCAGCGCGACTGACGTCAGCCGCAGCCAGTTGCCGGCCCGTCAGAGGGGCGACAGGTCGGTTGATCGACGCTCACGTCACCACAGAGGGTGCGGACGGCGAGTAACCTCCCATCCACAACTGATGCTGGATCCCCACCGGGAGAGTTCCGTCGCCACCAGCGGCGGACGCCGAAGGAGCAACCGCCCCGGAATCTCTCAGGCACACGTACCGGTCGGGTCAGGCAACTCTGGAAAGCAGTCGCGACGGTCGTCGACCGGATCGGCTCACCGACGGGGAAAGCTCTGACGCCAACGGTGTCGGCGTGAAGCTCTCAGGTACGGCGACAGAGGGGGCGAGTCCCTCCCTTCCGCGACCAGGAGTCCCCGTGCCCACCAGCAATCCCGCACCCACCGCTGTTCCCTCGACCGCCCTCCCGACGACGGCGCTGCCGATCGAGGACTTCGCGGACCGCCACCTCGGCCCTGACGAGGCCGAGATCGCGACGATGCTCGCCGCGATCGGTCAGGACTCGCTCGAGTCACTCATGGACACGGCGATCCCCGAGGCGATCCACGTGACGGCCGAACTCGGTCTGGACGACGTGAGGACCGAACAGGCGGCACTCGAGGCGCTTCGAGAACTGGCAGATCGCAACCAGGTCGTGACCTCGCTGATCGGCGCCGGGTACTACGGCACCCATACGCCCAACGTCATCCTGCGCAACATCCTGGAGAACCCCGCCTGGTACACGGCCTACACGCCCTACCAGCCAGAGATCTCCCAGGGTCGTCTGGAGGCGTTGCTGAACTTCCAGACCGTCGTGACCGACCTGGCCGGTATGGACATCGCCAACGCCTCGATGCTCGACGAGGCCACCGCAGCGGCCGAAGCGATGACCGTGGCCCGCCGCCAGTCGAAGTCGACGGGCGAGACCTTCTTCGTCGACGCCGACTGTCATCCACAGGTCATCGAGGTGGTCACGACCCGCGCCGAACCCCTCGGCATCAAATTGTTGGTGGGTGACCCGTTCGCCGACCTGGAGGGCCACGAGTGCTTCGGCGTGCTGCTGGCGTACCCGGGGTCCTCCGGCACGGTGCGCGACCTGCGAGCTGTGACCGACTCGGCACACGGAACCGGTGCGGTCGTGTGCGTCGTCGCCGACCTGCTGGCACTGACGATGCTCACCCCGCCCGGTGAGTGGGGCGCTGACGTGGTCGTCGGCTCGGCACAGCGCTTCGGGGTCCCCTTCGGGTTCGGCGGACCACACGCCGGATTCATGGCGGTGCGCGACGGCGCTCGGCGATCCCTTCCCGGACGCCTGGTCGGGGTCTCGGTCGACACCCAGGGTCGCCGTGCCCTGCGGCTGGCTCTGCAGACCCGCGAACAGCACATCCGGCGAGAGAAGGCGACGTCGAACATCTGCACAGCGCAGGTCCTCCTCGCTGTCATGGCGGCGTCGTACGCCACCTATCACGGCCCTGACGGACTGCTGCGGATCGCCCAGCGCACCCATCTGCTCGCGTCGGCAGCGGCGGCACAGCTCCAGGCTGCCGGCTTCGAGCTGACATCCGAGGAGTTCTTCGACACCGTCACGGTGCGCACTCCGGGCACGGCCGGCGAGTTCGTCGCTGCGGCGCTCGCACAGGGCCTGAACCTGCGCCACACCTCGACCGATCTGGTCGGCTTCTCCCTGGACGAGACCTCGACGCCCGACACCGTGGTCGCACTGCTCGCCGCGTTCGGCGTCGCCACCGATTCCGGCGCTGTCGAGCAGGCCGCTCTCGCCGCAGGCGCCGAGGGCGCCAGGATCCCCGAGGAGCTGCGTCGCACCTCGGAGTTCCTGACCCACCCCACCTTCCACCGGTACCGCTCCGAGACCGAGATGCTCCGCTACCTGCGCCGACTGTCGGACAAGGACCTGGCGCTCGACCGCACGATGATCCCGCTGGGTTCGTGCACCATGAAGCTCAACGCCACCGCCGAGATGATCCCGGTGACGTGGCCCGAGTTCTCCCAGATCCATCCGTTCGCTCCCCCGGCACAGACCGAGGGGTACCTGGTCATGATCCGCCAGTTGGAGCACGCCCTGGCACGCATCACCGGCTACGACGCCGTGACGCTGCAGCCGAACGCCGGCAGCCAGGGCGAGTTCGCCGGCCTGCTGGCGATCCGCGAGTACCACCGTTCCCGCGGTGAGCTGACCCGCGACGTCTGTCTCATCCCCGCCTCGGCGCACGGCACGAACGCAGCGAGCGCTGTCATGGCGGGCATGCGCGTGGTGGTCGTCGCGACCGACGAGGACGGCAACGTCGATCTGGAGGACCTGGCCGCCAAGGCCGCCGAACACGCCGATGAACTGGCGGCTGTGATGGTCACCTACCCGTCGACCCACGGCGTGTTCGAAGAGGGCATCGGCGAGCTGTGCCGCATCATCCACGACCACGGCGGTCAGGTCTATGTCGACGGAGCGAACCTGAACGCTCTGGTCGGTGTCGCGAAGCCCGGCGAGTTCGGCGCGGACGTGAGCCACCTGAATCTGCACAAGACCTTCTGCATCCCCCACGGTGGCGGTGGCCCCGGTGTCGGTCCGGTGGGTGTGCGTGCGCACCTGGCGCCGTTCCTGCCCAACCACGGGCTCCGTGCCGACGCAGGTCCGGCGAGTGGCCCCGGAGCGGTGTCCGCAGCTCCGTTCGGCTCAGCGAGCATCCTGCCGATCTCGTGGATGTACGTGACCATGATGGGTGACCGGCTCCGGCGTGCAACCGAGGTGGCCATCCTGTCGGCCAACTACGTCGCAGCGCGACTCGCCGAGCACTACCCCGTGCTCTACACGGGCCGTGACGGCCTCGTGGCGCACGAGTGCGTCATCGATCTGCGCCCGATCGAGAAGTCCGTCGGGATCACGAACGAGGACGTCGCCAAACGACTCATCGACTACGGCTTCCATGCACCGACGATGTCCTTCCCGGTCGCCGGCACATTGATGATCGAGCCGACCGAGTCAGAAGGTCTGGTCGAGCTCGACCGCTTCTGCGACGCGATGATCGCGATCCGCGCAGAGATCGACCAGGTCGCCGAGGGCGTATGGCCTGCGGACGACAACCCGCTGGTCCACGCACCGCACACCGCCGAAGAGGTCGGTGGTGACGACTGGAACCACAGCTACCCGCGCTCGCTGGCCGGCTGGCCGACGGCGACGCAACGCGAGACGAAGTACTGGCCGCCCGTCAGCCGCATCGACGGCGGCTACGGCGACCGCAACCTGGTCTGCGCCTGCCCGCCCATCGAGTCGTACTCCGACTGAGTCCCGGTCCCGCTCGACAGAGGTAGGAGTCGGACCGGCGCGGGGTCGGTTCTCGGGTCAGCTCCTGGGGAGGAAGGGCAGTTCGACCACCACGGCGGGCACACCTGTGCCGCGTACGTCGATCGACAATTCGTCGCCGATCTGCACGTCCGGCTCCACGAATGCCAGGGCGATGCCGTGGCCGAGGGTCGGCGAGAAGTTGCCCGAACTGATCCGGCCGATCTGCTCACCGGAGCGCCACACGGTCTGGCCCTCCCTCGGGGGTCGGCGACCCTCGGTCCGCAGGCCACGCAGCACCGGCGAGACGCCGTCGTTCTTCTGACGCTCGAGTGCCTCGCGACCCAGGAAGTCGCCCTTGGTCCAGCTGACCACCCATCCCAGGTTCGCGTTGAGGGAGGTGAGGCCGTCGCCGAGTTCGTGGCCGTGCAACGGCAACCCTGCCTCGAGGCGCAGTGTGTCCCTGGCGCCGAGACCTGCGGGCGTCACGCCGGCGCCGGTGACGAGGTTCCAGAAGGCCTCGGCCACCTCGACCGGCACAGCGCACTCGACGCCGTCCTCGCCCGTGTAGCCGGTGCCTGCCACGAGGCACTCGACTCCGGCGAACGTGAACGGCTGCACGCGGAACCTGCCGACCGACGCGACTTCTGGCAGGACCGACCCCAGCATCGCGCGGGCCTGCGGGCCCTGCACGGCGACGATCGCTCGGGTTGATGTCGTGTCGGTGATCGTGAGGTCCGGACCGGTCGCGCCGGCGGCCAACGCGTCACGCACACCACCGGTGTTGGACGCGTTCGGCATCACGTCGAAAGTGTCCCCGGCGATCCACCACACGATGATGTCGTCGACCACCGAGGCCGTCGCCGGGTCCAGCAGATGCGTGTACTGCGCCCGTCCCGGCTCGATCTTGCCCAGGTCGTTCGTCAGAGTGCGCTGCAGGGTCTCCAGCGCATCGGCGCCCTCGACCCTGACGGTGCCCAGGTGCGACACGTCGAAGGCGACAGCGCCGCTTCGGCACGCACGGTGTTCGTCGAGCGTTCCCGTGGGGTACGCGAGGGGCATGTCCCAGCCACCGAAGGGGACCATCTTGGCGCCGAGCTCGCGGTGGACGGCATCGAGCGGGGAGTGCTGCATGCGGGCGACCCTAGAGGATCGACCGGAGTTCTAGAGACCGGCGGCCGCCGGTGCAACAGCCTCGGGTTCACCGGGCAACCGGACCGACCCGGGGAGGTCGGACTCCTTCGCCGGGAGCGGGCGCAACTCGACGATCCGGGCGTCGATCTCCTCTTTCACTCCGGCGAGCGGGAGCACGTTGAGCACGCCCTGGCCCTTCTGGAGCACGTCGATGAGTTCCTCACCGGATCGCACGAGCACCGACGTCCTGCCGCTGATCACGAGGTTCGCCGAGCTGATGTCCTCTCCGAGGTTCTCGCGCATGTACGAGAACACCTGGCGCACGGACTCGAGCTTCAGGCCAGAGTCGAGCAGGGTCTTGATGACCTTGAGCTCGAGCAGGTCGCGGTAGGAGTAGAGACGACGAGAGCCGCTCCCCCGCGCCTCTGCGAGCGAGGGCGTCACCAGGTCGGTCCGGGCCCAGTAATCCAACTGGCGGTAGGAGATGCCGACGACCTCGGCCGTCTTGCGCCCGCTGAAGCCCTGCTCCGACTCCACCTGGGTTGCCGGCTCGACACCGGGTCCGTTCGTGACCTCGTCCATGATCGCCCTTTTGCGTCCGGCCCGACCACACGGTGCGTGCCCAAGTTCCACGGGAGAAATTACTCCGCTGTGACCAGTATGGGGCGGATCGGGCGCAACGCCTACCCCCAGTTGGGAGAGAGGTCGCGATCAGGAAGCGAAATCGTCCGGGGACACCTGATCGATGAACTGACGGAACTCCTCGACGACCGCTTCGGGGGACTCCTCGGAGTCATCGGCCTCGGAGTTGTCGTCCTCGACGAACCCGGCTTCGTCGAGCACCTGCTCGGACGCGAAGATCGGACATCCGACCCGCACGGCCATGGCCACGGCATCCGACGGTCGCGCCGACACGATCTTCTGTCCGTCCGAGGTGGTGAGCTGCAGATCGGCGTAGTACGTCGTGTCGCGCAGTTCGGTGATGATCACACGATCCAACTGGGCGCCGAGTTCGTCGAGCACATCGCAGAAGAGGTCGTGTGTCAGCGGGCGAGGCGTCTCCACACCTTCCATGGCGAACGCGATGGACGTCGCCTCCGGGCCCCCGATGAAGATCGAGAGCTGCCGACGACGGCCCTGCAATTCTCGCAACACCACCACTGGCGTGTTGCTGGGAAGCTCGACCCGTACGGCGATCAGCTCGAGTTCGATCACCGGCGGAGCATAACGCGCCACAGGTGCCGCCGTCCTCGGCCCGGTGCCGGGTTCAACCGCCGATGATCCTACGGAGCTGACGCCGCAGCAGTGCTGCGTGCAGGTCGGCTCCCATCTCCAGGAGTGCATCACTGCGTTCAACGGCCAGCTGACGTGCGGCCGGGTTGCGCTGCTTGATGAGTGGCACCACCAGCTGCTCGACGAAGCCCGCCTCACGCTCTGCCGACACCTTGTACATCCGCAGATGACGCGGCTCGACTCCGAGTTCGGCATACGTGGCCGCCATCCGAGCGACGTCGACCGCCTCGGCGTCGTAGGCGGAACGACCACCGAGCGAGGCCGCCACGACCAGCCCGTACTGCTCCAGGTCGGCGAGCAGCTCTGCGCGGATGCCGCAGGTCTCGCACAACTCCTCGGCGCTCAACAGCTCGTCACGGGGTGGGCCTGCGGCGATGCCCGCTGCGAGCCCCGGTTCGGCTCCGGTAGAGGTCACGGGCTGCCCCTTCGTCGTCACAGTAGCTGCATCGCCAGAACCCGGATCGACACCCTCGGCGGGCTCGTGCTCGCTGTCACGTGTCGCAACCTTCTGGCGTCGCGCACGGGCGGCACGTGGATCCTCCTGCAGTGCGGCAACGACATCCGCTGGCGTCGAGTGCGCAGGTCGCCCGTTCGAGGCGGCGTGCTCGCCGACCTCGGCGTCACCGGCACTGATGCCCTTGCCACCCGCCGTTCCGGGAGCCGAAGAGCGGGGCGAATTCGCCTTGGCCGGAGCGGTCGAGCCGGTGCGAGGTGCTGTCGAGCTGACATCCTTCGGTGCGGACGTCGGGGGTGGAGCGGAGGCGACCGCTGGATGCGAGGGTGATCGATAGGTCGCCCGCTCGACATCTTCTGTCCGCTCCTCGTCACTTCGACCGTCGTCGGGCGGCGCTGAGGCGGATCGCTCCGTCCGGCCACCAACCGCTGGATCGGTCTGCGTCTGCGTGCCGACCGACGAGGTCGGGCTCGCCGGATCGGGGTTCGAGTTCGCGGCGGACCCCGAGGTCGCCGGAGAACTTCTGGCTCCCGAGGCTGCACCAGCTCCGGTGGGGGCCTGCTCCGCCGAGGCGGCGACACTCTGCTCTGCGCTCGCCCACAGAGTCGGCTGGGTCTCGATCGTGCCGCTCAGGTCGACGCCGTCGTCGAGCATCTTCTTGATCACCTTGAGCGGCAGGAAGTTGTCACGCTGCTGATGCAGGATCCACCGCAAGCGCTCGATGTCGGCGCCGAAGAACTTGCGGTAGCCGGAACCGGTGCGTTCCGGGGCGATCAGTCCCTGGCTCTCGAGGAACCGGATCTTCGAGATCGTGACGTCCGGGAAGTCTTCCTGGACCAGCGACAGGACCTCACCGATCGACAGATGGTTGGTCGCCGTGGCCTCGCTCATGCCGAACCACCCAATGTGCCGATGACGAAGACGAAGCGGAACTTGCCGACCTGCACCTGGGAACCTTCGCGCAACAGAGCGTGAGTGATGCGTTCCCCGTCCAGGTACGTCCCGTTGAGCGACCCGACGTCGGACAACGAGTGTTGACCGTCGGCCTCGCGACGGATCTCTGCATGGGCTCGGGACACCGTGATGTCGTCCAGGAAGATCTGGCTCTTCGGGTCTCGGCCGATCGCGACGAGGTCGTCGGCGATCGCGAATCGGGCGCCCGCAGTCGATCCTCTGGTGATGATCAACTGCCCGATCTCTCCCTCGCCGGGCACGTCGACTCCGACGACCCGGAAACTGCCGGTCGCCATCTCTTCACCCTCGGGCAACGTTGCACCGCACGCCGAGCAGAAGTTCGCTCCGGAGACGTTGAGCACACTGCACACGGGGCAGACGACGCCCTCGTTCGCCATGGAACCAGCGCTCAGCCTTCGGTGAGCTGCCGGTAGGCAGCTGCGTCCATGAGCGACGCCGCAGCAGCAGCGTCGGAGGGTTCGATGATGGCGATCCACCCGGTTGAGTACGGATCGGAGTTGACCAGTTCCGGGCTGGCTTCCAGGTCCGGGTTGATCTCGACCACGGTGCCGGCGATCGGTGCGTAGATCTCGGACACCGACTTGGTCGACTCGACCTCACCGAAGGTGTCGCCTGCGCCGACGGTCGTGCCGACCTCGGGAACCTGGACGAACACGACGTCGCCCAGCGCGTCCTGCGCGTAGTCGGTGATGCCGACCCGCACCTTGCCATCCTCCAACCTCAACCACTCGTGGTCGGAGGAGTACCTGAGCTCTTCGGGCACGTTCATGTCGCGAACGCTACCCGAACCCGGCGGGCGCGTGAGCCTCCTCGTCGGACGAGGGGGTCGTGCATCGAGGACCCGCTCACCGGAGCATCTGTCGGATGCGTCGCGCGTATTCCTGGGCGAGGGTGCGGGCCTCGGCGGGACTGTCACCCTCGGCGAAGATGTGCGTGACGGGCTCCTCGGGGTCGGGCAGGACGAGCACCCATCCGGTCTCGTGGTACACCTTGATCCCGTCGATCAGATCGACCTCTCGACCCTGGGTCTGTTCGACCATCGTCCGCATCACGGTGCCCTTCTGTTCCCAGGGCGTGATGACCTCCTCGTGCACGAGGTGTACCGCCGGCGCTGCAGCCACGAGCTCGGACAGCTTCGCCCCACGGGCCGACAACAGATCGAGCATCTTCAACAGGCCAGCAGCCGCGTCGAACGCCGGGAGGAAGCCGGGAAGGATGATGCCCCCCTCGAGATTCGCGGCGAACCCGACAGCCGGGTTGTCCGCCTCCTCCATCAGCGCCGCGGCAGAGGTCTTGGTCCACAGCACCCGGTAGCCGCGGGACTCGACGATCTCGGCCGCTGCGCGACTGACGGTCATGGGGAGAGCGACGGTGTCACCCAGCAGTCGGTCACAGACCAGGTCCAAGAAGACGAACAGCAGCTGGTCGAAGGACAGCACCACGCCCTGGTCGTCAACGAGCAGCAACTGTTCGCCCGACGGGTCCAGCACCGCGCCCAGGTCCGCACCCGAGGCCTTGACGAGAGCCGAGACCTGCTGGGCGTGCTCGTCCCTGTTGAAGCCCAGGACGCCCTTGGTCGAGGCGAACGGGTTCACCACCAGCACCTCGGCGCCGAGCTTCGCCAACACGTTGGGCATGACGAAGCTCGTCGACCCGTACGAGTAGTCGATCACGACCTTGAAGCGCCGGGCGGCCACCTGCTTGACGTCGATCGTCTGCTCGAGCGCGACCGCGTACTGCTCCAGGGCCCGCGGCACCAGGTCGATGTCGCCGATGTCCGCCGGGCGTACACGGCGGAAGTCCTCCCGGGTGAAGAGCCGTTCGATCTTGCGTTGACGATCCTCGAGGATGTCGGCTCCGTCGGCGTCGAAGAAACGGATGATCACCGAGTCGGGGTCGTCCGGACTGAGCCGGAGTGTGATCGCTCCTGACACCACCGCAGCGCGGCAGTGGAACCGGGTGAGCGGGACGCTCGCTGTCTCCAGGTCCATCACGTTGATGCCGCCGGCGTTCAGCCCGGCGATCATCGCCCGCTTGAGCATGCGTGCGGAGCGGCTCGAATCGCGTGACACCACGACGGTGGCATCCTTCTTCAACGAGGTCGCGAAGGCCAGGGCGACCTTGGCGGCGAGCTCCGGCGTCATGTCCACGTTCGCCAGGCCCGACACTCCCCCACGGCCGAACAGGCTGCGGGCTCCGCGCGACTCCCAGATCACCGAGGTGTTCACGACGGCGCCGGCTTCGATGGTCTTGAACGGGTACACCTTCACGTCGGAGGACAACACGGCGTTCTCCCCGACGAACACCTCGTCGCCGAGCACGACTCCCTCTTCGCAGCGCACCCCGCGCCGCAGGTCCGATGCACGACCGACCACCGTGCCGCGCATCTTCACTGCTTCGCCGATGTAGGCGTTCTCGTGGATGACAGTGCGCTCGATCTCGCCGTCACGACGCATGCGCACGCCGGTCCCGATGACCGAGTACTCCCCCAGATGCACCCCGGAGTCCACGAAGCAGTTGTCCCCGATGACCGCCGGGCCCTTGAGGATGGCGCCCGGGTTGATCTCGGCACCCTCGCCCACGTACACGCCGTCGGAGAGTTCGAAGCCGGGGATCCCGACCGAGACCTTTCCGTCCAGGATGTCCTTGTGGGCCCGCAGGTATGCGTCGAGAGTGCCGACGTCCTCCCAGTAGCCCTCGCCGATGAACCCGAACACGCCTTCGCCAGCCTCGAGCAGCGCCGGGAACACGTCCGAGGAGAAGTCGACCGGCGTGTCCGCCGCGATCCAGTCGAAGATCCTGGGCTCGAGCACGTAGATGCCGGAGTTGATCGTGTCCGAGAAGACCTGACCCCACGTCGGCTTCTCCAGGAAGCGCTCGATGGAGCCGTCCTCGTTCGAGATGACGATGCCGTACTCGAGCGGGTTCTCGACCCGGACCAGACCGATGGTGGCCAGTGCCTTTCGGTCGACGTGCTCCTGGATCAGCGCACTCAGGTCGACGTCGGTGAGCACGTCACCCGAGATGACCAGGAAGGTGTCGTCCAGCTCGCTCATCGCGTTGCGGACCGACCCGGCGGTGCCGAGCGGCGTCTCCTCCGACGCGTAGACCATGTGGACACCGAACTCCGACCCGTCGCCGAAGTGGTTCCGGATCGCGTTGGGCATGAACGCAACGGTCACCACGATCTCGGTGATCCCGTGCTGCTTCAACAGGTCGATGATGTGTTCCATCATCGGCCGATTGACCAGCGGGAGCATCGGCTTGGGTGCGTTCGAAGTGAGGGGGCGGAGGCGGGTGCCTTCGCCGCCCGCCATGATCACGGCCTTCACTGGTGGTGGCGCCTCTCGGTAAGAAATTGGTCGACGCCCTGAACCTACCTCCGCGTGTCGCCGGCCATGCGCTGTCGGGCCAAGATCGGCCCGGATCCGTCAGGACCCCTCGGCGGCCTGCTGCGCCCGCAGGGCACGACCCTCACGCAGCGCCGTGATCCCTGCGGGGAAATAGCCGGCGAAGGCGATCATGCTGCACACCAGGCCCGGGATCGCAGCGCACCAGGCGATCACCAACAGGACTGTCGACACGGTGTCGGACAGGCTCGGATCGGCGGACGCCAGGAAGGCGGGGAACGCCGTCATCATGGCGAAGGTGCCGCACTTGCCGACCCAGGTGACATCCATCCGCCTGGCTCCGAGCAGGACCGTCCCCGCGACGAAGACCGACAGCACGACCTCGCGGATCACGACGATCCAGGCGAAGATCTGGAAGTACGCGATGTCCAGGTCAGCGATCATGATGCCGACGATGCCGACGATCATCAGCAGCCGGTCGACGGTCGGGTCGAACATCTTGCCGAAGTTGGAGACCTGGCCGAACCGACGGGCGACGTACCCGTCCACCCAGTCGGTCGCTCCGAGCGCAGCGAGCAGGATCGCTGCGGCGACGTAGTTCTCGGGACCGAACAACAGCCAGACGAAGACCGGGATGCAGATCAGTCGCAGGAGCGTGATGAGGTTCGGCGCCGTCAGCAGTCGATCCTCACCCTCGGGGATCTCCTCTCCGGCGAGTCCTCGATGGGTCGACACGGGTTCAGTCATCACCCTCCATCGTACGGCGCAGGACGTGCGAGCCGGGTTCTACCCTGACGACATGAGCACACCGGAGCCGACCATCTTCACCCGCATCATCCGGGGCGAGTTCCCGGGCCGGTTCGTCTGGCGGGACGACCGAGTCGTCGCCTTCCTGACGATCGCGCCGCTACGCCCGGGACACACCCTCGTCGTGCCGGTCGAGCAGGTCGATCACTGGACCGACCTCGATCCTGAGCTGTGGGCCGATCTGGCCCGGGTGCAGCTCGCTGTCGGTCAGGCGCTGATGACAGCGTTCTCGCCGGCTCGGGTGGGGTCGATCATCGCTGGGCTCGAGGTCCCTCACTGCCACGTGCACCTCGTGCCGATCGACAGCGAGGCCGATCTGGACTTCGCCCGCGCGGACGGCTCGCCGGACCCCGAGTCCCTCGACGACGCTGCCGAGCGCATCCGCGCCGCGCTGCGTTCCGCGGGCCACGCTGAAGTCGCCGAGTCCTGACGGGTCGGGTGGCTCAGGTGCTGATGACCTCGCCGGTGGCGGGGTCGATCTCGTCGATCAGATGCTCGCCCCGGTTCCTGGCGCTGTTCACCTCGGTCGACACAGCGTGGAACGTGATGAGCTCGGCCGGGGCCGGCACCAGGAGCCGGCCGAGGGCCTCGGTGTCGTGGTCCTCGGGGTCGAGCCACTCGTCCCACGCCGAGCGGGGCAGCAACACCGGCATCCGGTCGTGCAGCTCCGACATCGGCTCGTTCGCTCTCGTGGTGATGATCGTGCAGGTCCTGAGCGGGTCGAGCGGTGAAGGCTCGGGCAGGCCGAACTTGCCGCCACTGGTGTCCGCCGGAGCACTCACGGCCTCGCCCTTCTTCGGAGTCGCCGGCTTGGGGCCCTTCCACGCCTCCCACAGACCGGCGAAGGCGTATGGCTCGCCGTCGGGCCGGTGGATGAAGTACGGCTGCTTCTTCTTCTCGCCCGGTTGGGTCGTCCACTCGAAGAAGCCGTCGGCCGGAATGATGCAGCGTCGTTTGGCGAACGCACTGCGGAACGCCGGCTTGGTGGCAACGGTCTCGGCTCGGGCGTTGATCATGCGGGCGCCGATCTTCACGTCCTTCGCCCAGGACGGCACGAGGCCCCAGCGGAACGCGTCCAGCGTGCGCGTCCCGCCATCGGCGTAGACGACGAACACGCTGGCCGTGGGAGCGGTGTTGAAGTTCTGGCCCCGGTCGAGAAGCTGTTCCGGGGCCGCGGCGACGTCGAAGTACTGCGCGATCTGCTCCGGCGGGGAACTCGAGACGAAGCGGCCGCACATGGACCCGATCGTAGGGGGTGGTCCCGACAGTGGCCCGACGAGTCCCCGGGACGCCCGGGCGACACCGATACGATCGGACGGCCCATGTCCGCACCGTCCCCCGCCTCCGAACCGACGCCGCTCGTCTCGGTCATCACGCCGACGTACAACGAGGCCGAGAACCTGCCGATCCTCGTCGGGCGGCTGCACGCGGCTCTGGGCCGGGTCCCGCACGAGATCATCGTGGCCGACGACGACAGCCCCGACCGGACATGGGAGGTCGGCGAACAGCTGGCTGTCGACGACCCGACGGTCAAGGTCATGCGGAGGTTCCACGACCCCGGGCTCTCGGCCTCGGTGCTCGACGGCATGTCGATGGCGCGCGGCGAACTGCTGGTCGTGATCGACGCCGACCTCCAGCACGACACCGCCGTGCTGCCCGAGATGATCAGCCACGTGCAATCCGGACAGGTCGACGTGTGCGTCGGGTCGCGCTCGACCGAGGGCGGCGGCTACGGCGACTGGTCCGCGAGTCGCCGGTTCGTCAGTTGGGTCGCGACCCTCATCGCCCGCCTGATGCTCCGGGTGCCCGTGTCCGACCCGATGAGCGGGTACTTCGTCGTGTCGCGCGAGGCGTACGAACGGACCGCACCCGACATCAACCCCCGTGGTTTCAAGATCCTCCTGGAGTTCATCGGGCGCAACCGCGACCTGCGCGTCGACGAGGTGGGCTACGAGTTCGCGGGCCGCGTGCACGGCGAGACGAAGCTGAACCGTTCTGTCATCCGTTCCTACCTGCTCGGCGTGGCTGAACTCCGCGTGGGGCGTCAGATCAACCCGACCTTCGTGCTCTACGCCCTTGTCGGCATCGTCGGCCTCGTCGTCAACTCGGTGGTGTTCACCTTCGCCGAGGCCGTCGGCTTCCCGGAGATCACCACCGGACTGAACGATTCGATCGACCCGATCGCCACGTCGTTCCTGTTCAGCGTGCAGGTGTCGATCCTCGTGCTGTTCGTCCTGAACAACGAGTTCACATTCTGGGAGCAGCGCTACCGGGGATGGTCGCTCGCCCCGGCGTTCGGGGTGTACGAGCTGATGTCGTTGTTCGGAACGGGCATCCACGTCGCTGTGTTCACCACACTGCAGAACATCGGCTTCCTGTTGGGCGTGTTGGGTGAGGGGGCATCGAGGGTGGTGCAGAACCTCATCGGTGCCGTGGTGGCGCTGATCATCAACTGGTTCCTGAACACCACGTACCTGTGGCGCCGCCGCCAACGCTGAGCTACGAGCTGTTCCCTCAACGATCCAGCGCACCCGCCGGACCCGGGGGCTACGTTGCCGCCATGGACCGACCGCGTGTCATCACCGTTCTCGAACCAGAGGACGAATACACCCACGAGCCCGACGCTGCGTCCAACTACAACGAATCGATGTACCTCAACGTCTTCGACGCCGAACGGGAGGTCGGGGGCTGGTTCCGGCTCGGCAACCGGGTGCACGAGGGCTACGCCGAGATGTCGGTGTGCATCTATCTGCCCGGCGGACGGATCGGATTCATCTACGGGCGGCCGCGCATCGAGAACAACGACCGCATGGACGCAGGCGGTCTGAAGATCGAGGTCGTGACACCGTTCGAGCACCTTCGTGTGACCTACGAGGGCCAGGTGTGCCTGCTCGAGGATCCGCTGCAGATGGCCGATCCGCGCCGGGCGTTCGCGGACAACCCGATGGTGCCGTGTTCGGTCCAGTTGGAGTTCCGCGGCATCAGCCCGATGTACGGCGGTCGACCTGTGTACGAGGACGGCACCGAGATCGAGATCGACGCCGAGACCTCCTTCGCCAAGGCCCACTACGAGCAACACGTGGCCGGGACCGGCACGATCACCGTCGGCGACGAAGTCATCGACGTCAACGGTCTGGGGCTGCGGGACAAGTCGTGGGGGCCCCGACACTGGCAGGCGCTGCACTGGTACCGGTGGTTACCGATGGTGTTCGGTCCGGACCTTGCGATGATGATCTCGATCATCGGCGGCGACAGCGACGTTGCGCTGCGCCAGAGCGGCATGGTGCTCGAGAACGGCAAGTACTCGATCATCCGGGAGTGCAGGGTCGAGTCCGACTGGGACGAGAACCTGTACCAGACCGCCATGCGCTGCTGGGTCCGAACCGACGAGCGCACCTACGAGGTCACCGGCGAGGTGATCTCTCTGATCCCGTTGCGCAACCGGCGCACCACGGCCGACGGTGAGGTGCTCGTCACCAGGATCACCGAGGCGATGACCCGCTACGAGTGCGACGGCCGAACCGGGATCGGCATGAGCGAGTACCTGGACCAGATCCGAGATGGTCGCCCCGTCGGCCCCGACGTGGGCTGAGAGAGCTGTTGCGTCGCGACGTCTGCGCCCGGAACGATACGCGGAACGGGCCCCGCCGGAGCGGGGCCCGTTCCAGTGAACTACTGGATCAGCTGGCTGCGACGCTGACCGACGGCTGATCGCCGCCGACCACGTTGCAGACGCCGACCACTCCATCGCCCGCGTTGGCTCCCGAGGCGGTGAACTCGACCCTCGACAGGCTCAGCGTCGTCGTTGCGGTGATTGCCGTGCTGGAGCCGTTCATCGTCGGGAAGACGATCGGCGCATTGCCGGCGGCAGCTCCGAGCGTTCCGCTGGCGCTGTTCACACCAGCGGCCGCTCCGGTCTTGACCTCGACGTTGCCCAGACCGCTCACCATGGCCAGTGGGCCGTTGGTGATGCCGGACACCGTCGCGGTGTATGCGGCGTTGGTTCCCGTGGGGACCGACACTGGAGCGGACAGCGACAATACGGCCCCGTTGTACGTCTTGGGCGAGGTGAACAGCAGGACGTTGGCCTGGTAGATGTCCAACGTGCAGGCGAGGTTCACGGTCTTGGTGCTGGTGCCGGTGGTCGGCGGGGTGGGCGGGGTCGGCGTCGGCGCGCAAGCGCCGAGCATGCCGATCGCGCCGAACGCCACCGCTACGGCACCGAAAGTGTTGCGAGTTCTGCTCATTGTGTAGGTCTCCCCCTAGATCTCCACTCCGACATCGCATCGGAGAGGGTCGCCGGTATGACAACAGGCACACGTTAGCCGCGCGTTTCGCCACGCGGAAGGGTGTTCCGTTGGGCGGAACACTTGCTCTGCGCACGGGGCTTGGCCCGTTGGATCCGCGAGGCTGTGGCCCATGTCCGAGCTGATCGCGATCGACGTGCTCCTCGAACCCGACGATCGGGTCCACGATCTGGCGATCTCGTACAACCGGCGATTCCTGCGGGGTGTGCCGCCTCCTCGCGGGTTCGAGCTGGGCGAGAGCCGTGTGCCGCACGTGACGGTCGTTCAGCGCTACGTCCGGTCCGACGAACTGACCGCTGCGCTCGCGTCGGTGGAATTGGTGGCCGTCGCCACCGACCCGGACACGTTCGATCTGGTCCTGGGCGGCGCACCCTGCGGCGAACGCTTCGCGACCGACGGCGTGGGGACAGTGCTGTGGTGGGTGACGGCCGAACCGGCGCTGCTCGAGCTGCAGTCGTCGTTGCTCGCGGCACTGGAGCCGTTCGTCGTGACCGGCGGCGACGGGCGCTCCTTCGTCCGCGCCGAGGACGACGATGCCATCTCGAACTCGACCATCCGCTATGTCGAGCGGTTCGTACCCGATCAGATCGGATCGAACTACCGACCGCACCTCACGCTGGGTCGTGCAGACGCAGCGGAGCGCGCACAGCTGGCCGCGCATCCAGCACCGCCGATACGGTTCACATCGCCGGCGGTCGCAGTGCATCACCTCGGCGATCACGGCACGGCACGCCGCATGCTCGCCCGCTGGCCGCGATGATGCCCCAGGCTGCGGTGGCCGATGCTGTCGGTCGCAGCCCTGTCGGTCGCGACCATGTCGGTCGCCGTCAGACGGTTCCGGCGGTCCAGCGAGCGAGCGCGTCGAGATATCCGTTCGCCGCCCGCTTCTGCAGCTGGCGTGCGGCCGGACCAGCGAGTCGAACGAGCGGGATGCCAGGCCTCGAGGTCGCCTCGATCTCGAAGATGACGTCGTCCGAGACGAGGCGGACGACGAAGGATTCGTCGCCGCACTCCGGGTGGTCGGGCAGGGTCGAGTAAGTGAAGCCGAAAGCGGTCGGCTCGTCCACCAGG
>Ga0105047_10008728_pt1 | contig 16856 bp, 16 predicted proteins | sample MAT04_FD_78384 | JGI IMG/M metagenome (GOLD analysis project Ga0105047, IMG submission 78384) | Freshwater microbial communities from Lake Fryxell liftoff mats and glacier meltwater in Antarctica - MAT-04 (megahit assembly) | ecosystem: Environmental > Aquatic > Freshwater > Ice > Liftoff...
CCCGAAACAGAGACCTGTGTAGGCTGGAGCGGCGCACAAATGCAATCGTTGTATGAAAAAGTTCACAGCGCTTGGGAGCCTTATGCGCACTTACCCAGCCGTCTGCCGGATGAGCTGCGCGCCCGGCATAGCCGGTTATACGCACAAGCTATCGCGAGTGCGAAGGAAAAGGGTTGGGATAACGAATTGAAGGATGATGATTAATCTTTTTCTGGAAAATGGATAATCCGGGCCGGGCCATCCAACTTTGTTTTGTTAACCAGCGCCTGCAAGGCAGCCGGAAACTCCCTTTGCAGCCGTGACATGATGGCTGACAGGTTCGTACGGTAATAAACGGCTTCGTAAGCAACCGGTTGATCCAGCGCATCCCGGGCTTGCGGCTTAAAATTACGCCACGCAATATCAATCCAGCATTTACGCTCTCCGTCGATAAACACAAACTCTTCCTGATCAATAATCGCCATATACTGCATGCTGCGAATGGGAACAAATAAATGTTTAGTAGGACAGCGCGCTAACAAGGTGATCGCCAAATTATAAGTACTCGCCGGCAAGTGACGTGCTTCCCGGTTGATTTCAAGATCTCGATAGCAGGTAATTTCCATAATTGATCTAGTAACACATTCTAAAATTCCGCTGTGATGACCATTCTTCTTACTTCCAACAAATCAGCACAAAGGATATCAATACTTGTGTTACCTTAGCGCCGTTGCCTCAGGAACTCAAGAGGGCAAGAAAAAAATACCGTAGTTTTTTGGGAAGAACCTGAGATCAGTTTCATAATTCGATATCTCGAAGAAATTAGAACAATGTCACTTTACAAACTTTTTAATCACTTTATCTCACGTTTGGGTCCTGGGTTATTGTATGCAGGCGCCGCAGTCGGCGTATCCCATTTGGTTCAATCCACGCAAGCGGGCGGAATGTTCGGATTTGAGCTGATAATTGCTATCATTATCATCCATCTTATTAAGTATCCTTTCTTTGAGTTTGGGCCGCGCTACACCGCCGCGACGGGACAAAACATATTACACGGCTATATGAAACTCGGAAAATGGGCCGTGTGGTTATACCTGCTCATGACGATAGCCACCATGTTTATCGTTCAAGCGGCTATTACTGTAGTTACTTCCGGTTTGATAACGCATATTTTTGGACTGGAAGGACTTGGCGGACATGATCCACAGATAGTTGCATTTATCATTAGCAGTGCGTTACTACTACTTTCCTTCACATTACTGGTGAGCGGTCACTATGTATTGTTAGATAAATTGATGAAAGTCATCATCCTGGTACTCACGGTAACTTCTGTTGCTGCCGTGATCATGTTGTTATTCAATAATCCAGGCCATCATAAATCGGCAACTGTTTCTTTCTCTTTTTCCGATACCGCACATTTAATATTTTTAGCGACATTTCTTGGTTGGATGCCTGCGCCGCTGGATCTTTCCGTGTGGCATTCCATCTGGTCAAAAAGCAAGAATGAAAGCGACGGCAAGATAACCAGCATGAAAGAAACTTTATTCGATTTCAGAGTGGGTTATATCGGAACCGCATTTCTGGCGACATGCTTCTTATTACTAGGCGCACTCGTAATGTATGGCAGTGGCGAAACATTTGCACCCGGAGGCGCTGCATTTGCAGGCCAAGCCATCATGTTTAGCACCACACTGACCGTGTTGGATGCTTTTCCGCGTACTATTAGTGCTTCGCTTGAATTGTTGTTCCCACAACAAATTAAGCATCGCAATAATGAGAAAACTTATTTAATCTGGTTATTCATTATCATCACCGGCACATTATTAATACTGTTCTTTTATATGACCTCCATGCGAGAGATGGTAAAAATTGCCACCGTGATTGCTTTTGTAGCGGCACCCATTCTGGCAATACTGAACATGCAGGCGATGTTTAATAAAAGCATACCTGAAGAGCATCGTCCAGGAAAACTCATGTTGCTCTGGTGTTGGCTGGGAGTGGCTGCTTTGTTAGGATGTTCGATCAGTTATTTACTACTTTAATCTGCATCTTTTAATCGATCCCGATGCGCCCCACTCGACTTGAGAAACCTGCAGCCACACGCAACAATTTGAAAACGATTGCCGCCCTGCTGCCCTATTTATGGGAATTTAAAGTCAGGGTTGTCCTGGCACTCAGTTTATTGGTATTGGCTAAACTCGCCAACGTTTCGGTACCCCTGGTTCTAAAGGAAATTGTCGATGCCTTAGATCAACCGCGTGCCATGCTGGTACTACCGGTCTTTTTATTAGTTAGTTATGGGGTCTTACGCCTATGTAGCACCTTATTCGGGGAACTGCGTGACGCAATCTTCGCCAAAGTAACACAACGCGCGATTCGCCGGGTTGCGAACAAAGTATTCATGCATTTGCACACATTGTCTTTGCGTTTTCACTTGGAACGTCAAACCGGTGGCGTTTCTCGCGATATTGAGCGTGGTACACGCGGCATTTCATTCCTGTTGAATTTTATGCTGTTTAATATCCTGCCTACCTTGCTGGAAATTACTCTGGTGCTCGCCATATTAATCAGCAAGTACGACATCTGGTTTTCCATTATCATCTTATTGACCCTGCTGGCCTATATTGCACTGACGCTAATCGTTACTGAATGGCGCATGATTTTTCGCCGCACCATGAACAACATGGATTCAAAAGCCAATACTCAAGCAATAGACAGCTTGCTGAATTACGAGACGGTAAAATATTTTGGCAACGAAGCCTGGGAAGCACGCCGTTATGATGAGCATCTGCAATCATGGGAAAAGGCCGCTGTCCGCAACCAAACTTCACTGGCAACACTGAATGCCGGACAAAGCGCCATCATCGCTGTGGGTGTCACGTTCTTAATGCTGCTGGCTGCCGATAAAGTCGTCGAGGGCAGCATGACCTTAGGCGATCTGGTGCTGATCAATGCCTTCATGTTGCAACTTTACATGCCATTGCATTTTCTGGGCTTTGTTTATCGTGAAATCAAGCATTCTCTGGCTGATATGGAGCGCATGTTCACGCTATTGGATGAGAATAAAGAAATCCAGGATAAACCGGACGCCCAAATACTCAATGCGCAAAACCCTGCCATCCGCTTTAGCCAGGTCAACTTTAGTTACGAATCCAACCGGCAGATACTATTTGACGTCAGCTTTGATATCCCAGCGGGGCAAAACATTGCGGTGGTAGGCCATAGCGGTTCTGGGAAATCCACACTCGCACGTTTGCTGTTTCGGTTTTATGACGTGCAATCGGGCTGCATTCTCATCAATAATCAGGATATCCGGGATGTCACCCAGCAAAGTCTGCGGGCATCCATGGGTATCGTTCCGCAAGACACCGTGCTATTTAACGACAGCATTTTTTACAACATCGCTTATGGGCGACCAGATGCAACACCGGCAGAAATCTACGCGGCAGCCCGGTCAGCACATATCCATGATTTTATTGAAAGCCTGCCGGAAAAATATGCAACGATCGTCGGTGAGCGCGGTTTGAAATTGTCCGGCGGTGAGAAACAACGTGTGGCTATCGCCCGCACCATTCTGAAAAATCCTGGAATCTTGATTTTTGATGAAGCCACATCGGCATTGGATTCAAAATCCGAAAAACGCATCCAAGCGGAATTAAAACGCATCGCAAAAAACCGCACCACATTAACCATTGCCCACCGGCTTTCCACCATCGCTGATGCCGATCAAATTCTGGTGATGGATCATGGCCGTATCATCGAGCGCGGCTCCCACACACAACTACTGGCAGCCAATGGCACTTATGCGCATATGTGGGAATTACAGCAACAAGAAGAAATTAAGCAACATCAGCAAACGCCCCTCTCCTAACCACCGGGAATAACTACCCCAAAGAACGAATTGCTTTTAACTGTCAGCATTTCTGATCTGGCATCCTGTGCAGTTACTTCTAAAACATTCTTCAACAACGCTTAAGCTCCTTGGTTCAAGCGCCATTTATTATTTGTGCCTACAAGGAAAACACCAAGAATACTAGAAACCCAGAAAATACAGGGAAAACTAGCGCTATCTCCAGAAATGAATTTTCTAGCCATATGCTAACTTCTCACTTCAGAATCTGCCGTCGATAGATTGCATAATCACATTCTAAGGAGTTACCGTAATGCTAGTTTCAGTTGGTTATCTCATCATTATTATTTCTGTATTTGGCGGTTTTGCATTAGCGGGCGGTCATCTCGCTTCTTTGTGGCAGCCCGTTGAGGTGCTTATGATTGGTGGTGGTGCTCTAGGGGCTTTAGTGGTTGGCAATTCGAATAAAGCCATCAAAGCCACTCTAAAAGCGCTACCTACTGTTTTCAAAGGCTCCAAATACACCAAAGCGCTCTATATGGATTTAATGACATTGCTCTATGAGATACTCGGAAAAATCCGTAAAGAAGGCTTAATGTCCATTGAAGGAGACGTGGACGATCCAGCCAGCAGCCCTATTTTCACGAAATACCCCGATATTTTGGCTGATCACCATATCACAGAATTTATCACGGACTATTTGAGATTAATGGTCGGCGGCAATCTCAATTCTCTGGAAATTGAGAGTTTAATGGATAGCGAGCTGGAGACACATCATCAAGAGGGTGAAGTCCCCATACATGTGGTCGCTAAACTGGGCGATGGATTACCTGCTTTTGGCATTGTGGCTGCCGTGATGGGGGTGGTACACACCATGGAATCGGTTCATCTTCCACCAGCAGAGTTGGGAATTTTGATTGCTGCGGCTTTGGTGGGAACATTTCTTGGAATTTTACTGGCTTACGGATTTGTCAGCCCGCTCGCCGGAAAACTTGAACATGGCTTGCATGAATCCAGCAAGCTATTTGAGTGTATAAAAATCACACTGCTAGCCAATTTAAATGGCTATTCCCCGGTTCTTGCAATTGAATTTGGACGAAAAGTCTTGTTCACGACCGAGAGACCATCTTTCCTTGAATTGGAAGAACATGTCAAACAGAGCAAAACAAAGTAGTTTTTTCAAAAAGATTTCCCATTTGAATTGCGAGAATAGTTATGGCCGATGATCTTTCACAGCGCCCGATTGTCATCAAGCGGATTAAGAAGGTAGCGGGTGGCCACCATGGTGGCGCCTGGAAAATTGCTTATGCTGACTTTGTCACCGCTATGATGGCATTCTTTTTATTAATGTGGTTATTGGGATCATCAACCAAGAGTCAATTGGAAGGCATTTCTGAACATTTTAAAACACCGTTAAAAGTTGCTCTGATGGGTGGATCATCTGTGGGTGAAAGCAGCAGTTTAATTAAAGGAGGTGGAACCGATTTGACACGTCAGCAAGGTCAAGTACAGAAAAGTACTGCTGAAGAAGATAAAAAGGCCAAAAAAATCATCAAGGAGCGCGCCGAATTGATCAAGCTGGAAGGGCTAAAAAAGAAAATAGAAGATGCAGTTGAAGCCAATCCATCATTAAAGAAATTTGCAAACCAGCTTTTACTGGATATCACATCGGATGGCTTAAGAATCCAAATTGTTGATGAACAAAATCGTCCTATGTTTGCATCGGGAAAAGCCGAGTTGCAGCCATATACAAAAACCATCCTGCGCGAAATTGGTAAAATGCTCAACGATGTCGAAAACAAAATCAGCCTCTCCGGGCATACGGATGGAAAACCATTTCCAACCGGAGACAAGGGCTATAGCAATTGGGAGCTATCGGCTGATCGTGCGAATGCTTCACGGCGAGAACTGATTGTTGGTGGCATGGATACGAGCAAGGTCCTTCAAGTCATCGGTTTGTCTTCTGCCGTGTTATTTGATAAGGACGCCCCGCTAACCCCATCAATCGCCGGATCAGTATCGTTGTTATGAATGAAAGAGCTGAGAAATCCGTCACGATGGATAAGCACACACTCGATATTGATATGCAGGATGAACCCAATAAAGAATTATTGCAGAACCCAGAAAATAGCCCCTTATAATATAATCAATCCTAAATGCTAAAACACCTCCATCCAGTGGTTATAGCGCTACTTATTCAGATACTCACCATAGTATTGGTTGGTTTTTTTATAGTATCGCAATCTGCGATCATATTGAACCTACTCGAATGGAGCCTAGTGCAAGGTTTATTGTCCGGATTGATCAGTTATTCCATGAGAATGCCGACATGGTGGATTCCGATTCACCTGGCATTTATTCCTCTGGCTATTACTACACTGGCGTTAAATATTTCCTCAACTTGGTTTTTGGTACTTTTCCTCTGCTTATTATTAATTTATGGAAAAACTTATAAAACCCAAGTACCGCTTTATCTTTCAAGTAAAAGGGTAAACCATGCACTGGACGCACTATTACCTGAGCAAGGGAAATTCTCTTTTGTTGATCTGGGGAGCGGTTGTGGCGGCTTAGTGAAGAATCTGGCAAACACCCACAGAAATGGCATATTTCACGGCATTGAATCGGCACCTTTGCCATTCTTAATCAGTAAACTAAGAAGTCTATTTTGCGTCTCAACCTGTAAAGTATTTTGGGGGGATTTCTGGGAATACGATTTTTCAAAATATGATGTTGTCTATGCCTATCTGTCGCCGGTTCCTATGGAATCGCTTTGGCACAAAGCGGTTAAGGAAATGCGTCCGGGCAGTCTACTCATCAGCAATACTTTCATGATCCCTGGCATCACACCTTATAAAAGTATCCAGTTGGATGATTTTTCAAAATCTACACTGTATCTATGGAAAATATAGATCGACTGAACCACGAATATTTATGTGCGCCGCCAGGTAGTACCTTGCGGATTATCCTCAAGAATGATGCCTTGTTCCAGAAGATTTTTTCGAATCGCATCAGCATCGGAATACCGGCCTGCTTTACGTGCGCTTATCCGCTGTTGAATCAACAGCTCAATCGCATCTTGCGTTAAAGAATCCAATTCACTAGTAACAACTTTATTTTGCAAATATTCTTGCGGATTCTGTTGCAACAAACCCAATAAATTACCCAATCCTTTTAGTAGCCCCGCATTCTCTTTCGAACCTGTTTTATTGATATCACTGGCAAGCTCAAACAATACCGCAATTGCTTCCGGTGTATTAAAGTCATCATCCATTGCAGCTTTAAACCTCTGCGCATTGAGATTACTCCAATTGATCGTTAGCATATCAACCGGTTTCACTTCCTTGAGAGCAATATACAGACGATCCAGTGCAAGTTTTGTATCTTTCAGATGCTGATCAGAATAGTTTAATGGACTGCGGTAATGTGCACGCAAAATAAAGAAACGCACCACCTCAGGTTGATAATGTTTCAGTATCTCTCGAACCGTAAAAAAGTTACCTAAGGACTTTGACATCTTTTCATTATCAACGCGCACAAATCCATTATGCATCCAGTAATTAACAAAGGGATGATCATGCGCACCTTCACTTTGGGCAATTTCATTCTCATGGTGTGGAAATTGCAGATCCTGTCCTCCGCCATGAATATCAAAATGCACACCCAATAGTTGTTCACTCATTGCCGAGCACTCAATGTGCCAGCCTGGACGCCCCTTTCCCCAAGGAGATTCCCAAGACGGCTCTCCCGGCTTTGCAGATTTCCACAGCACAAAGTCCAACGGGTCCTTTTTATTCGAATCAATTTCTACGCGTTCGCCGGCACGCAGATCATTCAGAGATTTACCGGAAAGTTTTCCGTAACTTGGAAAGTTGTGCACAGCATAATAAACATCACCATTACTTGCCTGATAGGCAAGATTCTTTTCAATCAAGGTGCCGATCATACCAATCATGTTCTCGACATATCCCGTTGCACGCGGCTCAAAAGTCGGTGATGAAACACCCAGCGCTGAAGAATCCTCATTCATAGCCTGAATAAAACGCTGCGTCAGCGTTTCGATTGATTCATTGTTTTCTTGCGCACGTTTGATAATTTTGTCATCGATATCAGTAATATTCCGCACATAACTGACCTCAAGATCATTCGCCTTTAACCAGCGGACAACCGTATCAAAAACCACCAGAACCCTTGCATGCCCAAGATGACAGAAATCATAGACGGTCATACCGCAAACATATATTTTTACTTTTCCAGGTATGATAGGAACAAAATCTTGTTTTTCCCGGGCAATTGAGTTATAAATTTTAAGCATAAGGCCAACAGATAAAATTGTAGAGCTGACTATCTTCTTGATAGAATTAGGATGTTCTTGATGACTGAATCAAAAATAAATAACCAATGAGTATAGCATATTGTAAATATGAAACTCTTACCCTCGTTTATAACTAATAGGATACCTATGCGACTCCGCCAGATTTTGATTTTTCTGTTTTTAATCTCGATACATATCAGTGTTAATGCTGCAGACATACGGGTTGAAATGAAAACGAACTTAGGGAATATCGTACTCGAGCTTTATCCGGACAAAGCACCCGAAACAGTGGAGAATTTCCTGAAATATATTGAAGAGGATTTTTATAAAAATACGCTGTTTCACCGTGTGATATCCGGTTTTATGATTCAAGGTGGCGGATTCGATACTGCTTTCAAGCAGAAACCAACCAGACCACCGATTCAAAATGAAGCGGCGAACGGTTTAAAGAATGAGATTGGAACAATAGCAATGGCGCGCACATCGGATCCGCACTCTGCTTCCGCGCAATTTTTTATCAATGTCGCGAATAACGGATTCCTCAATTATAAAGCACCCAGCCAAAGCGGTTATGGATACACTGTATTTGGTAAAGTAATCACGGGCATGGAAGTTGTGAATAAAATCGCATCCGCACCAACTGGATCAGGCGGCCCTTTTCCAGGAGATGTGCCCAAAAATAGCGTAATTATCGAAGAAATTATTAAATTGCCCGTTCCTGAGAAACAGAGCCCTCAATAACAGGAATCACAAACCCACAAAGGATTGATATGGTCAGACTACAAACTAATTTTGGTGTTATAACACTTGAACTGGATAGTGAGAAAGCGCCTGAAACTGTGCAGAATTTTTTAAATTATGTTACCAGTGGATTTTATGACAACACATTATTTCATCGCGTCATTGATGATTTTATGATTCAGGGTGGTGGATTTGAGCCCGGAATGAAACAAAAAACCACGCAAGCACCCATTCAAAATGAGGCTGCTAATGGACTCAAGAATGACACTTACACCATCGCGATGGCGCGAAGTGCTGACGTGCATTCCGCAACTGCACAATTTTTTATTAATGTGGCCAGTAATGGATTTCTAAATTATAAATCCCCATCATCGCAAGGCTATGGTTATTGTGTATTCGGAAAAGTAATTGAAGGTCAGGATGTCGTTGATAAAATTAAGAAAATTAAAACCGGAGACTCTGCTGGTCACCAAAATGTCCCGCTTGAAGATGTGATTATCCAGAAAGCTGAAGTAATTTAGCCAATGGCAAATAGTATAAGAAGCATTTTTTGGTGTAAGTTAAACATGCACTTACAAGCGCGCTTTTTACGACAGCCCTCGCGCTAGATCATCCTGAAGATCTTGTACAGCTTCTAACCCCACTGCGATGCGTAACAATCCATCGGATATACCCGCGGCATCCCGTGCTTCTTGACTGATACGAGCATGGGTTGTCGTTGCGGGATGTGTCAGTGTGCTCTTGGCATCACCAAGATTCGCAGTGATTGATATCAAACGTGTCGAATCAATAACACGCCAAGCCGCCTCTTTGCCACCTTTCACTTCAAAGGTGACAATACCACCACCTGATTTTTGTTGACATTTTGCCAACTCATATTGCGGATGAGACATTAAGCCAGGATAAAATACACGCGTCACATTCGATTTAGATTCAAGCCACCGGGCCATTTTTAGGGCATTCTCGGCATGTGCCTCCACGCGTATTTTGAGTGTTTCCAAACCTTTTAATATAACCCAAGCATTGAATGCACTAAGTGTTGGCCCGGCTGTACGCAAAAACCCATAGATGCCGCCATCCATTAGCAATTCCTGATTACCTAACACGGCCCCCCCCAATACCCTACCTTGTCCATCCAAATACTTGGTTGCAGAATGTATGACAATATCAGCACCCAGCTCGAGCGGTTTTTGCAGAATGGGTGTACAAAAACAATTATCAACGACCAACCAAATACCAGCTTTTCTGGAAATTTTTGATAATTCAGCGATATCTGAAATTTCTGTTAATGGATTGGACGGTGTTTCCAGAAAAAATAGCTTGGTGTTAGGCTGTATCGCAGCTTCCCATGAATTAACATCCGTAGCCGATACAAACGTGGTATCGATATTAAATCGCTTCAATATGTTATTGAATAAATTGACGGTGGCGCCAAATAAACTGCGCGAAGCGACAATATGATCACCGGCAGAGAGTAATCCCATTACGCATGCAAGTATTGCTGACATGCCGGAAGAAGTTGCAATACATGCTTCTGCGCCTTCCAATACCGCAAGCCGCTCTTCGAATGCAGTTACAGTGGGATTGGTAAACCGGGCATAAATATTCCCCGGTTCACTCCCAGAAAAGCGTGCGGCTGCCTGTGCGGCACTATCAAAGACAAAACTTGATGTTAAATACATTGCCTCGGAATGTTCATTAAACTGACTACGATGAATACCGGTATGGAGTGCAAGTGTCTCTGGCTGTAAATGATCAGACATGTATATAAAACCTCAAGCAAAAACGTAAAAATGTTAACAATCTGGAAATATTTTCGTATTCACTACTATTTATCTGATTGTTGTAAGGGTGGAAAAGTGTAATTAATTAAGTTTAAAAAATTACTAATCAGAGAAAACCAGACTTAAATCAAGTTGTGTATTGGATTTGGTTTGCAAAAAAGATTGACTGGAATTTCGTTGTAATTCAATGGTGCGTAAATATTCTGCTGTTACATCGCCTGTGATATAGTTTCCATCAAAACATGAAGTCTCAAAATTTTTTACTGTAGGTGAGATTTTTGAGATGGCACGGCTAAGTGCCTCCAGATCTTGATAAATCAGATAATCTGCGCCAATTTCATTACAGATTTCCTCTGTGCTTCGATCGGTTGCAATTAATTCTTGGCGCGTAGGCATATCTATACCGTACACATTGGGATATCTCACTGGGGGAGCCGCAGATGCAAAATAAATTTTATGTGCGCCAGCCTCACGCGCCATCTGCACTATCTCGCGACTTGTAGTGCCACGTACAATTGAATCATCAACTAATAAAACATTTTTGCCACGGAATTCTATGCCTATTGCATTGAGTTTCTGGCGCACTGATTTACGTCGTTGTTGTTGACCCGGCATGATAAAGGTACGACCGACATAACGATTCTTAACAAAACCTTCGCGAAAATTAACCCCCAATTGATTGGCGAGTTGTAAGGCACTCGGACGGCTTGAATCAGGTATCGGAATTACCACATCAATATCCAGATGCTGCATTGATTTTCTAATTTTTTCAGCGAGATGCTCGCCCATGTTCAATCGTGTTTCATAGACCGAAATACCATCAATCACGGAATCAGGCCGGGCCAGGTATACATATTCAAAAATACAAGGATTCAATGAATACTTGGTTGCACATTGTTTATTGTAGAAATTCCCAGCCTCATCAATAAAAATAGCTTCTCCTGGCGCCACATCGCGTATCAGTTTAAAGCCCAATGTATCGAGAGCCACACTCTCTGAAGCAATCAGGTATTCGTGCCCATTTTCACTCTCTACCGTGCCAAAAACTAACGGGCGTATGCCATATGGATCGCGGAAAGCTAACAACCCGTATCCGGCAATCATGGCTATAACAGCATAGGCACCTTTGCAACGCTTATGTACACCCGATACAGCCGTAAAGATTGTGGCAGGATCAAGTTGGCAATTACGCGTGCTTTCCTGTAATTCGTGTGCGAGAACATTCAGGAGAACTTCCGTATCTGAGTTAGTGTTGACATGCCTTAAGTCAGCCCTAAATAATTCTTGGCTAAGTTCTTCCGCATTTGTCAGATTCCCATTATGGCTTAGTACAATACCAAAAGGTGAATTCACATAAAAAGGTTGCGCCTCCGCTGAGGAATTGGCAGATCCGGCTGTGGGATAACGCACATGGCCAATACCGATATTACCCGCTAACGCTCGCATATTCCGGGTACGAAATACATCACGCACCAATCCAAGGCCTTTGTGCATATGAAAAGTATTGCCTTGTGCGGTTACTATACCGCTCGCATCTTGCCCACGATGCTGCAGCATTAATAAGCCATCATAAAGCAATTGATTCGCTGGCGATTTTGCAACAATGCCGAGAATTCCACACATAGAAATACTCCGTAAGATTTGCTCTAATCAACTTAAAGATGTGGATTGAAAATATTTAACAAATGGAATCGTAATCATACAAGTGAGAGCGTAGTGAATCATATTAAGAATTTTCTTTTCTTTCGTAGCTGATACGCTTTGACAGATCATTTGGCAACCAGGGCAAAATTTGTATTGCTATCCCTTCCAGCGGGCGGCTTAAAACAGCTTGCTGCCAGAATACTTGATTAGGAATCGTTGTTAATCCAGAGATCAGAACCAGTAACATTACAATAACAAGTGCTCTGATAAAGCCGAATACAGAACCGAGCAATCGATCAATAAACCCTAATCCAATACCTTTAATTAAAACAGACAACATCATTGTCGCCAGGGCTGTGATAAGCAATACAGAAAGAAATGCTAAAACAAATGCAATAGAAATACGGAGTGTTTCGCCAGTTAATTCCGTAGGAAGAAATTGTTCAAAGAATGATGCATACGCGCTAGCTACTATAAAAGCAACAATCCAACCAGCAACAGACAATGCTTCGCGAACAAATCCTCGAATTATACTTAGAATTATCGATACAAGAAAAATACCGGATACAACATAATCAAAAACAGTCATTGGCTAGAATTGATACAGTTCTTGTGATTAAGCATTTTAAATTAAAGTTACTCAAGAGTTGAGAGAGATAGTATGCCTAGACTCTCATCAAACTTCACAATCATCTTGGCACCACCACCCCATCCAAGCCGATTTTCTTAAGCTTTTTTAATTCATTCTCTGCAGCGCTTCGGCCCATAAAAGGCCCAATACGCACACGCGTCACTTCATTATTATCGATTTTAAGTGTTTCCGTATAGGCCTTAAATCCATTTGATGCCAAATTTGCCTGTTGTTGCTTTGCTTTTAATTGATCAGAAAATGCACCTAACTGTACGACAAACCCCTTTGTCGTATCTGCAGCTGTAGTAGCAGGCGTTGTCACCGCGACGGCGGCTGCAATATTTGCTGCAGCAGTATTTTTTAATTCAACGGGATGTTTATTAATTTTCGGTTTAATGCCTGGAATCGGAATGCGTTTCTGCTCACCGGATACTTCGATGCTTTCCTCGACATTTTGTGGAGTATCCTTAGGTTTGCTCTGTGATTCGGGTAATGCATCTACGCCATGAGTAGACTCTCGGTCAACTGATTCTGCTTTAGGTGCAAAACTATTCCTGTCGTTTTGATTGGGTATTGGCAAATTAATAGCAATTTCATGTTTCTCATTCTCAGATTTTGGCTCATCAAAAATAATCGGCAACACAGTTACCGAAATGAGAACTAGAATGATAGCGCCAACCAAACGTCTTCTCGCGCGCTTTCGTAGTAATAATTCTTCCTCGCTGATATTTTTAGTCATTTGAAATATCCAATTATTACTTGCTTTGCAGCGTGTTTAAATAACGCAACACGTCACCCACCGTATAGAAAGATCCGAATATGCAGATTCTATCATTTTTAGTTGCTTGTTCACAGGCAAAAACAAAAGCCGCCACACAATCCGAAAACTTATAAATGACATTCGTATCATTTGAAATACCGGCTTTATGAATCTCACTAATTAAATAATCAGCAGTAGCAGCTCGAGGCGTATGAATAGATGATACCAGCCAGAAATCAATATCATTTTTTAATTCCTGAATCACTCCAAAAATGTCTTTATCCTGCAACATAGCAACCACTGCATAGGTATGACCAGCCGGTTTTGTTGCAGCTAAATTTTCACACAAAACAGAAGCCGCAGCGGGATTGTGTGCCACATCCAGGATAATCATAGGTTGCGTCGAAATAACCTGAAACCGGCCTGGTATGACCGCTTCAGTTAACCCTTGACGTACGTCATTCATACTGACAGGCAACAATTCGCTCAGCGTGTCTAGTGCAGCCAAGCAAGTACTCGCGTTTTTCAACTGTTTCTCACCGCGCAAAGCGGGTAAAGGCAAAGAATACCGCCACCCCTTCGGTCCCCAGAAATCCCATTGTGTATCTTTCTTAGAAAAACCAAATGCTTTTGCAAATTGATAAAAATTTGCACCAATATTTTCAACTAGCTGATTAACCGAATCGGGCAGATCAATTTCCGCACAAATGGCCGGTTTGTTTTTTCTAAAAATCGCGGCTTTCTCAAATCCTATCTTTTCCCTCGTATCTCCGAGGTACTCCATGTGATCTAAATCAATGCTGGTTAAAATTGAACAATCCGCATCAAATATATTGACTGCATCAAGACGACCACCCAGACCCACTTCCAAAATTGCTACATCAACTTCATCCTGAATAAACAAACACATCGCAGCCAACGTGCCAAACTCAAAAAAAGTTAAAGATGTCTGACAATTTTTTCTTGCGACATTTATTTTCGCAAATGTGTTGCAGAATATTTCATCATCAACCTCTTTTTTGCCGATACGCACGCGCTCGTTGTAGCGAAGTAAATGGGGTGAAGTATAGCAACCTACTTGATAACCAGCACAACACAATATCGATTCAAGCATCGCACACACTGAACCTTTACCGTTTGTACCACCCACTAGAATAATAGGAAATTTAGGGGCTAGTCCAAGTTCCAACTTAACCTGATTCACACGACCCAATCCCATTTCAATGGTTTTGGGATGGAGTGCTTCAAGATAAGTTAACCAGTCAACGAGTGAGTCAGATTTTCTACTTGGTGCATTCATATATATGAACCACTAGTTATCCTACAATAGCAAAATATTGAAGTATGGATTACTTTAACTAGGATATGGGCGCAGGCACACGCATCAGTTGCGTACAAAGATTGACAAGCTTATCGCGCATTTGTCTTCGATCCACGATCATATCAATCGCGCCATGCTGCAATAAGAATTCAGCCCGCTGAAAGCCTTCGGGAAGTGTTTGACGCACTGTCTGCTCAATAACGCGCGGACCGGCAAATCCGATAAGTGCACCGGGCTCTGCAATGACTACATCACCAATAAAGGCGAAGCTTGCTGAAACACCACCCATGGTTGGATCTGTCAATACGGAGATAAAAGGTAATTTGTTATGGCTTAACCGTGTCAGGGCGGCAGTCGTTTTAGCCATTTGCATCAGCGAAAACAAACCTTCCTGCATACGTGCGCCGCCACTGGCACTAAAACATATAAATGGCAAATGTTGACTAATGCACGTTTTAACACCACGGACAAAACGCTCGCCGACAACAGAGCCCATTGAGCCGCCCATAAAACCGAATTCAAATACTGCGACGACTACCGGAACAGTCTTGATGGTTCCTTGCATTACAACCAAAGAATCATCTTCATCAGTACTTTCCTTTGCTTGCGCTAATCGATCTACATAGCGTTTACTGTCTTTAAACTTAAGCGCGTCGGTTGCAATTACCTCAGCACCAATCTCATTCCGTCCATTAGGATCAAGCAACAAATCAAGGCGGTTTCTTGCTGAAATACGATTATGATAATCGCATTTAGGACAAACATTCAGATTCTTAACCAAATCTGTGTAATATAAAACAGCTTCACAGGTGCTACATTTACTCCACAAACCTTCTGGAACAATTTTCTTTTCGCCGGTTTCTTTTCTTTTAATTTTTGGTGGAATAATATTCTGAAACCAACTCATGCGTATCGTTTCCTAAACTGTAGGTTGAATATTGCTTTAATTTTCATCGATGGCTTTGCGTAACGTATTTAACAAGTTTCCTACATTATGTAGTAGCTCTTCGCCATCAGATTTCTCAATTTCTTCTATAATTCGACTACCGACTACCACAGCGTCCGCCAGACCGGCCACTGCTTTAGCTGTTACTCCATCACGAATACCAAACCCAACGCCAATCGGTAGCGAAATATACTGACGCAGTTGCTTCAACATAACACTTACATCTTGAAGATCAAGGTGTGATGCGCCGGTTACACCCTTTAACGAAACATAATAAATATAGCCTTTCGCCATTTTTGCTACTTGTTCAATACGTTCCTGCGGTGTTGTGGGAGATAGCAAGAAGATTGCATCAATCCCGTGCCGATCCAAGCATTGCACCCACTCACCTGATTCTTCAGGCGGATAATCAACGATTAGAATACCATCAATACCACACGCTTTTGCTTTGAGTGCAAACAATTCATAACCCAATGCTTCAATAGGATTTGCATATCCCATCAAAACAACGGGTGTATCCGTATCCGTTTTTCTGAATTCGGCAACCATATCCAGCACACCATTCAGACTCACATGATGTTTTAAAGCACGCTCCGAAGATCTCTGTATCGTAGGTCCATCAGCCATCGGATCTGAAAAGGGTATGCCTAACTCTATGATGTCAGCACCTGATTGAACGAGCTGATGCATTAATTGGACTGTGATTTCCGGATTAGGATCGCCAGCCGTGATAAAGGGAATTAAAGCTTTTCGATTTTGTTTTATTAATGCAGAAAATGTTTTCGCAATACGATTTATTTTTTTAGTATCCCCTTGTCCACTAAAAAAATTCATTAAATTTTTAAAACCATCTAGGCTCATCGGCTCAATCCGTTCTCAATTCTTTTC
>Ga0105047_10008729_pt1 | contig 16856 bp, 10 predicted proteins | sample MAT04_FD_78384 | JGI IMG/M metagenome (GOLD analysis project Ga0105047, IMG submission 78384) | Freshwater microbial communities from Lake Fryxell liftoff mats and glacier meltwater in Antarctica - MAT-04 (megahit assembly) | ecosystem: Environmental > Aquatic > Freshwater > Ice > Liftoff...
AAGCGGGAGAGGGGGTTGAGAGTGGGTTGGGGGAGAAGGAAACGGGCCGGTTCGCACGCTTGGGGGCTGTCCGTGAATAATCTGGATAGTTATGGGTGTACTGAAGGGATGCGATGCAAGGCGCCGGCCGCGCAGCAGGGTCATTCCCCGCAAGCGGCCGGCAACGTGGCAGCGCGCCCACCAGTGCAGTCCAGAATGTCCAGGTTATTCAGGGACAGCCACTTACCACATCCAGCAGCGTGTTTCTGTACAATCCGCGCCTCCGCGCGCTTCACCAATCGACGTGCGGCGTCTTTTTCTCTGATCATTCCGATCACTTATTCGTCTGCCTCGATTGGTGCCGCCTTATGCGTGGCAGGCCGTCGCAGGAGCTGTAACCCCATGTCATCCCCCATTGCCAACGCTGGCACTACCGTGTCCGCCGATCCGACCATTGCTGTTGCAACTGGCGTGAAATTCACCGATCTCGGCCTGTCCGAGCCTTTGCTGCGCGCGGTTGCCGAAACCGGCTACACGACGCCGACGCCGATTCAGGCACAGGCTATCCCTCAAGTTCTTAAAGGTGGCGATCTGCTTGCCGCCGCGCAAACCGGAACCGGCAAGACTGCCGGCTTCACGTTGCCGATTCTGCATCGGCTGACCACGACGCAAGCCGCCGTCGCCAAACCTGGTCGGCCGCGCTGCCTGATCTTGGTGCCGACGCGCGAACTCGCGGCGCAGGTCGAAGAATCGGTGCGTACTTACGGCAAGCACGTCACCATCAAGTCGATGGTGATGTTCGGCGGCGTCAACATCAATCCGCAATACGCCGCGTTGCGCGGCAAGGTCGATATCCTCGTCGCCACGCCCGGCCGTTTGCTTGATCACGTCGGCCAGAAGACGGTGGACCTGTCCGGCGTCGAAATCCTGGTGCTCGATGAGGCCGACCGCATGCTCGACATGGGCTTCATCCGCGACATCAAGAAAGTCATCGCACTGATTCCGAAGCAGCGCCAGACCCTGCTGTTCTCGGCGACTTTTTCCGACGAGATCAAGCTGCTCGCCAACGGCCTGCTGAACAATCCCGGCACGGTCGAAGTGGCGCGCCGCAATACCGCTTCCGAACTGGTCGAACAGTCGGTGCACATGGTGGCGCAGGCGCACAAGAAAGACCTGTTGTCGCACCTGATCAAACATCACAACTGGCAACAGGTGCTGGTGTTCACCCGCACCAAGCACGGTGCCAACAAGTTGGCCGAGAAGTTGCTGAAGGACAACATTCCCGCCGCCGCGATTCACGGCAACAAGAGCCAGGCCGCGCGCACCCGCGCACTGGCCGAATTCAAGAGCAGCAAGCTGCAGGTGCTGGTGGCGACCGATATCGCCGCGCGCGGCATCGACATCGACCAGTTGCCGCAAGTAGTCAACTTCGAGCTGCCCAACGTGCCGGAAGACTATGTGCACCGCATCGGCCGCACCGGCCGCGCCGGCACCTCGGGCGCGGCGGTATCGCTGGTGGATCGCGAGGAAATGAATTACCTGAAGGACATCGAGCGTCTTATCAAACGGCAGATCGCTGTGGTGGTGGTGGAAGGCTTCGTGCCGCCGCCGCTGTCGGCCGCCGCGTTGAGCGATCGTGACGATGATCGCCCGCCACGTCAGCCGGGCAGAGGTGGAGCAGGTTCGGGGCGCAATGGCCAGAGTCGCAGTCAGGCAGGTGCCGGCCGCAGCGATCAGAATCGCGGTCAACCGCGCACCGGTGGCAAACCCGGTGGTTACGCTGGTGGCAAGCCAACCTCGGGCGCGCCGCGTGGCGCGTCCGGTGGACCGAAGCCGGCTGCCGCCGGGCCGCGCAATCCGCCGCGTCCCACCGTCGCCACCGGCGCGCCGACGCCGAATCGACGTGAGTCGCACAATGCCTCACACAACACTGCGCGACCGCAGTCTGCGTTGTTCAGCGGCAAGCCGACCAAATCCTAGTAATACCTGTAGGGTGCGCCGTTCGCACCGGTCCGCGTGCCGATCTGCGCACGGCACATCCTACGAAATCGACGGGAGTTCCCGATGGAAACCGCCAAACCCTTGTTTTCCTATCGCCCTTACTGGGCCAAACGCTTCGGCGTTTCCAAGTTTCTTCCAATGTCGAAGAAGGAAATGGACGCCCTCGGCTGGGACAGTTGCGATGTCATCCTGGTCACCGGCGATGCCTACATCGACCATCCCAGCTTTGGCATGGCGCTGATCGGGCGTTTGCTGGAAGCGCAGGGTTTCCGCGTCGGCATCATCGCGCAACCGGACTGGAAATCCGCCGACCCTTTCCGCGCGCTGGGACGGCCGAACCTGTATTTCGGCGTCACCGCCGGCAATATGGATTCGATGGTGAATCGCTATACCTCCGAGCGAAGAATCCGTTCTGATGATGCCTACACGCCAGGTGCAGCGCCCGACAAACGCCCTGATCGGGCACTGACCGTCTACGCCCAGCGTTGCCGCGAGGCGTACAAGGATGTGGCGGTGGTGATCGGCGGCATCGAAGGCAGCCTGCGCCGTATCGCGCATTACGACTACTGGTCGGACACCGTGCGCCGCTCGGTGCTGCTCGATTCCAAGGCCGATATGCTGCTGTTCGGCAACGCCGAACGCGCGCTGGTCGACCTGACCCACCGCCTGGCCGGCGGCGAGTCGATCAAGGACATTCGCGACCTGCGCGGCTCGGTGTTCATGGTCAGCCATGGCTGGAAACCTTCGGATGAATGGAGCGAGCTGGATTCGCTGGCGATGGATACGCCGGGTCGGGTGGATAAACATCCCGATCCGTATGCGACGACGGGCATGATCGCTGCGTCGGAACCGGTCGCGGCAGCGGCCGAGCCCACAGCCCAGCCCATCCGCTTCCTTTCCAAGGAAGCCCGTCTCGCCGCCATCCATGCTGCTCGCGCGCATACCGTGGTGCGCCTGCCGGCTTACGAGCAGGTCGAGAAGAATCCGATTCTCTACGCCCACGCCTCGCGTGTGTTCCACCTCGAATCCAACCCCGGCAATGCCCGCGCGATGGTGCAGGCGCACGGTGATGGCGCCGGTCTGCGCGATGTCTGGCTGAATCCGCCGCCGATTCCGCTGACCACGCCGGAAATGGATGCGGTGTTCGATGCGCCTTATGCGCGCGCGCCGCACCCCAGCTATGGCAGTGCCAAGATTCCGGCCTGGGAGATGATCCGTTTCAGCGTCAACATCATGCGCGGTTGCTTCGGTGGCTGTACTTTCTGCTCGATCACCGAGCACGAAGGCCGCATCATCCAGAGCCGTTCGGAGGAATCCATCCTGCATGAGATCGAAGCCATCCGCGACAAGACGCCCGGCTTCACCGGCGTCATTTCCGACCTCGGTGGTCCTACCGCCAACATGTATCGGCTGGCCTGCAAAGACCCCAAGATCGAATCTGCCTGCCGCCGTTTGAGTTGCGTGTTTCCGGATATCTGCGAAAACATGAACACCGATCACGGCCCGCTGATCCAGGTCTATCGCAAGGCGCGCGCGCTGCCCGGCATCAAGAAGATCCTGATTGGCTCCGGCGTGCGTTACGACCTCGCCGTGAAGTCGCCGGAATACGTCAAGGAACTGGTCACCCATCACGTCGGCGGTTATCTCAAGATCGCGCCGGAACACACGGAAGAAGGCCCGCTCAACCACATGATGAAGCCCGGCATGGGCGCCTACGACCGCTTCAAGCAACTGTTCGAAAAGTACTCGCAGGAAGCCGGCAAGGAGCAGTATCTGATCCCGTATTTCATCGCTGCCCACCCCGGCACGACGAATGAGGATATGCTGAATCTGGCGCTCTGGCTGAAGCGCAACAAGTTCCGCCTGGATCAGGTGCAGACCTTTTTGCCGACGCCGATGGCGATGGCCACGACGATGTATCACAGCGAACTCAACCCGCTGAAAAAGGTGTTGCGCGGGGCGCAGAGTGTGGCGGTCACCAAGCAGGGCCGCGTGCGCAAACTGCACAAGGCCTTCCTGCGTTACCACGACGCGGAAAATTGGCCGATGCTGCGCGAAGCCCTGAAGGAAATGGGCCGCGAAGACCTGATCGGCAACGGCAAGCATCATCTGATTCCCAGCTTCCAGCCGGCTGGCACGGGCCGTTGGTTTGAACCCAGCGGTGCGCGCAAACCGGAAGTCGAAGAAAAAGCCTACATCCATGCGCCACCGAGTCTGCGCAAAGTCCCGCCACGCAAAGACACCCCGCGCCAGAATGGACCCACGCGCGGGCCGCGTGCAAACGAGGCGGAAGCGCCGCCGCCGCGGCGGGGCGCGGGTCGGGTTGGTAATGCGGGTGCAGGATATGGTGATAAACCCGGTGAAAAATCCAACTCCCGGCCGGGATTTCCGCCCGCCGGCGGTGGTCGTCGCGGCCGCAGTGAAGGCAAGCCGAAGAAATAGCCTGATCAAGCCGGCTTGATCGCTGCCGCATTGGCCTGGCAGCGTTCGCGCATGGTCATGCTCAGTTTTTCACAGCGGCAATTGAACCCTTATCGCGGCGTCATGCGGGTGATTCGGCATGGCGGCGCGGAAGCGGTGACGCAGGATGGTTGGCATTGGGATTTGTATGTCAGCAACCAGGCGCTGCTGGAGGGGTTGGGCGATGACATTCGGGCGCATCGCCATCGCGTGCTGATCAGCGATATCCGCTTCGGTCGCTGGTCGCCGGATCACGGTTTGATGCGCGGGCCGATCTATCCTTCCGCTGATTTTCGCCGCATGGAACAGGAAGGCGCAGCGCTCTTCAACTATCTGCTCGAGGCGCATGCGTCGCCGATTTTTCCGTTCATCGATATCTACGAGCTTTGGTTGCTGGATATGCGTTTGCGGCCGCTGGCGCTGCTGGCGAGCGCGACCGAGGCGGCGGTAATGGATCTGGATTTGCCGCTCGCCTGGCGGGTGGGCGATGCGGCGCGGGCCAACTTCAGATGTGCCTCGCTGGCCGATGCGGCCGAGGTGCTGGCCAGCCAGGTACGGCAACTCGCGGCGGCGAAAATATCCACAAATCCGGCCACAAATCCGGCCACTAAACCGGCCGCCATCTGGGTCCGACGTGAGCTGGATGGCAGCGCCACGGTGATGGCGGCGATTCAAGTCGCCATTGAACAGTTGCCGACGCGTTTGCCGGCTGCGGCGTTACCGCGATATTTCCTTGCTGAAACCGGCCATGGCGAGGAATACGCTCGCCTGGCGCGCGATTACCTGGACTGGCAAGCGCCGTGCCTGTTGATGCTGCCGTCACTACCGCGCGAGGAGCGTCAGCGGCTGGAACACCTGGCGCGACAACAGGCCGAGGCGGTGGAAAAACATCACCGTCTTTATCCTGAATCAGTCGATGCCGCCCAGATTCAAGCCGCCCGGGTGGAAGCCATGCTCTGCCGCACGCAACCGGCGCGGGTGAAGGAATATGGCTTTGCCTCGACCTTCTATATCGAACTGGAAGACGAAGGCATTGGCTGAAACCCTGTTCCGGCTTGCCCGCCGGCGTGCGGATTTATGCTGAGCAGGCTGAAACGGGCGCCCAGGCGACGCGATTACGGCCACCGTGTTTGGCTTCATAGAGCCAGGTGTCGGCGAGGCAGAACAGGTCGGCGATAGCGCAATTTTCTTGCGGGATGCGGGTCGCGCCGCCCAGGCTGATGGTGATCCAGGGCGCAGCATCGGAGACCGCATGCGGAATATGTTCGGCTTCGATGGCGGCGCGAGTGTGTTCCGCCAGCAGACGGGCGCCTTCGCTGTCGATGCCGGGCAACAGCATGACGAATTCTTCGCCGCCATAGCGGGCGACGAAGTCACCCGGCCGGCGAACCGAGGTTTGCAGGGTGCTGGCGATGCGGCGCAGCACCTCGTCGCCGGCAGCATGGCCATAACTGTCGTTGAAGGCTTTGAAATGGTCGACGTCAACCACGATCAACGATAACGGCACAGCATCGCGCATGCAGCGGCGCCATTCCTGCTCCATCACATCATTGAAACGGCGTCGGTTGGGGATGCCGGTAAGGCTGTCCAGCATCGCCATCTGTTCCAGCAAACGCCATTGATGCACGGATTGCAGATGATTGCGAATGCGCACCCGGACGATCGCCGGGGTGAACGGTTTTGAAATGTAATCGACGGCGCCCAGTTCAAGGCCGCGTTCCTCATCGCCGACAGAATCGAGCGCGGTGATGAAGATGACTGGAATATTGCGCGTCTTGTCGTCGTTCTTGAGTTCGCGAATCACCGAGTAGCCATCCATTTCCGGCATCAACACGTCGAGCAGGATCAGATCGGGGTTGTGTTCACGGGCGCGATCGAGGGCTTGCCGACCATCCTTGGCCAGGATGATGCGGTATTCCTCCTGCAGCAATTCTGTCAGCAGGGCGCGGTTCTGCTTTTCGTCATCCACAATCAGCAGGGTAAATGCCGGATTCAAGCTGACTCTCCTTTCAAGCGGGCACGCATACGTTCAAGTACGGCCAGGCCAGCGTCGTATTCAATGTCTTCGATCAGTTCGCGCAAATGATGCATCTCACCCATCCAGTCCGGCCCGGACAAGCAGGCTTCAAGGTCATTCAGCACCGATTCAGCGGCAGCATTATCTTCCTTTAATAGGGTTTCTATTTGGCTGATTACCACCAGCGCGCGATCAATCTGGAGTGACCCGGTGGGGGCGTCGGCCAGATTTGCCTGCGCAGCCTGGGCCAGCGGGGCGAGTGTCTTGACGATCTGAGTCAACGCCGCACGGAAGGGAATCATTTCCGCGTTCGGCGTTTTGCCGGCTGCCAGGCGATGTTCCAGGATGCGCGCGCGCTGCGAGAGATCTTCCGCGCCAATGGTGGCCGCCGCAGCCTTGACGGAATGCGCCAGACGCCGCGCCAGTTCATAGTCTTCGGCGGCAACGGCGGCGTTGATGTCATCTGCCGTTGCGCCAAATTCCTGATTGAACTGCGCCAGGATGCGGCGATAAAAGGCCGGCCGTCGCATATGGTTGGTGAGTCCGCGGACGGTATCAATCCCGGCCAGCGGCGGCAAATTGTTCTCGTCATCCTGGCTGGGGGAGTTGGCAACGGCTTCCGGCTGGTAATCGCCCGGCGGTATCCATTGCAACAGGGCGTCATACAGAGCGGCCGGCTCGATTGGTTTGGTCAGATGGTCGTTCATGCCGGCTGCCAGGCTTTCTTCGCGATCGCCGCTCATCGCATGCGCGGTCATGGCGATGATCGGCAGATCGCGGAAACGGGCGTCGGTGCGAATCTCTCGGCTGGCGGCAAGACCATCCAGCACCGGCATCTGGATGTCCATCAGCACCAGCGCATAGTTGCCCTGACGAACTTTTTCCACCGCTTCACGGCCATCGCTGGCGACATCGACCCGCACTTCGGCTGAGCGCAGGATCTCGCGGGCGACTTCACGGTTGAGCACGACATCATCGACCAGCAGGATCGGCGCGCCGCGAATCGGGGTGAAATCGAATTTCCGGGTCTGTTGCTGCTCGCGATAGCGCCGATGCGCGGCGGCCATGCTGTCGCCAAGCAGCACTTCCAACAGCGCATCGTGCAGGCTGGATTCGCTGATCGGCTTGACCAGCAGATGCGCCAGACCCGCTGCCGCCATCTTCGGGTTGATCGTGTCATAGCCACTGGCGGTGATCATCAGGATGGCCGGGATTTCGCCGAGGTCGCCGGCAGCATGAATACGACGGCTGGTTTCAATGCCATCGATGCCCGGCATCAGCCAGTCGAGCAGAACCAGATGATAGGGATCCGCTTTTGCGGCGGCGTTGCGCAGGAACTGCAGGCTTGCCTCGCCGCTGGCGCAGGTGTCCACCCGCATGCCGAAATATCCCAGCATCTGACCGATCACTGTGCGCGCGCTGGCGTTGTCGTCCACGACCAGGACATGGCGGCCAGCCAGATGATGCGAGAGGCGATCCGCCACCGCCGGATGCGGGTTGACGCCGAGCATGACGTTGAAACTGAATTCACTACCTTGTCCCGGAACGCTGCTGACCTGGATCGTACCGCTCATCATTTCCACCAGTTGCTTGCAGATCGACAAGCCCAGGCCGGTACCGCCGAAGCGGCGGGTGATGCTGTCGTCAACCTGGGTGAACGGGGTGAACAGGTCGCGCTGGCGTTCCGGCGGGATGCCGATGCCGGTATCCCGGATATTGAAGTGGAGGCTGGTCAGTCCATCGATTTCCCGGGCGCTGATCTTCACCACCACCTCGCCGGTTTCGGTGAACTTGATTGCGTTGTTGATCAGATTGACCAGGATCTGCGCCAAGCGCATCGGGTCTCCGACGCACCAGCGGGTGACTTCCGGTTCGATCTGGAACAGCAGTTCGAGGCCTTTTTCCTGCGCCTTGAAAGCGACGACGCCGGAAACCTTGTGGATGACCTGATTGATGTCGAACGGAATCGATTCCAGCGACAGCTTGCCGGCTTCGATGCGCGAGTAGTCGAGCACATCGTTGATCACCCCGAGCAGGGCGTCGGATGATGCCAGCACTTTGTCCTGATAGTCGCGCTGCTGCGCATCCAGCCGGGTTTTCATCAACAACCGGCCGAGGCCGACGATGGCGTTCATCGGGGTGCGAATTTCATGGCTCATGCGCGCCAGGAAGTTGGACTTGGCGCGATTCGCCTGCTGTGCCTGCTGGATCGCCTGATTCAACGCCTGGGTACGTTGCTGCACCAGCATCTCAAGGTTGTCGCGGTAATCCGCCAGTTCTCGATCCCGCGTCTGGACGGCTTCGATGAATTGATTGAAACCGCGCGCCAGACCGGCGATTTCATCGTTGCCATGCACTACGGCGCGTTCAGCCAGCGTCATGTCCGCCGCCATGCGTTGCATCAGGCCGTTGAGTTCTTCCACTGGCGCCGACAAACGCCGCACGACGCCGCGAGACAGCCAGAGCGAAAGGCTGAGCGCGAGCAAGGCGGCCATCGCGGTTTCCATTGCGGTGCGGGCAAATGCCTGTTGCAACGGGGCGAGCGAGGCGACGAGTTCGATCGTCGCATGAACGGTGTCGCCTTCCTTTACCGGCGCCCAGACGGTCAGCGTGTCTGCATCGAAATAATGGCCGCTGGGTTGGTTGACGCTGACTGCGCTGGTTGTCAGCGGTTCGGCATCGACGCGGTCGAAGCGGGCGAAGATGCGGCCATCCAGCAAGCGCATGCGGGCATGCTGGATGACCGGATTGTTCTTCACGGCGGCGAGCAGGCGATTCGCCTCGTCGGAATCTCTGAAAGCGATGGCGGCTTCGCTATTGGTCGCGATCAATTGCGCCTGGGCGGCCATCGATTCAGCCCACTCGAAGCGCAGCAAGCGCTGTTGCTGATAGGAAACCAGCAGAAACACCAGCACAGTAGCGAAGAACAGCGACACGGTGCTGAGCAGCACCAGTTTTCCGCTCAGGGTGTCGAGCTGACGACGCACTGACTGCAGCGGCTTCATGGTTCGACGATCCTGGCCAGACGCAGCAACTGGGCGTTGAAATCGATGCCTTGTTTTTGCGCCGCCCTGCGATTGATCAGGATGATTACGCCGGAACCATCGCTGCGCAGGCTGAGTTCGACCATGCCGCCTGACTGGGCAAAGCCTTCGATATCGGAGACCGTGACCAGGCGTCGGCCCTGGATACGACGCAACAGCGCCTCGAGGTTATCGGCTTCGGAGCGGCCGATGAACAGAAACTCGCACTCGCTGCTGTCAGCGTTGCCGGACAGTGTCCGCAAATCGACGCGACGACCATCGGCCAGCGTCCTGGGCAGTTTCTCCACCGCATTGCCGAGCGGCGAATCGCCGAGAGTGCAGATATTGATCGGTTTTCGCTTGTCACTGGCACTGGCACTGGCGCTGGCATTGGCATAGACGAACAACGGCAGTTTGTAGAACAGCACTGCCTTCAGCGCCTGCTCCGAAACGGCCGGGGTTTGCGCCTGGGCCAACGTTGAAGCGAGGACGAGTGGCGCCCACAACAATGCGCGCAATAGCCGCATGCTTGCGTGGCGCGCGGTTGCGAGAGTGATCAGAACGGATACTCCAGCGAGATCGTCCAAGTACGCGGTTGCTGCGGCATGTCGACAAAGCTGCCGGCGCCGGCTGCGGCGTAATAGCGTTTGTCGAATACGTTGTTGATGTCGAGCCAGGCGCTGGCTTTGCCGTTGAGGAGCTTGTGCCAGCCGATGTGCAGGTCGGTGATGGCGTAGCCCTTGGTCATCATTCGATTTGGCGCGGTTAGACGGACATCGTTGCTGGTATCGCCAATCCAGAGCAGACGCGGGGTGATGCTGACGCGATCAAGGTAGCGAAACGTGGTACCCAGCTTGAGCTTGTGTTCGGCCACAAACGGGATATCGAAGTCAGTGCCATTGGCGCTGGTAATGGTCCCTTTGACCCAACTTGCGCTGCCCCAAAGATCACCCGCCCAGCCTTGGCCGAGTTGAAAACGATGTTGCACCATCAAATCCAGACCCGTGTGTACTTCCTCGCCGGCGTTGATTTTCATTCGAGGTCCAATCAGCCTGGCACCTGGCATGCTGGTGGTGTCATTCGGCATGTTGGGGCCGGTGATGACCAGATTCTCGATCTTGCTGTGGTAGGCGTTGGCGACCAGATTCAGTTCCGGACGCAAGCGCCAATCCCAGGTCAGGCTGAGCGTTTTAGCTTCTTCAGGCACCAGGTCGAAGTTGGGCAGGCGAAAGCCTTTGTTGCTCTTGTAAGTGTTGGTCGCCGTATCCCAACTGAAGGAGCCGAACGAGCCCAGGCTTTCTTCCGGTGAGGGTGCGCGGAAGGCTTCGCCATACAGCAGCTTGAAATAGTGCTTTTCTGTGGGATGCCACACCACGCCCAGCCGCGCGTTGGTGCTGTTGCCATATTCGGATTGCCGGTCATGGCGTATCCCGGCCATGGTGGAGAACTGCGGGCTCCATTCGGATTGCAACTGGGTATAGAAGGAATAGTTGTCGAAATCGGCATCGTTGATGTTGATCGGCAGCGAGTTGTTGGTATTTGGGTAGAACAGATTTTGTGCTGCCGAGTCGAGGTCGGTGTTGTAAGGGCTGGGCAGGCTGCTTGCCTCGATCGCGAAATAATCCTGATAACCGAGGCCGGCCAACATGCGGTGACGATCATCGATCTTCCAGTTCAGGTTCTGCTCGATATTCAGGCGTTCGCCACGGACATAGGAATAACCCGGGATGAAGCCGCTGAAAACATTCACGTACTTGGATTTGGGGTCGATTTCCTGCTGCGAGTAATCCAGCACCAGTTCACCCGATAAACGGGGTGTCAGTTGAAAGCGGTATTTGCCGTAAACCGTATCGGTCGTGGTGTCCCAGAAAGCGTCTTCTCGGTACAACGCGGTGGCGGAGGTGTCGCCAGTGCTGGTCAGACTGCGGAAATAGTTTCGGTAATAGCCAAAGCTCAAGTTGTCGCCGACTTCCACTCGGGCGAACAGACTGTGGCTGTCGATATCGCCGACATAGTCTTCGCGGTTGGCGGCAAGAATGCTGCCCGCATTGACCTTGGGAAAATCCGCCGGGTAAAACTCGTTCAGCGGTGCGCGGTTGGATTCTTGCCAATGACCGCCCATGCTCAACGCCAATTTGCTCACGTTCTTGATGCTGGCAATGAACGAAGCATCGCGGCTGCCGAAGTTGCCACCGCTTAGCGTGATTGATGCGCCGGGCGCGTCGGCAGCTTTGTCGGTGATGATGTTGATGACGCCGGCGACGGCATCGGCGCCATACAGCGCGGCGGCTGGGCCATAAAGAATTTCGACTTGCTTGGCCAGGTAAAGCGAGAAATTCTCGGCGATTGGAAAGGTACCGCCCACCGGGTGGCCGACGCGCACGCCGTCGAGCATGACCAGCAGCTTGTTGCTGCCGGCATAACCCTGAACGGCGAAATTGTTGTAAGCCGACGATTTGGTGCCGCGCATGGAATCAACGCCGGGCAGGTCTTCCATCAGATCGGACAGATTGCGATAGCGGCGTTCGCGAATCTGCTCGCGGGTGATCACCATGATGTGCGCGGGCGTCTGGCTGCGGGTTTCGGCTTGGCGCGATGCGGTGACTACCGGCGTGTTGATCAGGTCTTCCAGCGACAGACCGAGCAGAAGCGAGATCTCGCTGGATTCAGTCGCCCAGGCAGGCGAACTGCCCGCGAACAGGGCAAGACTCAGGCAGAGCGGGCGAAAGGGAAGCATGGTTGTTGCATGAAGGAAGGTGTGCCGCATATTCGGCACAATGTCGATTATTCTTTAACCAGTTGTGTCATGCCGCCCATATAGGAGCGCAACACCTCCGGTATGGTCACGCTGCCGTCCGGGTTCTGATAGTTCTCCAGAATGGCGACCAGCGTGCGCCCGACCGCCAGGCCGGAGCCGTTCAGCGTGTGGATCAGTTCCGGCTTCAGCGCCTTGCCGTCTTTGACATCGCGGAAACGCGCCTGCATGCGGCGCGCCTGGAACGCTTCGAAGTTGGAGCAGGAAGAGATTTCGCGATAAGTGTTCTGCGCCGGCAGCCAGACCTCCAGGTCATAGGTTTTTGCCGAAGAGAAGCCGATGTCGCCACTGCACAACGCCATGACGCGATACGGCAGGTCGAGCTTCTGCAGAATCACTTCGGCGTGGCCGGTGAGTTCTTCCAGTGCGTCGTAGGAGTTTTCCGGGCGAACGAATTGCACCATTTCCACCTTGTCGAACTGGTGTTGGCGAATCATGCCGCGCGTGTCTCTCCCGTATGAACCGGCTTCGGATCGGAAGCAGGGCGTGTGGGCGACCAGTTTGATCGGCATGTTCTCCACCGGAATGATCTCGTCGCGCACGATGTTGGTGACCGGTACTTCGGCGGTGGGGATCAGGTACATACCGTTGCTGAGCTTGAACAGGTCTTCTTCGAACTTGGGCAACTGGCCGGTGCCGCGCATTGAGTCGGCATTGACCAGATACGGCACATAGACTTCTTCGTAGCCATGTTCCAAGGTGTGTGTGTCGAGCATGAACTGGATCAGCGCGCGGTGCATGCGCGCCAGCGAACCGCGCATCAGCGCGAAGCGGCTGCTGGCGATCTTGACCGCGGTGGGAAAGTCGAGCAGTTCCAGGTTTTCGCCGACATCGACGTGATCCAGTGGGGTGTAGGCGAATTCGCGCGGCGTGCCGATACGGCGCACTTCCAGATTGTCTTTTTCATCCCTGCCGACCGGCACCGATGCGTGCGGCAGGTTGGGAATGTTCATCATGAACGCGGCCAGATCGTCCTGAATGCCGCCCAGGCGATCTTCGCCCAGTTTCAATTCTTCGCTCAGGCCGCTGACTTCGCTCATCAACGCGCTGGCGTCCTCGCCTTTCCCCTTGGCCATGCCGATCTGTTTGGACAACTGATTGCGTCGGGCTTGCAGGTCTTGCGTGCGAGTCTGAATTTCCTTGCGTTCGGCTTCCAGCGTCTCGATGCGCGCGGTTTCAAGCGTAAAGCCCCGGCTGGCAAGGCGTTGCGCCACATTGGCGAGGTCTTTGCGAAGGAGTTGGATGTCGAGCATGGGATTCAGTCGGGAGAGAAATGAAGGGAGAAGGGATGAAAAGAGAAAAAGCCAAACAGTGGAGTGGCCTGGATTGCACAAACCCGGCGATTGTAACCGCCCCGATCAGCTCGCTTCCATGGCAAGCCGCAGGGTGATGAATGCGGCTTCGAGGTCTTCCTGGGCGGTGATGCAGGCCGGCCAGTCGGCCGCTTTGGCCAGGTTTTCGGTGTCGCTCGCCAGCGCGGTCATCGCTTCGGCGCCCATATAGGCCGTCGCGCCCTTGATCTGATGCGCCTGGCGCGCGGTCTGAATGGCATCCCGCTTTTCCACCGCCTGCGCCAGATCGGCCAGCAGACTTTCCGTGCTGCTGATGAACAGGCGCAGCATTTCATCGATCTGGCGTTCATCGTTGCGGCAGATGCGGCGCAGTTTTTCGCGGTCGAAACCGTTTTCCGGGACAGTCTCCACTCGCGCAGGGGCAGCCTGTTGCGCCAGGCTGGCGCGATTTGGCAGCCAGCGCACAAGCGTGCTCACCAGATCGTCTTCCCGCAGCGGTTTGATCAGATAGTCGTCCATGCCGGCGTCTCGGCAGACCTCGTCATAGCCGGCCATCGCATTGGCGGTCAGCGCGATGATTGGCAGACGCGCGCGACCTTGTTTTGCCTCGCGCTCGCGCACCGCTCGTGTCGCGGTGAGGCCGTCCCATTCCGGCATCTGGCAATCCATCAGCACCAGATCGACTTCGCCCTGTTCGAGTTTCTGGTAGGCCGATTTGCCGTCATCGGCGACCTGCACCGAAACGCCCAGGTTTTCCAGCATGTAACCGAGCAGCTTCTGGTTGATCGGGTTGTCCTCCGCCACCAGCACCTTGATACCGGGGAAGCTGACCGACTTGGGCTTCGCGTTGCCATCGACCGGGTTTGGCAGAAGATCGGACGCGATATAGGGCAGCGGCAGACGGAAGCGGAAGCGGCTGCCCTGGCCGGTCGCGCTTTCCAGGCTCAGATCGCCACCCATCAACCCAGCCAGTTGGCGGCAGATGGTGAGGCCGAGTCCGGTGCCGCCGTATTTGCGGCTGACCGACCCGTCGGCCTGGGCAAAGGCCTGGAAAATACGACTCTGGGTTTCGTTGTCCATGCCGATGCCGCTGTCGATGACGGTGAACTGGAGTTCATTCGGTACGTTTTCGGTAAGCGTGACGCTGAGTCGAATCTCGCCCTGTTCGGTGAACTTGAGCGCGTTGTCGAGCAGATTGAGCAGAATCTGACGTACCCGCAACGGGTCGCCGCGCACCCATTCCGGCAGGTTTTCGTCCCGCTCCAGGCGCAACGCGAGGTGCTTCGCATCGGCGCGCGGCACATACAGGTCGATCACATCTTTCAGCAGGCTGTTCAGGTTGAAGTCGATGCTTTCGATGTTCAGGTGGCCGGCTTCGATCTTGGAAAAGTCGAGCAGGTCGTTGATCACGCCCATCAAGGCCTCTGCCGAGTGGGCGATGGTCGTGGCGTAGTCGCGTTGGCGTGGATTCAGATCGCTGCCCAGCAGCAGTTGCGTCATGCCCAGAATGCCATTCATCGGCGTGCGAATTTCATGGCTGACATTGGCGACGAATTGCGACTTCATTTCATTTGCCCGCAAGGCCGCGTCGCGCGCCGCTTTGAGTGCCGACTCCGCCTCCTGCTGGATCGAGATGTCGCGCATGATGGCCTGGATCACCGGTTCGCCATCGAATGTCATTGCATGCAGCGCGATCTCTGCGGGGAACGTACTGCCATCCGGGCGACGCGCTGTCCACTGAAAGAAGGCGTGCCCTTGCTCCACTGCCTGACGAATATGGCGGTCAGCCAGAAGGTAAGGTGGCGTTCCGCAAGGCTGGTTTTCGATGCCGAGATCTTCTGGCCGGCGGTGCAGAAAATCTTCCACCCGATCCATGTGAAACATTTCCAGCGTCGCCGGATTGCAGTCGGAAAACCCATTCCGATCAAGAATGACGATGCCGTCGGTATTGGTCTCGAACAAGGTCTGGTATTTGGTGCGTTCGCGCTCGGTGCTGGCCGCCAGCCTCGACGTGCGGCGGATCACCGTCACCGCCACCAGCCCCGCCGCCAACACCGCCAAGGCCCCCAGCGTGATCATCAGGAAGCGGGTGCGGATGTAATCGGCGCGCGCCGCGTCGGCCGCCATTTGAGTCATCTCGCGTTGAATCTGGGTCAGTGCATCCAGCTCCTTGACCAGTTCGCGCTGCAATGGAATGCCTTCGCGCTGCAACTCGTCGAAAGCGAGAAAGGTAAAGCCTTCGACCGCCAGGTCGACTGTCCGCACCATCACCGGCTGGTTGGCACGGGTGAGGCGGTCGATCCGCTCGAGCACTTCTTTTTCGCGCGGCCGGATGGCCAGTTGTTCAAGTTCGAGACGGACTTGTTGATAGGCCGAACCAAAGTCATAGAAACGCAGCATCTCCTGGTCCTTTTCGAACGCATCGCCGGATACCACGATGGTCAGCATGGAGATCGCGCGGTCGCGCAGGATGTCGCGCATCTGGTTGGCAAGCCGGCTCTTGACGCTGTTTTCCTTCACAATGGATTCAAGGTGCGCATTGGTCGCCGCCAGTTGATGCAGGCCGAGAAAGATCAGCGCGATGATCAACGCCAATGCCAGGGCGAAGCCGGCACCGACAGTAGAGATCAGTTTGCGTGGCAGATAGGCGATGCGGGCGGGCATGGTGATTCCAGAGGGTGGGCGCAGCCATGTTAGCGCGCCGATGTGGGGCTGCGTATGGGTCTAAAGACCTATCCCGGATATCTTATTCACGGCGAGCTTCGATTTCGAACACATTGTCCCGGTAGGGATGCTTGCCGCGCAGCCCAGCCCATAAGCTGGCGAGCGGATAGGCCAACAAAAACAAGCCGCCCCAGCGTCCGTATTGAGCGACATGCACGCGTTCATGCCGCCGCGTCTGCGCCAGCGCCGTGCTGGATTGCGCCAGCACGACATGGCCGAAGGTGATCGCCGCCGCCGGGCCGGAAAAAGGGAGTCGGCGTGACAGCAACCACCCCGGAAAACCGCCGCTGACTTCCAGCACACCGCTGTGCCATCGCACCTGACCACGCCCCGATCCACGCCCCGATCCACGCCCCAAAAGCACCGAGGCGGCGAGCAGAAGTCCGATCAGGCTGGCAGGCGCCGCCCAGCAATATTGCAGCCACGCCCGTTTCAAATCTGCGCCGCCTTGAAGGTGTTGCACACGGCGGGGTCGCCGCTTTCAATGCCGCGCTTGAACCAGCGCACGCGCTGCACCGAGCTGCCATGGGTAAAGCTGTCCGGTA
>Ga0105047_10008731_pt1 | contig 16852 bp, 7 predicted proteins | sample MAT04_FD_78384 | JGI IMG/M metagenome (GOLD analysis project Ga0105047, IMG submission 78384) | Freshwater microbial communities from Lake Fryxell liftoff mats and glacier meltwater in Antarctica - MAT-04 (megahit assembly) | ecosystem: Environmental > Aquatic > Freshwater > Ice > Liftoff...
GAAGCAGGAGCAATCGTATTCCGCAGACCCGACCTTATCCTTACTCATGATAATACAGCTAGTATCGCCAATACATTCAAAAAAATGGGTGGCGAAAAAGTTAAAGATGCTGAGCAGTTGCTTATTGTTCTCGATCATAACGCACCTCCTACAAGCGCCGAACTGGCCAACGACTACCAAAAAATCCGCGACATTGTTAAAGAACAGGGAATAAAGAAATTTCATGATGTAGGAAAAGGCATCTGTCACCAGATTATGGGCGATTATGCCAGGCCAAATATGATTATTGTTGGTAGCGACAGTCATACCTGTACCGCTGGTGCCTTTAATGCCTTCGCGGCAGGCATTGACCGTACCGAAACAGCCGGACTGTGGCGGCAGGGCGAAACATGGTTCAGAGTGCCCGAAACCATCAAAATAACGCTTACCGGGAAATTACCTGCGGGCGTATTCGGCAAGGACCTTTCGCTCTGGATTATTGGAATGATTGGATCGAGCGGTGCCGATTACATGTCAATTGAATATCATGGCGAAGGCGTGAAATCATTATCAGTTTCTGACAGAATGACTATCGCCAACCTGGCTTCGGAAATGGGAGCTAAAAATGCAGTTTTCCCTGCTGATGAAGTATTAAAAAACCACCTTGGCACTGAAATAAAAGGAACCTGGGCTGACGAAGATGCAGTTTATGCCAAAGAAATTGTTATAAATCTGGATGAATTATTTCCGGTAGTAGCAGCTCCTCATAATGTGGATAATGTAAAAGCTCTTGCCGAAGTTCGTGGAACAAAAATACAGCAGGCAATGATTGGTACCTGCACCAATGGCCGGATTGAAGATTTACGCGAGGCTGCAACCATACTTAAAGGAAATACAGTACCCGACGGTTTCCAGCTTCTTATAATTCCTGCTTCGCAAAAAATATATCTTCAGGCTATGGACGAAGGCCTGATCCGGACATTTATGGAAGCCGGTGCCAGTGTGCTTGCTCCTTCATGCGGTCCATGTCTGGGAACAGGGCAAGGAATTCCTGCTGATAATATGACTATTATTTCAACGGCAAACCGCAATTTTAAAGGCCGGATGGGTAACAAAACATCCTTCATTTACCTTGCTTCGCCGGCAGTTGTAGCTTATTCGGCTCTCAAAGGCGAAATTTCGGACCCGCGTGGAAAGGAAACTAACGACAAATATCCTTTCACAATTGAACAGAGTAAAACAGTGGATGTAAGTGCTGATGATGATCGGTTTGCAAACGGAACATGGAATTATGCCGATGTCGATAACCTAAATACCGACCAGATGTTTGCCGGAAACCTGACATATAGTGTAAAAAGTTCGGAAGCTGAAAAAATTATGCCGCACCTGTTTAAAGGTTTCGACGATAGTTTTGCCGAACGGGTTAAAGAGGATGATATTATTGTTGCCGGGGCTAATTTTGGCTGTGGCAGTTCGAGGGAGCATCCATCAGTAGGTTTGGCTTTTGCAGGCATAAAAGCTGTAATATGTAAAAGTGTTAACCGCATTTTTTACCGTTCGTCAGTAAACCAGGGATTGCCTATTATCCTTCTTCCTGATGCAGTAGATGCATATATGCAAGGCGATAGCGTGGAAATAGATTTCGAAAACGGCAAGGTAACCATAGCCGGGAACGAATATCACTTTTCACCGCTACCTGATAAACTTGTTGGCATATTTAAAGCCAAAGGTTTAGTTAATTATGTGAAAGCCAGTTCGTGATAAATTCAAATTCATCAATTTGAAAAGAAAGTTGCTTTAGTTTGGCAACTTTTTTTTTTTGTTATTTCAATAATGAATAAATATTTTAATTAATTTCACATGCTTTGAATCACGGCAAATGAAGAATTTTAAATTTGGGTATATTTTGCAGATAGCTGTGGTTATGGCAGTTATACTTGTAATTGGAGGAAACGTGCTACCCAAATATACAAGTCGTTTAGTTTTACTGGCAGTTCTGGCGGCAGTTGATATGCTTTACTGGCTGTCGGTACAGAAGGCTTTTATGCCCAGATTCAGAAAAGTGTTGACAGTTGCATACTGGCTGCCTTTATACATGTTGTTGCTGTTTTTCATTTCCGGGTTTATTTCGCCATATCCTTTGTGGCCTTCCTTTTTTAGGGTATATTTTCCAGGAATAGTAATGATTTTATTAATCGGAAAGGGAATATTTCTTTCTCTGCTTATAGCAAGTGATTTATTTATCATTCCTTTAAATTTAATTAAAAGGATAGATCCTGAAGATACCGACAAACCCGGCGGATGGTACAGACCCCGAAGTTTTCTGCTTACTGGTGCGGGAATTTCTGCTTTTGTAATGCTGATTTACTTCCTTGGAATGTTTTTTTGGGTTGCCAATTATAAACTACATACTGTCGAATTACCTGTTCGCAATTTGCCGGAAGCTTTTAACGGATATAAAATTGTTCAAATCAGCGACATCCACCTTGGTACTTTTATTAGCGACCGCCCATTAAGGAAAATCATCAAAATAATAAACGATCAACAAGCGGATGTGATTTTTTTTACCGGCGATCTTGTAAACTTCAACACCTATGAGGCTTACCCCTATGAGCAGGAAATGAAGAATATTAAGGCAAAGGATGGGATATTTACAATACTCGGAAATCATGATTATGGTGAATATTCGACATGGGAATCACAGGAAGCCAAGGATTTAAATAATAGTGATCTGCTTGGGTTTTATAACAGGATCGGCTGGCATTTGCTTATGAATAAAAGTGTTTTATTGAAACGGGATTCTGCTTTAATTGCTGTTATCGGTGTCGAGAATTGGAGTGCGAGTAAGAGGTTTGGGAAAAAAGGTGATTTGAAAAAAGCAGTTTTAGGTACGGAATCAGCTCATTTTAAAATACTTCTTTCCCACGATCCATCACATTGGGATGGTGAAATTAATAGTTTATATCCCGACATTGATCTTACTTTATCCGGTCATACCCACGCGTTTCAGTTAGCTTTCGAAAGGGGTAAGCTAAAATGGAGCCCGGCATCCCTTATTTTTAAACAGTGGGGAGGTTTGTATGAAAAAATTCACCCGAATGGGGCGATTCAATATCTTTATGTTAACCGTGGATTAGGAACACTCGGATATCCCGGTCGTATTGCAACCCGTCCGGAGATTACTCTGATTATTTTGCGTAAAGCCGAATAGTATAAGTTTCGTAAAAACAAGAAATTGTATTCCAGGATTTTTATCAGATTTTCTTCCTGAAGCTTCAAATGCCCGAAAATTATTCACCTCAGTTTTAATCTTCCAGCACAAACCAATTCCTCACTAACTCATCTTTGTGGTTCAATTCGTTGGTGTGTTTAAATTCGTTTGTGTGCTTGTTGTAAATATAATCCTTCACCCACTCGAGGTGATGTACTGATATCTTTTTTATAGCATCAATTATAAAGGATAGCTCTTCATCTGTCATGGTAGGATGAAGCGAAAGCCTTATCCAGCCTGGTTTCTGCGAGAGATCGCCATGTGTAATCAGGTCGGTGATAGCCTTTGATTTTTCGTAACTCACATCCAGCAGAAAATGTCCGTAGGTGCCCGCACATGCACAGCCTCCGCGCATTTGTATACCATAACGGTCGCTAAGCAGTTTTACAACCAGATTGAAATGAATTCCGGTAATATAAAATGAAATAATTCCCAACCGCGTTTTCTGGTTTTCAGCCAGGATGTGCACTCCGGGAATGCAACACAACTCCCTGAAAGCAATTTTTACCAGTTCTTCTTCGCGTTCGCGCATCAAGCTGGTTTCCATTTTGTTTTTCAGGTTTATACACAGGGCTGTTTTCATGGCCTGCAGAAAGCCGGGTGTTCCACCATCTTCCCTGACTTCAATATTATCGATAAATTTATACTCGCCCCAGGGATTGGTCCAATCCACGGTGCCACCGCCAGGAGCATCAGGAACTCTGCAGTGGTAAAGAGCCGAATCAAATACCAGAACCCCTGAAGTTCCCGGACCGCCCAGAAATTTGTGCGGAGAAAAGAATACGGCATCCAGTTTTTCCATTGGGTCATCAGGATGCATATTTATATCCACATATGGGGCCGAAGCTGCATAGTCAGCAAAACAATATCCTCCTGCTTCGTGCATAATGCGGGCTAATTCGTGAATCGGCGTTTCGATACCGGTAACATTTGAACAAGCTGTAAATGAGCCTATTTTTAAAGGCCTGTCCTTAAACTTTTCGAGTAGTTGCTTCAGATTTTCAGGATCAACCAGCAGGTTTTTATCAGGAGGAACCACTTCCACATCAGCAATTGTATGATACCATGAAGTATGATTGGAATGATGCTCCATATGAGTAATAAAAACCACAGGCTTTTTGCCTGAATATACAAATTCGCCTGCAACATTGTTTTCAGGAACTTTCATATTGAGCATCCGCTGGAATTTCACCAACACACCCGTCATTCCAAATCCTGAAGTTATAAGTACATCGCCAGGTCCGGCGTTAACATGCTCTTTGATAATATGCTGGGCTTCATGATACGCTTTGGTCATGAGCTGACCGCTTTCGCAGGTTTCGGTGTGTGTATTGGCTACCCAGGGACCTATCACTTCCGAAATACGCTTTTCGATTGGTTGGTATAGCCTGCCACTTGCAACCCAGTCAGCATAAAGCATTTTCTGAATGCCATATGGCGTTTTATATTCCGCTTTAACTCCAACTATTCCTTCTGTGAATTTGCTGAAGTGTTCCGTTAATTTAACCATTCGAAATCCTGATTTGTCGTGGGGCAAATATCTGAAATTTATACTAAAGTCAGGATATTGTTTTTTGTGCCATTTATCCGGTCAAATTAGTGTAGTCAGGATAATTCTCACAACTCCATAAGTATAAGAATTCAGGATTGATAGCTAATTTGAGTTTTGTAATAAACTGTTAATTAATTATTTAGCTTTTACTCATCACCAGCTGCAATCTGTACTTTTGTTATTTCAATATCGCCGGTTTCCACGAAAAGGCTTATCCAGTTATTGTCCTCGCGGTACCATTTGTCCTGTACACTTATCCTGATAAGGTAATCTTTAATCTCATTTTTATCGAGACTGCGAAGAACTATACCTCCATTTTTCTGATTATCCTTACCGTAATTCAGATATACTTTTGGTATTGATTTACCTGCCGAACGGGCTTTAAGAAGGATATAATTGTTCTTTCGCAGGCGTGGTTCAATGGATGAAAATGTGAACTTTTTTTCAGTACCTTCAGCAATAAGGTATACATCGGCAAACAAATCCTGAATGGCATGATCCGACATGTATTTTTGTATTACACTGATCTGTTGCAACGGATATGGATCATTCTCATTGATTTTTGAAGCAGCTTCGTACGCATCAATAGCCTGATCGAAGATTTTTGAATTATACAGTTTATCAGCTTCACCTAAGGCTTTGGTATATTCTGCCTTTTGAGCCAGTTCAATTTCCTGCGTTATTTTATTTATTTCGTTTATGCGTTGCTTAGGGTAGGTTTCCGATGGTTTTATTCCGGTTGCTTTGGTAAATGCCGATCGGGCACCAATATAGTCTTTTGAATCAGCAAGTCTGTCGCCATCAGCAATATACGAAGCATACATTTTCTCCTGCTCTTCTTTCTGAGCGGCAAGAGCGTTATTTATCTCTGCTAATTTTGTTTTTGGATATTCTTCCGAAGGCTTTATTTCAAGCGCATTCTGATAGGCATTCATTGCTTCCATAAGCTCTTTCGAAGCCAGTTTTGAATTTCCTAGCGAAATTGCTTCCGAATATTTATCATCAATTACTTTTATTTCTGCTTTAATGGCAGTGATGCGTTCCTGTGGGTATTTTTCAACAGGTTTGATGCCAAGTGCTTCTTCGTACAATTTTATTGATGCTGACAGGTTTTTTGCTGCATACTGCTCCGAGGCGGTGTTGATAGCTTTCGTATAATTTTCCTCTTTCAGTTTTAAGCCTGCAGTTAGGTTGTCAATTTCTGCAATCTTATCTTTTGGATGTTGCTCCGAAGGTTTCATCACGCCTGCATTGGTGTATAGATTACGGGCTTCGCTGTATTTTTCATCTTTGAGGAAAACAGCTGCATCAGTGATTAGTTTCTGGTAGTCCTCGTCGAGTTTTTTCTGCTCAGCAAGTAATTGGTTGATACGCTCAATTTGCTCCTGTGGATATTTTTCAGCCGGTTTTATGGTATTGGCGCGCTGATATGGTTCGAGAGCTTCGCGGTATTTTTCACCGGTAAAAAATTTATCAGCGGCAGTAATTGCATCATTATAACGACCATTCTCAGCTTCGTTTTTATCCAGAATAGTCTGAATTTCAGTTATTTTTTGAGGAGGATAGGTTTCAGACGGCTTTGCCGAATTAGCATTTTTGAAAGCAAGCAGTGCATTTTCATAGTCCTTTTCTTTAAGTTTTTTATCGCCATCAGCCACTGCTTTATCATACGATTCCTGAAGTGCTTTTATTTCGGCAATCAGCTTTTCGGCTTCAGTAATTTTTTCCGATGGGTATTTTTCCGAAGGTTTCAATGTAACGGCTTTACGATAATCGGAAATAGATTCGGGGTATTTACTTTCATCAAATAATTTATCCGCTGAAGCAAGAACCGACAGGTATTCATTATCTAGTTTTTTTTGTTCGGCCAGTAGCGTGTTGATTTTCTCAACCTGCGATTTCGGGTAGGTTTCAGCCGGTTTTATAGTTAAAGCAATGTTGTACGAACCAATTGCTTCAGTGTATTTTTTATCATTAAAAAACGCATCAGCTTCCTTGATGGAGTTGGTGTAATTTAGTTCTGTTTGCTGAATTCCGGCAACTAAACCGTCAATTTCTGTAATCCGGTCTTTAGGAAGTTTTTCAGTTGGTTTTAAAGTGCCTGCATTTACATACAAGCTGCGCGCTTCATCGTATTTTATTGCTTTAAACTGAACATCAGCATCTGTGATCAGTTTTTGGTAATCTTCATCAAGTTTTTTCTGTTCGGCAATCAGCTGATTAATTTTAGCAACCTGATCTTTGGGATAGGTTTCGGCAGGTTTTATGCCCGAAGCCCTTTGATATGGCTCAAGTGCTGCCTGGTATTTTTGTTCCGTAAATAGTTTGTCGGCCTGTGCAACGGCTTCCTGGTAACGCTGTCCTTCGGCTTTATCCTTATCAAGAATTGCCTGTATTTCGGTAATTTTTTGTTTCGGATATGTTTCTAGAGGTTTGATTTCGTATGCAGTTTTAAATGATGCCAGTGAGTTTGCGAAATCTTTGTCCGTCAAATATTTATCGCCATCGGCGACTGCTTTTTCATACGATTCCTGAAGTGCTTTCAGATCAGCAATCAGTTTTTCGGATTCAGTAATTTTTTCCGAAGGATATTTCTCTGTCGGCCTCAGCTCCAATGCTTTGCGGTAATCAGCAATAGCGCCATCGTATTTTGACGTATTAAAAAGTTTGTCAGCCGCAGCGATAGCAGCAGTATATTCGGCATCCAGTTTTTTCTGTTCGGCTAAAAGGGTATTTATTTTTTCGACCTGTGATTTCGGATACGCCTCAGCAGGTTTTATGCCTGTTGCTTTTTTGTATGAGGCAATAGCTTCGTTGAACTTAATATTCGCGAAATTATCATCTCCTTCAGTAATAGCCTGGGCATAATTTTCGTCAGTGGAACGCTCTTCGTTAAGAATTTTATTGATTTTTGCCAGCTGATCCTGAGGGTATTTTTCGTTCTTTTTCAATTCAGTTGCTTCGGTATATGCGGTGGTTGCCTTGTCATATTCTTTTGCGGCAAACAACTGGTCTCCGTTATTAACAGCAGAATTATATTTCTCATCGGCAACTTTTTGAGCGGCAACGACTGCGTTTATTTCCGCAATTTTATCCTGAGGATACTGTTCGGAGGGTTTAATAGCTAATGCTTCCTGAAACGAAGTGAGTGCCAGCGGGTAATTGGCTGTTTCAAAGGCTTTATCTCCTTTCGAAATTTCAGCTGAGTATTTGTCGGCATCTGTTTTGAGTTTAGCTAATATCTTATTTATCTCTGCTGATTTATCCTGAGGATATTTTTCCGAAGGTTTAATAGTTAAAGCTTGTTTGTATTCAGCCAAAGCTTCATCAAATTTTTGTTCTGAGAAATAGGTATCTGCTGACTTAATTGCTGATGCATAGTTTTCATCCTTGCTTTTGAAAAGTGCGAGCTGATTTTGTGCTTCCGTAATTTTTTGCTGAGGGTAAGTTTCGTCAGGTTTCAGTTCGAGCGATTTTCTATAAGCAACTATAGATTCAGCATATAAATTCCTGGTAAACAGTTTATCTGCGTCAGCTACTGAATTTTTATAACTCTCGTCAATAGATTTTTGAGACGCAACTAAAGCAGTAATTTCTTGAATTTTTTGTTTTGGATATGCTTCGCCCGGCAACAACGAAAGCGCATTACGGTAATGACTTAACGCAGGATCGTATTTTTTTTCGCCTAGCGACTGATCTCCATTTTTGATTGCAATTTCATATGCTTCCATGCGGGAAGTACGTTCTGTAATCAGTTTTTCGATTTCAGTGATCTTGGTTTTCGGATAGGTTTCGGTCGGATTTATGGCCAGGGCAGATTTAAAACCTATTAAAGCGGCCTCATAATCACCATCTTTGAAAAGATTTTCGGCACTGGCAAGTGCTGCATCGTATTTCTGCTGATCCGATTGCAGTTGCGATTCGCCGCTTTTTGTCTTTTCGAGCATTTCTTTCGGATACCGGGCTTCGGGTTTCGATTTCAGCGCTTCCTGGTATTTAATGCGGGCACTGGCAAAATCGCGGTTGATGTAAAACTGATCGGCCTGTTCAATTGATTTGTCGTAAGTATCCTGCAGTGTTTTTGTATCGGCAAGATATTTCTCAATCTCGCTGATTTTCTCAGCGGCGTGCTGGTTCGATGGCGTTAGCTCCAATGCTTTCCGGTATTCGGCTAATGCTTCGGTTCGTTTTTGGGCTTGCAGCAACTTATCAGCGGCAGCAATGATTTTGGCTGATTGCTCAACTTTTATTTTAAACTCGGACTGTTGTTTTTTTGTATTCGTAATTTTATCCTTAACTGCTTTGGCATCGGGTTTCACTGCAAGTGCAGTTTCATAAAACAAAACTGCTTTATCAAAATCCAATGCCGCCAACGATCTGTCGCCATTGGCAATAGCGCCGTTATAATATTCCTGATCGGATGGATCGGTATAAACGGCACTTATTTGTTTCAGACGATCCTTGGGAAATTGTGCGGAAGGGTCTATGGACAGGGCTTTCTGGTATTCTGCTTTCGCCCCGGGATACTCTTTTTGCTTGTAAAAATTTTCTGCTTTAATGATCATATCTTCAAAAAGTGCTGCTCTCGAACCCGCATTTGCATCAAGTATGGCGTTAATTTCAGATATTTTTCCGGAAGCGTATTTAAGCTCAGGTTTAGCGAAACTTGCTTTTTCGAAAAGCATTAACGCCGTTGAATAATCTTTGGCCGCCAATGCCGCTTCAGCCTGGTTTATCAGCTCCGGATAACCGGTTGTATTGGGTTTGGTTTGTGCCGTACAGGGATTCGAAATAAAAGATAAAAAGGTAATTCCGGCAATTGCAAGCAGTAAAATTATAGTTGAGCCCTTCCGGGGAATTTGGTTCTTCATTGATAAATTGGTTTGATATTTGGGAACTGAAAAATGATAACGGTCTTTTTTCGGATTTATTGGCTAAAATCGGACGATTTAACTAATTTATTGATTTGAATCTGTTGATGTTATGAATCTTTAACGTTTGATATTTTAAAGGATACGTCCATCGGTAATTAACAGTTTCCTATCACTCATATCAGCCAGTTCCTGGTTATGCGTTACAATCACGAAAGTTTGGTTGAATTCTTTACGAAGGGTAAAAAACAAATGATGTAATTCTTTTGCATTGGCTGAGTCCAGATTTCCCGAAGGTTCGTCAGCAAGTATTACGGCAGGGTTGTTCATAAGAGCACGGGCTACTGCCACGCGCTGTTGTTCGCCTCCCGAAAGTGCCGATGGTTTGTGGTCGCACCTGTCTGTCATACGCAGGAATTCAAGAAGTTCCATACCTCTTTTTGACGCTTCTTTTTGCGATCTGCCGGCAATAAATGCTGGAATGCATAGGTTTTCGAGTGCCGTAAACTCAGGCAAAAGATGATGAAACTGGAATACGAATCCGATATTTTTATTGCGGAACGATGCCATTCGTTTGTCGTTGAGCTTTGACACATCCTGATTGTCGAATTCTATCGAACCCGAAGTAGGCCTGTCGAGTGTTCCTATAATCTGAAGCAAGGTGGTTTTCCCGGCTCCCGAAGCGCCTACTATCGATACTATTTCTCCTTTATTAATCAAAAGGTCGATGCCTTTCAGCACTTCGAGCGAACCATACGATTTGTGAATGTTTTTCCCGGATATCATACTTCTGTTTCTGGCCGCAAAGGTACGATTTATGTAAAATAAACTGTGAGTGGATGTTGAAGATATACACAATAGACCATATCCCGGTTTTAATTAGAAACGCGAAAAATAATGAGACGTTTATCCTGCATTATTTCTTAATCTCTGGTAATCAATGTAGTAAAGTATTTTAAGCGATATATTGTTGAGTTGCGGTTCCATAAGTGTTGCATTCAGATTATTGAAATAACTTCCGGAAACTGCATTTGTTTCGGAAGTGATTTCATTTTTCCACACAAAATTAAGGCTGCTGCCCGGAGCAAATATCCACGAGAAAACCATATCGATATTGAATGAATTAAAACTGAAATCATGTGTTTTGTCATAGTCAGTTGCTGGTGCCAAACGACCGATATCAAGCAAGGTATAAAAACTGTCGTATTTGCCACGGGCATAATAATGGCGGGCTGTCAGGCTCAATGCTACATCATTTTTAAATAGGTATTTACTGCTGAATGCATTTTCATTGATTCTAATTTCCCTGTTGCCAAATATTACCTTATCGGTTTCTTTGCCTGCATAGCCGTAATCGTTGGTATTCTCCTCGAAACTGCTCGACAGATTGAACATGAAATGATCGTTTAATCTAACAACCGGTGATAATTCAACCTGAAAACCTTTAGAGCCATCGCGTGCCGAATAATATCCGCTTAGTTCGCCATCGATAGCAAATTGCTTGCGGTAGTCCGACGAAAATCCTATATATCCCCATATGCTTTTAGGTTTCAGATAGTACATTCCGGGAGTTCGTGGTTCGTAATAATCGTAGGTCTCGGTTAAATGATGGCCGGCTTCTGCCCACATCGAAAAGTAATTGAGTGTAGTTAAAAAGGTATTATACTTAATTTTAGCTGTTTCGGGTTTATGAGTAGTATAATTGTTCTGGTTGGTGAAGCTTAGCGTGTTGCTCATATTGCGGAGTAACCAAAACGGTTTATAGAAATTGTAACTCAAACTGCCTTTGTTGTTATTGTAATTATTATATATGGTAAGACCCATATCATTGGCATCAAATTTATTGTCCATCGCCAAACGACTCAGTAACCACTGGAAATTACCATTTGTTTTTGATGCACTGATCCCGTATTTAAACCCTCTCGAAATATCCTGTTTTAATCCATTTTCTTCGGGCGATAAAAATACCTGACTTAAGCCAGCAGAAAGAATAAGGCGGTATGAATTCGCTTTGTCGTTAAGCGTAAGTCCTGTTGCAGTTACATTTGCATCACGAAAATGGCTGTCGCGCAGCACGTTAGTGTTAGTAATGTAAAAATCGGAATTATTTTTAAGAGCCTGGTCAATAACAATCTGGTTATAATTGGTAAGTGGATCGGTGAGAATTTTGCGCTGGTTACTACCTGTGTCTTCGGCAATGGCATAGGTGTTGGCTGTAATTGCATTCAGAATACCAATGGCAAGTCCGTTTTTATTTCGTCCGGAAATTTTTGTGGTATTCAACAATCGCTGTTGTACTGGGTTTTTAACTAGATACTCATCGTTATCAAGTCCATTTTCAACACTATAGAAAAGGGAGGGCGTTTTCCCGATCCTGCGCGAATAAAACAGGTCACCTTTCATGAACAGATCAACCGCTTCCTTAAAAAAAGGACGTTGCTCTTCATACACAGTTTCGAAAGCCGAAAGGTTTTTAACTTTATTGTCCGATTGCACCTGGCTAAAATCAGGAAGCAACGACATATCAAGGGTGTAACTTTCGTTCATTCCTAATTTTAGATCCATTCCGCCACCAAATGAAGTGGAAATATCCTTTTCGACAGATGGGTTAGGGAAATGTTCGGCCTGAAGCAAAACATAAGGCGTAGCTGACAAGCGAAGTGGTGGCTTTATATTTCTGATTCCTGACAGTAATCCCCAATACGGAAGATCGTTTTTTGTTTCAGGCATTTCGAGTGCCCATTGGTTGATTTCGCGATATCGGCGGATGGAGCGCGTTATCTGCATTCCCCATTCCTGCGACTGACTTCCTGCAAATCGCAGAGCTGAATATGGTATTTTCATTTCGGCAATCCAGCCATCGCTGGTAATCTGCACTTCACCGTCCCACACGGCATCATATGTTTCGTCCGATTCGCGCCATTCAATCTGAACTCCCGAAGCTGAAATCAGGAACGAGTAAGCATCAAGCTGATTGTTGTAAGTATCGAATTCGATGCTGAACATGTCGGCGTTTATATTATCGTCGTCGCGCAGTCCAAGTTGCCGCAAAATACTATCGGGATTGGGATCGTACATTTTTGCCAATACATAAATGGCATAATCATCGTAAGTAATTTTCACTTCTGTACGAAAGGATGGATCGGCTCCATAAACAGGCAGAAACTGCCTGAAATCGGTAATCGGAATGATAGCCTGCCATATTGAATCTTCCGGAAAACCATCAATTTCCGGAGCTGAAACTGTTCGGGCAGTTAAAGCTGATTTCCTGTTGGAACGGGGATCGGGACCATTAAAAGCAAATGAATTTGCGAAGAAAAACAGAGTAATTATTACAGTTATTTGGAAGCGCACAGGAAAATAAATTTGGATGCAAAGATATACGTTGCCTTTTATTCCTGTATTGTTATAAAAATAATTATTTTAGCAGCGCAAACCAGTTTGGGAATATTATCCTGAGGATTTAAGTTGGTTCTTCATAACGTGTTTATAATCATATCTTTAAATGTGATGTGAAAGTAAATTGAAATCCACAGAGTTTCTTATCTGCGATTGTAAACTGATTTTTAATATTTTAAACCATAGCAATGAATCTTCACGAATACCAGGCAAAGCAAATACTGAGTAGTTTCGGAGTACCTGTACCTAAGGGTATTATGGCTGAAACCATCGAGCAGGCTGTTGAAGCAGCTAAAGAAATTCAAAAATTGAGCGGATCGCAGTTTTGTGTGGTCAAAGCCCAGATACATGCCGGAGGCCGAGGTAAAGGCGGTGGTGTGAAACTGGCAAAATCGCTCGATGATGCCCGCGAAAAAGCAACCAACATTCTTGGGATGACCTTGATAACACCTCAAACCGGGGCGCAGGGCAAACTAGTGCGCAAAGTGCTTATACAGGAAGATGTATATTATCCGGGTAATTCTGAAACCAAAGAGTTCTATCTGAGTATGTTACTCAACCGTCAGGAAGGGAAAGTTATGATTATGTATTCGACCGAAGGTGGTATGGATATTGAAGAAGTGGCTGAACATACACCCGAGAAAATTTTTGTTGAAATAATCGACCGTAAAGTGGGTTTGCAACCATTCCAGTGCCGCAATGTCGCCTTTAACTTTGGATTATCAGGCGAAGCACATAAAAATATGGTGAAATTTGTGAAAGGCATTTACGATGCTTATATGGGCGCTGATTGTGCCATGCTTGAAATAAACCCTGTTTTAAAAACCAGTGACGATAAAATTCTGGCTGTCGATTGTAAAATGCGACTCGATGGTAATGCCCTTTACCGCCATCCGGATTATGCAGCCATGCGCGACATTCACGAGGAAGATCCTTCGGAAGTGGAAGCCGGCAAGTACAATTTGAATTACGTAAAACTTAACGGTAACGTAGGTTGTATGGTAAATGGCGCAGGACTTGCTATGGCAACCATGGATATTATAAAGCAAAGCGGAGGCGAGCCGGCTAATTTCCTGGATGTTGGCGGAACAGCTAATGCCGAGCGGGTTGAAAGGGCATTTCGTATTATTTTAAAAGATCCTGCTGTTAAAGCGATTCTGGTAAACATTTTCGGAGGTATAGTGCGCTGCGACCGTGTAGCACAGGGTATTGTTGATGCTTACAAGAATATTGGTAATATTCCAATCCCAATTATTGTAAGGCTACAGGGAACCAATGCCGAAGAAGCAAAAGAACTTATCAATAATTCAGGACTGGCCGTTTTTTCAGCTACATCATTGCAGGAAGCTGCCGACCTGGTAAATAAGGTTCTGCAGGATTAGTTTCTGACGGAAAAACTGAAATTTTTTAAGCTGTATAAAAAAAATGCACCCTGTACGTAACAAGGTGCATTTTTTATTTCAGGAAATTATTAATCTACTTGAAAGCCAATTCAATGGGATGAGTTTTTTCTTCAATATTACTCAGCATGGCATCGTCGAAAATAAAATCGGTGAGTTTATTGTCGAGGTATAACTGGTATGCATACATATCGAAATAGCCATGTCCGCTAAGGTTAAAAAGGATAGTGCGGGGCGAATTTTCCGCTTTTGCTTTCAATGCTTCGCGAATGGTGGCTGCAACCGCATGAGAGGTTTCAGGAGCTGGAAGGATACCTTCGGCTTTTGCAAATTTTAGTCCTGCTTCGAAACATTCCAGCTGGTCAATTGCCTGCGCTTCAACTATTCCTTCGTTAACCAGAGCGCTTACAAGTGGTGCCGCTCCATGGTAGCGTAAACCACCTGCATGAATTCCGGGCGGAATAAAGTCGTGCCCAAGCGTATGCATCGGCAGGAGTGGAGTCATACCCGCCACATCCCCGAAATCGTACCTGAAAATTCCTTTGGTGAGTTTAGGGCACGAAGTGGGCTCCACAGCAATAAACCTGGTTTTCTTTTTTCCGTCGAGGTTGTGCCTTACAAACGGGAAAGAGATTCCTGCAAAGTTGGAACCGCCTCCAAAACAGCCAATTACTACATCGGGATAGTCGCCTGCTTTCGCAAATTGTTTTTCAGCTTCAAGTCCTATAATGGTTTGATGAAGCAAAACGTGGTTTAAAACACTGCCAAGCGAATATTTTGTGTTGGGATCGCTCACAGCCATTTCGATAGCTTCGCTGATAGCAATGCCCAAGCTGCCGGGACTATCAGGTTGTTTTGCAAGTATATTTCGTCCGGCTTGTGTGGTCATACTTGGCGAAGCTTCCACTTTCCCATTCCATAAATTCATCAGCATTTTACGATACGGTTTCTGATCATAACTCACTTTTACCATAAAAACCTGTAAATCAATGCCAAAGTGGTTGCAGGCAAAACTCAACGCACTTCCCCATTGTCCGGCTCCTGTTTCGGTTGCGATTTTTTTAATACCTTCCATTTTATTGTAATATGCCTGTGGGATGGCTGTATTGGTTTTGTGTGATCCGGCAGGACTAACCCCTTCGTATTTGTAATAAATTTTTGCCGGTGTTCCTAGCATCTTCTCCAGGTTAATAGCTCTGTATAAAGGTGATGGTCTGAACATTGAGTATAATTCCCTAACTTCATCGGGTATGCTGATATACCGCTCGCCCGACATTTCCTGTCGGATCAGTTCGTCAGGAAACAGAGCACTCATCGACGCGCCATCAAGAGGTTTAAGGGTTCCGGGATGCAGGGGCGGCAGCATTTTCCCGCCAAGGTCAGCTGCAATATTATACCATTTGTCAGGCATTTCGGATGGTTGAAGCACAATGCTTCTATTGTTGTTTTTCATAACAAGTAAGTGTTTATGTAAGAAATGGATTGGATTGAAAACGAAAAAGGCACATCGTAACGATGTGCCCATGAAAGGAGTAATTTCTATATTTTATTACATACCCGGGATTACGCTACAATGTGCATTAGCCATCGGCGCCACCAATTGTTAGAAGGAGTATGTGTATAATTGATCATTGATTGATTTTGTGATTTTGTCGATGCAAATATAAATATTTATTTAATTCAAAATGAAAATTTTTATATTTTGGAAGTTAGGATTTACAGAATAGTAAACTATTGATATTTTGCATTCAGCTCTGAATTTGATTTCCATTACCTTTGCCCCGCCATTTAAAAACGCTTTATCATATGCAGACAGCCGAACGCAGCTCCGGGCATGATCCTTCCGAACAGGTAATTTATACCCGATGTCTTTATGCCTACAAAGCAGCTTCAGAGATAGTAAAAGGCAATATTATTGAGCTGGGAAGTGGCGAAGGTTATGGTATTCAGCTACTTGCACCGATTGCTCAACAATATCTGGCGGTTGATAAATTTGATACTGACATTTCGGGTCACGCCAATGTTGAATTTCGGAAACAGTTGTTGCCTTCCTTGGCCGGAATTGCCGATAACAGCTTCGATTTTGCGGTAACTTTTCAGGTTATAGAACATATTCAGGACGATACAACTTTTATAAGCGAAATACACCGGGTTTTGAAACCAGGTGGCAAACTGCTGCTTACCACTCCTAACAGGCTGATGTCACTTACCCGCAATCCCTGGCACATCCGCGAATACACAGCTGAAGAATTAGCAGCTCATGTTGGTAAAAGCTTTGGGGAAGTTGAAGTAAAAGGAGTTTTTGGAAGTCAGGTAGTTATGGAATACCACGACCGGAATAAAGCTTCCGTGCAGCGGATTACCCGTTTCGATATACTTA
>Ga0105047_10008732_pt1 | contig 16852 bp, 12 predicted proteins | sample MAT04_FD_78384 | JGI IMG/M metagenome (GOLD analysis project Ga0105047, IMG submission 78384) | Freshwater microbial communities from Lake Fryxell liftoff mats and glacier meltwater in Antarctica - MAT-04 (megahit assembly) | ecosystem: Environmental > Aquatic > Freshwater > Ice > Liftoff...
AACACGCAATTCGTCGAACGTGCGCAACAGGACGCGTCGTCCCCCACCGCGTTCTGGTACTACTGCACCGAACCCGCCGGCTACTTCCCGTATGTGCAGAACTGCAGCCGCGCGTGGATTCCGGTGGTGCCGCAGTCCGTTACCTCGCCGGCAGGATAGGGATAGGTAATCCCATGCCTACGCACGCATTCACGCGCCAATGGAAACTCGCGCCGGTCGCATTGGCGGTGTTCGCGGCCGGTTGCGCCACGTTGCCGAGCGGTCCCAATGTCATGGTGATGCCAGGCGCACAGAAGAACGCCGCGCAATTCCAGGCCGATCAAGCGGCTTGCCAGCAGAACGCGCAGGCGGCGATCGGCGCGGATTCGGCCAGCCAGGCGGCGACCAACAGCGCGGTGGCCAGCGCGCTGGTCGGCACCGCCATCGGCGCGGCAGTGGGCGCCATCCTGGGTTCGGCCTACGGCAATGCCGGTCCGGCGGCCGCATGGGGTGCTGGCACCGGCTTGCTCTACGGTAGCGCCGCGGGCGCCAATGCGTCGGGGTGGACGTACGCCGAAGCCCAGCGCCGCTACGACATGGCATACGTGCAGTGCATGTACGTGCGCGGCAACGCGGTACCGGGCCAGATGGTGCCGCGCGGCGTGGCGTCGGCCAACGTGCCGGCCTATCCACCACCGAACACCCCGGCGCCCGCGATGCCCGGCTACACGCAGCAACCGCGCACTGCCGCACCGCGCGTGGCACCGCCATCCGGGCCGATCGCGCCTTATGGCAGCACCGGCGCGCCGTCCTATCCGCCACCGAATACGCCGCCACCGCGGGGCTATGGTCCCGCGCCCTCATCGGGGTCGGACGGTGGATTTGCGCCGCCGCCGGACGCGGCAGCGTCGAGCTACCCGCCGCCGAACACGCCCCCGCCCCCGGGAATCGCGCCGCGCAACTGATCGTGGATCACGGCCTCGCGGCCGTGATGTTCTTGTAGGTCCGGCCGTCCTTGATGATCAGCAGCAGGTTCTTCGCGGCGTTCAACTCGGTTGGAACGGAGCTACGCGTGCGCCATCCGCTGGCCGTGCTCGCGCGTCGCGTGGAAGCCTACCTGTGGCCAGCGTTCCATGGCCACCTGCAGGTTGAAGCGGTTGGGCGCGAGGTACACCGGGTTGCCGTCCACGTCGTTGGCCAGTGACGCCGCGCGATCCTTCTCGAAATCGCGGCGCGTCTTCTCGTCCGGATACGTGAGCCAGCGCGCGGTGGCAATGCCGGCCTCATCGTAGAGTGCATCCACCTTGTATTCGCTGGCGAGCCGCGCGGCGACGACTTCGAACTGAAGTTGTCCCACCGCGCCCAGCAGCAGCGTGTTGCCGACGATGGTCTCGAAGACCTGGATCGCGCCTTCCTCGCCCAGCTGCTGCAGGCCCTTCTGCAATTGCTTGGCCTTGAACGGATCGCGCGGCCGCGCCACGCGGAAGAGCTCCGGCGCGAAGTAGGGGATGCCCTTGAACGACAGTGCCTCGCCCTCGGTGAGCGTGTCGCCGATCTGCAGCTGGCCATGATTGTGGATGCCGATGATGTCGCCGGCCACGGCGTCCTGGCTCGCCACGCGTTCGTTGGCCATGAAGGTCATCACGTTGCCGAGCTTCATTTCGCGGCCGGTGCGCTGGTGGTCCACCTTCATCGCCGGGGCATAGCGGCCCGAGCACACGCGGAAGAACGCGATGCGGTCCCGGTGGCGCGGATCCATGTTCGCCTGGATCTTGAACACGAAGCCGGAGAACGGGGCCTCGGCGGGTTCCACGATGCGTTCGCCGCCATCGCGCGGCTGCGGCGGCGGCGCCCATTCCGTCAGCGCGTTCAGAATCTCCTGCACGCCGAAGTTGTTGATGCCCGAACCGAAAAACACCGGCGACTGCTTGCCCGCAAGGAATTCGTCGAGGTTGAACGGCGTGCTGGCGCTGCGGATCAGGTCGACATCGCGGCGCAGTGCCGGCATCTCGTCGGGATAGAGTTCCGCGAGGCGCGGGTTGTCGAGGCCGGCGATGGCTTCGCTCTCGTCGGTACGACGTTCCTCGCCGGGCGTGAAGCGCACGAGGCGATCACGGCGGAGGTCGAACACGCCGCGGAAGGTCTTGCCCATGCCGATCGGCCACGTGATCGGCGCGCAATCGATGGCAAGAACGGACTCGATCTCCTCGAGCAGTTCCACCGGTTCGCGCACTTCGCGGTCCATCTTGTTGACGAAAGTGATGATCGGCGTGTTGCGCAGCCGGCATACCTCCAGCAGCTTGATCGTCTGCGCTTCGACCCCCTTGGCGGCATCGATCACCATGACCGCGGCATCCACGGCGGTGAGCACGCGATAGGTGTCTTCCGAGAAATCCTGGTGGCCCGGCGTGTCGAGCAGGTTGATCGTGTGGCCTGCGTAGTCGAACTGCATCACCGAGCTGGTGACCGAGATGCCGCGCTGCTTTTCCACTTCCATCCAGTCGGACGTCGCGTGGCGCGAGCTCTTGCGCGCCTTGACCGTGCCGGCCAGCAGGATCGCGCCGCCGAACAGCAGCAGCTTTTCAGTCAGCGTGGTCTTGCCGGCATCCGGATGCGAGATGATCGCGAACGTGCGGCGCATGGCCACGTCGCGAAGCAGGTCGGCAGAGAGGTTGGGCGTGTTCACGGGGCGGAAATGAAAAGCCGCCGGCCGGGCAGGGCAGGCGGCGATGACCTGCGAATTATACCGTAGGGTTTGTAGGCGAGGCTTCAGCCTCGCTGGGATGGCGCCACATTGAACCAGCGAGGCTGAAGCCTCGCCTACAGGACGTCGTTCGAATCCGACAATCAGCGAGGCTGAAGCCTCGCCTGCGGTTCCTTGGCCGGCGCTGCGCGTAACATTTCATCTGTCATGCCCGCCCGCCCGCTCCGCCTCATCGCGCATCTCGACATGGACGCGTTCTACGCGTCCGTCGAACTCCTCAAGTATCCGGAACTGCGCGGCCAGCCGGTGGTGATCGGTGGCGGGCGCCGGCACCAGCCGGAGGCGGGCGTCGACCCGGTCACCGGCGCGGTCACGCGCACGTTCGCCACGCTGCGCGGCTATGTCGGGCGGGGCGTCGCCACCACCTGCACGTATGAGGCGCGCGCGCTGGGGCTGCATTCGGCGCAGGGACTGATGAAGGCCGCGGCCCTCGCCCCCGACGCCATCCTGCTGCCGATGGATTTCGAGGCATATCGCCGCTATTCGCGGCTGTTCAAGGCGGCGGTCGCCGACATCGCGCCGCGCATCGAGGATCGCGGCATCGACGAGATCTACATCGATCTCACCGACGTGGGGCTGCCTGGCGCGTATCCGTCGTCACTCGGCGCCGTGCTGATGGTCGATCCGGACAGCGGGGCGGAGCTGCTCGCCACGAATGCTGGCGAGCACGACACCGAAACCGAGGTCGACGCGTGGTGGCGCGCGCGCGACATCGCCAAGGCGCTGAAGGCCGCGGTGCGAGAGGCCACTGGCCTGACGTGCTCGATCGCCGTCGCGTCCAACAAGCTGCTGGCGAAGATTGCGTCGGAGCTGGACAAGCCCGACGGCCTGACGCTGCTTCGTCCCGACGACCTCGAGACGCGCATTTGGCCGTTGCCCGCCAAGCGCGTCAACGGCGTCGGCCCCAAGGCGGCGGTGCGCCTCGACGCCCTCGGCCTGCATACGATCGGCGACGTGGCGCGCGCCGACGTGGCATGGCTGGTCGAGCAGTTCGGCGCGAACTACGGCGCGTGGCTGCATCGCGTCGCGCATGGCCGCGACGATCGTCCGGTGGTGATGGAAAGCGAACCGCGCTCGATCAGCCGCGAGACCACGTTCGAGCGCGATCTGTCCGCCACGCGCGACCGCGCGGAGCTCTCCGCGATCTTTACCGGCCTGTGCGTGCGGCTGGCCGGCGATCTCGCGCGGAAGCGCTACGCTGGCCGCACCGTCGGCATCAAGCTGCGCTTCGACAATTTCACAACGGTGACGCGCGACCAGACCATCGACCTTCCCACGCAGGATGCGGCGACGATCCGCCGTGTCGCCGGGCAATGCTTGAAACGCGTGCCGCTGCAGCGCCGGATACGGCTTCTGGGCGTGCGGATGGGCACGTTGACACCCGCAGTCGTGCCGCGCGATACCGGTTAAGATTGTCCGGCACCTACTCCAACCTTTCATGCGATGACCATGCCCGATACCCGTTCCTCCGCGCGCTTCGGCAGCGGCCAATCCGTGCGCCGCGTCGAGGACGACAGCCTGCTGACCGGCCGCGGCCTCTTCGCCGACAATTTCTCGCTGCCGGGACAGGCGCATCTCATTGTGCTGCGCTCGCCGCATGCGCATGCGCGCATCACGCTGCTGGACGTGGCAGCGGCGCGGGCGATGCCGGGGGTGCGGGCCATCGTCACTGGCGCCGACCTGGTCGCAGTCGGCGTGAAGCCGATGCTGATGTCGACCGACTTCAAGCGGCCGGGTGGCGGCCGCACGGCGGCGCCACCGCAGCACGTGCTCGCCGTGGACACCGTGCGCTTCGTCGGTGAAGCCGTCGCCGCCATCGTCGCCGACACGCGCGAGCAGGCCCGCGATGCGGCGGAAGCCATCGACGCGCGCTACGAAGCGTTGCCGCCCGTCGTGGGCATCGTCGCGGCCATCGCACCGTCGGCACCGCTGGTGTGGCCTGCCGCGACCGGCAACATCGCCTGCGAGTTGCGGCACGGCAGCGCCGATGCCACTGCCTCCGCATTCGCGCGCGCCGCTCATGTGGTGTCGCTGCACCTCGTCAATCAACGGGTCGTGGCCTGTCCGATCGAGCCACGGAGCACGCTGGCGGAGTTCGACACGGGCACCGGCCGCTTCACGCTGCGCGTCAGCTGCCAGACGCCCACGGGCCTGCGCGACGAACTGTGCGGCGAAGTGCTGGGCATCCCGCCGGAGCAGATGCGCGTACTGGTGGGCGACGTCGGCGGCGGCTTTGGCATGAAAACCACGCTCTATCCCGAGGATGCGGTGGCCGCGTATTGCGCGCGTCTGCTGCAGCGGCCCGTCAAGTGGACCGCCGAGCGAATGGAGGAATTCCTCAGTGCCACGCACGGCCGCGACCTCGTCAGCGATGCGGCGCTGGCGCTCGACGCGGACGGGCGCATCCTCGCGCTGCGCGTGCATTCGCACGCCGACCTGGGCGCGTATGCGACGCCCGCCGGCGTGGTGATCCAGCTGCTGATCGGCCCGTGGGTTTCGACCAGCATCTACGACATAGCCACGATCGATGTACGCATCGCCGGCGTGCTGACCAACACGACGCCGACCGGCCCCTATCGCGGCGCCGGGCGCCCGGAGGCCATCTACACGATCGAGCGTCTGATGGACGCCGCCGCGCGGCAGTCAGGGATCGACCCGGTCGAGCTCCGCCGCCGCAACATGATCAAGCCCGCGCAATTGCCCTATACCAACGCGATGACCAAGACCTACGACACCGGCCACTTCGCGGCGATGCTGGACAAGGGTCTCAAGCACGCCGACTGGAATGGCTTCGCCGCGCGCGCGGCGGCGTCAAAGCAACGCGGCAGGTTGCGGGGCCGCGGCATGGCCACGTTCATCGAGTGGACGGGGGCCGATGTGTTCACGGAGAACGTGACGGTGACGATCGGGGCCGATGCCGCAGGCCAAGAAATCATCGACATCTTCTCGGCCACGCAGGCGATGGGACAGGGTCTTGCCACGACGTTTGCCCAGCTGGCGGTGGACGTGTTCGGCGTGCCCATCGAGCGCATCCGCATATCGCTCGGCGACACGGATCGTGGCACCGGCTTCGGCAGCGCGGGTTCGCGCTCGCTCTTCGTCGGTGGCTCGGCCGTGCATGTGGCCTCCGAACGAACGGTGAAGAAGGCGCACGACCTGGCTGCGGAAAGGCTCGAAGCGGCGGTGCAGGACATCGAATACCAGGAGGGCGTGTTCCACATCGCGGGCACCGACCGGTCCGTCGGGCTCTTCGACCTGGCGCGCGCGCAACCCGACGCGCGCATCGTGATGCAATCCACTAGCTCGGTGCTCGACGCAACGTGGCCCAACGGTTGTCACGTCTGTGAAGTCGAGATCGATCCGGATACCGGCGCGGTGGCGGTGGATCGCTATTGGTCGATGAACGACGTGGGGCGTGTCGTCAATCCGCTGATCGTCAAGGGACAGCTCGAAGGCGGCGCGGCCCAGGGCATCGGCCAGGCGCTGTGCGAGCAGGTCGTGTACGACCCGCAATCGGGCCAGCCGCTGACCGGCACGTTCCTCGATTACGCCGTGCCGCGCGCGGATGTCGTGCGCCACTTCGACATGACGATGGACGAGTCCACACCCTCCACCAACAATCACCTGGGCGTGAAAGGCGTGGGCGAGTTGGGCACCATTGGTGCCACGCCGGCCGTGGTCAACGCGGTGCTGGACGCGCTGGCGCGGGCCGGCGTGGGCACATCGCTCGAAACGTTGCAGATGCCGCTGACGTCCGAGCGGGTGTGGCGGGCGCTGCAAACGCGTTCCTGATCAAGCAGGTGATTGTCTTGTAGGCGAGGCTGAAGCCTCGCCTACAGGTCCTGGCGGATGCGTGCCGGCGCGGTTAGCCATGTCTTGTAGGCGAGGCTTCAGCCTCGCGGAGATGATGTCGCATTGAACCCGCGACGCTGAAGCCTCGCCTACAAATCCTGGCGGATGCGTGCCGGCGCGGTTAGCGCCGACCCAGCTTCCGCCAGTAGAAGAGCATCGCCGCGCCGCCCACCAATCCGCCCAGGTGGGCGAAGTGGGCGACACCCGATTGCGTGCCGGTCACGCCGAGGAAGAGCTCCAGCGCCGCGTAGACCGTCACGAACACGGGCGCGGGGATCGGTACCGGGATGAAGATCAGCATCAGCTTGTTGCGCGGGAAGTAAACGGCATAGGCCAGCAGCAGGCCGAAGACGCCGCCCGAGGCGCCCACCGTCGGGTAGATCCCGCCCGACAGGTAGGCGAAGAGCAGCTGCACGAGCCCCGCCACGATCACGCAGACGAAGTAATAGGTCACGTACCGCCGCGCGCCAACGACCAGCTCCAGCGCGCTGCCGAACATGTAGACGCCGTACATGTTGAACGCGAGGTGGAAAATATCGGCGTGCAGGAACCCGTAGGAAACCAGTTGCCAAGGCTGGAAGCTCGCCTGTCCGCCGGTGGCCCGGCCGGCGCCGAGCGGCCACAGCGCCAGGGGAATCCCCAGCGACGGCGCGACCTGCTGCAGGAAAAAGACGGCGATGTTGGCGACGAGGAGGGCGAGGGTGACGGGCGGCATGATGGCGGAGGAAGGGGGAGGGTGGTGCAACGAGGCCGCCATTGTGACCGATCGGGAACTGTCGCGGCCTTCGGGCGGTCTGTGGTCAAGCGTCGTGACTGGTCTGTTACCGGGTTGGCGCGGTGGCACGCTCCCTGCATTTTCTCGATCAACCCAGCCCGACACCATGAACCTCCGCCTGCCATCCCGTCGCATCGCAGTGCGCATCCTTGCCGGCGTCCTGGTGGCCGCCGGCTTGGCCAGCGGTTGCGCGAGCCTCGATCAGCGCGAACGCGAGATGACGTTCCGCCCGGTCAAGTCCGAGGCCGGCTGGTACACCGGCGTACCTGACGGCGTGCAGGAGATGTACCTGCCCGTCGGCACCGCGGCCGATGCCCCGCGCATCCACGCCTGGTGGTGGGCGGACGCCGACCCGGACGCCCCGGCCGTGCTCTACCTGCATGGCGCCCGCTGGAACATGACCGGTCACGTGCGGCGCATGGAGCAATACCGGCGTATGGGCTTCTCGGTGTTCGCCATCGACTATCGCGGGTTCGGCAAGAGCGACGGCGATCTTCCGTCCGAGCAGATGGCCTACGAGGACGCGCGCACCGCCTGGAACTGGATGGCGCAGCGGCAGCCCGACGCGTCGCGCCGGTACATCTTCGGCCACTCGCTGGGCGGTGCCATCGCGATCGATCTGGCCGCCGGCTTCGCGGGTCCGGCGCCGCACGCCAACGGGCTGATCGTCGAATCGTCGTTCACCACGCTGGCCGACGCCGCCAATGCGCTCACGTTCAGCTGGCTGCCCGCGAAGGCACTTCTGACGCAGAAGTTCGATTCGCTGGACAAGATCGGGAACGTCCGGATGCCGGTGCTGGTCGTGCACGGCAAGAACGACCGGCTGCTGCCGTCGCGGTTCTCCGAAGCCCTCTACCAGGCTGCGCCGTCACCGAAGAAGCTGCTACTAGTCGAGAACGCCAGCCACAACAACAGCATGTGGGTGGCGGATGGGCGCTACCAGCAGGCGATCGACGAATTGTTCAAGCTGCGCGTCGCCGCGCGCCAAGTGGGGCCTTAGCGCTAACGCGTCCGGCGCGCGGTCGCGTCAGCCGCAGACGCCCGTATAGCCGCAGCCCGTGCAGAAGTCGCAGCCGTCCTTGCGGATCAGCGCCTTGTTGCCGCACTCGGGGCACTTCTTCCCAGGGAGCGTCCTCATCACCGCGCTCCTCGCCTGCTCGGCGGCCGGCACTGCGAGGATGCCGGCATGTTCCACCGGGTAACCCTGGTCGGTCAGGATGCCCAGCATCGCGTAGCGGTGGATCATCAGCGCGGCGAGATAGGCGATGGTCGACGGAAAAGACTGCTGTTTGTTCGACCCCGGCGTGCGCGCCATCAATGAACCATTGGGCTCGCCGTAGTTCAAGAGCTTGCGCAGCTTCATCCCGATCCACGCGGGATCGTAGACCCGCATGTCGAGCGACAGCGCCTTGCACAGGCCGTCCAGCACCCGCGGATATTCACCGGACAGCCACATCGAATAGGGCCGGCGCTGCCCGTCGGGCATCACCAATTCCTTCAGGAACAACACGAGGTCGTCACCGGTGGCGTGGTTCATCACGTCGACGGTCCAGGAGAGCGTGCCGTCCGGGCCCGCCTTCGGCTCCTTCGGTCCCATCAGCGCATCGACGACCGGGGTCTTGCCCGTGCCCTCGCCCGTGAACGCGTCAAGCTCGTTGCACCGATAGCGGATCAGCTTCGCGAATCCCGACACCAGGCTCGGCACGCGGACTTTCTTCCCGTCGGGCGGCATCGCCATCTCAAAGCCGTCGTCGCCGCTGGCCTTCTGCAGCGCGGAGAGCTTCATGTCGAGCCACGCCCGGTCATCGGTGCGCATGTCCATCGACAGCGTCTTGGCGATCGCCCCCAGGCCCCGCGGCTGCTCCGCGCCGTTGATCCACACCTCGAACGGATACGACTTCCCGTCCTCGATGTGGCCGATGAACACGGCGAAGTCACCCAGCGGATGGCGGACCACGTAGGTCCAGCATGGATTGCCGTTCGTCAATTCCGGACGGCCCGGCCAGCGCAGGCTTGCCAGCGCCGGGCGTTGCGCGCGATCGAGGCGGATGCGGCGGTCCGGGTCGGCGGTGTCGAAGTCCTGCGGCTCGGCAACCGGGGCTGTGGCGGGAACGGTCTCGAGCACCGCGCCTAAAACGCTGTTGGGGCGATAGGTGGCGATGCCCTTCAGGCCCGCCTGCCACGCCTCGAAGTAGAGGTTCTTGAAGGCGTCGAAGGGGTAGTCGGACGGAACGTTGACGGTCTTGCTGATCGCGGTGTCGATGAAGGGTTGCACCGCCGCGTTCATCAGCATGTGATCCTGCGCGCTCATTTCCAACGCGCTGACAAAGGCCGGGGGCAGCATCGCGCGGCGCTTGCCATCCGGATCGGTCCATACATTCCCCGCCGGCAGCGCGCGCGCCGGGTCGAAAGGCAGCATCTCGACATCGGCGTCGATGCCGAGCAGGTGTTTGTAGAGGCGGTACGCGTGATCCTCGACCAGGTATTCCTTCATCGACTCGTCGGGCATGCGCTTTTTGCGGCGATAGGTCCAGCTGAACGCGGGCTCGATGCCGTTGGAGGCGTTGTCGGCGAAGGCGAGCGAAATGGTCCCCGTCGGCGCGATCGACAGGACGTGGCTGTTGCGAATGCCGGTGGCGCGAATCGCGGACTTGATGGCGTCGGGCAGCCGGGACGCGAAGCGCGGCGCGTCGAGGTAGCGTTCCGTGTCGAGCGCCGGAAACGCGCCCTTCTCGCCTGCAATCTCCACCGACGCCATGTACGCGGCGTCGCGCATCGTTTGGGCGATGCGGGCGGCCATCGCCCGTCCGTCGTTGCTGTCGTAGCGCAGTCGGAGTTCGATGAGGGCATCGCCCAAGCCGGTGAACCCCAGGCCCACGCGGCGCTTGGCCATTGCCTCCCGCTGTTGCTGCGGCAGCGGCCACGCCGACACATCGAGAACATTGTCGAGCATGCGCACGCCGACGGCCACCGTGGTGGTGAAGCCGGCGAAGTCGAAGTGCGCACCGGAGGTGAAAGGTTCGCGCACGAAGCGCGTCAGGTCGACGCTGCCAAGATCGCAGCAGCCGTACGGGGGAAGCGGCTCTTCACCGCATGGATTGCACGCCGCGATCACTTCGCAATACGAGAGGTTGTTGTCGCGGTTCATCGCGTCGATGAACACCACGCCCGGCTCGGCGTGGTCGTAGGTCGACCGCATGATCTGGTCCCAGAGCGCGCCGGCGCGCACCGAGCGATAGACCCACTGGCCGTCGTCGCGCTGGTGCGCGCCCGCCGCCAGCAAATCCGGCGCCGGCGGTGCCTTGTGCACCAGCGCCCATTCGGCGTTGTCGCGCACGGCGGCGACAAACGCATCGGTCACCGCCACCGAGAGATTGAAGTTGGTGAGCGTGCCGTCATCCTTGGCGTGAATGAACGCCTCGATGTCCGGGTGATCGCAGCGCAGGATGCCCATCTGCGCGCCCCGGCGCGAACCGGCGGATTCCACCGTCGCGCAACTCTGGTCGAACACCCGCATGTATGACAGGGGCCCGCTGGCCCGGCTGTTGGTGCCCTTGACGTGCGCGCCCTGCGGGCGGATCGGCGAGAAATCGTAGCCTACGCCGCCGCCGCGGCGCATCGTCTCCGCAGCCTCGTTCAGCGCAACATAGATGCCGATCCCGTTCTCGTCGCCGGAGATACTGTCGCCGACCGGCTGCACGAAGCAGTTCAGCAGCGTGGCCTTGAGGTCCGTGCCCGCGGCGGAATTGATACGCCCGCCCAGGATCAAGCCACTCTGCTGGGCCTTCAGGAAGACTTCTTCCCACTGTTCGCGCTGACCCGGCGCCTCGACGGCGGCCAGCGCGCGCGCGACGCGGCGGCGAACGTCGTCGATGGATTGCTCGTCACCCTTCGCGTACTTCTCCAGCAACACTTCGCCGGAAATCGATTGCGCCGGCAGCGCCGCGCGGTTGGCGGCACCCAGGGTCTTGAGATCGTCGAGTTTCATGGTCGATATCTGGAGGTGGTTGCGCGTCGGTCCAATGCTACTTCGTTCGACCGCACGATTGCTTCAACGCGGATCAACGTCGGGCCGGGCTACTCCAGCTCGATCGCGTCGCTGATCGCCGCGATGCCTGCCTTGGCACAGACATCGTCGGCATCCCCGCCGGGCGCGCCCGAGACGCCGATTCCGCCGACCACCGAGCCCTTGGCCCGGATCATCATGCCACCGCCAACGGCGACGACATTGGGCAGGGCGCGGATGCCGCTCGAGGGCTTGCCGGCCTGCGTGGTCTCGGCGAGTTCGGTGGTGTCGGTCCGGAAACTGACGGCGGTCGCGGCCTTGCCGATGGCCGTGCTGGTGGTGTGGCTGCCGGCCAGGTTGTCGCGCAGCACGGCCAGCGGATGGCCGCCACGGTCGACCACCGCCACCGCTACGGTGAAGCCGCCCTTCTGGCAATGCGCCAGCGCCGCTTCCGCGGCCTCGCGTGCCGCGGTGGTGGTCAGGGAACTGGTGGTGGCAAGGAGCTTCTGGCCGGCGGCCTGCGTCGCGATCGAGAGCGCGATTGCAGCGGCGAAGGCGAGGGCTATGGTGCGCAGGCTGCCGCCGCCGGGTTGACGCAGCCGGAGCGCTGCCGCGGCCATGCTCAGGCGCCCGTTCCCGCCGACTTGACGGCGGCCATCAGGCGCTGCTTCTCGCCCAGCACCTTGTTCGCGTAAGCCGTGGTCTCGTCGGTCGCCGCGCCGTTGTAGAGTTGCAGCCCCTCGACCAGGCCGCCGGCGCGGCGGATGTATTCCTTCAGCACCAGCGCGCCGATGCGGATATTGGTGTGCGGGGTAAGGGCCGACTCCTCCTCAGGCAGGAACTTGTCCATATGGAACCGGGGGATGACCTGCATCAGCCCGACGGCGCCGGCCGGGCTTTCGGCCACCGGATTGAAATTGGATTCGATCGAGATGACGGCGACCAGCAGCAATGGGTCGAGCCCGAGGCGCTCGGCTTCGCGGTAGGCGTGGCCCAGGTACTCGCGGGTCGCCACCGCCGAAACGCGGTACTTCTTGGCATAAAGGCTCGCCAGTGCCTCGATCTGGAGGTGACGGGTGAGACGGGGGACGGGCGGGACCAGGCGGACCGGGGTCGGTTCGATCTGTTCGGGCGCCGATTCGGCGGCGACCACAGCCGAAGGCAACGCGGGCCGGAAGGACGCCGAGGCGGTCAGCGCCAGCACCGCAGCCAGGCCAACCAGGATGAAGTGGATGGGTCTACATCGACCTGCGTCGCGCCGGCGGCAAGCTGGCGGCGCGTCGTGTATGGATGATAGCGGTGCGATCATTGCAAACACTCCTCATGTCGAACCCGGCGTTCCTCCAACCAGGCCGCGTTGCCGCTGCCGGGTAAGTCCGAGTCATGTTGCATTGCTCTTGGCCTGCGCTGTCTCCCCTAGGATGTCTCGTTGGTGGTGTGATGTTGTGGTCGTGAAATCAATGGGTTGGAGCTACAAGCCGGGCGCGAGTATACCAGAACCCCGCAAAGGGCCAGCTTACCCGCCCGCCCCCCGCCGCCGCCGCCGCCGCCCATCCGGTCCCGGGTTGGTCAAGCGGGATCAGGGTCGCGGCCGTTGGCGACCTTGACGTCGGCCTCGAACAGTTCCTGTAGCTGCGCGGCCGCCTGCGTGGTGGTCTGGACCAACTGCTGCTCGTCCTGGCGGACCGCATATTGGACGTTGAGCAGTTGGCGGTCGTGGGCCAGGAACATCTCGACGGCACGAGCGGCCTGCGTGGGCTCCACGCCGGACACCACCAGCGCCTGGCGGGCGGTTTCCAGACTGGAAAGCACCGTTTCGCGTTCGATCGCCTCGACGTCCAGGTCGCGCAGCCGGAAATAGTGCACGCGGTTGCGAGCGCGGGCCAGAATGGGCAGTTTTGGAAAATGCTTGCGGACCATCGCCGCCGTCTTCAGCGAGGCATCGATGTCGTCGATGGCCAGTACGAAGAGCTTGGCGTCGCGCGCCTTGGCCGACTCCAGCACCTCAAGCCGGCTGGCGTCGCCGTAATAGACCTTGTTGCCGAAGCGGCGGACGAAATCCACCTGCTGGTAGTTGGCGTCGATGGCGGTGAACGGGATGCCGGCCATCCGCAGGACGCGTGAAACGATCTGTCCATAGCGGCCGTAGCCGGCGATGATGACCGGGTTGCCGGGGCCGTCGATCGTGTCGAACTCGGGCGGCTTGCGGCGATCCAGCCACTTTTCCAGCAGCCACTCGTGCAATGCAAAGGACAGCGGCGCCAGCAGCATCGACAGCGTGACCACCAGCACCAGCAACTGCGCGGTCTCGCCCGGCAGGATGCGGGCGGTGGTGGCCGCCGCGAACAGCACGAACGCGAATTCGCCGCCCTGGGCCAGCAGCACGGCGATGCGCTGGGCGTCGGCGTTGGCGGTGCCAAAGGCTCGCGCGATGCCGTAGATCAGCGTCGCCTTCAGCGCCAGCAGCCCGACCGCGCAGCCCAGCACCATGAACGGCTGCGCGGCCAGGAGCGTCAGGTTCGCGTTCATCCCGACGACCATGAAGAAGAGTCCGAGCAGCAGGCCCTTGAAAGGCTCGACGTCGGCTTCCAGCTCGTGCCGGAACTCCGAATCGGCCAGCAGCACGCCCGCGAGAAAGGCGCCCAATGCCATCGACAGGCCGATGCTTTCCATCAGCAGCGCCGCGCCGATGACGACCAGGAGTGCGGCCGCGGTGAACACTTCGCGGCCGCCGTAGCGTGCCACCGCCTTCAACGCCGGGCGCACCAGCAGGCGGCTGCCGACGACCACGCCGGCGATCGCCGCCACACCCTTGGCGGCCAGCACCCAGCCGCTGGTCGTCCCGGTGCTTTCGGGCGAGAGGAGCGGCAACAAGGCGATCAGCGGAATGACGGCGAGATCCTGGAACAACAGGATCGAGAACGCACTGCGTCCGGCGGGCGTGGAAAGTTGTTGCCGCTCGCCGAGCCACGCCAGCACGATCGCCGTGGACGACATCGCGAGGCCGAAGCCCACGATCACCGCGGCCTGCCATGCCATGCCGAACGCCATCGTGACACTGATGATCGCGGCGGCGGTCAGCAGCACTTGGGCGCTGCCCCAGCCGAACACCGACTGGCGCAGCGCCCACAACCGCAGCGGCTCGAGCTCCAGCCCGACCAGGAACAGCAGCAGGACGACGCCCAGCTCCGCGAAGTGCATGGTTTGCTCGCCTCCGCTGATGAACCCGAGACCCCACGGTCCGATCAGTGCCCCGGCCGCCAGATAGCCGAGCACGGCGCCCAGTTGCAGCCGGCGGAACAATGGCACGACGATGACGGCCGTCAGCAAGAGGATGGCAGCTTGTTGCAAAAGCACGGTGGTGGATTCCTCGAGGGCCGGGCATCGCGCGCGCGATGCGCACGGCGTCGTTAGCGGGTACAGCGGCGCACCGGCATGGCCGAAGTGGATGCTACGCTGGCGCCTTACTTAATGGCGCGACTTCCGCCACATAAAAAATGGGGCCAGGCTCGATTAAACAATGGGGCCAGGCTCGATTAAACAATTCGAGCCTGGCCCCTTTTACAGAGAGATGAAATTGCCATGACGACGCAGACGCTGCACCACCCAGTTGCCGATCAGGTGCGGAACCCGCGCACCGTCGAGACGCTGATCACCGGCCAGGCCACCTCCGATGGCGCGGGCGTCAAGTTGACGCGCGTGCTGACGCAGCCGCTGCAGCGGCGACTCGATCCCTTCCTGATGCTCGATACCTTTGGCACCGACAATCCGGAGGATTACATCGGCGGCTTTCCCAATCACCCGCATCGCGGTTTCGAAACCGTGACGTACATGATCGCGGGGCGCATGCGCGATCGCGACAGTGCCGGCAACACGGCCTAGTGCCGCACGATGAATCGCCCAAGCCGCTTCAAATCCGGCTCAACGCCCAATCCCGGCGCATCCGACAGCGTGACCATCCCGTCATCAATGGCAAACGGAAAGACTTCTTCGCGCAACGGGTTGGGATTGGCATCCACTTCGGCATACCCGCCCGGGCTGCCGGACGCGGCTAACGCATGCATGGACGCGGCAAGCCCCACGCCACCGGCCAGCCAGTGCGGGCAATACGCGACGTTACGCGTCGCGGCGTGGCGCGCGATATCAAGCCCGCCACTGACGCCGCCCCATTTTCCGACATCGGGCTGCACGAACGCGAGCGTGCCGTCGTCGATGGCCTGCACGAATACCTCCCGGCCGCGCAGGTTTTCGCCAGCGGCCAGCGGCACCGCACTGACTTCAGCCAGCGCGCGCCAATCTGCAGCAGAGCTATCCGCAGCGATAGGTTCCTCGATCCAGAGCGGCGCATATGGCGCGAGCGCGGCGATGCGTGCGGGGGCCTCCGCCGACGTCCACGCCTGGTTGGCATCGAGCATGATCGTGACTTCGGGCCCGAGTACCGCGCGCATCGCGGCGAGATTGGCGACATCGCGGTCGTTGCCGAAGCCCACCTTCAGCTTGAAGGCGCGATACCCTTCGCTGCGCTTGCCGGTGGCGATGTCATCGACGTGATCCGGGCCGATGCCGCTGGCGTATACGCGCACCGCAGGTTGGCCACCAAGCTGCTTCCAGAGCGGCACGCCGGCCCGACGCGCAACCAGGTCGTGCAGCGCCTGGTCAATGGCACCGGTGAGTTGCGCGAAGGGGCCGGGCTCGCCGCACTGAATGGCCATCTGCCGCGTGCGTCGCTCGAGGAGTGCACGTACATGCGCGGGATCGTCGGAGGTGATGCCCTTCAGCAGCGGCGCAAAGATGCTGTCGAGGAGACGCGCGCGATGCTCCGCGCCCACCTGCGGGAAATTGCAGAACACTTCGCCCCAGCCCCACGCGCCATCGCTGGCGACAAGGCGCAGGAACAATGCCGGCCGATTGGTCATCGCCCCGAACGCATTGGCGACAGGGCTCGCGATCGGTGCGCGGAGCACTGTGCATTCAAGATGGTCGATGGTGGTTGACATGAGCGTGGCGGCGCGTTGACGTGGACCCGGAGAGGATTGGTTTAGACTGCCGTAAATCGGAGGGCACGGCAATGAAACTGCGTCCGCTCGTCAGGACATGCATCGCAGCAGGGGCGCTGGTGATGGCCACGCTGGCCGGCGCCAGCGGCATGATCGGCGCCGAGATGGTGGCGCGCTCGCCCGCGGATGGCTACACGCTGCTGATCGGCAACATCGCCTCGCTGGCGATCAACGTCGGTGTGTACCAGAAGATGACCTACGATCCGCAGAAGGATTTCACGCCCGTCGTGCGCACGGTCGACGTGAACTATGCGTTGGTCGTGCATCCGTCGGTGCCCGCGCGTACGGTGCCGGAGTTGATTGCCAGCGCCAAGGTCGCGCCGGGCAAGCTCGCCTATGGTTCCGCGGGCAGCGGCAGCCTGCCGCATCTCGGGATGGAACTCTTCAAGGCGCAGACGGGGACCGATTTCGTGCACGTG
>Ga0105047_10008733_pt1 | contig 16851 bp, 14 predicted proteins | sample MAT04_FD_78384 | JGI IMG/M metagenome (GOLD analysis project Ga0105047, IMG submission 78384) | Freshwater microbial communities from Lake Fryxell liftoff mats and glacier meltwater in Antarctica - MAT-04 (megahit assembly) | ecosystem: Environmental > Aquatic > Freshwater > Ice > Liftoff...
CAACCTCGCCCGGCGCAAAGCAAAGCTTCGCGAGGCTCGCAAAATAACGACTTACGTCGCTATTTTGTCCTCACATCCATGTGAGGTCGCAGCCTGTCGAGAAAATCAACAGGCTGCTATGCCTTCACACCCCGCCGGGCGGATGCGACAATGGCGGTTTCCCCTGGAGCTAACGCGACGATGAGTGCTGAATTTCGGGCGATGCTGGAAACCTTCGCCAACCAGTTTCCGCAGCGCGACTACACGATTGAGATTGTCTGCCCGGAGTTCACTTCGGTCTGCCCCATGACCGGGCAGCCCGATTTCGGCACGCTGACGATCAACTACTCCCCTGCCGACAAGTGCGTCGAACTGAAGAGCCTGAAGCTCTATCTGCAACAGTTCCGCAATGAGGGGATCTTTTACGAGCACGCCACGAACCGGATCTTCGACGACCTGGTCGCGGCAATCCGACCCCGCCGGCTCCGCCTGAGCGCCGCCTTTACCGCTCGAGGCGGGATCACGACGACCGTGACCGTCGAACATACCGCCAAGTAGCGCACAACCGAGAGCCCTGCGAGGGTGGTGGGCAAACGGCCCCTAACTGTCCGGCGCCTTTACAGTCCGGGCACTGTTGACCGGCGAATTCGGTTCGGAACTTGGAAATTTTTGCCGCGTTGTCGGAAGACGCGGAAAAATCGGTCCTCTGGCCCCACCTGCGGGCTTGCAGAAATGATTCCATCTTCCGTAGCCGCACTCTATAATCAGGACTTACAGCGGCCGCCCAGGCGCGACCGCTTTCCCGCCTGACACATGGCGTGCGAGTCGCCGCCACCGTGACATAATCTTCCCGCCTTGCTTTTCCCTCCGGGGTTTTCCGAAATGATGCGAACTGCTTGCCGGTTGGCCAGTCTGGCGATCTTGCTCCTAAGTGCTCCCGCGCTCCGCGCGGAACAGCCGGTTGCATTTAATCGCGATATCCGCCCACTGTTGATCGACAACTGCTTCAGTTGCCATGGTCCAGACAGCGCGTCTCGCAAAGCGGACCTGCGGCTGGACCAACGCGAGGCGGCCATCGATCGCGGAGTCCTCGTCCCAGGCAAGCCGGAAGAAAGTGAACTCATCGCGCGGATCCATTCCGAGGACGCCGAGACGCTCATGCCGCCGGCCTCGTCCCACAAGAAACTGACCCCTGAGCAAAAGTCGCTGCTGACCCGTTGGATTGCCGCGGGCGCAGAGTATCAGCCTCACTGGTCGTTCATTCCCGCCGTCAAGCATCCTGCCCCAGAGGTCAAGGACAAAGCCTGGGCGCGCAGTCCCATCGACCAGTTTGTGCTGGCAAAGCTTGAAGCGCAAGGTCTGCAACCTGCGCCGGAGGCGGATCGCCGCACGCTCGCCCGCCGCGCAAGTCTCGACTTGACCGGCCTGCCGCCAGAGCCGGCCGACGTCGAAGCGTTTGTCAGTGACGCCGCGCCCGACGCGTACGAAAAGTACGTCGATCGTCTGTTAGCGAGTCCGGCCTGGGGCGAGCATCGCGGCCGCTATTGGTTGGACGCAGCCCGATACGCGGACACGCACGGCATCCACTTCGATAACTTCCGCGAGATGTGGTCGTATCGAGATTGGGTGATCGCAGCTTTCAATCGCAACATGCCGTTCGACCAGTTCACCGTGGAACAACTGGCCGGAGACTTGCTCCCTAACCGCACTCTCGATCAACAAATTGCGTCGGGCTTTAACCGTTGCAATATGACGACGAACGAAGGGGGCACGATCCCGGAAGAATACCTGGTCCTTTACACGCGCGATCGCGCGGAGACGGTGTCGCAGGTTTGGCTGGGGATGACCACCGGCTGCGCCGTTTGCCACGACCATAAGTTCGATCCGCTCACGCAGCGCGAGTTCTACGAACTCTCTGCGTTTTTCAACAACACTACGCAAAATGCGATGGACGGCAACGTCAAGGACACGGCGCCGATCATTATGGTCCCCACCAAGGAGGATCGCCCCACCTGGGAAGCTCTGCCGGCGCAGCTAACCGCGGTGCAACAGAAGATCGAAGCTCGGCCAACCGCCGCGCGCGGCGAATTTGACGCCTGGCTGACGCAAGCGCAGCCGGCCGCGATCGAAGCCCGCGCTCCGCAATCGGAACTGGCATGTTACGCGCCACTGAGCGAAAGCGAAGGCGCCGTGATGGCGGTCTCGATCTCCGGCAAGCCGCGCACGGCCAACGTCGGCGCCGAGCCGGCCTGGGACACAGGCGTGCTGGCGGCCAAGGCTTTCAAGAGCCGGCCTGAAACCAACTTTCTACTCCCAGCGGCCGGGGACTACGAGAAGGACCAGTCCTTCTCGTGCAGCGTTTGGGTCAAGCCTCCCAAGGACGGGGTGAGCGGCTCAATCGTGGCGCGGATGGACAATACCAAGCAACATCGCGGCTGGGACCTGTGGCTGGACAACGGCCGACTGGCGTCTCACCTTGTTCACGCCTGGCCAGCCGACGCGTTGAAGATCGTCAGCAAGACGCCCCTCAAAGCGGGCGTGTGGCAGTTGGTCACCTTGACTTATTCCGGCACGGCCAAGGCCGAGGCCGCGCGGCTCTACGTGGATGGCGTGTTGCAGGACGTGGAAACTCCCAGCAACTCTTTGAAGAACACGATCCGTACTGAAGTCCCCTTCAAATTGGCGCAGCGTCATTCGGAATCGCGGATTGACGATCTAGGACTGCAAGATCTGCGGATTTATGGCCGGGCGCTGGCGGCGGAAGAAATCTCGCAACTAGCCGGCGCCACCCGTGCGGCCTATTTGCTTTCGCGACCCATCGCGGAGCGAACCACGGCAGACGTCGATGAAGTCTATCGCTGGTGGCTGACGACGTTCGACACGGCTTACCTGGAGCTGAGCGCGCAAAAGCGCGACTTGCAGATCAAAGAGGCCGATATCAAGCTCCGCGCCACTATCGCGCACGTCTCGCAGGAAAAGACTGAAGACGCCATGGCGTACATCCTGTTCCGTGGCGAGTACGACAAGCGCAAGGACCCCGTTAAGGCCAGCACGCCAGCGTTTTTGCCCGCGTTTCCGGAGGACGCGCCGCGCAACCGATTGGGCTTTGCCCAGTGGATGCTGCTTCCGGAGAATCCATTGACCGCGCGTGTGACCGTTAATCGGTTTTGGCAAGAAGTCTTCGGCGCCGGATTGGTGAAGACGACGGGCGAGTTCGGCGTCGCCGGCGAACTACCATCGCATCCTGAGTTGCTGGACTATCTGGCAATCGATTTCCGCGAGAACGCCTGGGACGTCAAACGGTTTTTCCGAACGCTGGTCCTTTCAGCCACGTACCGACAGGCGGCGACGGCCACGAAGGAGAAGCTGGAGAAAGATCCACATAACCACTTGCTGTCGCGCGGCCCTCGTTTCCGCATGGACGCTGAGATGGTGCGCGACGCAGCCCTCGCGTCGAGCGGTCTGCTCGTCCGCAAGTTGGGTGGCCCCAGCGTCCGTCCCTACCAGCCAGAAGGGGTCTGGGAGGCCGTGGCGATGATCGGCAGCAATACTCGCGATTACCGCGCTGATTCGGGAGACAAGCTCTACCGCCGCAGCATGTACACGTTCTGGAAGCGCGCGGCGCCTCCGGCTTCGATGGAAATCTTCAACGCGCCCAATCGCGAGGTCTGTACCGTGAAGCGAGAACGCACCAACACCCCGTTGCAGGCGCTGGTGACGCTAAACGATCCCCAATTTGTCGAAGCCGCGCGCAGGCTGGCGGAGCGTGCATTACGCGAAGGGGGCGACAACGATCAAGCCCGCGCGGACTTCATTGCCCGTAGATTGCTGGCCCGACCGCTGGCCGACGCTGAACGCCCTGTGGTTGACAAATCGCTAGCGGTGCTCGTCGATTACTACCGCGAGCACGCTGAGGACGCGCAGCAGGTGATTACGGTGGGCGCTTCGAAGCCGGACGCTTCGATCAATCCACAGTCGCTGGCTGCTTGGACGATGCTCGCCAACGAATTGATGAACCTGGACGAAGTCTTAAACAAGTAACGCCCAACAATCGCATTCTTAAAAAGGCCCGCTGGCGCGCAACCGCGCCGGGAGAAACTGCCATGAATCCGCTGATCGAAGATTGGGTTCGTTCGGAAACTCGCCGCCAGTTCTTTACGCGCGGCGCCAACGCCCTGGGCATGGCCGCGCTCGGCTCGTTGATGGGAAATAGCTTCTCTGGCCAGGCGGCCGCCGGTCCGCAGCCGCTGGGTCTGCCAGGCGCTATCGGCACGCATTTTCCGGCCAAGGCCAAGCGCGTGATCTATCTGCACATGGTCGGCGGACCTTCGCAGTTGGACCTGTTCGACTACAAGCCGCAGATGAACGAATGGTATGACAAAGACCTGCCAGAGAGCATCCGCAACGGGCAGCGTCTGACGACGATGACGTCAGGTCAGAAGCGGTTTCCGATTGCGCCATCGAAGTTCAAATTCGCTCAGCATGGCCGCAACGGCATGTGGGTTAGCGAATTGCTGCCGAACCTGGCAAAGTCGGTCGACGACATCTGCTTCATCCGCAGCATGCACACCGAGGCAATCAACCACGAGCCGGCGATCAGCTATTTGCAAACCGGTAACCAAATCACGGGTCGACCCTGCATCGGTTCATGGGTCTCCTACGGCCTGGGGTCGATGAATCAGGACCTGCCGACATTTGTCGTGCTGGTCGCCAAGCCAACCAACACGGAGCAAGTCCAGGCCATCAGCGCCCGGTTGTGGAGCAGTGGCTACCTGCCAGGCGAACACGCTGGGGTTTCGTTCCGCTCCGGTGGTGATCCCATTTTGTATATCAACAACCCGCCAGGCGTCCCCGCCGCCGTGCGCCGGCAGACGCTCGACGGTCTCAATTTGCTCAACGAGCTGAATTATGCCCAAGTGGGCGATCCGGAAACGCACACTCGCATCCAGCAATATGAGTTGGCGTTCCGCATGCAATCCAGCGTGCCGGAACTGACGAGTATCAACAATGAGCCGCAGTCGACCTTCAATCTTTACGGCGAAGCAGCCAAGAAGCCGGGCACGTTTGCCAACACCGTGCTGATGGCGCGGCGGATGGTCGAGCGGGGAGTCCGTTTTGTTCAGGTTTATTTGAACAACTGGGACACGCACGCCAATGTCGCCGGACGGCTTCCCGACCAATGCCGCGATATCGACCAACCGTGCCACGCGCTGCTCGAGGATCTCAAGAGCCGTGGCCTACTCGATGAAACGCTAGTGATCTGGGGTGGCGAATTCGGCCGTACGATCTATTCGCAAGGCGGCTTATCGAAAGAAAACTATGGCCGCGACCATCATCCGCGCTGTTTTACAATGTGGATGGCAGGGGGCGGAGCCAAGGGGGGAGCGATCCATGGCGAAACGGACGATTTCTCCTACAACATCGTGAAAGATCCGGTCCAAGTCCGCGATTTCCACGCCACGGTCCTCAAGCTGCTAGGTTACGACCACGAGCGGTTCACCTACCGCGCTCAGGGGTTGGATCAGCGGCTGACGACGGTTGAGCCGGCCCGGATCGTACCGGAACTGATTGCCTAAGCGTTGGAATCGGCAGCCGGCAGTGCGGGCCCAAGTTTAGCGCTACGCTAACTTCGGCGGCGATAGCACGCGTCCTCTGGAAGATTTCTGGCGTCCCAAGGCCATGCCCCCGCTGGGGCCCGCTGCCTGCTCCAAAGCAGCCCCTTTTAGGGCAAAAAGCTAATCCGCGGTCCTCACGTGATTCTCACATTCCGGCGAAATCGCATTACTTCTTTGCCGAGAATTTGACACTGCAATTCTCGCTTTTTAGAATAGCGAGTCTGTGAACGTTGCGCCCCGGGCTCACTGGGGTATTTTGCCGGAGACATGTTGATGAACAAGGCAGAGTCGAAGGTCTACAAGGAACGACTGTTGGCATTGCGAGCTCGCCTGCGCGGCGAAGTGAACCAGCTCGCGGACGCCGCCCTGAAGAAAAACCGCCAGGACGGCGGCGGGGAACAGTCCAGCATGCCGATCCATATGGCCGATCTTGGCAGCGACAACTTCGAACAGGAGTTTACGCTGTCATTGATGGAAAACGAAGAAGACACGCTCGTTTCCATCGAATCCGCCCTGGAGCGTATCGAAGACGGAACGTACGGCCAGTGCGAAGAGTGCGGCGTCAAGATTCCCAAAGCGCGACTGAACGCCATCCCCTATGCGCCGCTCTGCGTAAAGTGCGCCGCACAGTTGGAACGTCGTTAATTGGCTTTGCGAACCAGTCCTCGTTCGTCCGTCGCAGCGGCCAGCGCCGGAGCGCCGCGCTCCTGAGTGGCGTCGTTGGATGGGATTTCGTCGGCAGTCGTTCCATGCAACTTTGCCATGCCAAGTATGGCGAAACGTTGGATCGCAGTGGTATGACTGTCGCTGACGGTCATTCACCACCTTTTAAACGGGGTTTGGCGATAGCTCTGGACTACGTGCCCCTAATAGGTGGCCCTGCGCTTCGGCGCGGGTCTTTGGGCGACGGTGGCGGAACGCGTTCCAATTGATTGTTCGCGATGTCTCCGCTCTTCTGCCGGCGACGCTGCTTGGGCTTGCACGGCGCGTTTTTTCCTGCGAGATTCCACGATCATTGCCTCGCTTGAATGCGATGCGTCAGCGTTTCCACGACCATTTTTGCGCCGGACCGCCTCGGAGATTCCTGCATGACCCATGTCGCTCCTAATCGCGCGCTTGGATTCTGGTTGATTGCATTCGCTGGCTGCGGAGCGGATTTACTTACAAAGTCATTGGCTTTCGACCGCATGGGCAGCCCGGGGGCAAATCCTCCCTGGTGGCTGTGGGAATCGTACGTGGGCGTTGAGACAAGTCTGAACTACGGGGCGTTATTCGGCCTGGGGCAGGGCAAAGTGTGGCTCTTTGCATCCCTTTCGTGCATCGCGATCGCAGGGATTTGTTATTGGCTGTATTTTGCTGGCGCGGCCGCAGACCGCATGTTGAGCATCGCGCTGGCGCTGGTTATGGGCGGGATTCTCGGCAACCTGCACGACCGTCTGGGCCTCTGGGAACTGCCGGATCTGCCAGGCGTTCGCGAATACGCGGTCCGCGATTGGATTTTATTTCGCTGGGGCGATCGGACTTGGCCTAACTTTAACGTCGCAGATAGCCTGTTGGTTTGCGGAGTGGCAGTCCTGGTATGGCACGCCTTCCGACATGACGTTTCCAGAGCTTCTACCAATTCCAAGCCGGCTATACCACCGGCGTAGAGTGCGCATTCGTTGGCGCTATAATTCCCGGTTGTGAAACCATGAATGTACACGAGTTCACAATTCCACTGCAATGAATAGTTTTTTCACTTCGCGCTCTGTATAACGGACTCGCCCGGCAGACGTTCCACAGCTTGCGACTGCCGAGCGGTTACCACCGTAGAGCGCGGCAAAGGTCGGCGAGATACACGTCTCGTCGATTCCAACGGGGGCGCTACACAGGCACGTCATAGGGGTGGTGAATTGCTAGTGTCCAGGCGCCGGTTTGCCAATTTTGGTCAGTGATTGCTCGAGCCGGAACATGAGACTATCGCGCACTGTCGAATACGCACTACACGCCACGCTGCAACTTGCGCAGGCCAAAACCAGTGCGCCGGTTCCCTGCAGCCAGCTGGCGGCCGCTGGCTCGATGCCAGAGCGGTTTCTGCTGCAGGTGCTGCGCAGCCTTGTGAACCATGGCATCCTCAATAGCACGCGCGGTGTGGTGGGCGGCTACGCACTGGGGCGGGCAGCGGCCGAGATTTCGCTTCTGGATCTGATCGAGGCCATCGAGGGCCCCCTGGTCACCGTCACGCGTGAGTCGCAATCGCTGCCCCCTACGGCCGTCGCCGCGTTGCGAGACGCGTTAGACAAGGCGACCAATGCCTTGCGAGCGGAACTGCAAGCTCTTAAGCTATCGGATCTTCTGCAGGCCGAGTGACGGGCGGCAGTTTTGACCGTAGTCCTTTAGCCTCGGCAGGAGCGGCGCGCGGGTGTTGCAAATTCGCGCTGCCAAGCGGCGCGGAAGCGCTCGCATCGGGCTGACCTCCATATCTTAACCAGTGGGCAACACTTCGCCGCATGCAAAAGCATCTCTCTGATCGGCTCGACCTGGCCCGCGCCATCGCGCTGGAAGCAGGCCAACTAACGCTCCGCTACTTTTGCCAGGACAACTACCAGGTCGAACTGAAGGAAGACGCTTCGCCGGTGACCGTTGCCGATCGCGACGCCGAACTCCATTTGCGACGTCGCATCGCCGAGACCTTTCCGGCGGATGGGATCCTGGGAGAAGAGTTCCCAGAACAGACGGGGACTTCTGGTTATCGCTGGATTCTCGATCCGATCGATGGCACGAAGAGCTTCATCTCTGGAGTGCCCCTTTACGGAACACTCATAGGCGTCGAGCACGAGGGGCAATCCGTCGTCGGCGTGATCCATATACCCGGCCTGGGTGAAACCGCATACGCGGCGCGCGGCGGGGGCGCTTGGCATACGCGCGGTGGCGAGCCGCCGCGACCGGCGCACGTTTCCAAAAAGTCTAAATTGTCCGAGAGCGCGTTTCTCACCTCCGATGTTCGGGGTTTTACCGAGATCGGCCACGCTGACGCTTACACGCGTCTACAAAGCGCCGCGCGCATCGCCCGTACTTGGGGAGATTGCTACGGCTACGTGCTAGTCGCCACCGGGCGCGCGGACCTGATGGTCGATCCCAAAATGAACCTCTGGGATTGCGCCGCCCTGCAACCGGTGCTGGAAGAAGCCGGTGGCACGTTTACAGATTGGGAAGGCAAGCCGACCATCCATGGCGCCAACGCCATCGCCACCAACGGACTGATCCTGGACGAAACGCTGTCGCTGATTCGCGGGTAACCGGCAGTTCGCTCGCGAAATGGGCTCTGATTGAATCCGCAGTTGCGTGTCCGTAGTTGCGCTTCAAACGCCATGCGCTAAGCGCCAGGCTGCAAGCCTCGCAGGCCGCGATCGCGGAGCCGCTCTTGGAAGGCCTTTTGGAACTCTTGCAATTCCTTGCGCTTCTCGGGGCTGGCTTCCGTATACCACTTATTGAGCCGTGCCATCAGCGTCATCATCGCAGTCATCCGGATGGAGCTCTGTCCGGGTACTTTCGTCACCCGATCCACTACTACCGCCCAGCGCGTGATTTCTTCGAACTGCCGATCGAGAAATCGTTGCTGTTCGCGTTTGCTCTTTAGTTTGAAATAGATTTCCATCTTGCTAGAGATGACCTCCTGGGCAAGCTCCGTCAGGTTTTCGAGCAATTGCTTTTGCTGGGCCGTGGAAAGCGCCGAAACGTCGGGCTGCCAATCGACGTCGTCCCGCAACTCGCGCATCACGCGACGGGCCATCAGGCGTTTTTCTTGCGGTAGATCCTTCGCCAAGCTGATCTCACTAAGGTGACCGATCAGTACGGCGGCGCCTTCGACGGATGGAGTTTCAGGAAGCCCTGTACGCGCGGTCTGCACCGCGGCCACGACCGAAATAACCGAGAACACGATCAGGCAGGCCAGCGTGATCGCGTGACGAATTTTTACCATGCGCGAGCTATCTGGTTGGACTTGTCTTTGATCTTTGGGAAACCACGAACGACATCACGGTACCACTGACGGACCAAAGGCGAAAGCCCGCTCGCGGCCAAGACCAGAGTTCGCAAATGCAGAACGCGTTGTGCGCCGTGCTATCCAACCCTGGCCGCGCCGCGGTAGTGAGCGGCCAAATACTTGGGCGTGCCACGCATTTCGAAGCGGTCAAGCCGTTCGATCGCCAGCCCGCTGTCGCGGACCAGGGCGTCGATCGGTCGATTCACATGGCATCCGCCGGAGATCAGCCCATGCCACCAATCGAGGCGATCCTGCCGCGCGGCAGTGCGAGGATCGTCACTGCGACCATGTTCGATGAACAGGTATTGCCCGTCCGGCTTGAGCACGCGCCGAATTTCGGCGAGAGCCGCTTTCGCGTCCGGAATTGAACAGAGCGTCCAGGTGGTGACGACGCAATCAAATCGGCCACGATCGAACGGCAGGTGCTCCGCCATGCAGCGTTCGATATGTACTGGCATCCGCGCCGCCGCGATCCTCTGTTGCACTCGCGCCGGGAGCATCTCGGCCGGATCGATCACCGTCAATCGATCGACCGTGCTCGGATAGTGTGTCAGATTCAGGCCAGTGCCGTATCCAATCTCCAGGACTTCGCCCTGCGCTTCGGCAAGCGTGGGCTCTCGTTCGCGCATGACGGCCTTCTGGCTCATGACGAACTCCAGAACCCGGGGAAGCACATAGCGAGAATAAAGTCCCATCTTGATTCCTGCAATGAATTGGCAACTAATGCGCGCTGCAGAGCCCAATCGTAACATTTTGCCGCGTTCCGTTCACGGCTTTATCCGCCGCTCAATCCTCCGTGCGATACTGAAAACTTGCCGACGCCGCAACACAGAACTACATTTATTGAGTCCTGGGTGATGTATGGGCGAGTGGCGACCATCGAAATCCCCGGAAACGCGTGCGATTGACGTGAGCCCTCGGTCCATGCGTCGCCTCGCCATCAATCGTTCTATCCGCAGCACAATCGTCGAACTAACAGGGGCTTTATGGATGCAAAAAACACGGGCCAAGACCTGCCGTCCGTTTTATTGAAAACCCGCATCATCGTCGTCGTGCTCTCGTTCAGCGTAATTGCCGCGAGCGCGACGATGATCTTCCTTCGCATTCAGCAGCAAGGCAAGTTTGATTTTGGCGTCGGCGGAGTTTTAACGTTGTTTGCGCTTTCGTTTGCGATTGCCGCGCCGCTGATCGGCGCCGTGGTCGCGCGCGTGCTCGTGGACTATTCTCGACGTCGACTGGCTGCGGAAATGGCGGCCCCAGAGGCCTTCGGAGGACGAGCGTCGGGGCTGCTGATCGAGCAAAAGGACGCCCAATGCCTGCTAGGCATCCATCAATCCAAGACAATTCTGCTCGTTGGCGTCCTGGAAGGCGCCGCGTTTCTCAACGCCGTAATGTTTCTTATCGAAGGCGACTTCCTTTCGCTAATCGCAATCGCGCTCTTGCTGATCGGCATCGTTATGCAATTCCCCACCACGAACCGGCTGTCGAACTGGCTCGAAGACCAACTCCGTCAGTTGCGCGAGGAACGCGCACTCGCCCGTTGAAACGTTTTAAACAACTGCCGTCGTTCGCAGCCGAGCTATGTCGCCGCCAGCCGCTGGCCAACAGTTTTGATGATCTCGCGCATCGCATGTAAGTATGTGCGAGCTTCGTCCAGCGGCATTACTAGCGGCGGGCTGACACGCAGTACCTTGCCGGCCAACGGGCCAAGCAGGTGGATCGAAAGGCCAAGCGAATTGCCGAGATAACAGCCCTCGACGATCGCCGCCGCCACATCGTTCGCCGAGTGATTGCCAATCGAGGCGCACTCGACGCCCCAAACCAAACCTTCGCCACGGACTTGCGTGACGGCTGGCAGGGTGACCAATTGAGTCAGCCCGGCTTCGATGATCTCTGATAACTTCCGGGCATGCCCCATGACATCGTGAGCGTGAAATTCATCCAGCGTCGCCAACACTGCGGCACAAGCCAATGGATTGCCGCTCCAGGTATCGGACCCTTGCCCGTAGTGCATTTGGCTAAAGACATCCGCTCGGCCAACCGCGGCGCTGACGGGGACACCGTTCCCCAGTCCCTTGCCGAGCACGACGATGTCCGGTTCCACGCCGTACGTAGTAAAGGCGAACATCTCACCGGTGCGTCCGAAATTGGCTTGCACTTCGTCCAGGATCAGCAGCGCATTTTGCTCGCGGCAAAAATTTTGCAATAGCTGCAAGTACTCCTTTTGCGGATGGTAGGAACCGCCGCCGCCTAGGTAAGGCTCCGTGATTACGCAGGCGATCTTGCCCTCGTGTCGTGCAGCGATCGCCGCGAGTTCCGCCGCATAAGGCGCTAGATCCAGTGGTCGTTTGCGTCGCTCGGTGCTTTCGCATTCTTCGCGCGGGAAACTGACGAAGTCGACGCGAGGATCGCGATCGGCGTCGGTTTCACAACCGGTCACCGCGCCCGCTAGCCCCTTTTTGCCATGGAAGCCGTGCCTCGTTGCAATGATTCGATCCGCGCCGGGCCGATAATCGAGGGCCGCCCATAAGGCTTTTTGAATCGCCTCGCTGCCGCTGGCCGCCCATAGGACTTGTTGGCAACGCGCGCCCCCAACTTCCGCTTGTAGAGTCTCTATCAGGCGCTCGCTGGCGCGGAGTTCTAACTCCGTCACGGCATTGTACGCGGTCAGCGGCGCCGCCGGATGAAATGGGGCGCCGTCGTGCAAGTTCGACAGCCCCAGGTATTCCAACGTTCGCAGCCACCATCGCGTGGGATTGTGCCCCAGATTGGCGACCAGCACGCCTGAGGTGAAGTCCGCCAGCATTCGCCCTTCGGGCGTCCAGTGGTAGCAACCGGCGCTCCGCGCAATCACCGCCAGGCTGGGCGTAAACGTGCGCAGCGCCTTCGGCTCGACCTGGGCAATGCGGCGGCGGAGCGCGTTGGATCGCTCTTCGCCACGATGTTGAACCGTTGGGATTTCTTCGTCGTTCTGCATGCTTATCTCAAAAGGTCTCTGCCTAGACAATTCTAGGATACGTGATCCGTGTAAAGCACTTCAGGCGTGGCGTAACCCGGCCGATACAGCGCCAGTCCGCCGGCGGGGCCATCCACTTGGACAACACAATTGGGCTCGCCGGCCGCGTGTCGCGCCAGAATTGCTTCCATTGCTTGCACCGCGGCCACGGTCTGCCGATCCGCGCGGAGGTCATTGTAATCGAGCAACTGCGCCGCGCGGAGTCGCGCGGGACGCTCTGCGGCGGAGCCAGCATATTCCACCGTGGCAACCTCGCGAGCGAACCGCTCCAGCACTTCGATGCCGTAGCCCCGTTGCGACCGCGCCCCCCACGGCTCCAGGAACGTGCCATTGTAGTGATTGTTAATCGTAATTTTTCGCTCGTGGGGCGTGCGCCCTTCGACAGTGCACTCCACGCCGCGTTTGCGGCTGTGCCCATTCCAAACGCCGTTATCAAAGCGGAATTGCACCTCTTGCTCCACGTAGCCCGGAAAATTATCCGGCGTAACCCAACTGGTGTGAATATCAAACGCGGCTTCACGGCCATCGTCGTATCGATAGTTCAGGCGCAACTGCGTTGAGTCCCAAGTTGGCCCATCGGCCGGCCCAACCAGTCCGCGCTGGCCAGTGCAACTGACACTTGTCAGTTTTCCGCCAAACGTAAAGTCAATCAACTTGATGTAGTGCACCGCCACGTACGTGCCGGGATTGCGTCCGACGATCCATTCTGCGAACTGACTCCCAGAAATGCTCTTGGGTTCGAGCAGCGAGCAATAGCCGTTGTTGATGTGCTGCAATTCGTTGTCCGCAACGAGCGTGCGGAGCTTCTTGTGATCCGGATCCAGCAGCTTGTGGTAGACGACCTTTGCCAATACCTGATTTGCTTCGGCCAGGCGGACCAACTCATCCAACTCGGCCAGCGTCAGCACCGATGGCTTTTCGATCAACACGTGCTTGCCGGCAGATATCGCAGCGCGCGCGGCGGCAAAGTGGCGATCGTCCGGCGAGGCGATGCAAACGAAGTCCACATCCGCGGCCAACAGCTGTGCGGCGGCGTCTGGTTCGCGGAAACTCTGAAATGAGCCGAGCTTGCTGCCTGCAGTCATGAGCGCCTCGGCCCGACGGCCCGTGCGGCTGGCGACCGCGCCCAATCTTACGTCGCACACGCCATAAGCCGGATCGTATAGGCCGGCGGCGGCCATTTGCTCGAAAAAAGGCTTGTATGTTTCGTCAAAAATCATTCCCAGCCCAAGCATGCCGGCGCGGAGCGTGTGGCGGGGCGTGTCTGAAAGAGCGGTAGGCGTCATTGCAAATTCGTGGGCGTCTTGAAGTTAAGTATTGTCTGGTCGCTACCATAGCAGGCCCTGCGGCAATCTGCATCCGCAGGGGTTATACTTCTGTTGCCAGATACTTGTTTGACATTATTCGCATTCAGAGAAAACCAACATGACGCGCTCGATCCTCAGCCTCGCCACTTTGGCAGTTGTCTCTATCCTAGTTCCACAACGGGCCGGCGCGGAGGAGAGTCTTGTCGCTCCTGGCGGCAAGGTCGAGAAACTGGCCGATAAGTTTCTCTTTACGGAAGGCCCAGCCGCCGACAAAGACGGAAACGTCTTCTTCTCAGACATTCCGACCAATCGCACGCTCCGCTGGTCGACCGATGGAAAACTGACCACGTTCCGCACAGAGACCGGCGGCGCCAACGGACTCTACTTCGACGCCAAAGGTAATCTGATCTCCTGCGAGGGAATGGCTCGGCGGCTGACGTCGGTCGCTCCCGATGGCAAGGTCACTGTGTTGGCCGATAGCTACGGCGGCAAGAAGCTCAATAGCCCCAACGATCTGTGGGTCGATCCGCAGGGGGGCATCTACTTTACCGATCCTCGCTACGGCAACATGGCCGGGATGGAACAGGCGGGATTCTATGTTTTCTATCTTCCGCCTGGTGGCAAGGATCTGGTTCGCGTGGTCGATGATCTGGTCAAACCGAACGGCGTGCTCGGCACACCGGATGGCAAGCAGCTCTTTGTGGCGGACGGCAGCGGCAACAAGACGTACGTCTACAAGATTCAGGCTGATGGCAAGCTTTCCGACAAGAAGGTATTTGCAGAGCACGGCTCGGACGGTCTGACGCGCGACGAAAAAGGGAACGTCTACCTGACCGGTAAGGGTGTCGTGGTCTTCAACCCAGAAGGCAAACAGATCGAGTCGATCGAAGTCCCCGAAGGTCCGGCCAATGTAGCGTTCGGCGGACCGGACAAAAAAACGTTGTTCATCACCGCTCGCACCGGATTCTACTCCGTGCCAATGCGCGTGCGCGGTCAGTAAAGTTAGATCGCCGGGGGGCGAACTCGGAGCCGGGGCGTCGTTGCCCGCAAGATTGCCATGCCCGATTTGCCTCCAGCCAAACGCGAACCGGTTGTCGCGCCCGTGGCGACCTTGCGCGCCGACACGGCCGGCTCAGGAGTGTGCTACGCCGAACTGCGAGTCAAAACGAATTTCTCGTTCCTGGAAGGCGCTTCGCATCCGGACGAGTTGGCGACTCGTGCCGCCGAATTAGGGCTGTCCGCAATCGCAGTAACGGATCGCAACAGTTTGGCAGGCGTGGTCCGCGCGCACGCGGCGGCCAAACAAGCCGGGATCAAACTGCTGGTCGGCGCGGAGATCCACCTGGTGGACGGTCCAACCGTGGCCCTCCTGGCGACCGATCGCGCTTCGTACGGCCGACTGGCAAGGCTCATCAGCGTGGGCCGCCGCCGCGCCCCCAAGGGAGAGTGCGAACTCCGCCTGGCCGACCTGGCCGAACACGCCCAGGGCCTACTAGCGCTCGTCCCACTGGCGCCGCTGCTCTCCCAAGCCGATGTCGATGAAGGAGGCCAGACTAACGAGAATGCAGACAACGACGTTGAACGCGCCAAGGAAGAAAATAAGAACAAGCACGGTCCGAGTTTATTTCGCGGCATGCCTGAGGCAGCGATTGCCCAGTATCGCGAGATTTTTAGCGACCGCTGTTACGCCTTGGCGGAACTGCATCACGGACCAGACGACGCGCAAACCCTAGGTGAGTTCATCCGGATCGCCGACGCAGCGGGCGTTCCGTTGGCTGCGGCGAATGACGTTCACTTTCATACGCCTTCGCGCCGGGCGCTGGCCGATGCGCTGCTGGCCATTCGCAATGGCAGCACCGTGAGCGAAGCGGGACCGAAACTGTTCGCCAACGCGGAGCGTCACCTGAAATCGCCAGCGGAAATGGCCGAGTTGTTCAGCGCGGATCCTAGCTTGATTGCTCGCACGGTCGAAATCGCCGATCGTTGCCATTTCTCGCTCGATGAGTTGCGCTATGAGTATCCGGAGGAACTCTGCCCCGCTGGGATGACGCCGATTGAGCGGCTGACGCAACTCGCCTGGCGGGGGGCGGCCAAACGCTATCCGCAAGGCTTGCCGGAAAAAGTTCGTGGACTGATCGAGCACGAGTTGCGACTGATCGAAGACCTGCGCTACGAAGCCTATTTCTTGACAGTCTGGGACCTGGTGCTGTTTGCGCGGCGACGCGGCATCCTCTGCCAAGGGCGCGGATCGGCGGCTAACTCCGCGGTCTGCTACTGCCTGGGGGTGACTAGTGTCGATCCAGAGCGTATGGACGTTCTCTTCGAGCGGTTCGTCAGCCGGGAGCGCGACGAGGCGCCCGATATTGACGTCGACTTCGAACACGAACGCCGCGAGGAGGTGCTGCAATACATCTATGAGAAATACGGCCGCGAACGCGCCGGCATGACGGCCGAGGTCATCACGTATCGCCCGCGCTCGGCTGTCCGAGATATCGGCAAGGCCTTGGGGCTTTCGCTGGATCGTGTCGACGCGCTGTCCCGCGCGCTGGACAGTCACTCAGGTCAGGACGACTGGTCGCGCCGCCTGGCCGACGCCGGCCTGGACGCCGAAAGCGCTATTGGCCGGCAACTCGTCTGGTTGGTCTCGGAATTGATCGGCTTTCCGCGCCACCTCTCACAGCACGTCGGCGGCATGGTCATCACGCGTGGGCCGCTTTGTGAGCTTTCGCCCATTGAGAACGCCGCGATGCCCAATCGCACCGTCATTCAATGGGACAAGGACGATCTGGACGAGCTCGGCATCCTCAAGGTCGATTGCCTGGCGCTCGGCATGCTAACTGCGATCCGTCGCGCGCTGGACATGGTCGAGCGGCATTACGGCCGCAAGCTGACGTTGGCTAGCATTCCGGC
>Ga0105047_10008735_pt1 | contig 16846 bp, 19 predicted proteins | sample MAT04_FD_78384 | JGI IMG/M metagenome (GOLD analysis project Ga0105047, IMG submission 78384) | Freshwater microbial communities from Lake Fryxell liftoff mats and glacier meltwater in Antarctica - MAT-04 (megahit assembly) | ecosystem: Environmental > Aquatic > Freshwater > Ice > Liftoff...
CCGGAGAGACTCGGTGCGCCGTATGGCGGAGGCTGCGGGGCGACAGGTTTTTTTGGCGATCCGGCAAAGAAATGAAATAGGTTTGTGCATTTGGCGCGGCGACTGCTATTGCTGTTAGCAGATACCAAAACCCTCTATCCATGTTCCAAGGCTACGCCGCTGATAAATTCTACGACGAAATGTTCTCCCCGGACGGAAAGGTCAGGAAGCATTGCGCCCCGCTGCATCGCAAATTCCAGCAGATCGAGACGGAGGATTTCATGTCCAGGAAAGCGACGAGCGAGCTGTACTTCATGCGGCAGGGTATCACCTTCAACGTCTATCATGACAACCAGGGTTCCGAGCGGATATTCCCTTTCGATCCTGTTCCCAGGGTGATACCGGCGGGCGAGTGGAAGCACCTTGAGGCCGGCCTGACCCAGCGCATCGTCGCGCTGAACCGTTTCCTCCACGATGTTTACCATGATCAGAACATCCTCAAGGACGAGGTCATCCCGCGCTTCTACATCGAGCAGGCGCGGCATTACCGCAAGGCTTTCCGAGGCGTGGACGTGCCCAAGGACATCTATATCCACATCTGCGGCAGCGATCTCATCCGCGGCGCGGACGGCACCTACTACGTGCTGGAAGACAACGGTCGCTGCCCCTCCGGTGCCTCCTACCTTCTGGAAAACCGCAACGCGCTCAAGCGGGCTTTCCCCACGCTTTTCGATTCCGTCGGCGTGCGCCCGGTCGATTCCTATCCGCGCGATCTGCTCAACATGCTCCACCACATCTCGCCACGCCGCGAGGGAGAGCCGGTGTGCGTGCTGCTCACTCCCGGTTGTTTCAACAGCGCATATTTCGAGCACTGCTACCTAGCCCGGAAAATGGGCATCGAGATCGTCGAGGGGCGGGACCTCGTCGTCATGGACAAATTCGTCTATATGCGCACCACCAAGGGGCTGGTCCGCGTCGATGTGATCTACCGCCGCATCGACGATGATTTCATCGATCCCGTCGTCTTCAGGAAAGACTCCGTGCTTGGCGTGCCCGGCCTGATGAACGCCTACACCGCCGGCAATGTCGCCCTCGCCAATGCGGTCGGCACCGGTGTCGCGGATGACAAGGTGATCTACTACTTCGTGCCGAAAATGATCGAGTATTACCTCGGTGAGAAACCCATCCTGCCCAATGTCCCGACCTTCCTGGCCTCCGAGAAAAAGGACTTCGATTACATCATGAAAAACCTCCCGGAACTGGTGGTGAAGGCGGCCAACGAATCCGGCGGCTACGGGATGCTCATGGGGCCGAGCGCGAGCAAGAAGGAGATCGCGAAATTCCGCGATCTGATCACGGCCGATCCGCGCAACTATGTCGCCCAGCCGGTCATCGCCCTGTCCCAGTCCCCGACCTGGTGCGATGGCGCGATGGAGGGCCGCCATATCGACCTGCGGCCCTACATCATCTACGGGGAGGATGTGAAGATCGTCCCCGGCGGCCTGACCCGCGTCGCCCTGAAAAAAGGCTCGCTGGTGGTGAATTCCTCCCAGGGTGGCGGCAGCAAGGACACCTGGGTCCTCAAATAAACGACCCCCCCCCGACACATGCTTTCAAGAGTCGCAAACACGCTTTACTGGATGATCCGCTATGTCGAACGCGCGGACAACCTCGCCCGCCTGATCGATGTCAACGAGCAGATGCTCCTGGATTTCGAGAGCCTTGATAGCGAGCGTCTGCGGGGATTCTGGAAGCCCATCATTCTCAGTACCGGCGACGAAAAGCTCTTCCACACGCTCTACGATGACATAGGCAGTGACCAGGTCGTGCGTTTCCTGACTGATGACATCCGCAATCCGAACAGCATCGTCTCATGCGTCGGCTACGCGCGGGAAAACGCCCGGACGGTGCGCGACCAGCTCTCCGACGAGCTGTGGGAGGAACTCAACTCCCTCTACCTTTTCACGAAATCCACCGAAGCTTCCCGGCTGCTTGCGGACAATCCGCCGCGTTATTACGAGATGGTGCGCCGGGCCTCGATGACTTTCCTCGGCATCGCCATATCGACCACGGCGAGGGATGCCGCGTGGGATTTCATGGATCTCGGCAGACACCTCGAGCGCGCCGACAAGACCACCCGTTTCCTCGACATCTCCAACCATTTCCCGAAAGGCGCGGAGGGATTGGAGCGCGCCGCTCCCGGAGTGCTCCACTGGTCCGCCATACTCAGCTCATGCGGCGCGATGGGCGCTTTCCGCGCGACCCGACAGGACATCACCGCCAAGTCCGTCATGTCCTTCCTGCTGTTCTCGCCGGATTTCCCGAGATCTGTCCGCTACTGCATCGAGCGCGTCGATGCCAGCCTGCACAGGATTTCCGGAACCAAGCGCGGCACCTATTCCAACGAGTCCGAGCGCGAGTCCGGCAAGCTTCTCTGCACCTTGAATTTCGGCACGCCCGATGAAACGCTCAAGCTGGGACTCCACCATTTCCTCGACGAGGTGCAGGCGAAGCTGAACAATATCTCCGCGGAAATATTCGAAACCTATGTGCTGATGCAGGAGAGCATCTCGGTGAAACCTCCCGAGCCACCACCCTCCTCCGCGCCTCCCAAGCGCCAGACACAGAAGCAGAAACAGGGCTGAACATCCGGGGATTTTCGGACCTGTGATTCCGATCCGGAAGTTTGGAATCACATAGAATGAATCGCGTTGACCATGATGAAAAGCGGTGTCAGCTTTCTTGCGTTATGAAATTCTTCTCCTATAGCCTGATTCCCGCCGCTCTTGCTCTCGCCGCATGCGGTGGCATGAACTCTTCTATCACCAGCACGTCCAGCTTCGATCCTCTCACGCCTCCCGGCAGCGGTCGCCAGCCCGCCAGTGCCAGCTATGGCCCGCAACTTTCGCCGGGACAGTTCGTCGCCGCGAACATTTCCAACACCGCTTTCTACAAGAACAAGCCCAATGCCAATCAGGACGCGGACAAGCTCCTGACCCAAGGCACCCAGATGAAAATCGTCTCGGTCGATTCATCCTATGTGAAAGTGGAACTCGACAGCGGGGAAATCGGATACGTTCCCGCGGTGATGGTTTCCAGCCCGGACACCACGCCGACGCCGGAGCTGCTTCCCCTCGATGGTGCCTACCAGGTCTATCCGCCACTTCCCGGTGCCACCGTCCCGCTCGAACCCCTTCCCATGATCGATCCCGGCGGCCTCCCTCCCGAAGGCTCCATCCCCGCGATCATCGATCCCGACGCGCCCGTCATTCCCAGCGCCCCTCCTACCCTTGATCCGATACCCGATCTCAAACCCACCGAACCCACCGCGCCTGCCGAGCCCGGGATGAAGGAAGAGCCGAAAGCCGAAGCCGATCCGGTTGCAGAACCCGATCCGGTTGCCGAAGAGGTCCGCAAGAAAGTGGAGGCTGCGATGGAAGAGGAGGCCAAGGCCAAGGAAAAAGCGGCTGAATAGGCCGGGGTGGCCATCACCCTACAAATTCCAGAAACCATTTCCAATCCGCGCGGCGGAGGTTGTGCTCACCCTCGTGCAGATGATAGCCGATGGAGCCGCCATGCCGTTTTTCATTCTCCTTCGGGAAAGGAAGATTTTCTTCGGCAAGCCCTTGGACTCCGCGGAACTGATGGATGGGAGTGGCAAGCTGACAGGAAAAATATTCTGACTTCGGATCCGCCCAAGCGTCGTCCGCGGAGCTGGAGACATAGACCCGCTGCGGTGCGATGCAACCGAGCAGGTGGTGTTGGTCATATTCCACCGTTCCGTCCTTCCCTGAAAATTCCGCGAAACGATCACAGAACCAGTTCGGAAAACGTGAGGTGATGTCGGCGATTTTTTCCCCTTCGCGGGTGGCGTTGTGCCCCGCGCCTCCGCAGCCGGAACTGCTGGAATACGAGACCGCGAATCCGCTGTCCCGTGCTCCGGCCAGCAGCGCCGCCTTGCCGCCGCGCGAGTGACCGATGACCGCGATCCGGCCTTTCTCCACATCCTCCCGCTGGCACAGATGGGCCCGGATTTCCGAGGCGACCCATGCCCACGCGGATAGCGCCTTGCCCCGGGAAGGGCCGGCAGGCGTGCTGTCGAAGACGACGATGCCAGGATTCTTCGCCCACTCCTCCGGCTCGTCGTGTGAAACATCTTTCACGTTGAAAGCCACGGCCATCCAGCCGGTGGCCAGGATATCCGCCACTGGCCAGAACTCGGCATCCGCCCGGTATTCCATTTCCTCATGCCCGCGGTTGCAGATGAAAAGGGTCGCGGGGAGCTTTCCCTTCGCCTCCGCGGAACGGAAAAGTTTTACTGGGATTTCCGCCTTGCGACCGTCCGACGCGGAGACCACGAGGGTTCCGATCTCCGCTACCATCCCGGCATCCGGTGCGGGGGAGGCCGCCCATGAAATCGAAGAACTCATCCCCTGGGGTGGAAGACCGTATTCGTTCTCCTCGAACCAACGGAGAATTTCCATTCGCCGGGCATCAAGGGTTTCGCCGGCGGGATTCACGCTTCCGGGAGCTGCCTGTGATGAATTCGAAAGCAGGGTGCTTGCCGGTAAAGTGAGTCCGGCTGTGGTCAGGAAATGTCTTCTTTTCATCATTGCTTTGCGCATTTTGGACATTCCTCTCTTGAACCTACAGCGAAAAATCAGCAATCCTCGCTCTCCATGATCTTCTGGATTGTTTCGCCCCGCGTCCCGGCATAAAAACAGGCATGGATTTGGAACGACTTTGCGAATGGGCGGCGGACGAGGTGGCGATGATCGTCAAAGTCCTGCCAGATGAAGTCCGCAGCGGGGCGGAACTCTGCACGGTGTCCTACGAGGATTGCCCGGAAGAGGATGAGGACGATCTTGAGGATGACGTGCTGGGTCTGTTCGAAGGCGCCTCCCTGATCGAGGAGCCGGGTCCCGACGCGATGCCGCGCATCCGGATTTTCGTCGGCAACCTCTGGGAATACGCGGAACGTGACGAGCAGGATTTCCGCGACGAGGTCGGCACCACGTTTCTTCACGAGCTTGGCCACTATTTCGGTTGGGACGAGGACGAGGTGGCGGAACGCGGACTCGAATGATTTTTTTCCAAAACGACCATGAACACTATCCAGCAACCCCCGCCCATGCCTCCGAACCGGATCAATCCGGAGGATGAATCGCATCTCGGAATCCTCTCCGTCTTCCACTTCGTGCTAGGCGGGCTGTATCTGCTGGGAATCCTGTTTCTGGTCGGGCATTTCATGATCATGTCCATGGTCTTCGAAATGCCGGGAGTGATGGCACCCGTCGTGCCACCGCCCCCGGCTCCCGTTGTCATGGAAACTCCGGTGGAAAGCGCGGAAGCCGCTCCCGAAGTGGAAGCGACCGGGACAGTGGTGCCGCTGGCGCCAGTGGCCTCCGCACCATCCCCCCCGGTTTTTCCGAAGGAGATGAAGGCGTTCTTCATCGGGTTCTACATTGTGATGGGCTTGATGATTCTTACGGCCAGCGTGTGCAACGTCCTCTCGGGCGTTTTCATCCGGAAGCGCAAGCACAGGATATTCTCAATGGTCATCGCGGGACTGAACTGCCTGCAGATTCCCTTTGGCACCGCGCTAGGGGTTTTCACACTCGTCGTTCTCGCGCGGCCCAGTGTGAAATCGGCATACGATGCCAAGCAACAGGTCTAAGGCACTTCGGTTTTTGAAACGGCCATCGCGATGAGTTCCATGGGATCGAGATCCTGATCGGAGAGGATGCGGTGGCGCATGACCGCGGCGAAGACCGCTTGGACGTGATCAGGATAGACTGCCGGGGCTGATTCGAGAAAAGCGTTGGCGCGGGCGGCTTTGAGAAGCGCTAGCGAGGCGCGGATGGAGACGCTTTGGTCGCTGCCGGCGAGCTTGCGCAGGCACTCGCAGAGCGCGGTGATGTAACGGGCGATGGCTTGCGAAACCGGAACCTCCGCCGCCTGTTTCTGAAGTGAGAGGATGTCTTCACGGCTCAGATCCAGCCCGGGAAATGACTTTGGCGCTGACCCGCGCGAGGCGTGGGCGAGGATGATTTCCGTCTGTGTCGCCGCGTCAGGCAGGGACATTTCCATGGATAGTAGAAAGCGGTCGAGCTGCGGTTCCGGCAGCGGAAAGGTGCCGGTGGCGTGAGTGTCGTTCTGCGTGGCGATGACGATGAACGGCTGCGGAAGAATGTGCGTGACCCCGTCGATGGTGACCTGGCCCTCGTTCATGCTTTCGAGCAAGGCGGACTGGACCCGCGGCGAGGTGCGGTTGATCTCATCCGCCAGCAGGCAGTTCGCGAACACGGGGCCCGGGACGAACTCGAACGCGCCGCGGTCGGAGCGGAAAAGGTTGTAACCTAACAGATCCGCGGGGAGCAGGTCCGGGGTGAACTGAACCCGCTTGAAGGTGCCGCCCATCGAGCTTGCCAGCGTGTGGGCGAGGGTGGTTTTGCCGATGCCCGGCGCGCCCTCGATGAGGACATGGCCGTTGGCAAGGAGGGCGGTGAGCAGGAGTCCGGCGGGCTTTTCCGCGCCAATGACGGTATCCACCAGGTGGCGCAGCAGGGGATCGAGAGCGGAGGAATTCATAGGCCGAGCTTGCTTGCGTATTTCGCGATTGCTTCCGGATAGAGCTGGTGCTCAACGATCTGGATCCGGGCGTGGAGCGTCTCCGGCGTGTCGTACGGCTGGATGGGCACGACCTCCTGCTCGATCACAGGTCCGGTATCCATCCCGGAATCGACCACATGCACCGTGACCCCGGTCTCGTGCGCGCTCGCGTCGAGCGCCTGTTTCCACGCTTCAAGACCTGGAAAGGCAGGCAGGAGGGAAGGGTGGATGTTCAGGATTTTTCCGTGAAACTCGTTGAGCAACGGAGCTTTCACCAGCCGCATGAAACCGGCCAGGCAGACCAGATCCACTCCCGCCCGCCTCAGACGCTCGGCGGTCATTTCCTGCACCTCGTCAGGAAAACTCCGGGGATGCGGCGAGCAGTCGATGATGCCGGTGCGGATGTCCTGGGACTGGGCGCGTTTCAGGATGTAGGCATCGGGATTATCCGAGAGCACGACGCCGACACGCGCGCGCAGCTTGCCCCGCTGGATCGCATCGACGATCGCCTGCATGTTGGATCCGGAGCCGGAGCCGAGTATTCCGAGAGTGAGCATGGCCTTGGTTTAAACATCCCTCGCGTTCTGCCAAGGTTCAAGTTCCGGGTCGGGTCTCTTTTACGCTTGTGAGGAGCCTTGAAAACTGCTGAGCGTTGTCACGCCTTCCTCACGGAGGGCGAGGTTTTAGAAAGCCTCTCGTTAAGCGGTTCAGCGATGACCGCGACATCGCCACCAAACCGACCGAAAGGCCGGGGAGGCGGCGGCGCATGTCCAGGCCGCTCTCTTCGGGGAAACGGCTAAAGGCCGTTGCAGTCGGCTTAACGCGACTTTCTAACTCCCCGTCCACTTGAGGAAAACAACAAACAAATCATCATGAAAACCCTGACATTCCTCCTCGCTTCTTTCCTTCCACTTTTCGCCACGCCGGAAAACCCGCTCATCCCGGACACATGGTTCCAGGAAATCACCGCCACCGATGGCTCCACGCAGCAGTGCATTATCTTCACCACCGTCCCCGGAGTCGAATACACTTTCTACCACTCCGATGCCCTGGAGACATGGACGGAGATCGGGAAAACCTACGGCCTCGGCCAGCAGTTCAGCGCCGCCATGCGGGAGACCGCCCCGCCACCACCGCCAGCCGATCCGGATAACCCACCCGCACCCGGCCCAGTTCTTGGGCAGGCAAGCATCACCATCAAGCCCTCCTCCGCCCCGGCGGGTGGCACCGTGGTTTCCTGGCCTTCCCTCGATCACGGAAACGCCGTCCAATACCTCATCACCGGAACCATGGCCACGCATGGGGCGCCGTTCCTCTCTTCGCGGACACCCACGGCACCCACCAGTTTTTCATCAGCCACACACCCGGTAACACAGCCCCACCCACGGGAAATCCCATCCTAGGCACCAAGGACACGGAGATGATCGCCGATCTCGAAGCCGCATGGACCGATTTCAATACCGCCGTCAAGGTGTCCTCCTTGTCAAGGGGGAGTGGGATGATGCCGAGGAATGGTTTCATAGTGTTATTGACGATCCAAACCGAGCTTGAAATCCATGAGTTCTTTACCGAGAAACGCACTAGTTGGCCTCCTGTTCTGCTTGGGAGCGCATGCGTTGGCATTGCCACAAGACCCAGAGGAATTGAAAATTTGGGAGGAGGGGATGCTCACGGAAATTGCAAAGCAGAAAACTCTTGAGCCATCCGAGGCCATTCCGCGCCTCGGGCTTTGGTTGCTCCAGTTAAACAACAATAACGGAAGGGAAGAAGGTGGACGCCCGGTCTTCACGGCAGCAAAAAAAACACTTCTCTCGATTCCTGGTCATGCGGAATATTTTGGAAATAGAATTAACGAGGAACGGGAGAAACTCGACAGACGACGTGCGGAAGGCAAGGAGTTATCAGTGCCGGGAGCTGGAGCGGGGGATCTTTCCAGCGCACAAGAGCGTGGACTTAGGATTCTCACCTACCTCCCGAGCGTGGAGACGGTGCGGGTATTGGGAGAATTCCTCTCTGATGAACGGGGAGCGGGCAATGAACTCAGCCGGAGCGGCGACCTTACCGGCGAGTTCCCCACTCACAAAATGGCCATGGCGGCTCTCTCTAAGCTACCAATTGCAAATTCACCTACTGGACCGATCACAAACTCCGAACAAATCGCTGATGGTTTGAAATCGTGGCGGCAGTGGTATTCCGAAGTGAAGGAAGGCCGCCGCACCTTCCGCTTCATCGGTGATCCTGTGGACTACGATTTGCGAGGGCCGTCCAAGCGGGGTGCGATAGGTCCGCAGGGAGACCGAACAGAGAAGCGCCCGGAACCCGCTACCGCCGGGACATCTCCATCCGTTTCCCAATACGTGAAGGAACCGGGCTATCTCCCATACCTTTCCGCCCTCGGGCTGCTTCTCGGGGGACTGGGGTATTATATCGTGAAACTTCGGAAAAAGCGTTGAAACTGACACCACCCGCCGCCTCATGTGCGGCGGTGACGCAGCAGGCCCGAATCCTGGTGTTCTTCTGGTAACGGGGGAATGGGATGATGCCGAGAGATGGCTTTACGACGTAGATGAAAGAAACGAATCCATGAAATCCATCATCTGCTTATACTTGACGATAGGATGCATCAACGGGCTGACCGAGGAACGAAATATTCCAAAGGAAATCGAATCCCTGAAACAATCTTTGGCGAGCTGGCGGCAGCTTGCCGACGATCCTGGAGCAAGATCAACGGAAGAATACATCATCGCGCTGGGGAGTGGTCTTAGGAAAACCTCGGCTGACAACATCTTCTGGCACGACCCGGCAGCTCGGAACGGGGTTCGCGAGGCACTTCAAAGAACGATGCTCTCAATCCCCGGTCATGCGGAGTATTACCGCGACAGAATCAATGAGGAACGGGAGAAATACGAACGGCTTGTCGGGGAAGGAATAGAACCGCCCACTTCCGATCTCAACAATGCGCAGATGTATGGTTTACGGACCCTTTCCTACCTGCCGAGTGTGGAGACAGTGCGGGTGCTGGGCGAGTTTCTCTGGGACGAGCGGATTCCCGGAGGCGAATACAATCGAAGTGGGTTCAGGCGGAGCCTGTCCTCTATTCACAGAAAGGCGCTAATGACCCTATCGAAGCTGCCCATCGCAAACTCTCCGACTGAAGAAATCCGGCACTCGGGTCAAATCGACGATGGACTGAAGGCGTGGCGGCAGTGGTATGCTGAGGTGAAGGACGGCCGCCGCACTTTCCGTTTCATCGGCGATCCGGTGGACTACGATCTTCGCGGGCCGTCCAAGCGGGGTGCCCTCGGCCCGCAACCGGACCGGATGGGGAAACGTCCCGAGCCGGAAGCCAATGGGGCATCTCCCGCCGTTTCCCAGAACGTGAAGGAACCCGGCTATCTGCCTTATCTGGTCGCATCGGGAATGCTTCTCGCCGGGCTGGGATATTTTTTACTGAGACAGCGGAAATGCTGTGGAACATGAAAAGGCATTGATTTCACACCCGGTATTCGCCGACGGTTTTGAGAACGGAATCCATGACTGGCGGGGGGGTGCAGAGCAGGTCCACCATGGCGTCCCACTCGGCCTGGCCGGAGAGGATGCGGACCTCGATGCGAAGAAACCAGATGGGCACGTTGATCTCGGTTGGGCGGGGGAATCGCACGGCGTCCTTCTCCGTGGTGACTATGATGTCCATGTCCCGCTCGACGCAGCGCTGCGTGAAATCATCAATGTCCCGGCGGTTGAAGCGGTGGTGGTCAGAAAAACGGCGCTTGATCTCGACCTTCGCCCCCAGCTTTGAGAGGGAGTTCTCGAAACCCTCCGGGACGGCGATCGCGCTGATGGCTCCCACCCATTTGTCTTTCAGAAATTCAAGAGGCTCGCGCTCGCGGGTGTAGAGATTCTCCAGATGGATGGGGTCGTGGGCGCACTCGATGATGTCCGCCACGGGATTGTGTTTCCGGATGCGGGAAATGAGATCCGCGTTGGAGCTGCCGTCGCATTTGGTGATGAGGATGTAGCTGGCACGACGGAGGTTTCTCGGAGGCTCGCGCAAGGTGCCACGCGGCAGCAGCGCTCCGGTTCCGAAGGGCGAGCTGGAATCGACCAGCACGATATCGAAGGAATGAGCGAGATCCAGATACTGCATCCCGTCGTCCAGCAACAGTGTCTCCGTCTCCAGCTCCGCGATGGCGAAGCGCGCTCCCTTGACCCTGTCCTTATCGACGATGACGGCGACACCATCGAGATTTTTCGCGAGCATGAACGGTTCGTCGCCGGCGAACTTCGAGTCCAGCAGCAGGGCCGATCCCGTGGAAACGACCTTGGGCATCAGCTCAGGGGAAACCAGCCTGCCATCCGCGCGATGCCATTTCTGGGAGTATCCGAGTTTCTTGCTCTTGTATCCGCGTGAAAGGATCGCTACCTTGCGCCCGCGGTCGCGCAGGGATTTCGCGAGCAGCTCCACGACAGGGGTTTTTCCCGTCCCGCCGACGGAAATGTTGCCAATGGAGACGACTTGCGTGCCGAGGTATTGCTGGGGCTTCCATCCGCGACGGTAGAGACCGATGCGCGACTGCACCAGCCCCCGGAAAACGCCGGAAAGGCCGAGCATCAGGGCGCGGGCGAGCGAGGCGCGGAAGCCTTTGGCGCGGCCGAAAATCACATCCGCCCCCCATTGCTCCAGCTCGTCCATCCTTTCCTTCATCGGTGCTTCAGGGAAAGGCTGGACGCTACCGGACGATGCGACAAGCGTTCGCTCACCAGAAAAGAAAACCGCGCTTCGATTTCCTGCGGTATTTTCCGTCTCCCACGGAAATGACTTCAAGTTTGGTGTGGGCAAGTCCCCTGCCTTTGAAACCGAGTATTTTCGCGGCTCGCGGGGTAAGGTCCAGATGTCTTCCAGGGATGAACGGGCCGCGGTCGTTGATACGCACTTTCACGGATTTTCCGTTCGCGAGATTGGTGACTTTCACAAAGGCGGGGAGAGGCAAGGTCTTGTGCGCTCCGGTGAGATGCCATGGCATGACCTTTTCCCCAAGCGAAGTGGTGCCACGTTTCAGGCCGAAAAAGCTCGATTCGTCGTACCATGAGCAGGTTCCCGTTTCGCTATAACCCAGCGCCTGTTCGACACCCATCGGGTGATAGGTCTGGCCGCGGACCGTGTAAGATCCGGCCATGTATCCGGAATAGCCTCCCGGCCGCGAGGAGCACGAAACGCCCGCGAGCACCAGTGCCAAAGTCCCTGCGAGGCGCAACAGCATGATAATGTGTTTTCTCATTTCCATTGGAAGGGATGGTCAGGCGGAATCGCCGGCCTCGCGCTCGCGTTCGCGGATGATTTGCAGAGTGATCGCCACCTTTTCTTTCATTTCTTTACCTGGCTTGAAACGTACGACGGCACGGGCGGGAATGTGGACTTTTTCAGTCGGGCACTTCGGATTGCGCCCGGTCTTCGCTTTCATTTCCCGGACGTCGAACACTCCGAAGTTCCGTAAGATTACCACATCCCCCTGGGCAAGGCCATCCGCGATTTCATCGATCATCGTCCCGAGAATCTCGTGGATATCCTGCTGGGTCACTTCCAGACCATTGAGACCGAGCCTGTCGGTGACCCTTTTGACGAGTTCGCGTTTGGTGATGTTTGCCATTGTGTGATCTGAGAGGGTAACCGTATCCGACCGGGAGCTTAAAGCAGGGGTTTGCTTGCTTGTCCCGAAAAAACATATTTAGTTAGGAAATCTGAATCATTGACTCGCTTCCGAAATTTCCGTAAGCTCTTCCCGAGTTGAATGCGACTGATACCATCACCTTTGGCTGCCCCTCATGCAGCACGCGTCTAACAGTGCCGTCCCAGCTTGCCGGCATCACCGGCCCGTGTCCGTATTGCCAGGTTCTGATCCAGGCTCCGTATCCGGTGCAACAGGCTCCCGCGCAGTATGAGCCGGTGCCTCAGCAGCAGCCCTATTATCAGCAGCCGCAGCAGTATGCTCCACAAGCCGCTCCTCCCCAGCCTCAACCACAGCCCGTCGAGCCGACTGTCGTGCGGCCGGAGCCAAGGCAGCTTCCGAATCGCTCGGAACCACTCGAAACGCCGACGCGGATGCGCTCGGATCCCAGCGGGGACTTCCGGCCTCGCCTCGGTGATGCGGAGCCGCCACCCCGGCGGCACCATAGGAGCCGCCTTTTCAGGCTGCTCGTGCCAATGCTCTTCATCGGCCTCGCGGTGGGCGTGATCTACGGGGTGAAGACTTTTCTACAAATGGACAAACAAACGGCCAAGGCTGGAACGGAGGCATCCTCATCCGCGGATGGCGGTGGGAAGGTCCGGACCATCCTGCCGGAGGACACAGGCAGCAGCTTTGAAGAACTTGTCGGGGAAAACTCCGGGGAATCCCTCCCGGTCGGTGCCACACCCATGCCGGACATCGCCGGAAGCCAGGACGATCCGCCGCTCGGAGCATCGACGGTGGACGGAGGGATCGCGGCGTTGGAGCTGCTGGAGAAATTCCTCGCGATGAAAACCCTGGAGGAGCGGTTGCCGCATCTGGAGACAAGCTTGAAAGAACCCGCACTTGCCAGCACCGTGCTCAACGCCCCGCTCCCGGAGGTATTGAAAATCACCGTGGATGTGCGGGAGACGAATTCCATCGAGCAAATGGTGGACTATTATTACTACGTGGATTTCGCAGGGGAAAACGGGGGCGCCAATCCCCAGACGATGCTGGTGCGGTCGCGCGGAACCAGCCCGCCCAAGGTGGTCGTCGATCCTTTCCTCGACCTTTTCGGTGGCAGGTTCGAGCGTTTCGCCGCGAAGCCCACCACGGAAGCGGGCACTTTCCAGATCATTATCAACGCGGGCGCGTTCTGCTACGATGACATTCCGGACGCGGATAAGAAATTCACTTTGAAAATCCTACCACGCGAAGACGCCCGGGAGATTGCGAAAGCTTATTTCGGAAAAACCTCCAACATCGGATACATGCTGGAGGACGAGACTTCCGGGATCGCCTACGGACAGGCGAAGCCTTGCACGATCCTTATCCGGTGGAACATGGAGGACGATCCGAAGCGGCCCTTCCTCGAAGCCCTCGATATCAAGGCTTTGAATTGGAATCCTTGAGCGCGTCCCACCCGCCATGCAGGACTTTCACCTGCGGGCCGAGATCGAGCGCACGGATGCGATCCGCGATCTGGCGGCTGGTGCCGCAGGCCTCGCTGCCGCAATAGACCACGACCATCTCCGCCTCGACGGCGCGCATCGCTGCCTCCGCTTCGAATTGCTGCGCATCCTCCGTGGGATCGAGATTCCAGAGAATGGAACCTTTCAGGCCGTTTTCCTTCCACTCCGCGCGCGGGCGGGCATCAATCCAGAGGACGTTTCCACTGACATCGGAGAGGCAGATTTCGTCTTGCTTGAGCTGCTTCGGATCACAGTGGAAAGTCTTTTTCTCCGGCGGTCCCTTTAACAGCCAGGTGCCACCGGCGGCGGCGAGGGAAAGCCCGGCGATCACCGCGAACTGGAAGAGCGGCTTCATGGATTCACCTTCGGAATCGGGGCGCGGATGACTCCGAAGGCCTGCTGGACACGTTGTTTCGCCACTTCGATATCGGTCTCGATACGGATGATGGAAAGGCTGGGGGAATCCGTTTTCAGGGGTGTTACCTCCACCTGGTAATGCTTGCCCTCCTCGACAGTGATCAGCTTGACGGTGAAGAGCTCGTTGTTCGCGGTGGCGGAAACGATGTGGACCGGCTTTTTGTAATCCATGGTCACATCGATGGTCTGCGGCTTGCCCTCCACACCCATTTCCCATTTCAGGGTCTTCGGCTCCAGTTTGATCGCGACCGGGATATCCACCCGCATGGTGACGGTGGTCGAAGGTTTGTCCTCGGGATCGCCATCAAGCCAGATCTGGATGGGCTTGTCGATGACACCTTGGAAGGAACCGAGTTCGAAGGTCGCGCGCAAGGTGCCGCTCTCGCCCGGCGCGTAGCTGACTTTCCCGCCGGAAACCGACACGCCGAGGCAGGTGCAGCCGGCCTCCGTATCCTTGATTTTCACGGTCTCCGATGAGTCGTTGGTGAACTTGAAATCAGCGATGACCTCCTTCGCGTCGAGCGGCGCCTTGACCTCGATAAGATCCTTTTCAAACTTGAGACCGGCGGCGGAAAGGACGGATGCGAGCGCGAGCCAGCAGATTAGGAGAGGTTTCATGGCGGGATGCTACTATTGCGCGAGCGCGACCGCAACAATGAGATTTCCACCACGCCACTCCGGGCCGAGGACATAGAGAGGGCGGCCGGGCTTCAGCAGGACCTCGGTCTTGAGTATTTTTTTTCGCGCGAGCCACAGCTCCAGATCGAGCGTGAGTGATTCGTCCACCGGCTGGCGGCGGGTCTCGAAGCGGAGGAGTATCTCGTCGGAAGGCTTGAGCGGCTGCGCCCAGTTCTCATAGCTGCGGAAGACCGGCTGGGTGTCCGCGCCCATCGCTCGGTAGTGGGAAAATTTCAGGCGGCTTTCGTTCTGCAGACGGGATTTGGTTTCGGCGGAAATTTCCTCCGCGCGATCACCCGCCGCCTTGGGATCACCATTGGTGGCGAAATAGACCGTGACTTGGACTTTCCCGATTTTCGTCCGGCCCGGATCCTCCTGAGCCCAGACCTTTCCGGTCACGCCCAGGATCAACAGGAGGACGAATGCGAGCAGCGGGGATTTCATTGCTGGCTGGAGTCCGAGGGTTCGCGGTCACGGGTGGCGGTGCGGTCGGCCTCGCTGGCGGTTGGCACGTAGACCGTTTCCGAGAAATCCGTGGTATCGGGAATCGCGGCAACGCCCTGCAGGATGATCACGGTGGCGTCCGTCCGCTTGCTGGAAATCCACTCCGCATCGACTCCTTCCTCCGGGGTGTATAAGACGGGGCTGAGGGCGGGCACGACGGTGAGCGACGAGCTGGAATTCCGGCTCTGTTTTCCGATTCCGAAGGCGAACACCATGCCCGCGCATGCGGCGGCGGGCATCAGCCAGGATTTCCAGAACGCACGGGCGGGTGCAGCAACGGCAGGAGCCGCAGCCTTTTCCTCCTCAAGCTGGAGATCGCGAATGCCCTGGTTCACCCGGCTGAGGAAAAAGTCAGGGTAGGGAGGCTCTTCGCTGACGGGAAGATTCTCGGACATCATTTTCCGGAAGCCGCGCAGCTCCTCGCGGGCGGCGAACTGCCCGGGTTTGTCGGCGGCCCAGGCTTCCATCGCGGCAAGTTCCTCACAGCTCAGTTCATCGTCAAGCCACAGGGCGAGGCGGGTTTCATCGGGATTCGTATTCATCTTTCAGGAGGGTTTGGAGTTTCTGGCGGGCGTAGAAAAGTCTGCTCATCACGGTGCCGAGCGTGCAGTCCATGACCTCGGCGATCTCTTTGTAGGAAAGTCCCTGCACGTCCTTGAGTATCACGGCCTCGCGGTGCTCCGCGCTGAGCTTTGCCAGCGCTGCTTCGATTTTTTCGCGCAGCTCGGTATTGGAAAGGGCATCGTCCGGGGACTCGATGATGGCGGGCGCGGTCCGGGCGGAGGCATCGATCTTGTCGCGGTCGAAAATCTCATCGTTCAGTTCTCCCGCGCTCTCGATCTTGCGTTTCCGCACCCAGTCATAAACCACGTTGTGAGCGATGCGGAACAGCCATGTGGAGAAACGGGCTCGGGCCTCGAAGCGTGGCAGCGCCTGCCATGCCTTGATGAACGCGTCCTGGGAGAGATCCCAGGCGTCGGCTTCGTTTTTGACCATGTTGCGTATCATTGCGTAAATCCTTCCACGGTGGCGGATGACAAGCTCGTCGTAAGCGCTCATGTCACCCTTCTGCGCCAAGGCCACGAGGCGGAAATCCTCATCGGGATCATCCGCCACGGGGTCTTGTGCAGGTTTGGACGCATCGCCGCTCGGCTTATTCATCGGTTCTGAAAGGAAAATTACGGGAAACACATCCGCCCCGCCAGTCTGGAGGCGGATGCCAGCCTTAGAAAGTGAAAAAGCGACGGATACGAACTGCGCGATGCTCTCGGGTAAGCACTCCCCCCTTTCTGAAAATCCGCTTTTCACATTTCCGCCGCGAAAGTTAGTCTCATTAGGAACCCCTGCGCGGGAAGCGCTGGTGGGAATGCCCAGGCCCCGTTTCGAGACTCCGGCTCTGGAGTCGAAAGCCGCTTTCCGCAAACGAAAATAAGCGGGCCGGGAAATGAATCCCCGACCCGCTTTAAAACCGATAAC
>Ga0105047_10008741_pt1 | contig 16836 bp, 17 predicted proteins | sample MAT04_FD_78384 | JGI IMG/M metagenome (GOLD analysis project Ga0105047, IMG submission 78384) | Freshwater microbial communities from Lake Fryxell liftoff mats and glacier meltwater in Antarctica - MAT-04 (megahit assembly) | ecosystem: Environmental > Aquatic > Freshwater > Ice > Liftoff...
GAGTTCATCACATTAACAACTACCGTTTTAACACGTTTGCCATGAGTGTGTTATGAGAATTGAAAGAATTCAGCGAGACACCTCTTCCACGCCATCGACAAATTGTTTGCAATCGGGCAAGGCGTTCAGAAACTGTTTGCCGTAGCCTTTAGTTAAAACGCGTGGGTCGAATATGACCACCATGCCCTTATCGCTGGCGGTGCGAATGAGTCTGCCGAAACCCTGTTTCAGCTTGATGATCGCTTGCGGGACTTGATAGTCATTGAACGGGTTGCCCCCGTTTTGCTGAATCGTTTCGAGCCGGGCTTCGGTCAGCGGGCGATCTGGCACAGCAAATGGCAACTTCGTAATCATTACGTTCGACAACGCATCGCCGCGAATGTCGACGCCCTGCCAGAAACTATCGACGCCGAACAGCACGGAACGCGGCGTCGTGCGAAACGCTTCGAGCATTTTCGGTGCAGGCAATCCTTCACCTTGGCAGAACAGTGTGTACTGATTTTTCGCGATCCACGGGCGCAATCGATCCGCGGCCCGCTGCAAAAACTGATAGCTCGTGAATAGCACGAATGCCCGCCCGGCTGTCTTCGCGATCATCTCCGGCAACTTGTCTAGCACCGCCGATTCGTACGCCGCCGCTTGTGCGGAAGGGTCTGGCATGTTTCGGAATAGGTGCAACTCGACCTGTTTCTTGTAATCGAACGGGCTGCCGAGTTGCACGGTGTCGGCTTTATCGAGGCCGAGCCGTTTGCGAAAGTGGTTGAAGCCTTCGCGACCGCCCGCGCTCATCGTCGCGCTCGTCAGAATCACGGACGGTACCTTGTCGTATAGCTGTTCCTTTAATGCTTTGCCGACTTCAATCGGTGCGCTCGACAGCGTCACTCGTGGGATGCGGCCTTGGCCCGCACGCACTTCGATCCAATAAACGTGCCCGTCCATCATCTGCCCGAGCCACTCGCGCACGCCGTTCGCCAACACGGTTAGGCGATCCGCGCGGCTCGTCAGTTCGATTTTGTCTTCGTCCTCGCTGAGTGCCTTCGCCAGAATCCGCAACGCGACAGCCAGCTTGTCGAGTTCGTTCGAGAGGATGTCCGGGATGATGCCCGTTTCGCGAACCCGACCGGTGCCACGCGGTTGGCTGGAATGCCATGTGTGCATTGCGCCAAAGAAGCGTTCCGTGGCATGTCGTGCGGCTTCGACGAGTTGAAAACTTTCGCCGTCGCCGTTCGTGGTCAGCACGCCTTTGTTGCCGCGCGGCGCTAACAGTTCGTTCAACAAATATTCGACCGTGCCTTGCCCGATCTGCAACCCGAGGTGGTCGGCGGCCACGTCTTCGAGGTTGTGCGCTTCGTCGAAAATCACCGCCGTATAATCTGGCAATAGCCCCGCCCCTTGCTTGCGAAGTGCCAGATCGCTGAAGAATAATGCGTGGTTGACTATAAACAGATTCGCTCCGTGTACGGTCTTGCGGGCCTTGTAATAGAAGCAGTTTTTGTAGGTTTTGCACTTCTTGCCGAGACAGTTGCCGTTATCGGACTGAACGACATCCCACACCGAACTCATCGGCTGGAACCCGAGATCGGCCTTGCTGCCTTCGAGTGTCGTTCGGGACCATTTGCCGACCTGAATGAGTTGCTCCATCGCGACGGGATCGTTACCGATGACGTTCATGCGTTGCTGGGCGGCCTGCAACCGACGCAGGCTGAGATAGTTCCCGCGGCCCTTCACCAACACGGGGCGGAACTCCATACCCAAAGCGGCTTGCAGGAACGGAATATCCTTTTCAATCAGTTGCGATTGCAGGTTGATCGTGTGCGTCGAGACGACGATACGGGCGTCTTTGTTCTTCGCAATTTCGGCAATCGCAGGGGCAAGGTACGCGAAACTTTTGCCAACGCCCGTGCCCGCTTCCACGAGCAACGGCCGACGCCGCGCGAGCGCATTCGCCACTGCGGCCGCCATATCCTGTTGCTCGGCCCGCGATTCAAACCCCGGCATCCGGCCCGCAATTAGGCCACCAGGTGCCAGCATATTCTCGTTCTTCATCTTCGCATTATCGGAGTTCGGGCCGCCACTGTCAGCGTCAGTCTTGTGACGGATCGCAAACTGCTATTAAGCCACGACCACCGGTTTAATCAAACCGGCGGCGGAGAGGCCGTTGAGGACGAACTGCACCGCGATGCCTGCGAGTACCAGCCCTAGTATGCGGCCGAGGACGTGGATACCCGTTGTACCCAGTCGTCGCTGGATCGGGTCGGCGAGCCGGAATGTGACGTAACTCACCAGCCCGGTGAGCGCAATCGCGCCGAAAACGACGGTTACCCTTGCGATATCGTCGGCTCGGGACATCAGCACCGTGACCGTGGAGAGTGCGGCAGGGCCAGCGAGGAACGGGATCGCAAGCGGTGTGATGGCGACATTGGACGCAGGCTGCGCATCCGTCATTTCTTCGGACCTTTCTTCCTTGTGGTCGGCGCGAATCATATCGAGTGCGACCACAAACAAAATCAGCCCGCCTGCGATCTGGAACGCGGGGAGTGTCAGCCCGAGGTGGCGAAACAGGATGTTCCCGATGGCCGCGAAGCCCATCAGCGTGAGCGTGGCCGTGATGCAGGCGATGAGTGCGGTCTTCTTACGTCGCTGGGGCGTGTAGTGGGCGGTGAGCGCCATGAATGCCGGGACGGTCCCCGGCGGATCGACGAGGAAGAGAATCGATATAAACGCCGTCGTGGCAAAATCGAGCATGTTGCTGTTGTATGCCGCGTGGCTGGTACGGGCATGGTGATTGACTCCAGCCACTACCCACCCACCCATCCCTGGACTCAATCCCGAATTTCGGAACCAACCTAACCCACTAACGACTTACGTCCGATTTTGATGGTCTGGAATCACGCCAAAACCAAAGTTTTGGTGGTGTTTTTCCTGTTTCGGATGGGGTGGCTACTTCTGCCGAACCGCAGGAATAGCAATTAACGTGCCGTTCCGCAAACTCGTGAGTTGCGTTTGCGTGGCTTCGAATTTTGGCCCCATCGGTTCGAGTTTCATCGCGAGTTCGAGGCACTTTGCGGCTTCCTCGCGGTTGCCATTCGATGCCCACGAGTTCGCGAGTGCGCGTTGAATCGTGGCAGCCTGCTCGTTTGCCTGCCGCCCGGCTACGGCAAGTTTCGTCGTGTCGGCACGAATCGAATCCGCGAGTTTCGCGGCTTCGCTGGCTTCCAATGTGTGCGAAAGAAGATCGCAGATTTCGAGCGCATCGGCATAGGCACCGGCTCGCGTCAATTCCTTCGCCATCGCCAGAAGCGATGTGGCTTTCGACGTGAGAATCGAACGGTCGACGATCCCCGCACCCATCGCGATCAGTTGCGTTTCGGCCTTGGCGGCGGCACTTGTGCCGGCGAAGTTTTGTGCGATGTCCGCGAATGTGGTTTTTGCTTCGTTTGGGAAACCCGCACGGACTTGCTGATTCGCTTTCGCGAGTCGTTCGATTGCGTTTCGTTCGATGTCGTCGAGGATCGTTTTTGCCAGTTGCTCGTTCGGTTTACCTTTGGCTACAAGAGCAATTTGCGTTGCGGTGGCAAACGCTCTGGCATACTGGCCGTTTTTGCTGTTGGCGGTGGCCTCTTCGAGATCCTTCTCGATCTTCTTGTCGGTCAGCACGATCGACGACGTGAGTTTAAGTTGATCGCGGAACGATTCGGCAGCTACGTAGCCGTTGATAATCGAGTGAATCGTGCCGTCCGGCCCAGCGAGGACGGTCGTAGGGTAAACCTGGATTTTCAGTGCTTTCACGAGGGCTTGATCGCGGTTGCCGTCGATCTTGAGCGGAATGTATTGTGCCGTCATTGCGTTTTGCACGGCCGCGTCGCGGAGTGTTGTCGCTTCCATTTTTCGGCAATAGAGGCAGTCATCGCAGCCTATTTGCATGAGTAGCGGTAGGCCCGTTTCGAGCGACTCCTTCCGTGCGGCGGCATAGTCCGTCCGCCAACGAAAGGTCGGCTCGGCGGCCTCCCCGATATTGGTGAAAACGACGAGTAACAGCCACGCGAACGACACTTTGAGATGCATAAGCGACCCCTCGACTCAACGCAATTGCCGAACAGATTGGTTCAAAAAACGCCGACTGCGATCAGGCTCGCGGGTGGGCGTTTTGGTAGCTCGTTTGCAGCCGTTGTGTACTCACGTGGGTGTACACCTGCGTGGTCACGAGGCTTTTATGGCCGAGAAGTTCTTGGACTCCTCGAATGTCGGCCCCGGCATCGAGCATGTGCGTCGCGAAACTGTGCCGGAGCGTGTGCGGGCTGGTTCGCGGATCGAGGCCCGCCAGCTGAAGATATTTCTGTAAAAAGCGGCCAATACTCCGCGTCGTTAGCCGGCCGCCGGTCGTGTTCAGGAACACCGCCGGGTCGGGCAAATCGAGCGTGGTCTGCAACGCATTCCGGTCGGCAAACCAGGCTTCCATCGCCGCTTTGGCTTCGTCGCCGAGGAGCGCAAGACGCTCTTTTTTCCCTTTTCCTCGAATCAGTAACACACCGTCCGCGCGATCGACGTCTTCGAAATTCAAGCCGACGAGTTCGCTGACGCGAATACCCGAGGAGTAGAGCGTCTCGAGCATCGCTTTGTCGCGACGACCGAACATGTCTTCGCCAGATGGGGCTGTTAACAGTTTGCGGATATCTGCCAATGTCAGAAAGTGTGGCAGATTTCGGTCGAGTCGTGGGCCGCGTAATGTCTCGGCGGGGTTCGTCTTCATGACGCCCTGCCGACAGAGATATTTTCCGAAAGATCGCGTCGCAGCAAGTCGTCTGGCGATTGTCGATTTCGCGTAGCCTTGCTGGTGCAACCAACTGAGTAACGCACGGAGGTTGCGCACGCTCCAATCGACCGGTTCCACGTTCCCTTTTTGCAAGTGGTCGCGCAGGAAACCGAGTGCTTGTACGAGATCCTCCCGGTACGACTTGACCGTTTGTGTGGAGGAATTTCTTTCCAGGCTGAGGTGCGTCAGGAACTCCGCCAGCCCTTGCTCGAGGGTCGCCATCAGTTATCCGGGAAGGTTGGGCATATTGCCCGTGGATGTTAAAGCCGCGACGGCAGTTCGTCGGGTTCCTTCCCTTGCTGGCGTGCCCTTTCGGTGAGTACCGCGGCATCGAACCAGCTGATCGGAATCCGCGGGTCGGCCGCCGCATTCCGAATCGTATCGATCAGTGCATCCCTGCTGTCATCATCGTAGACGTAAATGAAGCGTTCCGTTCCCTTGAAAAGCGCCAAGACGTTCAACTCTTGGGTCACGGGTCGGCTCCCTTGCGTTTCGATTGACATGCCGAAGCACATCACTTGATCGTCCTTGACGATACATCATCGTCATGTCGCCAGTGTGGGCATCATTCGATCCGAATGGAAAAGCGGCGGGTTCTGCGAAGGCTGCACGCATGCCGGGCAGAACGCAAAATTTCTCCCCAAATTGCCCGGATTCTACGATCCTTACGGTAAGACCTTGCCTGTTCGTCCCCGTTTTCCGTACACAGTGTGAAATATCTGCGGATGGCATCGGCGCGATGAGATGCGGATTCCTTCCTCTCCCAAGGAGCAAAATCGCTATGAATCAAGATAAACGCGACATGAAGCTGTTCTGGACGTGCTTCATTTCGCTGATTGCGACTTCGTTTGGATTCATCGTTCGCGTCGATCTGATGAACACGTGGGCAAAACAGTTCAACTTGAGCGAAACGCAAAAGGGTGAAATTTTCGGTGTGGGACTGTGGCCATTCGCAATCAGCATTGTGCTCTTTAGCCTCATCATCGATCGCATTGGTTACAAAGTCGCGATGTTATTCGCCTTTATCTGTCACGTAGCTTACATGGCAATCGTAATTGCCGCACCGGATATCGCCGGTGACGACAGCAAGACCGGATACTGGGTGCTTTACATCGGCAGTTTCGTCGGGGCGTTGGGTAACGGAACCGTTGAAGCGGTGATTAACCCCGTCGTCGCGACGATGTTCAATAAAGACAAAACGAAGTGGTTGAATATCCTTCACGCCGGTTGGCCGGGTGGCCTCGTTCTCGGCGGGATCCTCGCGTTATCGATGGGCGACGTCGATTGGCGTCTGAAAGTCTGCCTGGTCGGGATTCCCGTAGCGACATACGGAATGCTCATGTTCACTTGTAAATTTCCTGTGAATGAGCGTGTGGCAGCTGGTGTCCCTTTCCGCGACATGTTAAAAGAAGTGGGCTTCTTCGGGGCGTTACTCGTCAGCACCTTGATCGTGTTCGAACTGGCGAACGTTCTCGAGAAGTTCGGCGTAATGATCGGGACCGATACCGTTGCTGCGTCGTTCAACTTACCCGTGATTGGCGATATGGCACTCACGCAAAAGCAACTTATCCGGTTCGGTATCGCCGGTGCGATCAGCCTCATTTTCGGTTTGTACACATTGTCGCTCGGTCGGTTCATGTTCGTGTTCCTGATGGTCATCATGATGCCGCTCGCGATTACCGAACTCGGTACCGACAGCTGGATTGGCGACCTGATGGGGCCGGAAATGAAAAACCTCGGCCTTCGAGGGGCGTGGGTACTCGTTTACACCTCGCTGATTATGGCGATTCTGCGATTCTGTGCTGGGCCGATCATCCACAAACTTTCGCCATTGGGGCTACTCGCACTGAGCGCGGCAATCGCCGCAGTCGGGTTGTTCAGCCTTTCACTGGCGTCGGGACTTGTGATTCTGGCCGCTGCGACTCTCTACGGTTTCGGCAAGACGTTCTTCTGGCCGACAATGCTCGGTGTTGTTGCCGAACGGTTCCCCAAGGGCGGGGCTCTTACGCTCAACGCGATCAGTGGATTGGGGATGATGGCTGTGGGCATCCTCGGCAGCCCATTACTCGGAAACGTTCAAGACAAAGAAGTCGACAAACAACTGGCCATGACCAACTCCGCACTGCACGCCAAAATTGCGGGTGAAAAGAAAACCAGCTTGTTCGGCGAATATCAACCGCTCGATGAAGCCAAGATGAAGTCGATTACCGACGATGAAAAGCAAACCATCGTCGATACGCAAGCGGCTGCGAAGAAGAACGCACTGAAGACTGTCGCCGTCTTCCCGATCTTCATGTTCGTTTGCTACCTGATCTTGCTTCTCTACTTCAAGGCAACTGGCGGTTACAAGGCGGTCGAACTCGAAGGCCAATCGAAACCGACCGGTCACTAACGCTAACGGATTATCCCGATTTCGTTTCGCCCCAGGCTCGGCATGTCCGTGCTGGGGCGTACAATTTCCAAATGCCTCATACTCGCTCACTCGTCGTGCTCGGTTGCGGTACCTCGGTTGGGGTGCCGATGCTCGGTTGTTCGTGCGCGGTTTGCACTTCCACGAACCCGCGGAATTCGCGAACGCGCAGCTCGGTCGTCATCCAGTTGCCTGCGGGAAATTTGCTGATCGATACGACGCCGGAGTTGCGGATGCAGCTTCTACGCGAGAAGATTCCGCTCGTTCATGCGGTGCTTTACACGCACTATCACGTCGATCACCTTTACGGCCTCGACGATGTTCGCGTGTTCCCGAAGGCGCTCGGTCGGGCGCTACCGATCTATTGCAACGAAGGCGTCGAACAGGTCATTCGCACCGTTTTCAGTTATGCGTTTCAGCCGGGCAGCGAAGACTTGCCGCCGGGGTTTCTGCCGAAACTGGAATTCGTCCGCATCGAAGACAAACCGTTCGAAATACTCGGCGAAATCGTGACGCCGATCCCGCTGATTCACTCGCGGTTCCACGTGCTCGGTTTCCGCATCGGCAACCTCGCGTATTGCACCGATGTCAGCGAAATACCGGAATCGAGCTGGCCGCTGCTCGAAGGTCTCGACGTGCTGATTCTGGACACACTGCGGCCCAGCAAACCGCACCCTTCGCACTTCTGCCTCGGCCAATCGCTTGAAGCCGTAGAACGACTGCGACCGAAAAGAACCTGGCTCACGCACATGTCGCACGAGATGGATTACGACACGCTTCCCGCGACACTCCCGCCCGGTGTCGAACTCGCATACGATGGGCTACGAATCGAATTTTGAGTTTTTGAGTAACGCACAAGGATTGCAAATGAAATCGGTTCCATCGGACGTGTTGCATCATCTGAAACATCACCGCCAGGAACACGTGTTGTTCGGTTGGGATACCCTTTCCGATTGCGAACGGGCGCAGTTGATCGGCGACATCGCGGGGATCGATCTCGGGGAACTCGATACGCTGTACCGCCGTCGCAACGAGCCACATGCCGTGCTGCCACCGCGCGATCGCATCGCGCCGTTAGCCGTCGAGCCGTGGTCGGAAATTTCCTCGGCAACGATCGCAATTGGCGAAGCATCCATCCGCGCGGGCCAAGTCGCGGTGTTGCTGGTTGCGGGCGGGCAGGGTAGTCGGCTCGGGTCGGACAAGCCGAAAGGCATTTACCCTGTCGGCCCCGTTTCCGGCGCGAGCCTGTTCCAGATTCACGCCGAGAAAGTGTTGGCCCTGCGGCGAAACTACGCCGCCCGCGTACCGTTCCTCGTGATGACCAGCCACGCCACGTACGCGAATACCGAAGCGTACTTCGAGGCCAACGACTACTTCGGCTTGCCGTCGGACGATGTGCATTTTTTCCAGCAAGGGACGATGCCTGCACTCGATATCCAAACCGGCAAGCTATTGCTCGAAAAGCCGGGGCAGCTTTTCCTCAGCCCGAACGGCCACGGCGGTTCGCTCACGGCACTCGCCGATAGCGGCATCCTCGCGAAGCTCAAAGACACCGGCGTGCGGCACGTTTTCTACTTCCAAGTCGATAACCCACTCACGCGAATTGCCGACGCCGCGTTCGTCGGACGGCACATCGAAGTCGAATCGGAGGCGTCGTCGAAGGTCGTCTTCAAGGAACAACCCGAGGAAAAGGTCGGGATGCTCAGCCAGATCGATGGCCGTTGCGGCATCATCGAGTATTCGGATCTGCCCGCCGAAATGGCGAACGAACGCACGCCCACCGGCGAACTGATGTTCCGTGCAGGCAGCCCCGCGATCCATTTGTTCTCGGTGCCATTCCTCGAAAAGGTCACGAGCGGCTCAACGCGGTTGGCGTACCACTTGGCACAGAAAAAAGTCCCGTGCCTGAACGAGCGAGCGGAGCCGTTCGTGCCGACCTCCGAGAACGCGCTGAAGTTCGAGATGTTCGTGTTCGATGCGCTCCCGCTTGCGGATCGTTGGCTCGCGGTGTCGGTCGAACGCACCGATGAATTCGCCCCGCTAAAGAACGCGACGGGTGCCGACTCCGCACAAACGGTACGCCAACTTCTGATCGCACGCGCCAGCAAATGGCTCGAAACCGCGGGCGTGGTCGTGCCACGTACGGCACATGGTGAGCCGATTTACCCCGTCGAAATCCGTCCGACATTCGCTCTCGATGAAGCCGAGTGCAAACGCAAAATCACGCTGTGTACGACGATAACCGCACCGACCCTGTTCGAATGAACGCAACCGAGGATCGTGGATGTTTCACGCGATGATTATGGCCGGTGGTGGTGGCACGCGGTTCTGGCCGCGGAGCCGCAACGCCCGCCCGAAGCAGTTTCTGTCGTTCGCCGCCGACCGCACGTTGCTGCAAGCGACGGCGGACCGCATCGCGCCCGTCATCGCGACCGAACGCACGTGGGTGCTAACCGGTGCCGCTTATACGGCAGAGTCTGCGCTGCAACTGCCCGAAATTCCGACCGATCAAATTGTCGGCGAGCCGTTCCGCCGCGATACCGCACCGTGCGTGGCCCTCGGCGCGGCGCTGATCGCCAAACGCGATCCCGATGCGACGATCATCGTCATGCCTGCCGATCATCTAATCGAACCCGAACGCGAGTTCCAGCGTGCCGCGCTGGCCGCCGAGCAATTCGCGAATGAATTCCCGAATGCGCTGTTCACCTTCGGCATCCCGCCGACGTTCCCTTCGACCGGCTACGGCTACATCCACCGTGGCCCCGTGGCCGCCGAACGGAACGGCATTCGACTATCGAAAGTGCTGGAATTCAAGGAGAAACCCGATACGGACCTTGCCGAGCAGTACGTCGTTTCCGGGAACTACGAGTGGAACAGCGGCATTTTCGTCTGGAAAGCGAAGACGATTTTGAAGCAGTTGCAGGCGAATCGCCCCGACATTCACGATGCCTGCATCCGCATCGCTGACGGCTGGGACACGCCGAACCGCGACGCGATTTTTCGCAACGAATACGAAACGATCAAGGGGACGAGCATCGACTTTGCGGTGATGGAAACCGCACCGGAACGGATGGTGCTGCAAGCCCCATACAAGTGGGACGACGTCGGCAGTTGGCTGGCGCTCGAACGGCACAACCCGCAAGATGCCGCCGGGAATACCGTGCAGGGCCATCACGTCGGCATCGACACGACGGGGTGCGTGATTGCCGGAGAAGCGGGGCACTTGATCGCCACGATCGGCGTCAGCGATCTCGTGATTATTCAGGCCGGCGATGCCACGCTCGTGGCACGCAAACAAGACGAAGGCCGCGTAAAAGAGATCGTCGATCGACTGAAGAAAGGCGGCGAGAAATTCCTGTGACCATGCCCGCGAAAGGAATCCTGCTCGGCATCGACCCCGGCACGGTGCGGATCGGCCTCGCGATTTGCGACCCGGATCGCATTCTGGCCTCACCGCACGATACTTACACCCGCGTATCGACGCTGGCCGATGCGGAGTTCTTCCGCAAAGTGGCAAAGGCCGAACGTGCCGTCGGCTTCGTTGTCGGGCTGCCGATCAGCCTCAACGGCACCGAAGGCCCTAAGGCTAAAGAAAGCCGCACGTTCGCCGAGTGGCTGACGCAAGAAACCGGCCTGCCCGTGGCATTCGCCGACGAACGATTTACATCGAGCTACGCCGAAGATGCCCTAATCGCCGCCGGTGTTCGCCGCGAAAAGCGAGTCGGGAAACGCGACCGCATCGCGGCGCAGATGATCTTGCAGGCGTATTTGGAGTGCAAGTAAAATCGCACATTGCCTCAACTATCTCGCGATGCGAATCGCCAACACGCGAGGCCAAGAACGCAGGCGATGAATCCGAAACTGATACCGAGAATTTCGCCCCAACTGGCAACAGTTTTCTCTAGTTTGATGAGCTTCTTGTCTTCTTCGGGGAGAATACCTTCGGCAATGAGTTGGTCGAGCCTTTCATCGAGTTGATACGTCCGCGGACAGACGAAATACACCGCTTTCACGATGCCGAATGTCGATTTCGGTATGAATCCCCAAAGGGGTGCGTCTGGGTCGATCCGGCTAATGATGCCATCGAGATCCACATCCTCACCCGGTTTCGGCGCTTGCATTGCCTCACCAGGATTCGCCACCTGCGCGGCAACAGCCACTTCGCGATTCAAAACGCCTTTGTTGACTTTGCCGACGCCGAAGAAAATGCCCCATGCAATTAAGGTAAACAGAATTGCGACAATCGCACTACGCGTCAGTACTGCTGTCAACGTGGAAACGACGTACAGGATCGAAAAGTAAGCGACGATGAGCGGGATGGAGAGCAGGAAGTTATGGTTCCACATGTTCGTCCGCAAACCGATTGCAAGATACGCACCACCTATCGTAAACGCGGTCAACAGCAACGTGAAAATCAGCCCACCGATAAACTTATAAATGAGAAGCACAGGGCGGGTAATTGGCTTGGAGATGGCGAGGTCCACCGTGCCTTTCTGGAGCATGTTCGGTATGAACCCCGAAGTGATTACGACACTGATAAACAGAATCACCCACGCGCCCGCTCCGCTAACGATGTAATTTTCGATGAAATAAACGCCATTCCGAAGCGGAGTAATAAACAACGGCGCTTCAAATGCAAACAGTATCTTCGGCAGGTGCGGCCACTCGGTTACATCTTTTGCTTTTGTGCCTTGGCTCGTCACGCGAAAGCGAACTTCACTCGGCGACAAAGGATCTCGTTTTTCCACTTTCACGTTTTTCAACACGTCCACTGCCTGACCGATGAAACGCTCCACTCGCGCACGACTGACGGGAAGTTGTCGATTTTCGTCGAGCAGTTTGAGTTGATCGGGGCTGTTTGCATTCACTACGAAGTCGAAGTCGTAATCGCTATTCCACGGCTCCCGAGGATTCGATTCCTTGTAGTTCTGAACCTCCAACTTGACACCCGCGAGATTCGGGTTGTTGCGGAACGACCAATTCATGAGTCCTAACGGCGACGAAACGCTCGTCTCCACGTTGGTCGGCGTGAAGGAAATACTCGCCACGAATAACACGAGTAAAAACGCCAGGACCAGCATCGCCTGAAGCACCCAGCCGTTGCGGGCTTCGCGGAACGAATCTTTGAGGAAAGCGAGGAACTGCATTACTGGGCCCTCCGAGTAGTGGCACGTTTTGCGATGCGAGGACGATCCGCATCCGAATCGAGGTTCGCCTGATCGACCGTTTTGACGAAGGCATCGCCGAGCGATTGCTTCTTCTCTTGCAGGTGACGAATGTGTAAGCCCTTTTCCGAAAGCATTGCGAGAATTGCGTCGATCTCGTGCAATTCCCGAACGACGACTTCCGTGTACGTTCCGACCGTTTCGGTACGGTGACCGAGTTTAGCGACTTCCTCAGAAGGGAAAACCTGCCCCGGCGCGAGGCCGATCATGTATCGTCCTTCTTGACGCGTCAATTCGCTGACGGTACCAACGCGAACGAGTTCCCCGCGTTGCAGAATCGCGACGCGATCGCAAATGAGTTCGACTTCTTCGAGCATGTGCGAGTTCACGAACACCGTTTTGCGTTCGCGTTTCAGCTTTTCCATTAGCTCGCGAATTTCGCGTCGGCCGACGGGGTCGACACCATCGGTCGGTTCGTCGAGGAAGATGACTTCCGGGTCGTGAAACACTGCCTGCGCGATGCCGAGGCGTTGCTTCATGCCCTTGGAATAGGTGCGGATTTTCGAGTCCATCCGCTTGCGAATACCAACGATTTCGAGGATTTCCGGGATCTTGCGTCGTCGGGTATCGCGTGTCATGCCATAGAGTTGCCCGTAGAAATCGAGCAAGCTGTAGCCGGTGTGGTATTGCGGGAATTGGTGATCTTCGGGCAGGTAACCGACGCGTTTGCGAACGTCGGCGCGACCGGCTGGCTCGCCGAGCAGGTCCGCATCGCCATCGGTCTTTTTGACGATGCCCAGCAGGATCTTGATGAGCGTCGATTTGCCCGCGCCGTTCTGGCCGAGTAAGCCGAAGATTTCGCCCGGTTCGATCGTCAGGGAAACGCCCTTCAATGCCTCGACTGGGCCGTACCGCTTCCACAAGTCGACGGTCGATATCGCATGTTGGATCGGCACGCCTGGCTCCCGGTTGGTCGTGGTCTGGCAACAAAAGCAAGAGAGTTTGCCTCCGCCGTCTTACTGGGTTTCGCCCGAATGGGGAGAATCTTGATCAGAAAGGGGGGTTTTTCGCCTGCACGATTACCCCGAGTCAGCATTGCCAGCGATGAAGTCGACGCCCCAGATACTTCCCTGCGCTTCGGGCTGGCACGATAACTCACCACTCGCCACTACTACTTGCCGCGTTTGTGTTTCTTTGCATAATCACATTTCCTGTAATTCGGTGTTGTTGCGGACGAGCGATGGTAGTACAGCTTCCTGTACGAGATTAGCCGTCTGCTTTTGAGGCTTAAAAACATGTCTGAAACCGTCACGCTGGCTGCTGAGCCACGCACGGGTAGTGGCTCCCATGCTGCTGCCAAACTCCGTAAACTGGGCCGCGTGCCTGCCATTATTTATGGCCACAAAGAGCCAGTCGTTGCGATTAGCATCTCGGCGGAAGATCTGCGGCGCGCAATTATGGTGCAACACGCCCGCGTGCTGGACCTGACCGTGAGCGGTAAAACCGAAAAGGTACTGATTCGCGAACTGCAATGGGATCACCTCGGCGACATCATGTTGCATGCGGACTTCACGCGAATTTCGAAAGACGAAAAGGTGAAGGTCACGGTCCCCGTGAAGCTCAAGAACACACCGAAGAACACCGGCGGTGGCGTGCTCGAACAGCCGTTCCACACGCTGCACATCGAGTGTCTGGCGGTCGCCATCCCCGAAGAAATTTTGATCGACATCACGACGCTGACGCTCGGCAACCCGATTCACGTTCGCGAACTGATCCTGCCGACTGGCGTGGTCGTTCAGGAACCAGCCGATACGATCGTCGTGCAGTTGAAACTCCCCGGTGCCCAAGCGGAAGATGCCGTCGTCCTCGGTGGCGAAACGGGTGCTGGCCCAGAGATTATCAAGAAGGAAAAGAAGGCAGCCGACGACGAAGAATAGTGTTTGTGACGTTGAACTGGCGACTGCCGCCTGATAGGGATTCGTGCGAATATGAAGCTGATCGTCGGCCTCGGGAATCCGGGGGCCAAGTATGCGGGGACTCGCCACAACGTCGGTTTCGACGTCGTGGATTACCTTGCAGCCTCACCGGCGGTCGGCCCGTTTCGCTCGCAGTTTCAAGCGGTGATTGCCGAGGCGACCGAAGCCGGGCAGAAGGTGCTGTTCGCCAAGCCCGATACGTTCATGAATCTCAGTGGCCGTGCCGTGCGGCAAATTGTCGATTTCTACAAATTGACGATCGACGACTTGCTGATTATCAGCGACGATTTCAACCTGCCGCTCGGTAAACTCCGGGTGCGGGCGAAAGGCAGTCACGGCGGGCAGAACGGTCTGCGGAACATTCAGGAACAATTGGGGTCCGATGCCTATCCACGACTGCGTATCGGCGTCGGGCAGCCGTCAGAAGGCGATGCGGTCGACTTCGTGCTGTCGAAGTTCAAGCCCGGCGAAAAAGCGGCGGTGCACGACGCAATTGCATCCGCCGCGACGGCTGCGATGATTTGGCTAAGGCTAGGCATTGGGCCGTGTATGAATGCCGCGAACTGCGGTACCGACGCGAAGCCCGAGAAGAAAAAACCGAAGGAAGTGAAGCCGCGCGAGCCGAAACCCGGGACGCCGGCCAACGACACACCGAGCAAAGACTCTTAACCATACACAACGGTTGCTTCCTTCGGCCGGTGTCCGAAGGGTCGCTCACTCTTTCGAGTGGCGAGCCGTGGTAACCGCTCCATCGAAACGCGATGGAGTTTTCTCTGAGGACCGTAATGACGATCGCACTGTACGAAACCCTGTTTGCCCTCGATTCGACGAAAGTCGCCGCCGACACCGACGGGGTCAAAACGGCGTTACACAACAACCTCGAAAAGTACGGCGCAGAAATCCTCGTCGCTCGCCCGTGGGACGAGAACGGCAAGCTGGCCTACCCGATCCGCAAGCAGAACGTCACACACAAAAAAGCGTACTTCTACATCATCTATTACAAGATGGAAAGCACCAAGCAGGCGGACTTCGAAGGCGACCTTCGCATTAACGAAAGTCTGATCCGGCAGATTACGAGCCGCGTCGACCCGAAATGGGCCGAGACGATCCTCGACCTCGCCAAGAACGAAACCGGATCGCGGTTCGCGATCAAAGGCATGGCCGATGACCCCTCCGCAACCGGCGAAGGCATCATCAGCAACGACCCGCTCTCGCGCGGCATGGGCATGGACGATGGCGCACCGCCACCACCCCGCCGAAGTCGCCGGATGGACGGCCCAGAAAAACCCGAATAATATCGCTACGGGGCTTGCACGCCGATGGTGGAGCCGCCAAACTCAAAACACCATTACACCTGGGAATGTTAACTTCACAGCGACTTAACAACCAACCAGCAACCTGGGTGAATGGCACGGAGAGTTTGGCATGGCGAATTTTAACAAGGTGATGCTCATCGGTCGCCTCACCCGCGACCCGGAAACGCGGGCCTTCGCGAATGGCGGTATGGTTACGAAGATCGGCTTCGCGGTGACGAACCGCAAAAAGAACACACAGACCGGTGCATGGGAAGACGAGCCGATGTTCATCGACTGCGAAGTCTTTAATCGCGGCGAAACTGGCAAGCTCGCAGACCTCGTTCGCGATCGCTGTCGCAAAGGCACGCAGATCATGATCGAAGGTCGCCTGCACCTCGATAACTGGCAAGACAAAACGACGGGCCAGAATCGCTCGAAGCACAAGATCGTCGTCGAGAACGTGCAGTTGCTCGACCCGCGACCCGCTGGCGACGAAAACTCGGGCGGTGGTGGTGGCAGCTACTCGGGTAGTTCGCGTGCCCCGATGGGTGGCGGAGCGAGGCCGAGTGCACCGTCCGGCAGTGGCTATTCGCAACAGAACGACGGACCGCCCGACGATCACGACGACCACGACACTGGGTCGAACGCGGGCGGTGGCAGCAATGCCGAGATTCCGTTTTAATGCAAAAGGATGCCCGGTCCGAAACGTCGGATCGGGCCGGGGGCGAGGGGTCGCCTCCGGTTGTTTTTTTCACTCCGCTTGGGGTACACCCCTCCACCCCTAACCGGCCGCACGATGTGCGTTGCCGCGGACAGGCGAAAGGTTCCGGATTCACATGGCGAAGACAAAGTCGAACAAGCCCAAATCGAAGACACCCGTGACACCCGCCACAAAAGGCGAACGGGTTCTGCCAAAGCCGAAGGTTAAACGTCGTCAACAGATGATGAAAGGCCCGAACGGCGGGATGCAGCTCGTGCTCATCGAAGACGTCGTTCACCTCGGCAAACAAGGGGAAATCGTCGAAGTGAAGCCCGGCTACGGTCGCAACTACTTGCTACCATACGGCCTGGCGCTCATCCCCGATCCGCACAACCTGAAGCGCCTCGAAGTTTACAAGATTCAGGTGTTCAAGGCCCGTGAAGCGAAGATCGCCGACCTCAAGGTGCTCGCCGAGCA
>Ga0105047_10008742_pt1 | contig 16836 bp, 14 predicted proteins | sample MAT04_FD_78384 | JGI IMG/M metagenome (GOLD analysis project Ga0105047, IMG submission 78384) | Freshwater microbial communities from Lake Fryxell liftoff mats and glacier meltwater in Antarctica - MAT-04 (megahit assembly) | ecosystem: Environmental > Aquatic > Freshwater > Ice > Liftoff...
CTAAGCAAACCGAGCACGATCAGTAAGAATGAGGCGACGTCACCTTTAAGGTTGGTCATTGGTTACTCGCTTTTCTGGCCGCAGTAGTTCGCGTGCGAAGGAGGCAACCCATTCCGGGCCAGCGGCTATCGCGCGGGCGGCCATGGCCTGAGCTCCTGAATCGCCCTTTGCGGCGCAGAGCATGGCGAGTCGCAACAGGTATTCTCCGCGCGGATCGAGCGCGACAGCTTGGTCCAGGAGGACTCTTGCGCTATCGAGATTCCCGTCGAGGAACTCCACCGAGCCGAGCACATACTTTCCGGCAGCCTCGAACGAGTTCCGGGTCCGCAGCCAGACGCCCGCTTCGGAGGCAGTAGGAATCGTCTTCCGCTTTAAGAGATCCAAGGCAGTGGCCGCGAACGTTTTTGCTTCCATGCGATGTTTGGGGGGATTTTCGATTCCGGGAGCGACGATCAGGCGGGCTGACAGGAGTAAGGCATCAATATTATTGGGGTTCGCTTGCAAGGCCTGCCTAGCCAGCCCGGCGCATTGCGAGAGCTTTCCGAGATCGCAACTGCTATCCGCACCGGCCAAGGCAGCATACACGATGAATTCCGAATTTGGATAGGCATTGAGAAACTGTTGGGCGGTCTCGACGGTCCGCACGGGATTTCCAGCCTCCATTATGGCTCCAAAGGCATCCAATTCTTCGCGGCTTTTCGCTTGTGGGCTGGTGGAGTTCGAAGGAGGGGCATGCGTCTGAGCAAATGCCATGTCCGCACAAAGCAAAGCCACGATACCTAGCAAGCCGCTATTGACGTTGGCCCAAGCCATAGATGTCCTTTAGGGTTTGGAATTCGGTCAGCCGCCGGTTCGCGCCGTCCTTATCGCCCATGGCACTCAGTACCCGCGATAACAAATAGTAGGCCTGAAGGAAGGCTGGATCGATTTTGATCGCGGCGTTGAGCGATACTACGGCAACATCGTTTTTCTTGGCGGCCCATGCCACCTTGCCGTGCAGAAACTGGTTCATTGCCACGCGGGGAGCCAGTGCTACCGCTTTGCCGATCATGCTCTCGGCTTCTTCCAAACGGTTGAGTTGCAAATAGTATTCAGCAAGAGACTGATAGGGCAAATAAAAAGACGACTTACTTTGTTCAGCAAGTTGCACTGACTTAAGCAAAAGCGGTTCAGCCTCCTCCTCTTTGCGCATTTCGCGCAAACAGATGCCCAAGTAGCAGAGCGCCTTGTAGTGATCTGCGGATCGCACAAGAGCTAGCTGAAATTGCTTTGCCGCAGTTTCCACATCTTTCTCAACTTGAAAGCGATAACGGCCTTCGACGTAGAAAGCTTCTGGATCGAGAGGAAAAGCAGCTTTGGCTAAGGCTATCTCTTCCTTGAACAGTTTTCGTTGATTGAGGACGAAGTAGGCTTCGGCCAGCGGCAGGTGGGCGTGCAGATTCCCTTCGGCCAGGGCAATGCGAAGAGCCTTGATGGCTACAAAAGTTCTTCCCTGGCGAAGGGACTGAACTCCATTCGCCAGGGAATTAGAAGCGTCTTGAGATCGAAGCGTGGTTGCCGATACAGCGCAAAGGCAAAAGGAGGCAAGGATGACATTACCCTTGCCTCGCGCGAGAATGCTCCACATACTTGCAAGTGTATCCACTCAGAAGTTAAGTTTCAACGCCATCTGTCCTTGCCTTGGTGTATTGCCTTGCCCTCCGACGACACCGAAATTCAAGTTATTGGGTGCGAATCGAGAGTCAGCTCCGCCAAAAATCACACGGTTGAAGACATTGAAGAATTCCACGCGTAACTGCAGGTTCACGGTTTCAGTAAAGCGGAAGAACTTGGATACGTTCACGTTTTCATTGAAGAACGAGAAGTTGCGAAGATTGCCGTTAACTCGGGGAGCGTTGCCGAAGGTGTAATCAGCCGGCTGAGAGAATGCGTTAATGTTGAACAGCTTGTTTTTTGCAGGGTCGAAACCACTACGACTGAGTTGAGGATCGGTACCCGGGACCAGATTGGGCCGGTTGCCGCCGCCAAAGATCGGCATCACATTGCCGGCGCCGACTCCGACGGGAGTACCGCTTTGATGGCGTGTGACCCAGCTAACCTGCCAGCCGCCAATGATTTTTCCGGCGACGCCCGGCTTATTCACAAATCGTTTGCCGGTGCCGATGGGCAATTCGTAGAGCCCGCTGACGGCGAGAGTGTGCGGGATGTCGCTTGGTGCTAAAGAGTATTCAGCCTTGCGGTTGAAGGTGTTGATCGCACCACCGTTAAAGGTTCCGAAGCCAGAGTTCGTGTTGCTCATCTGGCGGGACGCAGTGTAGCTGACCAACCCTTCCAAGCCTTTGATGAAGCGGCGTTGGAGCGTCATCTGGAAAGCGTCATAGCGGGTGACGCCAGTCTGCTGAAAATTGCTGGTAATGGCGGCATATTGGGGGAATGGCCGTAGCGCCTGGGCGACGCTGCCTCTGAAACCGGTGTAAGGTAAGCCGATGCCGGCGGCCCGAGCAGCGGGGCTGTCTATATTGGCTAGTAGCGTTGCGCCAAGAGAAAGGAACCTGGGGTCGACCTGGTTCAGGTTCTCCAAATTTGAGGGCAGCCGGATTCCTTTATTGCCGACATAGCTGGCACTGAGCAAGATCGACGCTGGCAATTCCCGTTGAATGCCGATGGTCCAGTTCTGGATGTAGGGTGCGGCCCCCTGCCAACGGCCCGCATAGTTGACGGCTTGATCATTACCAATCGAGGAATTGAAGGTCGCGACGGTGGGCAAAGGAAATGGTCGATCCCACGACCCGTATCCGGGTGTCACGCCTGAATCCTGCGAGATGGCGGCGAAATTACCGGAAGACCCGTTCAGGAAGTTTGTCTTGATGCGGGTCTGGCCGAGATCGTTTGCGCCTCCGAGTCCGAAAACGATTCCGTAGCCGCCGCGGATCACGGTTTTGTTATTCCAGGCGTATGCAAATCCAAGGCGGGGTGCGAAGTTCTTATACTGAGTATCGGCGATGGTGTCCAGCCCAGTGCAGAACTCGCATTTGCCGGGTTTGCTCAAAGCCCCCAGACGGCCGCCAGCTCGCGGGTTGACAATGGTGGGATCGAAGAAAGCGATTCGGTTTGTGTCTTCGCTCGAGGGAACAAAAACGTCGTAGCGCAGGCCGAGGTTGAGGGTCAGTTTTCGGTTGACCCTGAAGTCGTCCTGGATGTAGCCGGAAAAAGAGGAGTTTCTGAAAACGCGATCGATCAGTCCGGTCGAGGCGCTGGCCGAGTCGGCGACGCCGAGCAAGAAGCTTGCAAAGGGGTGGCCAAAGTTGTCAAAGTTAGGCGAGCCTGGCAGAGAAGTGCTGCGGTTGCTGAATTCAAACCGGGCGGGGCAACCTTCACAAATCGAAGTCGTATTTTGAGTCTGACGGTACTCTACACCAATATTCAAGCTGTGTTTGCCCTTCACCCACAGAACATTGGAAACGGCGCTCTTTCCGGGCTGAAAGTTCAGATCGCCTTGAAAACCGGTTCCGAGTTGAACAGGAGCGGCTACCGGGCCGTTGAACAGCATTCGTGGGAAGGCGCTCCTCGAGCCTTTGGGTAAGCCAGGAAAATCAACGGTGGTGTTGGGCGGTCCGCCGATTTCCTGATTATTCAGAATGCGAAACCAAAGAGTGCCGGCAGTTACGATCACGTTGGGGCGCACCGACCAGGAATAATTGGCGAGATAAGCGGTCGTTGCGCTAGGACAATTCGAAAGCCCGCTCAATGAGCCGGTGATATTGCTGCCCAGGACGCATTGGTTCGGGTTGTCGGTTTTCCAATTTGTGAAGCTAATTCGCTGGGAATCTGTGATGCTGTGAGCCAGGTTATAGGACCACGTCAGGTTGTTGTTGGGCAAGCTGGTGATGCCGGGGCCGATGTTGTTGATCAAACCCGGCGCTGTCGGTGTGGGGATGAGTGGGACGACCTGTCGTGAGGTGGGACTGAAGCGCGAGGCTGGAATCTGATTGCCGGGGAAGGGCTGTTGGGTCAGTGGATCATAGATCGGAATCAGGACGCCACCGGCATTGCGTAGTTGAGAGAAATCACCAGTTCGGAACTCCGCAGTAGGGACGGTGAAGCGGGTATTCACACCGGCACCGCGAAACTTGTACCAGTCAAAAGCGACATTGAAGAAAGTCCGATTCTTTCCCGAGTAGAGCTTGGGAATCGAGAGGGGCCCTCCGAGCGTAAACCCAAATTCATTCTGTTTATTGATACCAACGGTTGGCGAGAAGAACCCGCGCGCGTCAAAAACATTGTTACGCACATAGTTAAAGGCATTTCCATGGTAGGCGTTAGTGCCTTGCGCCATGTGAAAGTTTTTGACTCCCTGGCCTCGGCCATACTGAGCGGAAAACACGGAAGTGAGAACCTTGAATTCGTCGACGGACTCGTACGGAGGATTGATATTGCTCTGGAATCCATTGGTTTCGAAAGAAGCCATGGGGACTCCGTCGAAGAGCACTTCGCTATTGAAGTCGACTCCTCCGTTGATTCGGCTCGAGAACCCATCGCCCTGTACACCGGGGACAAGAAACACGAAGGCATCGATTTGCCGCCGGCCATTTACTACCAGAGGAAGTTCTTGGACTGCTTTCGCTGAGATTGAAGTGGCAATTTCCACGTTGGCATTGTTGATTTCAACCGCCTCCGCAGAAACGGAAATCGATTCGGCTGAATTTCCCACGCTCAGCGCTACATCCACCACGGCCACGCCGCTGAAAGCAAGCCTGGCATTTTCGGTCACACTCGATTTAAAGCCGGGTTTCTCCACTGTGATACGGTAGATGCCGGGGGTCAGGGAACTAATGGAATATAAGCCGTTGGCATTCGTCGTGGCCTTCAGCATGGCATTGGTTTCCACGTTCACAGCCTGGATGCTGGCATCGGCGATTAAGCTGCCGGAGGCGTCGGTGACCACTCCTGAAATCGTTCCAGTATTGGTTTGCGCGTGAACTGCAATCGCAAGGAAGGCCAATACTCCTAGTCTCATCACGAAGTTTCTATTTATGCCACACATTGACCCACGCTCCTGTATTGAGGTACAGCTCAGCCGTACCTTCACTGAAGATTATCCTGAGACCGTTTGCCCACGCAATGCGAATTGTTTATAGAATTGCAGCAATGATTGTCCGAATTCACCAATGGAGAATCTATCATGACGACTGAGGCCGAGACCCTTCGGGTATCTCTAATTTATGACGCAACCAAGTCCTATGACGTTTGCGTCGCTACGGGTGTCGCTTCCTATTTCGAACAGGGCGCAAATTGGGATGTAATTATAGTTGGCAAGGAGCACTTGTACGAACCTGGGTCGGGCAACTGCCCTGCGTCGGAGTTGGATGGAGTGATTGCCAATTTCGACATCACAAACCTTTTCCAATCGATTTGCAGATCCAGAGTCCCAGCCATTGGATTCGGGAGCGGCTATGGGGACTACGACTCGGCTTCAGGGATTCCCTACTTCTTTACGAATAACTCGGCGATCGCCCGGATGGCTGTCGACCTCTTACTGAACCGCGGAATCCAGAATTTCGCCTATTTCGGATACTGCCCCACCGACATTAATGGTTGGAGCGAAGAGCGAGAGTCGGAGTTCTCACAATACGTACACTCCAAAGGTCTAGAATGCCGAAGTCTGCGTGAGCCGAATCGAAACCGGGCGAAGCCTGCCGATACCGGCAAGAGCCTGGGCCAATGGTTGCTCTCACTCCCCAAGCCATTGGGCCTAATGGCAGCAAACGATAGCTTGGCGAGAGAAGTGATACAGGCGTGCCACGTTTGCGGGATCCAGGTTCCAGAAGAAGTATCGGTGATCGGAGTCGACAACGATGAGTCGCTGTACCGTTTTTGCCACCCACTTTTGACGAGCATAGAACAGGGAGCGCATCGGTTAGGCTATGAAGCGGCGCAATTACTCGATTCAATGATGGGTGGTAAGTCGCCTGGCACGTCTCGATACATAATCGACCCGGTAGGAGTCTTTGAACGGGGATCGACAATCGCGGCTCCAAGCATCGATTCGCTTGTCGAGCAGGCCATGCGATATATCCGTGCGCATGCGTGTGAAGGGATAAAAGTGCCCGACGTGGTGGCAGCTACCAAGACTTCGCGCTCCCGCCTGGAGTCGCATTTCAAAGCGGAGAGCGGGCAGACCTTGCACGATGCGATCCAGAATGAGCAATTAGCAAAGGTGAAAATCCTTATTACCGAAAGTACGCTTTCACTCAAAGAGATTGCTGCCGCTACGGGTATTAAGTCGGTTCAGCACATGGGTTCTCTGTTTCGCGAGGCGTTCGGAATGCCGCCCGCCGCTTTCCGGCGCAAGGTGAAAGATGAATTCCGGGAACTGGGCAGCGAGGCGCGCCTTTTTTCGCGAATTGGTTAGGCACTTCTCAGATTCGAGGCGTTTGGCGTAGCGGGACAGCCGAGTGCCGGGATAAACCGGCAGGTGGTAGGGGACGAAAGAGTTCTGAAGGAAAGGAGAAGTGACTCCATTCTGACCTCTCTGACCTCGAGTCTTGTACGTCCCTCTTGAGGTGAGGGTTGAAGCGTAGATAGAGGCGGTGGTGAGCTGGGTATCGAGCTTCGAAAATAAAGAACCGGGTGCCGGCCCTGATTCCTTAGTACTTTCCGTCCCTGAAGTGATCTTCGATTGGCATTGAGATGACCGAGCACTCAACCCAAAGGACCCTCCACAAGTATGTGCTGGAGGTCCCGGCTTCCATGCACGACGCGAACAAAGTCTATCCACCACTCTAATGGATTTGTCGACAGCCTGCGAGTCTGTCGGAAATAGATTTTGGCTAAAGTAGAATCAATAACTTACAGGTAATGGGTGGGATGAAAATCCTCGTATGTTGTTGATGCTGCGTAGCGGATTTTCTATTCCCGACAGACTCCCGACACGTCCCTATGCATTTCATTGGCGTTTTTGACGATTTTCTCGAAGATTGCCGCCAACCGGACAAAATGAGTCTCTTCCTCTCAGCTATGCTCTTATGCGGCCAACTACCTAACAGTAAACAACTTCAGTCTGAATTGCATTGAGATTTGAGCCGTCCATCTCTCGCGCGGTAAGAGCTCAGATTTTCCGAAAAACGCAAAGGGACGGGTCAACTTCAAGCCGGCACCCGCGCCGTCTCATAACAATACTGGGTCAACCACCGCATCAGCGAGACCATCTTCTCTTGCACCAGCCGGGTGGTCGAATGCATTGATGCCCGCCTCCGCGTTGTCTGGGCCATCGCCACCAAGCTTTGGTGACATCTGATTCCTTCGGACAAGTAAGAACTTTGGGGAATCTAACATCATCGGAGATGTGATATCTAGGCGGCATGAGCTCGAACGTTGATACCGATGTGGTCGTCGCTGCAATGCGAAGTTTCACACGAGCTGTGGCTTTTGAGCGTAGCCGTGGCGCTCGAATACGAGTTGATTTGCATGTTGGCCGATCCCTGATTAGTGGCCGCCGCCAGAGAGGGGGATGTGCGGAATTACCCATTTCGCTGAGGGCAGCGGTGGAACGGATGGTCGCCGCCGACGGGACGAGCATGAACCAGTTTCTGGTGATGGCTGTGGCGGCAAAGCTCTCGGCGATGCTGACGGCGGAAGCCTATTTCTCTGCCTATCGAGGCCAAGGGGACCAGGAGGCTGCGCGCGCGTTTCTGTCCCGTGAGGGTGGCGAGTCGCCTCGTTCCGGCGACGAAATCCTGAAGGATGACTAGCGGAAGTTCTTAACTAGCGAGATGCCGGAGCTCGTCTCATTCTTGTACCTCGAGTGCGTATCTGACGACAGCTGAACGCGGGGCTTTCGGAATTCTACGCCCCAGACACTCCAATCAACTCACCCCCAGGCCCCAGATCCATCTTCATCGCCTGCGAGACCTTTCCGAAGCCAGGCATGCGCATTGTTGTTCCCGCAATGGCAACGACGAACTCCGCGCCTGCGGAGACCACGAGATCGGTGATGGGCAGAGTCCACCCTGTCGGTGCCCCCAACCGCTTGGGATCGTCGGTGAACGACATGGGCGTCTTGGCGATGCAGACGGGAAATCGGCCAAAACCAAGAGCCGTGAAGCGAGCGCACTTTTCTTTCGCTGCATCGCTTAACTGCACGCCGTCGGCACCGTAGACGCGGCGGGCGACCGATTCCAGTTTTTGGTCGAGTGGCGCTTCGGCTGAGTAAATCGACTGCGGATTCGCAGTTCCGGCGTTGGCTGCGGCTACGACTTTTGTTGCCAGATCGAGGCCGCCAACGGCACCGCGGGCAAAAACCTCAGATAGTCCGCTGGCCGCACCGCGCGCGGTGCAGTAGTCCCGCACGGTGGCGAGATCGGCGTCGGAATCCGCTGGAAAACGATTGATCGCCACAACGGCCGGAACCCCGAATCCATGAACGATATCCAGATGACGACCAAGGTTTGCCAAGCCCGCCTGCAGGTCGCCGAGGCCTTGTGCCGCAAGCGCGCGCACGGTTGCCACCACTACAGCCACGGCAGGCTTCAATCCAGACGAGGGCATCACGATGTCGAAGAACTTCTCCGCGCCGAGGTCCGATCCAAAGCCCGCTTCGTTGACGACGAAGTCTGCGTGTTCGAGCGCCATGCGCTGGGACAAGACCGAGGCGGTTCCATGTGCAATGTTGGCAAACGGACCCGCGTGGACAAAGGCCGGCGTGCCATCCGCAGTCTGAGCGAGGTTCGGCAGCAGGGCGTCGCGCAGCAGCACCATCATCGCGCCGACGGCCTGTATGTCGTGGGCACGAACGGGCTCGCCCTGGCGATTAAACGCCACGATGATGTTTGAAAGCCTGCGACGCAGATCCTCATAAGAAGTAGTGAGCGCAAAGATGGCCATTACTTCCGATGCGGCGGTGATTACAAATTGTGCAGGGTGCGGTTCGCCGCTGGATTTTCCTTCGCACACCGTGATGCGACGCAGCGCGCGATCGTTCACATCGAGCGTGCGTGGCCAGACGATCTGGTTTGGATCGATAGCCAACTCGTTGCCGTGAAACACATGCGCATCCACCATCGCGGACAACAGATTGTGCGCCGACGTGATCGCGTGAAAATCGCCGGTGAAGTGAAGATTGATCAGGTCGCTCGGTTCCACACGGGCGAGACCTCCGCCTGTCGCGCCGCCTTTGAGCCCGAAGACAGGGCCCATGGAAGGCTGCCTAATCGTTGCCACGGCCTTGAGCCCGAGATGGCGGATCGATTGTGCGAGCCCAATGGTGGTGACGGTTTTGCCTTCTCCTTGTGCGGTGGGCGTGATGGCAGTGACGAGGATCAGCTTGCCCTTCGGCTGGCCACACGAGATCTGGACTTTTGCGAAGTGGAGACCATAGGGGATCAGCCGTTCAGTGGGGATTCCTAGTTCTGCGGCGGCGTCTTGAATCGAACGGGGCATATGGCAACGTTAACCCGACTTTTGCCGTTCTCGGGAGTTTTTGGCTATTTTCGGTTAAAAACAGCGATTCAGTTCAATGATTGAATGATTGTAGCGAGGGCATTTCAAAAAGGGCTGTGGTACAGGCCTACGCCTGGCAAAGGCTTACACATTCTGCCATTCTGCTGTTTCGATGTTTCTGCGTCAACCGAAGCGGAAAAAAGATGGCAAAGGTCATCGCTACTTCAGCGTCTTAGAGAATCGACGGCTGAGCTCTGGCAAGACGGTGACGCGGGATTCCTTTTCGTTTCAGGTGGACCGGGACAAGCGCAAGCAGGCCGAGTGGCGCGATGGACACTATTTGCTGTGGTCGAATCTGACCGGCGGCGACCCGGCGGTGCTTTGGGCCCGCTATGTGCAAAGGACACAGATCGAGGCGGTGTTCCGCTCGCTCAAAAGTGAACTGGGGATTCGACCGGTTTATCACCAACTGGCGCATCGCGTGGATGCGCACATTTTGGTGGCGTTTTTGGCCTATTCGTTCCAGGTGACGTTGAAGCACCGATTGCTGATCCATGCACCGGGCTTAACCCCTACGGCGGTACTGGAAAAGCTGACGTCCATTCAGATGATCGACGTTCATCTGCCGACCGTAGATGGCCGGCGATTGATTCTGCCTCGCTATACGCAGCCGGACACGGACGCGAAGATCCTGCTGGATAAACTGCGCTTGGCCCTGCCGACTCAACAGTCCACGGATCACCTCGGCCCAGATCAAACAGCCTTCGCTCCCCGTCGCAGGTTGATTCACTCTTGTGGTGAAAACCTACGGCATCCTTTGACTGATTCTAAGAGCCTTAGCTGGCTCGAATCGGCTTAACTGCAAAAGTCGGACTAATCTGGAGCATACGGGGGCGACCAGAAAGGGGCACTTGGGTGGGGCCAATTCAGGCATGGACCCGGAGAGACGGCCTCGGTGGCGATAAGGTTCGTTGGCTGGGTGAGACTGGCGACGGGGCCATATGGGCTGTTTCGAAGCCGGAGGCTCAAGAGCAAGGCCTTAAGAATGCAAAGATCGAGATCCGTCCACGATAGGAAGTTAGTTATGTTTGTTCAGTTTTCGGTTGTCTCGCCTATCTCATTAGGTGGTTCGAGAGATGCTCTCGGGAAGCATGATTAGGCTTATGAGCCCTCACCAGGCAGGACACCTTGTGCAGAGATTGTATGTTGTTGCAGCGGCACGCACTAAGAGTCGAGAAAGTCGTCGAGGGTGCGGCGCTCACTAGAGCTTGAGGAGTTAAGCCCTGCCGCTGCGGCGGCTTCAGAGGTGTAGATGGGGAAGAGCTGGTCCATGTGGGTGATGCGAAGAGATTCACGAACCTGCTTGGTGGGATTGAGTAGGGCCATCGCACCGCTGCGGCGCGTGACGGAAGCATAGACACCAACGAGATCGCCGATGCTCATACTATCGAGGAAATCCACCTGGGAAAGATCGACAAGGAGGCGGTGATGACCTTGGTCGAAGTGGCTGAGAAGGTTTTGCCGCAACACATCGCCTGTACCAAAGACCAGGCGGCCACGTGGAGAAAAGATGACGATGCCACCTGTTTGCCGGATTCCAATGTCGGTGCTCATTTCGATTTCTCATTATGCGATAAAAGAAGTGGTTGCGAGCGCGGTCTCTGGCGGCGTGCGCTTGACCGGCTTGGCTTTCCCGGCATTCAGCTTTACCAGACGACTCGCACTGGATAGAGCTGAAAGGCTCGATCGCTAGTGATAATCGCAAGGCCGCCCATGAGCGCCTGAGCAATCAGCATCCGGTCGAAAGGGCCTTTGTGGAAGAGTTGCAGCTTCTCGGCAGCAAGGGCGTCTGATTCCGAAAGCGAGAGGCACTAGAATCGCCTTGCACAAAACCTTCGCCCCGTGACACAAGGGTGTGGAGCGCACAAAGCTACATGGGTTTGGCCTTGGCCCATCCCTGTCACGAGTGGGCGGTGCTGAAAATTACAATCCAGGCGCTTCACGATCAAAACCGGCAAACACTGCACCCCAAGGCAATCGGAGACGCGTTCACGAAACTTTTGTAGCCAGAAGTTCCGGGCAGCCGGTTCGGCTTTGCTGCATGAAAAGAGTTGAGAGAATTATCCAAGGGCGTCGTTTGTCGATGCATTTTGATCTAAATCGAAGGATGATGGAAAGCTGGGGGCTGAAGTCCCCAATACTCCGGAGGAAAACTTGTCAACAGAATCACAATGCCCGTTTTCGGGTGGCGCACGCAAGCAGGCAAAGGCTGGAGCCTCAACCAACGCCATCTGGTGGCCCGAGCAACTGAACCTCAAAATCTTGCACCAACACTCTTCGTTGTCGGACCCTATGGACGGGACTTTCGACTACGCTGAGGAATTCAAAAGTCTCGACCTTCATGCTGTTGTGAAGGATCTTCATTCCCTGATGACTGCCTCGCAGGATTGGTGGCCGGCAGATTACGGCCATTACGGCCCGTTTTTCGTGCGTATGGCCTGGCATAGCGCCGGCACGTACCGGATCGCGGATGGCCGGGGCGGCGGTGGCACAGGTGCACAACGATTTGCTCCGCTCAACAGTTGGCCGGATAACGTGAGCCTAGACAAGGCGCGCCGATTGCTCTGGCCGATCAAGCAGAAATACGGCCGGAAGATTTCGTGGGCCGATCTAATGATTCTGGCAGGCAATGTGTCTCTCGATTCGATGGGCTTTCAGACCTTCGGTTTCGGCGGCGGGCGTGTAGATATCTGGGAGCCGGAAGAAGACATCGACTGGGGCCCGGAAAGCAAGTGGCTGGGGGACGAACGCTACCGCGGCGACCGTCAACTCGACAACCCGCTGGGCGCTGTGCAGATGGGCTTAATCTACGTAAACCCACAAGGGCCTAACGGGAATCCGGATCCGCTAGCTGCGGCCAGAGACATCCGCGAGACTTTTAGCCGCATGGCCATGGATGACGCGGAGACCGTTGCACTGATCGCCGGTGGACATACTTTTGGTAAAGCGCATGGCGCGGCTGACGCAGACAAGTATGTTGGACGTGAGCCGGAAGGTGCCGGAATTGAAGAGCAGGGCTTCGGCTGGAAGAACAGTTACGAGAGCGGTGTTGGCCCTCATGCGATTACCAGCGGCCTTGAAGGCGCCTGGACGACCAACCCGGTGAAGTGGGACAACAACTACTTCGAGAACCTTTATGGCTATGAATGGGAACTGACCAAGAGCCCCTCCGGTGGATATCAGTGGACGCCCAAAGAGGCCAGTGCTGCGGGTACAGTGCCCGACGCTTTTGATGCGGCCAAGAAGCATGCACCGATCATGTTTACCACTGACCTTTCGCTCAAGATGGACCCGGCTTATGGTGAAATTTCGAAGCGCTTCATGGAGAACCCGCAAGAATTCGCCGATGCTTTTGCCAAGGCCTGGTACAAGCTGACGCATCGCGATATGGGGCCCATTGCACGCTATCTAGGCGCACTGGTTCCTGCCGAACCACAGATCTGGCAGGATCCTGTTCCGGTAGTGGATCATGAACTGATCGGAGAGCAGGATATTGCTGCGCTGAAGTCGAAGCTTCTTGCTTCTGGACTCACAATTTCCGAGTTGGTGACGACGGCATGGGCATCGGCGTCTACGTTCCGTGGCACCGACAAGCGAGGTGGAGCCAACGGGGCTCGCATTCGCCTTGCGCCACAGAAGGATTGGAAGTCGAATCAACCGGCTGAACTGGCGAAAGTGCTGGGGAAGCTGGAAGGGATCCAGAAGGATTTCAACGCCAGTGGCAAAACGGTTTCGCTGGCTGACCTGATCGTGCTAGGCGGCTGCGCTGCAGTTGAGGCAGCGGCGGCTAAGGGCGGCCATGCGGTAACGGTTCCGTTTTCGCCTGGGCGCACGGACGCAACGCAGGAACAGACCGATGTGCATTCGTTTGCCGTGCTTGAGCCGGTAGCTGATGGCTTCCGTAACTATCTTTGTGCGGGACTTGAGGCATCTGCGGCTGAACTGCTGGTAGACAGGGCAAGCCTGATGAAGCTGAGTGCTCCCGAAATGACCGTGCTTGTTGGCGGTATGCGGGCACTAGGCGCAAACTTCGGGCAGACCAAGCTTGGAGTTTTCACAAAGCAGCCTGAGACATTGACGAATGATTTCTTCGTCAACCTGCTTGATATGAGCACGAAGTGGCAGAAGTCGAGCACTGCTGAAGGTGTGCTTGAGGGACGCGACCGGACGACGGGCGAGTTGAAGTGGACTGGCACCATGGTGGATCTGGTCTTCGGTTCGAACTCGCAGCTTCGGGCAGTTGCCGAAGTCTATGCTTGTGACGACTCGAGGGACAAGTTCGTGAAAGACTTTGTGGCAGCCTGGAACAAGGTGATGAACCTCGGTCGCTATGATCTGAGGTAAGCGCTGAACTAAGCGATGAAAAGGGGGCCGTCTACCAAGTAGAAAGCCCCCTTTTCTGTTGTCAGGACTGAAGTCGAAAGAGATGGGGGATTCGGCTTGAAGCTGTTGATATGGTTTTGGGTCAGAAGAGGCCCTTGAGGAGAAGAAATATGCAGACACGTCAATTGGGCAAGAGTGGACTTGAAGTTTCAGCGATTGGGCTAGGGTGCATGGGGATGAGCTTTGGCTATGGCCCTGCTCATGACAAGCAGGAAATGATCGCATTGATGCGGGCGGCAGTGGAGAGCGGTGTCACTTTCTTTGACACGGCTGAAGTGTACGGTCCGTTCATTAATGAAGAGCTGGTGGGTGAGGCTCTTGCGCCCTTCCGAGGGCAAGTCTCGATCGCTACCAAGTTTGGGTTCAAGCTGGATCCAGAGACGGGGAAGCAGGCTGGGCTCGATAGCCGGCCTTCGCACATTCAGGATGTCGTTGAGGCTTCTCTGAAGCGGTTGCGGGTGGATACGATCGATCTGCTTTACCAGCACCGCGTGGACCCCGATGTGCCCATTGAAGATGTGGCCGGAACAGTGAAGGATCTGATACAGGCGGGCAAGGTGAAGTACTTTGGGCTTTCTGAGGCGGGGGTGCGCACGATCCGGCGGGCACATGAGGTTCAGCCTGTAACTGCACTGCAGAGTGAGTATTCGCTTTGGTGGCGTGAGCCTGAGGAAGAGATTCTTGCGACGCTTGAAGAGCTTGGAATAGGCTTTGTTCCGTTTAGTCCATTGGGCAGGGGATACCTTACGGGTACGATCGACGAGAATACCAGTTTCGACAGTTCGGATATGCGCAACACGGTTCCGCGCTTTGCGCCCGAGTCACGCCAGGCGAACCGGGCAGTTGTGGATCTGCTGAGCAGGATCGCAGCCAGCAAGGGTGCAATGCCTGCTCAGATCGCAATTGCCTGGCTGCTTGCGCAGAAGCCCTGGATTGTTCCGATTCCCGGGACAACGAAGCTGCACCGGTTGGAAGAGAATTTAGAGAGTGCCGCGATTGAACTCACGATCTCGGATCTGGCTGAGATCTATGAAGCAGCATCGAAGATTGCGGTCCGTGGAGCACGTTACTCAGAGGGGGCGCAACGCCAGATCGACCGCTAGGGAACCGGTTTGAGTTCGCCCGGAATCTCTGCGGTAGGCTCGCGGTCGCCGTGGAAGATACGGGTGATTTCGCCGGACAGGAGCAGGTACCTGTCGCTGGGAATAGTTGTGCCATCGGCATCGAGGGTGAGCCAGAAGCTCTGGGCGGGGGCCTCGTCGCGGCGTCCCACTACCTTCATGATGGCGGTGGCCTCGTCTACTTCGTCGAACATGGCGATCTTCAACATCGTGGCACCGGCCATCCTCGCGTTGTAGGCCTGACGCCAGAGGAAGTCACCGCTGAGACGGGGGATCTGGTTTGGGCGGTTGTTCCTCTTCAGGTTTTGCCAGGAAAAGCCCGGAAAGATTACAGGCATGTAGAGCTGACCGTTGGCAGCGGTTAACTTCAGGTCTGGAATGAGAACTTGTTCCTTCCAGTTATCTACTCCCTGGATTGTTCCGTAGCGACCGATGTTCCAGGGCTGAATCACGTCCATCATGGCGTAGACTTCAGCCCAATCGGGGGTTTTCTTTGAATCGCCTGAGAGGGTGCCCCAGCGGGCTGGAGTGCCGCCCATGTAGGTAACTTTATGCTGAATTTTGAAGGCGGCAATCAGGTCTTTTGCTTCCTGCGCTGTGGCAGGCGGATGGCCTGGGCCGTCATTGAGGCCCACACCCCAGACAGAGACCAGGGGCTTGCCTTTGTGGTGCTGGTAATTGGGATGTGAGGTGAGCTTGAGTTCGTCTACCAGATAGGCCCAGTCTTCAAGGAGTGTCTGGGCGAAGGTTTCAGGATTGCCGCCAGAGATGTCGTATTCAATGGCAAAAGTGCGACCGGATTCGAGAGCTGCCGCCATGATGTTCTTTAAGACAAGATCGCCACCGGCTCGCTTGCTGCGGATCTCGCCGACAAAGCGTTGCACCAGTACACCGTCGAGACCGTATTCCCTCATCCAGCGGAAATGGCGGCTTACCGTCTTGGGGTTTCGTGAAGAGAAGAGATAGGCGGGCTTGTCGCCCACCGTCATCCCGGGGATTTCGCAGAGTTCGTCTTCGTCGAATTCGGTCGTGTTGGGGTACATCTCAACGGTAAGAGTTTCAGGGGTGGGTACGCCTTTAGACCAGTGGGTCCAGCGACCGGTGCCGTCGCCGGGGCAGGTGAACCAACCCTGGTAACCGACGAGTACTTTGTTATCGAGGCTCGATGGATCGACGCTAAGGAAGAGAGCGAGAGCGGCCAGGTAGCTAGTCATTAGTCGCTTCTTTAGAATTCCAGCCGCAGCCCCATAACCATGGTTCGATTGCCATTCTTCGCAGTGATGACTCCGAAGGTTGAGGACGTAATGGCAGCGCTGGGGCCGGCGGGGTTGGGATGGTTGAGCATGTTATAGAACTCGGCGCGGAACTGAAGACGCATGCGTTCTTTGATTGGCTGCCAGCGGCTGAGGACAGAGTCGAAGCTGAAGGTGCCGGGGTTGCGAAGGCTTGGCTCGGTACGCGAGCCAGAACCAAAGGAGTAGGCTGCGGGATTAGTAAAGGCGGTGGTGTCAAACCAGCGGTCCAGGCTGCGGCCCTCCCTGGAGGACTCCGCTGGCAGAGCGATTGGCATAACAACCCAGGCCCGAGACACCTGGCATGGTGCAGGCGGCACCGATTGCGATAGGGGTACCCGTCTGGGCGGCGAGGATACCGCTTAACTGCCAGTTGCCGAGGATCATGCCGCCGATACTGTTTGAGAGGAATTGCTTACCACGGCCGAAGGGAAGTTCCCAAACCCAGTTCGTGACCAGGCGCTTGCTGACATCGGCGGCAGAGATGGAGCGGGAGAGGCCAAGGTCATAAGGGTTGATGAAGTTGGCACCACCGACGAAGC
>Ga0105047_10008743_pt1 | contig 16836 bp, 19 predicted proteins | sample MAT04_FD_78384 | JGI IMG/M metagenome (GOLD analysis project Ga0105047, IMG submission 78384) | Freshwater microbial communities from Lake Fryxell liftoff mats and glacier meltwater in Antarctica - MAT-04 (megahit assembly) | ecosystem: Environmental > Aquatic > Freshwater > Ice > Liftoff...
AAATATGACTCCGTTGTTCGATTCTCTGACGCTTTGTCTGCAGAGACAAAGCTTAGGGTCACTGTACAAAAATGGCACCTTGACAGGTGCTTATTTTTGTTGCAGTGACCCTACAGAGAATCGAACTCTGATTTTATCCTTGAGAAGGATACGTCCTAACCGTTAGACGATAGGGCCGAAATAATTACGAATTAATAATTAAAAATTAAGAATGATAATACAATAAAGAACAGCACTTTAAAAATAGCAAAATATACATATTTTTACAAGGGCTTATATTTCAATTGTTTATAAGAGAATTAATTAATATAAATATAATTTTGTGTTATAATTGTCAAATGGAAGAAATAGGAACACTATATATTGTCGCAACTCCAATAGGGAACTTAGAAGATATTACCCTGCGAGCTCTTCGAATCTTAAAAGAAGTTGATTATATTTTATGTGAAGATACGCGAACAACTCAAGTCTTACTCAATAAATATGAAATTAGAACAAAGACAATGAGTTATCATGCTTATAGCTCCCTAAACAAAGAATCAACCATAATTAATTTAATAAAAGCTGGCAAAAATTTAGCTCTAGTTTCTGATGCTGGGACACCTTGTATTTCTGATCCTGGAGTTTTACTTGTTTCAAATATTCGCAAAGAACTGGGTAAGGAAGCAAAAATCTCGCCAATTCCAGGAGCCAGTGCCTTAATCTCGGCTCTTTCTGCTAGCGGTATCAATGCTTCAGAATTTGTCTTTTGGGGATTCATCCCTCATAAAAAGGGTAGGCAAAAAGCATTTAGATCTATTGTCGAATCTGACAAAGTTTCAATCTTTTATGAATCTACTCATCGTATCATGAAAGCTCTAACTTCACTTGAGACTTATTCCCCAAAATGTCAAATTATAATCGCCAGAGAAATCACCAAGCAATTTGAGGAATTTATTAGTGGGACTCCTGGTGAATTAATAAACTATTTTAATACTGATAAAGTAAAACAAAAAGGGGAGTTTGTAGTTATTGTTTCTCCCTTATAAATAATATATAATAATAAGATGAGAAAAGAAAAAACATTGTTTATTGTTGGTTTATGGATAATAGTATTACCATTTCTTGGTTTTGCTAGTAATTGGAAAACCATATTATTTATACTTACTGGCGTAGCAACTTTATACTTGGCTTATTTATTTTATCTAGAAAATAAAAATCGTTTATTGAAAAATACAACTCCAGGTCAAACCTTTATCGACAATATAGGAAGTGGTGAATAAATATGTCATTTAAAAAAAAGACAAATCAAGTTATTTTTATAAGCCTTGCAATTTTAGTATGCGGGTTTATTATTTATTATGCTTTCTCTATGATGAATGGTAATAATATTGAGTATAATATAAATGAAATAAAGAAAGGAGAAGAAAATAAAACTGAAGTTAAAAGTAAAATAAATAATATTAATGATGAAGATTTAGTTAAAATAGAAAATCCTAATACCATAATTCCAATCACCCACATAACAACTCCGAAAGAAGTTAAGGCACTATATGTGTCTAGCTGGGTAGCTGGATCAAAAAATTTTTTAAATTCTTTAATTTTAATTATAGACAAGACAGAACTAAACACTATCATTATCGATGTTAAAGATTCAACTGGTAGAGTTAGTTTTGATATGAACATCCCAGAAGTCCAAAAAGAGGGAAGTATCGAGAAAAGAATTTCCAATGTTCGAGCACTAACAAACATGCTTCATGAAAAAAATATTTATATCATCGGGCGAGTTTCTGTTTTTCAAGATCCATACATGGCAAAAAAACACCCCGAATGGGCAGTAACTAAGACAAGCGATGGAGCTGTTTGGAAAGATAGAAAAGGGTTGTCATTCTTAGATCCAGCAAAAAAAGATGTTCATGATTATATTTTAGCTATTTCCAAGGGTGCTTACGAGGAAGGATTTGATGAAATAAATTTTGATTATATTCGCTATCCATCTGATGGAAATATTTCAGATATTAATTATCATTTAAAAGAAGGGGAGACGCGTTCAGATAATATAGAAAAATTTTTTAAATATCTCTCCACTGAAATTAAGAAAGACAAAAATATTCCAATTTCAGCAGACTTATTTGGCTTAACGACTGAAGCCCAAGATGACATGGGGATAGGACAAGTCTGGGAGAAAGCCATTCCATATTTTGATTTTGTTTGTCCAATGGTTTATCCTTCTCACTATCCATCTGGATATGCAGGCTATAAGAATCCAGCACTTTATCCTTACGAAGTAGTAAATAAAGCTCTAGTTAGTGCTGTCAATAAAACAAAAAGTATTAATCAAGATATATCTAAAATTCGTCCATGGCTACAAGATTTCGATTTAGGAGCTACTTATACTAAAGATATGGTTAAAGCTCAAATCAAAGCTGTATATGATAATAATTTAAATTCATGGATGTTGTGGGACCCTAGAAATAAATACACCCCAGAAGCATTAAAACTTGAAACAATAAATTAACTTTGTAATAATTAAAATTGAAATGAAAAATTTAAAATACTTTAAAGACAAATTAATTTATATAATAATCTCTCTAATCATTATTAGCGGAGTTTTCGGGTTAGGGATTTATCTTGGATATTCCAAAAGACCAGAAATAGAAAAAGCAACTTCTGTTGTAAATAAAGACCCCCAAGCCGAAACAATGACAACAGCAGATTTCGGTCCCTTTTGGAAAGCTTGGAATATTTTAAACAATAAATCTATATACGCAAAAGAGACAAGTGGTCAAGATCGAGTTTGGGGAGCAATATCTGGGCTCGCTTCATCTATGAGTGACCCATATACTGTATTTTTCGACCCTAAGGAGAATAAATCCTTTACTGAAGAGATTCAGGGGTCTTTCGAAGGCATAGGAGCTGAGATCGGTATTAAAGACAAAATATTGACGATTATAGCCCCTCTTAAAGATACACCGGCCTGGAGATCTGGTTTAAAAGCAGGAGACAAAATTGTAAAGATTGACGAAAAAACAACGAACGATATGACAATCGATGAAGCTATCAACTTAATTCACGGACCAAGAGGAACAATTGTTGTTATGACGATATTGCGTCCTGGAGAAAATGAAACCAGAGAAATAAAAGTGACGAGAGACAAAATACAAATTCCGACTCTAGATGCAGAACTTAGAGATGATGGAATATTTGTTATAGAATTATATAGTTTTTCAGAAAATTCTGATGCTTTATTTAGAGACGCAATTCTTTCTTTTATTAATTCAAAATCCAATAAATTAATATTAGACCTAAGAGGTAATCCAGGAGGCTATCTAGGTTCAGCAGTCAATATTGCTTCATGGTTTATCGACGAAGGTAAAACTATTTTAAGTGAAGACTCTGGAAATGGAGATAAATCTAAAATCTACAGGAGTCATGGTCCAAGATTGTTCAACGACAAACTCTCTTTTGTTGTTTTAGTTGATGGTGGTTCAGCTTCTGCTTCAGAGATACTAGCTGGAGCTCTCCGTGAACATAAAATAGCTACTTTAGTTGGTGAGAAAACTTTTGGAAAAGGTTCTGTTCAAGAATTAATTAAAATTACCGATGACACTTCACTAAAAGTAACTGTTGCTAATTGGTTTACTCCAAATGGTCTATCAATTTCTAAAGAAGGAATAAAGCCAGATGTTGAAGTTCCTTTCACTCTAGATGATTTTAATACCAAGAAAGATCCCCAAATGGATAAAGCTATTGAAATATTACAAGCTAAATAATAAAAAAATGAAAGTTATATTACTTACAGACATACCAAAAGTGGGGAATAAATATGATGTAAAAGACTTCAAGGAAGGCTACGCTCAAAACGTCCTATTGGCTAAGGGATTGGCTATTTTAGCGACAAAATCAGAACTTGCTAAATTGGAAGATAAAAAAAGACAAAAAACAAAAAAGAAAGAGGAGGAAATATCTTCTTTTAAAAATTTAATATCCTCTGTTGGTAATAAAAAAATTACCATAAAAGCTAAAGCAAATGATAAGGGTCATCTATTTAAATCTGTTAACACAAAAGATGTGGTGAAGGCCATAAAAGATATTGCAAATATTGAGACAGAAGAAAGTTCTATTATAATGGAACACATCAAGAGTCTAGGAACTTATACAATCACAATAAGCAAAGAAGGACAGAAAGGGGAGTGTCAGATTGTAGTTATACCTCTACAATAAAAAAACCCTGATATCAGGGTAATTTTATTAAATAACGTGAACGATTTTTTTTACTGAAGAAGTTCTATTAAAATTTATTTTTCTTTTTATTCCAAATTTAACTGTTCCTTCTTTTAATGCGAAAAGGGTGTGATCTTTTCCAAGTCCAACATTAGTGCCTGGTAAAATTTTTGTCCCTCGTTGACGAACAATGATTGATCCTGCTTTAGCTTTTTCCCCAGCATAAAGTTTTGTACCTAAATACTTTGGATTTGAGTCTGTTAAGTTTTTGGCCGAACCTCCGGCCTTCCTATGTGCCATATATTATTGTGCTAGTCAGTAGCTAATTTATTATTTATAATAAGTCATATGAGTATACATAATTTTATTGATAAAATCAAGAGCAAAACTGGTATTGACAAATTGACTTTTGTGTATCTATTTATAATAGTGGGGGTGGGGGTGGGATCTTTTGGATTGGGGCGTATATCAATCAATAATAAGCTCCGATCAAATCAACCGATATTATTACCTAATTATCAAGACAATCTCAAGAATATACCTACAGAGAATGTAAGTGCGACAGCAGAGAATGCAACAATTTTAAAAGAAAAGAGGTATGTCGCTTCAAAAAATGGTAAAATGTATTATAGTCTTGATTGTAGTGGGGCTAAAAGAATCAAACCTGAAAATCAAGTCTGGTTCAACTCTGAAAGTGATGCCATAAAATCAGGTTATACTAAATCTGTGACATGTAAATAATTTATGAGAACATTTTATCAAATTTTAATAATTCTTTTTATTATATTTTCTTTCTTAATAATAAAAGATGATCCAAATTCTATTTTAAATAGTATTTCATCATATTTAAACAAAAAAGAAGAGAGAGTGGAAATAAAGACTGAAAATAAAGAATCCTTACCGCTTGAAGCTAAAATTAATACTCCTGGGCCATTAGAGGTTCTAGGTGATTTTCTGGTTAATAACAATTCTAAATTAATAAAAGATAATATTATCAAAATATCTAATAAATACAGGGAATTAAATGGTGATCTTAACAATCTAAAAGAAAACAATAGACTAGATTTATCGGCAGAAAAAAAACTTAAAGATATGTTTGATAATCAATATTTTGAACATATCTCATTTGAAAAAATTGGAGTAGGAGAATTAGGAGATCAAGTTGGCTATGAATACATTTTAATTGGAGAAAACCTAGCTCTGGGTAATTTTAAAGATGATCTTGCTTTAGTTGATGCTTGGATGGCAAGTCCTGGTCATAAGGAAAATATTTTAAATAAAAATTATACTGAAATAGGAGTTGCTGTCGGTAAAGGTAAATTTAATGGTAAAAATGTTTGGATGGCTGTTCAGCACTTTGGAACACCAAGAGAAGTTTGTCCAATAATTGATAAAATTCTTTACGGATCAATAGATATCAATCAAAGAAAAATAGAAGAAATAGAAATAGAATTATTATTAAGAAAAGATAAAATAGATGAAAGAGAATTATTTGAAGGGAATACTTTATCTGAGCAAATAGATTATTATAATAATCTAGTAAATTATCATAATAATTTGCTAGATAAAATTAAAAAAGAAATAGAAATTTATAATAAACAAATCCAGTCTTTCAATTCTTGTCTAAGTAATTACAAATAGTAATAGTAAAGAGCTCCAAAAGGGGGTATTGTTGGGTCATTTTATATCCTTATTTAGAATATGATGTAGTGTCGCACAATATATCTTTTGCGACACTATAATTATAAATAAACCTTTATTAATCAACAATTATTATAATAATGGTATTTATCTTCTTTTAGACACCTTTAATTTATTCTCCATTATTTATTATCAAAATAAATACTTGTATTCAACTCTCACCTTTTATTCTTTTTATAATTGTTTTTTAACACTTTAAATTATATTAATTATTATAAATTAATATATCAGGTATTATCAAATAACAACACCCCTATCCCCTGTTGTCAAACAACTAGAAAATCAAAATACTATTCTTTTGTGTGAATAAATAATATTATGCAACCCATCTAACAACTTCATTTATATCTCTTCTATTTTTTTCTTTTTTATTCATAATTATATTATATACTCAAATTTTTTATCTTATCAAGTATTTTTTATTTTTTATTTTATCAGGTCTTAAATCTTTATCCGTATATTTCTTATAATTTTTACCGTAACCAATATCTTTATTTAGTTTAGTCGTTGGATTACGAACTTCAAGTGGAATTGGCAAATTACCGTGTTCTTTAACGTCAATTTGGGCTTTCAGATATGCCTCATAAGCTCTTCGGTCTTTGGGTGCTTGAGATAAATAAACCACACCATGGGCTAAATTTATGCCACATTCAGGCATTCCTATGGTCTCACAAGCTCTAAATACATCATTTGCGACGACTAAAGCCGTTGGTAGGGCCAATCCAACGTCCTCAGAGGCAAATATAACCATCCTACGAGCAATAAATTTAGGATCTTCTCCAGCTTCAAGCATCCTCGATAAATAGTATAGAGCCGAATCTGGCTGACTAGCTCTCATGCTTTTTATAAAAGCACTTATTGTATTATAGTGTTCTTCTCCTTTTTTATCATATAAAAGAAATTTTGATTGTAAGGTATTTTTTAAATTCTCAATATCAATTTTCTTAAAAAGAGAATAAGTATTCTCAATTAAAGCGATGACTTGTCTGGCATCACCACCTGAGAAAGACACTAACCAAGCAACTGCCTCTTTATTAATTTTATATTCAGTTCTTTTAATTATTTTTTTAATTTCATCATCAGATAATTTATTTAAAATAAAAACTTGCATTCGAGATAAAAGAGCTGGAATAATTTCAAAACTAGGATTTTCTGTTGTTGCTCCAATCAAAATAAGTCGTCCACTTTCAACATAAGGTAAAAGAAAATCCTGCTGAGCTTTATTGAAACGATGTATCTCATCTAAAAACAAAATCTTGGGGCCCAGAAGTGTGCCTGTCCCTTTATCCGAAAGATCAACAATTTGCCGGATATCATCCTTACCAGCCGAGACAGCTGATAATTCATAATAATCAGCATTTAATGATTTAGCGTAAATCCGGGCCAATGTCGTCTTGCCGACACCAGGTGGTCCCCAGAGGACGAAGGAAAATATGTGTTTCTGTTTAATGGCAATACAAAGAGGCTTATTTCCACCAATAAGATGATCTTGCCCAACAAATTCAGATAGATTTTTAGGTCTAATTTTTGAAGCTAATGGTTCCATAACTTCATTATAAACTTTATTTATCTTTATTAAAAGAATTTTACACAAAAAATAAAAACCGACACTTTTTCAAAATTTTTTGTCTCAAAAATTCCTTAAAAAATCACCTTATTTATCTTTATTCAATATAATAAACATTTCTAAGATAAACGTTAAGACTTTCTTCCCCTGTTAAAAGACCAAGTAGTTCAACACCTGGACCAGGTCTAGGATAATTTTTCAACACTACATAAAATGAGGTGGTTTTTTCGTTTTGTTCAATTCCATCATAAACCTCATCAGCAGGTATGAATCCTTTTGTTCTTGCAAAATCACGCATTAAGTTCATTAAATTTTTTTTATCATATGAACTTGGGCCCAAACTTGAGCCTGCAATATACATAACAGCAACGTCCATGGGGTATAACGTCACTTCTAAGATTCTTGGGGGATCAAAATAATAACCCTCATCAGTATTTACATTTAGTACTTTAACTCCGCTCAGTGTTGCTTTGTATTTATTATATGAGATTTTATATTTATTGATTTGCCCGTCTAATTTAAATACAATTTCTTTATCTTCACTTTGTTTCAACCAATTTAAATCTATATTAACAGTGTTTATTGATGTTACTAGTGCTGTAGGACAACTCCTGCCCAAACCTTTTTTAAATTTATATCCCTTTATATTAACATTTAAAGTATCCCCATTTATAAGTTCTTCAATCTCTAATTTAGAAGCATGACCACAACCACCACTCGCAATAGCAGACAATTGCAAAACTGGAATACTTTCATTATTCTCAACTGATGACGAGAGGTCAACTCTCACGTATTTCGGTATAGTTATACCGCTGACTAACGAAGAAACAAATGACTGAAATCTTTTTATTGTTGAGTTTTCTTTTTGAACTGAGGTTTCTTTTTGAACTGAGGTTTCTTTTTTTATTTTATTACTCGAAACACTTGCATTTTTTATTTGATAACAAGTAACTCCATGATTACACTTACTAATATCTTCGACTTGAATATATTTGTCTTCGTTTATTTTTTGTATTATTCCATCCAGAGTTAAAGGGGCAGAAAATGTATCAATTGTACACTGTCCACCAGTTACTTGATCAACCCATCGCTGATTTTTAACTATGCATTCAGTTTTTCTATTACAGTTTTCTTTACAGATTCCACCTTCCCCAACGATATAACTTTGATAACCACTTGTTATCTCACTATCTTTAAACGTTAATTCTCCTTGATAATTTCTGTCAGCCCCAGAACTAGAATATTCACCCCTCATTTCCATTGAAAATGATTCTGGCAGACCAGTCTCGTTCCATTGCGAACTTTCTATTGGAATATTTTTTGATTTTTTTTCTAGATAATACATACCACTTCCAACAACCCCAATTCCTAAAATAATTGCAAAAATTAAACCAATACCAATGAATCCCTTGTTATTATTATTCATATTAAAATTATATCAAAGGTTCGAACTTATGCCTACTCCCCTTGCCCGAAGTTGCTACATCTTTGCAGGTGAGTGAAAAATGAGATGATATGAGGTGTTTCCATTTGTTGAGATTAATTTAAAAGAGATAAAGGAGTTATTGGCTATATAAAGTTCACAATGTGCACAAGTACGCAAAATTTAAAAAACCCGCAGCTTCAACAGCTACGGGACCTAATTATTTTAATAAATCAATCGATAATTCATTTCGAACAGGTTTTGATAAATCCTGCCAATCTTCTACAAAAAAGTGTAGATCCTCACTCCAACAATAAAAAGGAATTTCTTTTTCTGCACAATAAACTGTAGCTACTTTCAATTGATTCATCTTATTCTTGAAACAATCTTCACACGTGCATTGGCAACCATATTCAAAATACACTATCAATTTTAGTTCAGAGTTATTGATTAAAAATTTTTCATAAAATTTAAAAAATAACACCCCATTCGCAAAAGCGTCTCCTTCTCCTTCTGTAATTTGATACTTTATTATGCAAGAAAAATTTTCAGGTAATTTACTGATAATTTTTCTTATTTTAGATATTGATTCCACCACGCACTCTTCTTTATGACAGAAAGCAAAGTGACAAAGATTTCTTAGTTCATTAAATTCTTCCCTAGTTTCAGGATAGAAAAGAATTTCTTTTTCTTTTAGCTGTTGAGCCATATCTCTCCAGTGAGATTCATTATTGGTCACTATCAGCATAAATTTTTTCATCTTTATTTTTTTTATTAAATGAATTTTTCTTTCACATTACTTCCAATTAAAAACAAAGTCAATAGGTTCGAACTTCTACAAAGGTAATACAAATAACCCCTGCCTGCGCAGGTATGGAGACAGGTGAACTATTTATTGATTGGGGTGAGATGTTCCCTTTTGCGGGGGTCTCTTTAAAAGAGATTAAGCAGTTGTTATCTATATAATGTTAAAAATAACTATCTTTTAAACAGTATTTAATGTATCATATTAAGAGAGGCCGATTATCTATTAATATTAATGATTAATACTCACTTATATGCTTACCACAATCGCAATCGTTTTGTTGGTTTTATGGCTAGTAGGTTTTCTAGGTTTCCATATACTCGGTAGTTTTATACATATACTACTTGTTATAGCTGTTATATTCTTTTTGATTCGTATCATTAGAGGGGAAAATCCTTTAAAATAAATTTTCTTGTTCAAAAAAAACCCAGACTTTTGTCTGGTTTTTTTATTCTTCAAACTCATCAATACAATCCTTTCCTTATACTTCTAATTGTTATCAATTGATTTCAAAACACTTTCTATGTATTCTCTAGAATTTGAAACTCTTTGAACTTTATATTGTCCACCTAATCGATTTTTTATTTTCATCCAATTAAAAAAAGTTTTCTCTGGCACACTATGAATAATCGGCATTCCCAAAACTGAGTCATTTATTCTTCTCTCTCTATAATCATTATTCTCTCCTACCAACTTTTTATCTAAAATCTCAGCAAATAAATTTATATCACTCGGTTCTTTTTTAAATTCAATAACCCATTCATGAAAACCCCTACCCTCCTTATCAGGCTGTGTCGCAGACATTGTAAAATTCTCAACTAAACATTCCAACTCTCCGCAAGTTTTAGCAATAGCATTCTCGACATTGTCCATCGTAATTTCTTCATCATATAAATTTAAATACTGTTTTGTTCTTCCTGTGATTTTAATACGATAAGGTGATATAGAAGTAAAGATTATGGTGTCTCCTATAACATAACGCCACAGTCCTCCGTTTGTCGAAATAACTAGAACATAACTTATACCAACTTCAACTTGAGCAATAGTTAAAGCTTTGTATTCCCCTTTATTATACAAAGACATAGGGATAAATTCATAGAAAACTCCATAATCAAAGATCAAACGCATTTCGTTTTCTTTTCTAAGATCATCTTGAATAGCAAAATACCCTTCTGAAGCATTATAACTTTCAATATATTTAATATCTTTACCTTCGAACAATTCATTAAATATTTGTCGATATGGTTTAAAAGAAATACCTCCATGCATAAAGACTTCCAAGTTTGGCCAAACTTCAAGGATCGATTTCTTCCCAGATTTTTCTAAAACTTTTTTAATAAATAAAATTGTCCACATTGGGACTCCAATAATAGCAGTAATATTTTGATTTACAGCAATGCTACTTATCTCTTCAATTTTACTTTCCCAACCATCACGTAACGCCAATTCTGGTCCAGGAAAACGAAATAATTGAGCAAACAATGGTAAATTTTTCGTCATAATAGCTGAAATATCTCCAGTTTCTATTTTAAGATTTTTTTCATATGGGTAAAAAGTGCCACATAGAGATAAAGCTTTGCCTGAAAAAATTTTTGAATTTGGATTATTTTTTAAATAAAAAGCCACCATGTCTTTTCCACCTTTGAAATGACATCTGGTGAGAGCATTTCTGGTTACTGGAATATATTTACTTTCTGCTGTCGTAGCTGATGATTTAGCAAAAAAATGAGTCTTGCCAGGCCAAAGTATATTACTCTCTCCATTTAGCATATCGATGATATCATCTTTCAAATCCTGATAATGAGAAATCGGAACATTTTTTTGAAAATCTTTAATTGAACGAATTTTGATAAAATCATGATTTTTACCAAAACGAGTATTTTGGGCATTAAAAATAAGCCAGAATAACATTGATTTCTGAACTAAATTAGCTTTTTGATCATGAGCGTCCAATTGTTCTGTTCTAATATTTATAAATTCTCTAAAAATGTATGAGATGGTATCTTTAAACATGAATATGATTATATTATACTAAAATCCTCCGATTCGTTCGGAGGGTTTTAGTATATTCATTATAAATTCCCCAATTCTTCATCGACACTTTTTAAATCTTCATCACTTGTATCTGTTAAATCTATATTATCTAAACTTTTATTAATTTCGAGAGTAGTATCAGATTCAATCGCTTGATTAAGATCGATTTCTGTTTGACTTATTGGTTCTGTTCTTATTTTTTTATTTTGATTTTGATTCTTTGTCAAAATTACAACTATTATAATTAAAACAATAATAGAGATAATTATAATGATTGTATTGTTTTTTTTATCCATAAATTTTTAAATTAATTATTAGTAAAATTTATTTTATTTTAATTTTCAATTTCTAGAGAATCTTTAATTTCGTTATTAATTTCAACATCGTCAGTATTATCTATTTTAGAAATTTGGACTAAAGAAACAGCTGTATTTTTTACTGCCGTGTGAGCAAGTTTTACTTTTTCATAGACAGTCTTCATGTCAACCTTAAAAAGATCTCGAATTTTTTTCATTTCAACTCTTAAATTTTCTTCAGTCGTTATTTTTACTTCATAAACCTTTTCAGCTTGGATTAAAACAGCTTCTCTGGCTGTTTTAATTACTATTTTAGCTTTTTCTACTTCAGCTTTTGTTTTGGTTACATCCAGTCCTTTTTCTTCGGCTTTATTAATTCTTGATTCAATACTAATAAGAACATTTTCTATGTTATCAACTTTTTCTAATAAATTGTTTGTTAATTTAATATTTAAATTTTGAATAGTTTCTATAATCTTTTCTACTGATAACTTTTTCTTATCATCTTTTATTTTCAACAATTTTTCTTTTAGATGAGTTCTCATTTCGGTCATCTTCTGTTTAGTTTCTTCTTTTTTGTCAGCTAATTCTGTTCTGAAATCTTCCCGATTTTTTTTGACATTCTGGATTCTATCTTCTAATTGATTTTTTAAATTCGTCTTATTCTGTAGTAAATTATTTTTAAAATTAACACTTTCATCTTTAATTTCTTGATATTTAATTCTATTTTCCTCTTTAATTTTTTCTCTATTAATTTCCCTATTTTCATTTTGTAACATAAACCTGTCTCTATCTTCTTTTTTTATTTCTATATCTTTAGCATACGCCACAAAGCTAAACATTAGTGATAAGACAATAGTAAACGATAAGATGCTATATATTTTTTGTTTTTTCATATTATTAATAGTATATTATTTACTATTTAACACAAGTAAAAAAATTATTTTTCTTTTAAAAGTACTACTTTATAAGGATATTATTTTATAGCACTGTTGATAACCTTTCCAGTTTCAAAGAAAGAAATTATATTTTTAGCCGCAATCAGAGACATCATATTTCTAGCTGATTCACGAGCTGAAGCAATATGAGGTGTTAAAATAACATCTTGCAATTTTAGTAATCCTTTAGTTATTTTGGGTTCAAATTCAAAAACATCCAATGCCGCGCCTTTAATTATATTATTTTTTAAAGCTTGGGTTAAAGCTTTTTCATCAATAACCGCCCCTCTTGAAGTATTTATTAAAAAAGCAGTTTTTTTCATTTTTGATAGAACTTCTTTGTTTATCAAATGGTGGGTACTTTCATTTAGTGGAACGTGTAAAGTTATAATATCTGATTCTTTAATTAAATCAATAAAATCTTTTCTTTTAACTTTAAAAGATTCTTCTAATTCTTTATTTTGGAAAAGATCATTATAAATAACATTAACATCAAAACCATTGTGTAACATCTGAGCAACTTTTGTTCCGATTTGTCCACCACCAACTATTCCAATTGTTTTATCTTTTAAGTCAGTTCCAATAAACAAATTTGGATCCCATCCTTTAAATTTTCCTCGACGAATAAATTCATCCGCTTCAACTAATCTAGTTGTTAAAGCCATTATCAAAGCAATCGTATGTTCAGCTACAGCGACAGAGGAGGTCCCTGGTGTATTAGAAATTTGAATATTTCTCTTTTCTGCTTCTTTTAAATCAATATTATTAAATCCAACAGAATAATTAGAAAAAACTTTTACACTAGGACACGCTTCGAAAACTTCTTTATCTATTTCATCTGTCAAAAAAGAAATAACTCCATCATATCTCCCCATTTTTAGTATTTTAATTAATTTTTTTTTACTTGGGGGCAATTTTGAATTCCCCATATCAAAAGTTATATTATTATCTTTCAATAATTTAAGTCCGACTTCAGGAATTTCTCTTGTAATATAGATGTGTTTATTCATATAATTTTATTAACCGATTTTAATTTTATTAATATGTTTCTCAGCGACCAAAGCAATTTTCTCCATAATTGATATTGCTTCCACTGGATACTTACCTCGAGCGGATTCTTCTGATAGCATAACTCCGTCAGCTCCATCTAAAATAGCATAAGCGACGTCAGACACTTCAGCTCTAGTTGGAACTTTGTTTTCTACCATTGATAAGAGCATCTGAGTCGCGACGATAACCATCTTGTCTGCCTTTTTACATTCTAGAATTATATGATGCTGAATAAACGGGATTTCTTCTATCGGAAACTCATTTCCTAAGTCCCCTCTAGCCACCATAATACCATCAGCCTCTTTTATAATATCATTTAAATTCTGATATGCTTCCTTACGTTCTATTTTAGCAATGATTTTTTGTTCTCCCCCCTTTTCTTTAATCAATTCTCTTAATTTTATGATGTCGAGCGCCGACCCAACAAAAGACAAAGCGATAAAATCAACCTTTTGTGAAATTCCAAAAGATAAATCCATTATATCTTTTTCTGTAATTATCTCCTTTTTCTCCTCTCCTCCGAAACGATGACCTTCTTCTTCTTGAATCCTGGGACCTGACAAATCTTGAATAATAGGAATAAAAATATTCTTCTCTTCGGAAACTTCACGAATTGTTTTTATAATATTAGTATGCCAATCATAATCTCCCCAAGAAAAATTTAATCGAACAATATTCATTTTATGATCAATCATTTCACTGATAATTTCTTTACTCTCACTTGATGGACCGATTGTAGCAATTATTTTTGTTATTGATTCCATATTATTTTAGTTTGTTATTTTAATTATTCTTTCATATTTAACATTTCTTTCACGAGGACCCAAAGCTCCAGCTTTTATTCCAAAACACTGAAATGCACAAACTAAATCACCAATAAAATCATCCATTGTCTCGCCACTTCTATGACTGACAATACAATCAATATTGTTATCGCGAGCTAATTTCATTGTTCCTAAAGTCTCAGTTAAAGTTCCTATTTGGTTTGGTTTAATTATTATTCCTTTTATACTTTCTTTATCAATAGCTACTTGCAATCTTTCTATATTTGTCACAGTTAAATCATCCCCTATCAATTTTATATCTTTAATTCTTGATTGGAGTTGAGCAAAACCATCAAAATCTTCTTCATCTAGTGGATCTTCAATAGATATCATTGGGAAATTATTACAAATTTTCTCATATAGATCTATCATTTCGTCTTTTGTCCAATCTTTATCCATAAATTTATATAATCCAATCTGGTGATCATAAAAAGAGCTAGCGGCCACATCAAGAGCGTATTTAATTTTATCAGCATAACCAGATTCTTCTGTCGCTCTTTTCATTAAATTAAGTGGAGTAAATATATCAGAAACATCAAGAGCCACTCCTCCTTCATCCCCTTTAGTAATTGCTCCAAACTCTTCTTCAAGTATTTCATCAAGTCTAGTTTGGATTTTGCGACTAATCTCTACGCTTTCTCTTGATGTTTCAACTTGAGGAACAATATGAAATTCTTGAAAAGCTAAAGATGAATTTGCATGCTTTCCCCCATTAATTAAATTAAAATATAAAAAAGGTTCCTTTCTGGATGGGTTTATTGAAATAATAGTTTTAAGATATTGATAAACCTCAAGATTAAGAACTTGAGCAGTAGTTTTAGCACAAGCGATACTTACACCAATCATACTATTACCACCTAAATTTGTTTTCTGTTTAGTTCCATCAAGCTTAATCATCAACTCGTCAATTTGATTTTGTTGATCTACTTCAATCCCAATAAGAGCCGGCTTAATTATGGTCAATATTTTTTCGATAGCTTTAAGAACTCCACTCTTACCACTCTCTTCATCTCGTAATTCACAAGCCTCATATTTTCCAGTACTAGCTCCGGAAGGAACTTCAAAGGCTCCGACAATATCTCCCACATAAACAGAAACTTTTAAAGTTGGATTTCCTCTAGAATCGACAATTTGTTCAGCTTCTATGTTTGTAATTTTTTTATCCATAATTTTATTTTTAATAATAATTAGTTCTTATATTATATAATAAAAATCAATATTTCCCAAGATTCTACTAACTGACTAAAGATTATAAAACACTCTTTTTAAAAAGAGTGTTTTATAATCTTATTTCTTTTTTCCTGCGTTTTTCTTAGGCTTTTTGACTTCTTTTTTATGCCCATCTCCTTTTGCCATATTTTTGATTTTTTATTATTAATAATATTTATATTATACCACCCTCTTAACTATTTCCAAACATTTATAAACAATAATAACAACTGTTATGTAACAATGGTATTCGGACATTGAACAAATATGTTATAATAAAATTATGGATGAAGATAATAATAGTGAAGAAAATAATATAAAAGAACCAGTTTGTCCTCGTTGCGGACTACGTTCTTATGATAATAATTGTAAGAATTGCGGTACTCCAATTGTAGATAAAAGTGACGATGAAGAGGAAGACTATAACTGGCGCGAAAAATATCGATAATTATCTATATAACAATTTTAAATTCATGAATATTAACATTTTGTGGATTTTTTTCGTATGTATATATGAAGGTGGCCTCAGCGGTTACATGTCCATCTTCATAAAATATTTTACCTGATTTTGATACTGGCTGATGTGATGTACTTTCATTTATTACTACGGAAGTAACATACCATGTCCCTCCTAAAACTGGTTTATTTATTGCTAGAGTATTAATATTATCTTTTATATATTTTTCAACAAACAATTTCTCACTAAGATCATCGCAAGCTATCTTTGCCATAGGATCTATGTAGTAAAGGTTTTCTTTATCTTTATAAAGATAGACACCACCCTTC
>Ga0105047_10008745_pt1 | contig 16833 bp, 22 predicted proteins | sample MAT04_FD_78384 | JGI IMG/M metagenome (GOLD analysis project Ga0105047, IMG submission 78384) | Freshwater microbial communities from Lake Fryxell liftoff mats and glacier meltwater in Antarctica - MAT-04 (megahit assembly) | ecosystem: Environmental > Aquatic > Freshwater > Ice > Liftoff...
GGCCTTGGTGTGGACACCGCAGAAGAAGCGCCGGACATCGGCTTGAGACGGTTGCATCAGCATGACCAGTATTGTGCCCGCCGCCGGTATGCCAGGGCCGGCATGCGGCCGCCAGTTGGTACAGTCGGGCGTCCCGTTGCTGGTGCGTGTTGCTGCTGCGGATGTTCCCCGATGCCCCCCACTCCTGATCGCGATGCCGGTCACCCCTGCCTGGTCCGCCGGCTGGGCACGGACGACGCCGTTGCCTGCCAGTCGATGCGGCTGCGCGGCCTGCGCATGTACCCCGCGGGTTTCACGTCCAGCGCCGAACAGGAGGCCGCCAAGCCGCTGGACTGGTCGCGGCGACGCCCTGCACGGCGTCGTGGGCCTGGAGGGCCGCTACCGGCCGAAGGCTAGGCACAACGCCACGTTGGTCGGGCTGTTCGTGCCGCCGGTGTTCCGGGCACGGCATCGGACGGGCGTTGGTCGAGGCGCTGCTGCAGCGCGCCAGGTGCTTTCCATCGGTGGAGCAGATCGACCTGACCGTGATTGTGGGCAACAACCCGGCACGCGCCCTGTACGAACACTGCGGCTTTGTGGTGGTCGGTGTCTTGCCGCGTGCGATCCAGCGAAACAGCGGACGCAGCAGCAACCGGCCCCCCAGCACGATGGCGCCGATGACGCCCACGATGCGGGCCGCCTCCAGCGCCGGATGGCCTGCCACGGAGGCATGCGATGTGTCGGCGGCGCCCACCGCCAGCAACGGCAACAGGGCCAGGATCGGAATCGCCGCGACGTCCTGGAACAGCAGGATGGAAAAGGCGGCGCGTCCACTGCTGGTGGGCATCAGGTTGCGCTCGGCCATCACCTGCAGCGCGATGGCCGTACTCGACAGCGCCAGGCCGAGCGAGGCCACCAGCGCCACCTGCCAGCCCACGCCAAACAGCACCGCCATACCCGTCAACAACAGCGCGCAGGCCAGCATTTGGGCGCTGCCCCAGCCGAAGATCGGCCGGCGCATGCTCCACAGGCGTTTGGGCTCCAGTTCCAGCCCGACCAGGAACAGCATCAGCACCACGCCGAACTCGGCGAAATGCAGGATATCCTGAACGTTCGTCACCAGACCCAGCCCCCAGGGGCCGATGGCCATGCCGGCAGCCAGGTAGCCGATGATCGCGCCCAGGCCGAGCGCCTTGGACAGCGGCACGGCGATCACCGCGGCGCTGAGGTAGATGAAGCTGTTGAGCAGCCAGGCGGGTGTGTGGTCCATGGGGGCGTCAGCGCGTCATGGGCGTCCGGTCAGGCCACGCAGTTGCGGGGAGCCGTCCTGGCGCATGGCCATGCGGCTAACATGTTGTGCAGTTGCGGTCGCAGGAGCCATTCGATGCCAGTCGTTGTTGTAGCAAATCCGAAGGGGGGTGTGGGCAAGTCCACCCTGTCCACCCACGTTGCGGGATATTTTGCGTCACGCGGCCAGTCGGTGATGCTCGGCGACGCGGATCGGCAACAGTCGTCCCGACTGTGGCTGGGCCTGCGCCCGGCATCCGCCCGGCCGATACAGACCTGGGACATCAACGCCGACCTGATCGCGCGCCCACCCAAGGGCACGACCCATGTGGTGGTCGACACCCCGGCCGGGTTGCACGGCTGGCGTTTCAAGGACGTCATGAAGATGGCCGACAAGGTTCTGGTGCCGGTGCAGCCCAGCGTGTTCGACATCTTTGCGACCCGGGCCTTCCTCGATGAGCTGGCGGCAAACAAGCATGTCGACAACAGCAAGATCGCGCTGGTCGGCATGCGGGTGGATGCCCGTACCATCGCCGCTGAGAAGCTGCACGCATTTGTCGACTCGCTCGACGTGCCGGCGCTGGGTTACCTGCGCGACACCCAGAACTATGTGCATCTGGCCGCGCACGGCCTGACCCTGTTCGACGTGGCACCCGGGCGCTTCGAGAAAGACCTGGAGCAATGGCAGCCGATCTGCCGCTGGCTCGACGCGTAGCGGCCATCCACAACCCTGTCCCCATCCACCATGCCCAAGAAGATTTTCAAGACCCTGTCCGATCTCGGCGCCCATGTCGGGCAGGAAGTGGCCGTCAGCGACTGGATCACCGTGACCCAGGACCAGGTGAACCTGTTCGCGCAGGCGACGGGGGACCACCAGTGGATTCACGTTGACGTGGCCCGGGCCGCGGCCGGGCCGTTCGGGGCGCCGATTGCGCACGGATTCCTGACTTTGTCGATGGTGCCGCGTTTCTTCGATGCCGCACTGGCGATCGAGCAGGTCGGCATGGGAATCAACTACGGGCTGAACAAGGTTCGTTTCATGGCACCGGTGCCGGTGGGAAGTCGTTTGCGAGGGCGGCTCACACTGGTGTCGAGCGACCCGATCGACAACAACGGCATGCAGATGGTCTGGGATGTCGTGGTCGAGAAAGAGGGCTCGGTCAAGCCGGTCTGCGTGGCGCAGACGGTATCGAGACGCTATCCCTGAGCCGGCGCGTTCGCCGCAACGCTGGCAAAGCCGTTCTGACGCCAGGCCTCGAACACGGTTACCGCGACCGCATTGGACAGATTCAGGCTGCGCTGGCCCTCGCGCATCGGCAGGCGCAGGCGCTGATCGGGCGCAAAATCGCCACGGATGTCGGCTGGCAGGCCACGCGTCTCGGATCCGAACACCAGACAGTCGCCGGGCCGGAACACCACCTCGTAAGGGCTGCGCGTGCCACGTGTCGTGAGCGCAAACATGCGATGCGGCTGTGGCTGCAGGTCGCGCAGCAGGTCGTCCCAGCTGGCATGACGCTGCAGCGGAGCATATTCGTGGTAGTCCAGTCCGGCGCGTCGCAGTTGCTTGTCGTCGAGGGAGAAACCGAGCGGCTCGACCAGGTGCAGGCTGCAGCCGGTATTGGCGGCCAGCCGGATCACATTGCCCGTGTTGGGAGGGATCTCGGGTTCGACCAGCACGATATGGAACATGGGTCGCATTGTCAGTGTTCAGCGGCCCGATCCGGCGCCGAGCTCGGCTCGCGCCAACACCAGCGCGGTGACATGGGACGCGCCGGCCTGGTGCAGCGCCGTGGCAGCCGCATACAGGGAAGCGCCGCTGGTCATCACATCGTCCACCAGCACGACCCGCCGGCCGCTCAGTTCGCCCGCCCGATGCGGCTCGACGGCGAACGCATGACGTACGTTGTGCAACCGCTCGTTGCGGCTGAGCGCGCTTTGTGGCGCGGTTTCGCGGATGCGCAGCAACAGAGCCGGATCGGTCTTGTCCGGGGCCAGACGTCGTGCCAGCTCCAGCGCCTGGTTGAATCCGCGTGCACGCAGGCGCTGCGTCGACAGCGGCATGGGCAGGACCTGGTCGGCACCGTCGAGCGCGGGCTCGACCCAGGGAGCATGACGTAACACAGCCGCCAGCACGGCAGCATGCCCAGGCTGATGCTGGAACTTGAAGCGCGTGATCAGCCCAGCCCAGGGATAGGCATAGGGCACGGCGGCCACGCAGGCATCCAGGGGCGGCGGATGGCGGATGCATGCACCGCATTGGGTGATGACGCTGGGAACGGGTATCGCGCAGGTCCGGCATCGGTTGCATGGCTGGGCGAACCGCGACACGCAGGCCTCGCACAGCGGATCGCACGGCCAGCCGCGGCAAACCACGCATTGGCTGGGCAGGCGGTCGGATATGCCGCGAAGCAGGGCGCGAAACATCGGGCCACTATATGCTTGGCCACTGCGATGCCGACCGACCTTCCTCCCACCATTGATGCACGAGCCGCCGCGCGCTGGTCGCTGCGCACACCGGCGACATCGCCATGGCTGCACGAGGAAATCGGCCGACGCATGCACGAGCGCCTGCGGTGGATCCGGCTGCAGCCCCGCGTATGGGCCGACTGGGAGCCCTTGCGCGGGGGGCTGAAGGCCCATGCCGCGGTAGCGCAGAGCTACCCTGGTGCGACCTGCTGGGTCATTGAACCGACGGCGCAGCGTCAGTTGGCAGCGCTGACAGCCTTGCGTTCGCCCTGGTGGCACCCCGCGCGCTGGCGGTCAAGGGCACTGCATATCGGACCACCGCCGCAAGGCATTGCCGACATGGTCTGGGCGAATATGGCGCTGCACATGGCAGCCGATCCACAGGCGCTGCTGGGGCATTGGCACCGCATGTTGTCTCCCGACGGTTTCCTGATGTTTTCCTGCCTCGGACCGGACACCTTGCGGCAACTGCGTGCGCTGTACCAGGCCAGGGGCTGGCCCGAACCTGCGCATGCGTTCACCGACATGCATGACTGGGGCGACATGCTGGTGGGCGCGGGATATGCCGAGCCGGTGATGGACATGGAGCGGCTGACCCTGACCTATGCGTCGCCGCAGCGCTTGCTGGCCGAGTTGCGCGAACTGGGTCGCAACCTGCAGCCGCATCGGTTTGCTGGCCTGCGCGGACGGCGCTGGCAGGAGCAACTGCTGCAGGCGCTGTCCGACCGGGGGGAAAGCTGCGACGCTGACCAGCCGCTGGCGCTGACGTTCGAGGTCATCTACGGCCACGCGCTCAAGCCGCAGCCGAAGGTGAACGTTCAGAGCGAAGCCCGGGTGTCGCTGGACGACATGCGGCGAATTCTGCAGCAGGGCCGGCGTGATCCGGCGCAAACGCAGTAGGGTGCGTGGACATGGCTTTGCGGGTCGGGGCGGGTGGGTCGGTCGGCTACAATGCGGCCTGTGAAACATGGGCATTTCCCCGGAGTTTCACCGTTCCGTGCCCGAGGGGCATGGCGTTGGGATGGCAAGACGCGTGATGGATACGCCTTTTCACTTCGCGACGGTTCAGGGTCAGAACTTTCAGTGGTTTTTGCGACGTAACTGCTCGGTCACCCCACGCCAGTTGGTGATGATCTATCTGTCATTGTGCGTGGTGTCGCTGGCGATCGGCGTCATGTTCTGGTTCCAGGGCGCCACCCTGGTGCTGCCGCTTGCCTGGATCGAACTCATGGCTGTCGGGCTGGCGTTTCTGGTGTATGCCCGGCACGCCAGCGATGGCGAGACGATCCGCCTGGCCGGCCAGCAACTGGTCATCGAGCAGGAACGGGGCGGAACCTTGCGCCGGTCTGAATTCCGGCGCGAGTGGGTGAGGGTTGAGCCCGGTGCGGCCGACAATTCGTTGATCGCGTTGTCGGGCCAGGGCATGACTGTGCATATTGGGCGTTTTGTACGGCCTGAATTGCGGCCACTGCTGGCCCGCGAAATCAGGATGGCATTACGCGGTGCGTGATGGTGCCGCGTGCTTGGGCGTGCGGACCGGTGCAAATTTGAGGCGAAGAAGTGATCATGATGAAGAGCGTTTCGGGCAAGTTGGCTTCTCTGGCGATGTGGTTGGGTGCGTGGTTGGTCACAGGTCCGTTGACGTTGGCCCACGCGGTCAATGACCTGCCCGGTGGTCCGGCGGTCAACCAGCTGAACCTGCATCCGCCGGTCACCAAGATCGCCCAGGACCAGGCCTGGCTTCACTGGTTCATGTTGATCGTGTGCAGCGTGATTTTCGTCGCGGTTTTCGCCGTGATGTTCTACTCGATCTGGAAACACCGCAAGTCGGTCGGCCACAAGGCTGCAACGTTCCATGAGTCGGTCACGGTCGAGATTGTCTGGACGGTGATCCCGTTCATCATCGTGATCCTGATGGCGCTGCCCGCGACCAAGGTCATCGTCGCGATGAAAGATACGACGAATGCCGACCTCACGATCAAGGTCACCGGCATGCAGTGGAAATGGGGCTACGACTACATCAACGGCGAGGGCGAGGGCATCGGTTTCCTGTCTGCGCTCGACAGCGAGCACCGTGCCTTGTCCAGTGCGGGTGGGCCCAAGGCCGATGCGCCGATCGACAACTACCTGCTCAAGGTCGACAACCCGCTGGTGGTGCCGGTGGACAAGAAGGTCCGCATCATCACGACCGCCAACGACGTGATCCACGCTTTCATGGTGCCCTCCTTCGGCATCAAGCAAGATGCCATTCCGGGCTTCGTTCGCGACACCTGGTTCCGGGCCGAAAAAATCGGCGACTATTACGGCCAGTGCGCGGAGTTGTGCGGCAAGGAGCACGCCTATATGCCGATTCATGTCAAGGTGGTGTCGGCCGAGGACTATTCCAAATGGGTTGGTCAGGAAATGCAGAAGATCGCGGCCAAGGCCGATGATCCGTCGCGCATCTGGAAGCTCGACGAGATGGTTGCCCGCGGCGAGAAGGTCTACACGGCCAACTGCCAGGCGTGCCATCAGGCCAATGGCAAGGGCGCCGGCCCGATCAAGCCGCTTGACGGCGCGCCTGTGGTGCTGGACGCGGACCACTCCAAGACGATCTCCATCATGCTCAATGGGCAGAACAATGGCGCCATGCCAGCCTGGAAACAGCTGAGCGACACCGATATCGCGGCTGTGATCACCTACACCAAGAACCACTGGTCGAACAACACCGACCAGATCGTGCAGCCGGCCGACGTGCAGAGCGCACGCCAATAGCGCCTGAGCACGATGACGCGTGAACGCAACGAAATACGAGAATTGACAAGGAACTCAGCATGAGCGTAGTACTGGACCCACACGGCCACGCCGACGACGACCACCATGAGCACCATGCCCCGACGGGCTGGCGGCGCTGGGTCTATGCGACCAATCACAAGGACATCGGCACCCTGTATCTGCTGTTCTCCTTCACGATGCTGATGGTCGGCGGCGTGCTTGCGCTGCTGATCCGCGCCGAGTTGTTCCAGCCGGGGCTGCAACTGGTGAACCCGGAACTGTTCAATCAGCTCACCACCATGCACGGCCTGATCATGGTGTTCGGCGCCATCATGCCGGGTTTCGTGGGCTTCGCGAACTGGATGATTCCGCTGCAGATCGGCGCCTCCGACATGGCCTTCGCGCGTATGAACAATTTCAGCTTCTGGCTGTTGATTCCCGCCGGCCTGATGATCATGGGTTCGTTCTTCATGCCCGGTGGGGCGCCAGCCGCAGGATGGACGCTGTACGCACCGCTGACGCTGCAGATGGGGCCGAGCATGGATGTCGCCATTTTCGCGTTGCACATTCTGGGTGCCAGCTCGATCATGGGCTCGATCAACATCATCGTGACCATCCTGAACATGCGCGCACCGGGCATGACGCTGATGAAGATGCCGATGTTCGCCTGGACCTGGCTGATCACCGCCTACCTGCTGATCGCCGTGATGCCGGTGCTCGCCGGCGCGATCACGATGACACTGACGGACCGCCATTTCGGCACCAGCTTCTTCAATCCGGCCGCCGGCGGGGATCCGGTGATGTACCAGCACATCTTCTGGTTCTTCGGGCATCCCGAGGTGTACATCATGATTCTGCCGGCCTTCGGCATCATCAGCCAGGTGGTTCCGGCGTTCGCACGCAAGCGTCTGTTCGGCTACACCTCGATGGTGTATGCAACATCGAGCATCGCGATCCTGAGCTTCGTGGTCTGGGCGCACCACATGTTCACCACCGGAATGCCGGTGACCGGTCAGCTGTTCTTCATGTACGCAACGATGCTGATCGCAGTGCCCACGGCCGTGAAGGTCTTCAACTGGATCGCCACCATGTGGCAGGGCTCGATGACCTTCGAGACACCGATGTTGTTTGCGGTCGGGTTCATCTTCGTGTTCACGATGGGTGGCTTCACCGGCCTGATTCTGGCGATGGCGCCAATCGATATCCAGCTGCAGGACACCTATTACGTGGTGGCGCATTTTCACTATGTGCTGGTGGCGGGCTCGCTGTACGCGATGTTCGCCGGTGTCTATTACTGGATGCCGAAGTGGACCGGTGTGATGTACAACGAGACGCGCGGCAAGATCCACTTCTGGTGCTCGCTGATTGCTTTCAACATCACCTTCTTCCCGATGCACTTCCTGGGCTTGGCCGGCATGCCGCGCCGTTATGCCGACTACCCGATGCAGTTCGCCGATTTCAATGCGATTGCGTCCGTGGGTGCGTTTGCCTTCGGCATTGCCCAGGTGTATTTCTTCTTCTTCATCGTCCTGCCCTGCATGATGGGCAAAGGTGAGAAAGCCGGCGCGAAACCCTGGGAAGGTGCCGAAGGCCTGGAGTGGGAAGTTCCGTCGCCTGCGCCTTTCCATACCTTCGAGAATCCGCCCAAACTCGACGCCACCGCGAGCCGTATCGTCGGCTGATTGCCGCACCTCCGACAAGCAAAAAACATGAGCCCTGACCAGAAGAAATCCAACCTGCGCCTGGCCCTGGTCCTGGCGTCGGTGGCGATCGTCTTCATGCTGGGGATTGTCATCAAGATGGTCTGGCTGGGGAGCTGAGCGATGCGCCACCGTTATCACAACCTGACCATGGCGCGCAAGCTGGTGGTCGTGGCCCTGGGTATGCTGGGATTCGGGTATGCACTTGGGCCGCTGTACGAGGCCATCTGCAACATCACCGGCATCAACGTGCTGGCACTGGGCGACCGCAATATTCCCGGTGCTACCTCCCGTGCAGCGGTGAACAGCCAAGTTGACACCAGCCGCACCATCACGGTCGAGTTCGACGCCAACGTGCGCGGACCCTGGACCTTCAAGCCCGAGCGCCGGTCGATTCAGGTGCATCCGGGTGAACTGGCCACGGTGATCTACGAGTTTCGAAACGACCAGGGACGCCGCATGGCGGCGCAGGCCATTCCGAGTTACGCGCCGCGTCAGGCAGGGCCTCATTTCAACAAGCTGGAGTGTTTCTGCTTCAACCAGTACACGCTCGAGCCGGGCGAAAAGAAATCCTGGCCGGTGGCATTCGTCATCGATCCCAAGATTTCACGCGACGTGACGACGATCACCTTGTCGTACACCTTCTTCGAGGTGGGTGGCCCGGTGCCGCCGCCGCCGGGCGCCACTGCGGCTGCGAAGCCGCCGGTCCTGGTCAAGGCGGGCACATGAAACCGCATCGCACCAAGCCCCCATCCGCTGCCGCGCACGGGTCAGGCTCCGCCTGGAACACCGCCAAGACCGTAGCCTGGTCGTTTTTTGGTGTGCGTCGTCACAAGGACCATGAACAGGAAGGCGCAGGCATTCACCCGATCCATGTTCTGGTGGCCGGCTTTGTCGGGGTTTTCGTCCTGGTGGCAGGATTGATCGTACTGGTGAACTGGGTGGCGGCCTGACCGCTGCGCCGATGGTCGGAACCGCGTCAACGGAATATTGAATCGAGAGAGTCTGGAGCAGTCATGAGTTCTTCATCCCATCCCACTACACCGTATTACTTCGTACCCGGCCCGTCCAGCCATCCAGTGATGGCGGCGATCGGTCTGTTTTTCCTGTTTTTCGGCGCGGGGCAGTGGATCAATGGCGTCGCCTGGGGCGAGTATTCGACCTACTTCGGGCTGGCCTGGTTGTGCGTGGTTCTGTTCCGCTGGTTTCGCGACGCCGTCAATGAAAGCGAGGCCGGTTCCTACGGCAGGAAGGTCGACCTGTCGTTTCGCTGGAGCATGAGCTGGTTCATCTTCTCCGAAGTGATGTTCTTTGGCGCCTTCTTCACTGCCTTGTGGTGGGCGCGCGTGCACTCGGTGCCGGCATTGGGTGGCCTCGAGAATGCCTTGTTATGGCCTGATTTCAAGGCGGCCTGGCCCAGCGTTGTTCCCGGTGCCACCGCTTCTCCGGCCGGTATCGTCGAACCGTTTCAGACCATGGGCCCGTTCTGGCTGCCGACGATCAACACGGCCTTGCTGCTGACTTCGGGCGTGACGCTGACCATCGCGCACCATGCCCTGCAGGCGGGTCAGCGCGGCAAGACGATCGCTTTCATGTGGATCACCGTGCTGCTGGGTGTCACCTTCCTTGGCGTGCAGGGATACGAGTACTACCACGCCTACACCGACTTGAACCTCAAGCTCACGTCGGGCGCGTTTGGTTCGACGTTCTTCATGCTGACCGGATTCCACGGTTTCCACGTGTTCATCGGCATGTTGATGCTGTTGTTCATCACCTTGCGCCTGCAAAAAGGTCACTTCACGCCTGAACGCCACTTCGGCTTCGAGGGCGCCGCCTGGTACTGGCATTTCGTGGACGTCGTCTGGCTCGGCCTGTACGTGCTGGTCTACTGGCTCTGACGGCTGCAACTCCCGGCGCCGAAGAACCACCAACGCCGCATTGCGGCCTTGGTTCATTTGCCGGCCGGGATGCCGGTCGGCTGGATGTAGCCCAGCTTCCAGGCCACGAGCACGCACAGGAACAGCACGATCGAGAAGCCCACCCGAAACGCCAGCGCGCGTGCCATGTGATGGGAGGCGCCCTGACCCTCGCGCCCACCGCGGAGCATGAAAAACAGGGCTGCACCCAGGCTTGCGATGATCGCCAGGAAGGCGAGGATGACAAGGTACATCATGACGGTTGATTATCCGGTGGCAAAGAAAGGGTTGACGGCCCGAGTCTGGCTGATTGCTGCCGCTTCGCTGATCGGAGCCTCGGTCACGATGAAACTGGGATTGTGGCAATTGTCCCGCGCCAATGAGAAACTGACACTGCAACAGGCCATTGACGATCAGGCAGCGCTGCCGCCGCTCGACAACACCGCGCTCGCCGCTGCGGGCACGGCCACCGAATGGACGCACCGGCGACTGAACCTGCACGGGCGCTGGCTGAACGCGCACACGGTGTACCTGGAGAACCGCCAGATGGACGGCAAGCCCGGGTTTTTCGTTTTCACGCCGCTGCAACTCGACGATGCTCCCCGCATGGTCGTGATGGTGCAACGGGGTTGGCAGCAGCGTAACTTCAGTGACCGCATGGCGTTGCCCGACCTCGCGCAGACCCGTGGTGTGGTTCGCGTCCAGGGGCGAATCGCCCCGCCTCCAGCCAAACTTTACGAGTTCGCGCCGCAGGCCGGGGGCAGGATCCGGCAAAATCTGGATTTGACCGGGTACGCTCGGGAAACCGGTTTGCCGCTGGCCCCCTTTTCCGTTCTTCAGACAGGGCCGCAGGGCGATGGCCTTTCCCGCGATTGGGCGCCCATCCCAACCGGCGTCGCGAAGCACCATGGATACGCATTCCAATTCTTTGCCCTCAGTGGACTGATCATCATTCTTTTTGTCTGGTTCCAAATTGTCCGACGCTTTTTCTCCGCCCGCTGACCGGTCGCATCCGCGCCACGATGACCAGCCCCTGGGCCTGACGGTGCATGCCATGCCGGCGCTGGCCGACATTGGCGCGACCGAGCGGCGTACCCGAGTCGGGCGCTGGAAGATGACGGTCGTGCTCCTGATGTGTGCGGCGCCGGTGGTGGCGTCCTATCTGACCTACTACGTCTGGCGGCCCGAGGCTCGGAGCGTTTTCGGTACCTTGATGGATCCGCAGCGCCCGCTGCCGGATCTGGTGGGCACGGCTCTCGATGGCACGCCGGCCAACCTGCGAACGCTCAAGGGCCAGTGGTTGCTGGTGAGCGTGGCCGGTGGCGCCTGTGACGCCCAGTGCCAGAACTACCTTTACATGCAACGCCAGTTGCGCGAGAGCCTGGGCAAGGAAAAGGATCGGGTGGACCGCGTCTGGCTCATCGACGACCAGACCCCAGTGTCCGAGGCTTTGCTGCCGGCGATCAGCGAAGCGACGGTGCTGCGCGTTGAGAAGACCGCGTTGGCTCGGTGGCTGACGGCGGACGCCGGGCGCGCTCTGCAGGACCATCTGTACCTGGTGGATCCGCTGGGCAACTGGATGATGCGTTTTCCTGCCGGGCTCGACATGACCGGGGCGGCCAAGGCCAAGCGCGACATCGGGCGCGTACTGCGTGCCAGCGCGTCCTGGGATACAGCGGGTCGGTGACATGCGTATGTTCCTTTGCGCATGTCCTATGTTCCCTCGCGCATGTCGATGGCACGACCCTGACCGGCTGCCAGCACCCGTGGATCGGTCGGTTCGCGATGGCATCGGCCTGCTGCGTCTGCGTCTGCGCGGGAGGGCACGATGAGTGAGCCTGCGGCTGTGGATCTGGCGCCGATCCTGCAGATTTTGCTGGCAGGCGCGGCGTTGGCTGCCGTGGCCCTGGGTTGGCTTCGCCTGCGTGTGCGCGGGCAGTCGCCCGCCCACTGGCTGCGTGCCGCAACCGTCCTGACGTTGTTCCTGACCTTCGACCTGGTGCTGTTCGGCGCTTTCACCCGCCTGTCGGATTCCGGCCTGGGTTGTCCGGACTGGCCCGGTTGTTATGGCAGCGCCAGCCCGGTCGGTGCCAAGGCCGAGATCAGCGCGGCCCAGGCTGCGATGCCCAGCGGACCGGTGACGCACGGAAAGGCCTGGATCGAGATGGTGCACCGCTATATGGCCACCGGCGTGGGGGCCTTGATCCTGATCCTGACAGTGGCTGGCTGGCGCCAGCACTTGCGCTCGGGTTCCACTGCGCCCGCGCTCAGTCCCTGGTGGCCGACGGTCACGCTGGTGTGGGTCTGCGTGCAAGGGGCGTTCGGCGCCCTGACGGTCACGATGAAGTTGTTCCCGGCCATCGTGACGCTGCACCTGCTTGGCGGTTTGTTCCTGCTGGCCTTGCTGACGTGGCAGGCGCAGCGGCTGACCCGCTCCCTGGCCGGCACGCCGCCGGTGTCCGTTGACACGGCTACGCGAGGGTTCCTGCTGCTGGCCACCGGTCTGCTGGTACTGCAATTGGCGCTGGGCGGCTGGGTCAGCACGAACTACGCGGTGCTGGCCTGCACCGACTTCCCGACCTGCCAGGGCAGCTGGTGGCCACCGATGCGTTTCGATCAGGGTTTCGAGCTCTGGCGCCACCTGGGCATGACAGGCGACGGCGAGATGATTTCCTTTCCGGCGCTCACCGCCATCCATTACGCGCATCGTCTGATGGCGTACGGGGTGCTGGTGGTGCTGGCGCTGCTGGCCTGGCGTCTGTCGCGCATCGAGGGTCTGCGGCGTGCGTCGCAGTGGATCGGTGGGCTGGCCGCACTCCAGCTGGCCACGGGGCTTGGCAATGTCGTGCTGGGCTGGCCGTTGCTGGCCGCCTTGCTGCATACTGGTGGCGCAGCGGCGCTGGTGGTGGTGATCACCTGGGCGTTGTCGGCAAGTCGGGTCGTGCACAGCGCGTCGGTCCCGATGTCGGCACTTCCGGCCGGGAGCCTGCGATGAAAGCCGAGTCACCGTCGACGCCAGGGGTACCGACGGTCCCGGTCGTGTCGGTGGTGCGCCAGTTCATGGCCTTGACCAAGCCGCGGGTGATCCAGCTGATCGTGTTCTGCGCCTTGATCGGCATGGTGCTTGCCGTGCCGGGCGTGCCCGCCTGGGAGCAGGTGTGGCGGGCCGCGATCGCCTGCCTGGGTATCTGGCTGGTGGCAGCAGCGGCGGCGGCCTTCAACTGTATCGTCGAGCAGCGTATCGATGCCAAGATGAGACGCACCGCTTGGCGTCCCACGGCGCGCGGCGAACTGAGCAACAGCCAGACACTGCTGTTCTGCGGCGTATTGTGTGCCGCTGGTTCGGTCATCCTGTATGTGTGGATCAATCCACTGACCATGTGGCTGACCTTCGCCACCTTCGTCGGTTACGCGATGATCTACACCATTGTTCTCAAGCCGCTCACGCCGCAAAATATCGTGATCGGTGGCGCGTCAGGCGCGATGCCGCCAGTGCTGGGTTGGGCGGCGATGACCGGCGACGTCGGCCCGGAAGCGCTGATCCTGTTCCTGATCATCTTCCTGTGGACTCCGCCGCATTTCTGGGCGCTGGCCCTGTATCGCGTGGAGGAATACCGCAAGGCGGGCCTGCCGATGTTGCCGGTGACCCATGGCAGCGAGTTCACCCGCCTGCAGATCCTGCTCTATACCGCTGTTTTGTTCGCGGCCTGCCTGTTGCCGTTCGTCTATGGCATGAGTTCCTGGCTCTACCTGGGCGCGGCGGTGCTGCTGGGCATCGGCTTTTGCCTGTATGCATTCTGGCTCTGGAGGGAGTATTCGGACGCGCTGGCTCGCCGCACCTTCCGCTTTTCGCTGTACCACCTGAGCTTGCTGTTTGCCGCCTTGCTGGTGGATCATTACCTGTTCTGAATTGCGTTGCCTCTCCGTTCCATGACACTGCATCCCGTATCCCGCCGAAGGGCCACTATGGCCCTTTTGATGAGCTCTATAGCCATGTTGTCAGGTTGTTTTGACAACAAGCCCTCTTTTGTGTCGATCGATATCACTGGCGCCAACTATGCGCGGGACTTCAAGCTGCTCGATGCGAACGGCCAGCAGCGCAGCATCCGGGATTTCGCCGGCAAGGTCGTCGTGGTGTTTTTCGGCTTTACCCAGTGTCCGGATGTCTGCCCGACCACGATGAACGAGCTGGCCGAGATCCGCAAGTTGCTGGGCAAGGACGGTGAGCGACTGCAAGGCGTCTTTGTCACCGTGGATCCCGAGCGTGACACGCCCGAGGTCCTCAAGGCGTATCTGGGCAATTTCGACCCGTCCTTCGTCGCCTTGCGTCCGTCCTCTCCCGAGCAACTCGCGGCGCTGGCCAAGGATTACAAGATGTACTACAAGCGGGTCGAGGGCCGCACGCCGACCAGCTACACGATGGATCATTCGGCCGGAAGTTATGTCTACGACACGAAGGGGCAGTTGCGGCTGTTCACGCGGTATGGCATGGGTGTGAAGCCGCTGGCCGGCGATATCCAGCAGTTGCTCAAGCAGTCCTCTTGAAGGCAGAAGCGGCAACGCCCGCGTCTACCTGTGTAGGGCTTTGGCTGGCGTGTGCCGGTCGCTGTGCGAGCAGTGCCGCGTGCCTGGCTGCGCGGCAGCGTCAGGCGTAAGCGGCGAGTGCCTTCTTCATCTTCTTCATCGCCGCCACCTCGATCTGGCGGATGCGTTCTGCGCTCACGCCATATTCGCCAGCCAGGTCGTGCAGCGTCATCCCGCCCGAGTTGTCGTCGTTGACCTTGAGCCAGCGTTCCTCCACGATCCGCCGGCTGCGCTCGTCCAGTGTGCCCAGCGCCGTTGCGATGCCGTCGGTGGCCATCACGTCGCGTTGGCGCGACTCGAGCATGGCGGTGGGTTCGTGGTTGTTGTCGGTCAGGTAGGCGATCGGCCCGAAGGCCTGCTCGCCATCGTCCGACGGTGCCGGGTCGAGCAATACATCGCCACCCGACAGGCGGGTTTCCATCTCGATCACCTCTTCGCGCTTGACGTTGAGCCGTTCGGCCATCGCGTCAATCTGCGCCTCGCTCAGGGTATCGCGGTGCGTGCCGGCGTCGGCCGCGGCATCGTCGGACTTGAAACGCTGCTTCATCGAGCGCAGGTTGAAGAACAACTTGCGCTGGGCCTTGGTCGTGGCGACCTTGACCATGCGCCAGTTCTTCAGGATGTATTCATGGATCTCGGCCTTGATCCAGTGCAGTGCATAGCTGACCAGGCGCACGCCCTGATCCGGGTCGAACCGCTTGACTGCCTTCATCAGGCCGATGTTGCCTTCCTGGATCAGGTCGCCATGCGGCAAGCCGTAACCCAGATACTGACGCGACACGGACACAACCAGCCGCAGATGCGACAGCACCAGTTTCCCGGCCGCCTCCAGGTCGCTGTGGTCGCGCAGCTGGCGCGCGAAAGATTGCTCCTGCTCGAAGGTGAGCATGGGGAGTCGGTTCACGGCTGAAATATAGGCGTCCAGATTACCCAACGCAGGCACAACGACCCACGGATTGGCCAAAGCCACCGCGTTGTTCGTCATTTCGTTCTGGTTTGTCATCTGAGTCCTCCTGAGCTGATTCAATGATTGAATATTAGCACTCTGTCAGACCGAGTGCTAAACAAGAAGTTCAATCGCGCCGATAGTCCGCCGTATCGGCAACTGAATGCGTTGCGAGTGGTCACTACCCCGGATAGAGACGTCAGCCTGTCGCCTCGGTTGCTGCCTGGAGGCGTCCCGGCTTGACGTTTGCGGTGCTCTGCCTGCGTTGCCTCCGCAGGACCGATCCCATGCTACAGGCGCTGTCGCAGCGTTTGAAGCTGGCTGCCGCTCCGGTGCCCAACAGCAAGGCGGTGAACAATCGGGTCATGGTGCCTGGCATGGTTGCCTCCCTGTGCAATGAAATTACCACGCCGCACAGCTGCAAGATCCGTTCGGCGTCAGCGCATCCTCACCTCTGCGCGTTCGCCCATGTCGGTGGGCGGATTGCCGGTGACCGTGGCTGCGGCCATCTTGAACAATTGCACGATTTTGCTGCTGTCGACGTCCCAGTAATTGGCGTGAACGATCTTCACCTCGACCAGCGCGACGTCCGGGTCGGTTGGGCCGCGCGGAAACCAGGCATCGTTCATCTTGGACCAGAGCTTTTCCTTGAGTGCGGCATCTTCCACCACCTGCGCGGTGCCGGATACCGAGACATAACTGTCCTTGCCTGGGTCGGCGTACGCCACATTCACGGTCGGATCGTGCGAGACGTCATCGACCGGCCCATTGGCACGCGACATGAAGAACCACAGGCTGGCGTGTTCGTCGATGCCGCGGTTCTGCGTCGTCATCGGCCGGGAATGCAGATGGCCGTTGGCGTGGCGGGCCGTGAACATCGCGAACCGGATGTCCTTGATCAGCTCCCACAACTTCGTGCGGGCTTCGCCGGGAGAGGGCGTATGGGGGGTCGTGTCGGGCATGGGAGCTCCTGTTCGTCGCTTGGGGTGACACACAGCCGCCCCTGATGGACAAGAGATCATTGAATGCCGATTGGTGCTCGTTGTGTATCAGGCAGCGCGCTGGCGCGGTGTAGGAAGTGTCTTGCACTGCCGTTGCGCGTACTCGGCCATGCACGGTTGCAAGGAGCCGTCAATGGGGCGGATCGCGAGGACGACTTTGGTTGGGGGACGAATTGGGTTGGAGGGTGACTATCCAGCCA
>Ga0105047_10008747_pt1 | contig 16831 bp, 20 predicted proteins | sample MAT04_FD_78384 | JGI IMG/M metagenome (GOLD analysis project Ga0105047, IMG submission 78384) | Freshwater microbial communities from Lake Fryxell liftoff mats and glacier meltwater in Antarctica - MAT-04 (megahit assembly) | ecosystem: Environmental > Aquatic > Freshwater > Ice > Liftoff...
CATATTTAACAAGGATTGCGGGGAAAAGTTTTATTGAATATTTTCGGGCTAATCAAAATTGGGGCGATGGTGGGATTAGCGAGGTTGTAGAACGCCAATTTGCCCTAAACCGTCGTGATGAATTTATTAAATCCTTTATTAAGGAAGCTGTACAAAAATTGGGAAATCCAAGATAATTTACTCCCTTTCCACTGAAGAAATAGACATAACTGAAACGGGGTTAAGGGGCAGAGCCACTCACCCCAATATTTAATTTTGATTGGGAAGAGATTAGTGAGGGGCAGGGAACAGCCCCCAAATCTTTATCTGGAGAAAGAGTAAAGAATTATATCGTATTCATGCATTTCACTCAATTCACTCAACAAATCAAACTGTTATTGCTTATAAAGAGGTTACCCTCCTACACCTAATTTTTGATTGGGAAGGGAGTATCTAAACCTAAACCTATTAATTTATGTCAAACACAAATCTGCAAAAAATGGGGGGGGGTAATTGCTCTCCTAGCAAGCTCTCTAGCTCTTTCTAATCCTGCTTCTGCCTTACCAGGTTTTTCGGGTGATTATGCGCCAGTCAACTGGACATTTCTGGATACCAATGCCAATGGGTCTGTAGACGAGACTAATGCCCCAACTTCAATTACCTTGACTGGGGGAGATAATGGGAGTTTTGAATCTGGGACAACCGACTATACCATTGCTGCGGTAGCGGACGGAACCCTTAGCTTTGACTGGAATTATACGACTGAAGCTGGACCTGGGACGGATCCATTTGAGTTCTTGCTAAATGGCATCGATACAACCTTAACTGATCCTGGAGGTGTCCAAACTCAGTCAGGGAGTTTTATGAGCATTCTCTTAACTGGAGATACCTTCGGCTTTCGCATTCGCACAACTGATAATTTGGCTGGACCTGGTATTGTGACTATTAGCAACTTTGATATTTCTAATGCCACGCCTATACCCTTTGAGTTTAACCCTGTAGCTGGTGTGGCTATTTTGGGTGGTTTATGGGCAGGTAAGCGATTCTTGAAATCCAGAAAAACTAAGTAAAATTCATTCAGCCTAGGTCATTAATTGCCAGAAGCTCCCTAGGCTTATCACTTTGTTAGAGGATGTGGATAAGAAAAAGCTGTACAAAAATTGGGAAATCAAAGATAATTTATCTGGCGAAACCCAAACATATTTTTTAATTATGTCAAACACAAGTCTGGAAAAAATGGGGGGGTAATTGCTCTCCTAGCAAGCTCTCTAGCTCTTTCTAATCCTGCTTCTGCTTTACCAGGTTTTTCGGGTGCTTATGCGCCAAGCAACTGGACATTTCTGAATAGCAATGCCAATGGCAATGTAAACACAACTACTGCTCCAACTTCAATTACCTTGACTGGGGGAAATATCGAGAGTGGAGGTCCGAGTTCTGGAATAACCAACTATACCATTGCTGCGGTGGCGGGCGGAACTCTTAGCTTTAACTGGAATTATTCGACTCTTGACATATTTGGTCCTACATCTGATCCTTTTCTGTTCTTGCTAAATGGTAGCACTCAATTATCTAATAACTTCGGCGGCAGCACACAGTCGGGAAGTTTTAGTACCAGTCTCTTAACTGGAGAAACCTTCGGCTTTCGCATTGCCACAGTTAATAATTTGCGTGGAGGAGCTAATGTGACTATTAGCAACTTTGATATTACTCCTGTTACTCCCGTTCCCTTTGAGTTTAGTCCTGTGCTTGGGGTAGGAGTCCTAGGTGGTTTATGGGCAGGTAAGCGATTCTTGAAATCCAGAAAAACTAAGTAAAATTCATTCAGCCTAGGTCATTAATTGCCAGAAGCTCCCTAGGCTTATCACTTTGTTAGAGGATATAGATAAGAAAAGCTGTATAAAGATTGGAAATCCAAGATAATCTAGCAATTCCAATTCAAAAAAGTTAACACCTTTATATTTCGGTTAGTTTGCCATAGAGATCGGGACGGCGATCGCGAAAAAAGCCAAAGGCAGCACGATTGCGGGCAATTTCCCCTAAATTAAATTTGCTATGAATAATTCCAGTCTCAGTATCATTTAGTTCAGCCAATTTATCCCCTCGATGATTAGCTATAAATGAATGCCCATAAAAAGTCTGATTGCCTTCAGTCCCAATGCGGTTTGCGGCGACTACGGGAATTACATTGCTAACGGCATGACCGATCATGGCACGTTGCCAAGGGTCTTTGGTGTTTAGGGTGGGTTCTTCAGGCTCAGTGCCGATCGCCGTGGGATATAACAAAATATCTGCTCCCATCAGTACCATTGCCCTAGCGCATTCTGGAAACCATTGATCCCAACAGATACCTACACCGAGATTGCCAAATTTAGTTTGCCATACCTTAAACCCAGTATTACCTGCTCGAAAGTAAAACTTTTCTTCGTAACCAGGCCCATCGGGAATATGACTTTTGCGATAAATTCCTAAGATTTCCCCATCACTATTAATCATTGCCAAACTGTTGTAGTAAACCTGTCCATCCTTTTCAAAAAAAGAGAGAGGAATTGCAATATTTAACTTTTGGGCTAATTTCCGAAAATGAGCGATCGCTGGACTCTGATCCACTGGGTATGCCCAATCAAAAAAAATATCTTTTTCTTCACGGCAGAAATAACTACCTTCAAATAATTCTGGTGGTAAAACTACCTGTGCGCCTTGATTAGCGGCTTGAATTACTAAGTCTGAGACTCTAGCAATATTGGTTTTAAGATCATCATTTAGAGTGCATTGCAGAGCGGCGATCGCTATGGTTTGATCTGACATAGGAGTAAATTAATGTAAGGTAAATTTAGTTACAACGGCGTGAGAACACCTGCGGACATTTGCCAAGCGCGATCGCAAATATGTTTAAGCTCATCAGGCTCATGGGTAACAACCAAAACAGTCCAATTTTCTTTGAGCTTTGCCAGTAGAGAAATTAATTGCTTACGCATTGACCAATCTAGCCCTGCGGTGGGTTCATCCAATAGGAGTATATAGGGCTGCCGAATTAACTGTACTGCCAGAGCCAAACGTCGTTGTTGCCCGCCGCTCAAAGATTGGGGAGAAGCACTTAAGCTCATGGCATTTAATCCCACAGATTCTAGGGCGTTGTCAATGCGATCGCTCTCTAAATTTAGGTGTCCTAGGCGTAATTCTTCTAAAATCGTCGCCCCACAAAAATGTCGCTCTGGGAACTGAAATACTAAACCACTTAATTGTTCTAATTCCTCGGCTCCAAGTTGCTGATTTCGCCATTGGACAGAACCACTATGCCACTCCACAAATCCCGCCAACACCTCTAATAACGTACTTTTACCCGATCCACTTGCGCCAATTACTAAACCCATCTCTTGGTGAGACAAATCTAGGGAAATATTATTCAATACAGGTTGTAAAGTAGCAGGAGGGTGATAGGAAAGTCCTTTAACTGAGAGCATAATCTATTAAAATTATTATTGTAGTTGCGATCAAAATTGGTATAAGTGCTATAGCAACTTTAACCTAAATCATTGAGTCATCGACATTTGGCAATCTCTTAAGTCTTAAAAGTCAGAAGAGAGTATTTGCAATTCGATACAATAAATTGTTAAAGAATTCTTGAAACACATATATAACTATACTTTTGCCATGAATTTGCCTAAACATCAATCTCTTAAAAATAAACTCATGATCAAAGTAATTTCGGTCTCGACTTTAATTTTTGCAGCGATCGCTTTTACCAATCCACTCCCAACTTGGGCAGTCGATCCCTTTCGCAGTAGCAACCCTAAAGCCATTGGTGTCGAGGCAAGCAAAGCCTTTGAACTGATGTTTAAGGATGGTAATTATCCTGCTGCTGCCAAACAAATTGATAAGGCTTTACGCACAGAGGCTGATGATCCGCTAGTTCAAGGCATGAAAGCTTCCTTTGCTTACCTAGAGCAAGATTATTTGGGTATGAAGATTTATGCCCTTAGAACTCGTACGGCTGCCGAAAAATTAATGGCTACCGATCCATTGCGCGGAAATATTTACATGGGCGTAAGCTACCTGATTGAAGCGGGCTATATAGTTAAAACCGATGGCATTGTTAGTGGTGCTCCCAAAGCTTTGGGTTTAGTTCAGAAATTATTTGATTCCATCAAAGCGGCGCAGGCGATCGATCCAAATGATCCAGAACTTAACCTGATTAAAGGTTATATGGATATGCTGATTGCTACGGTTTTACCCCTATCTGATCTAGAAAATGCCCTTGCCAGTTTACGGGTGGCTTCTCCTGATTATCTAAAATGGCGAGGGATAGCGATCGGTTATCGAGATGCCAAAAATTCGGATAAGGCACTAGAAGCAATTAATAAAGCGATCAAATCAGCTCCACAAAACCCAGAACTTGCCTATCTCAAGGGACAGATTCTCTGGATGCGAAATGATCTAGAAGCTGCCAAAAAACTATATCGGTCTGCGATCTCTAAACGTAATCAACTACCTCAGGATCTAGTTAAACAAATTAATAGTGAATGCACAGGAATTACTGGTTCTAGTTGCATTTAATTTAGATTTGTAAATTAGAAACTATGAATCGCTGGTTTGAGAATTTAATTCAAGGTTTTATATTATTCATAGGTTTAGGATTACCCTGTTTGCCTTCTCCGATTTTGGCGCAAAATAGCTTACCAATTCAAGGTAATTTACAAAGTCAAGAGACCGCAGAACAATTATTAGAAAGAGGTATAGCCTATATTCGATTTGGGAACCTTAAACAAGCGATCGCTTCCTTTCGAGCAGCTACCAAAAAAAATCCTAATTTAACCGCAGCCCATTACAATCTTGGTTTAGCTCTGGCACAAACAGGTAAGCCTCAAGCGGCAATTAAGTCTTTTTATCGGAGTATTGAGCTTAAACCCGACTTTGCGATCGCTTACAGTAATATTGGGGCGGCTTCTTTAGAAATTAATGATCCAAGCACTGCCATTCTCTATAGTAAAAAAGCCATAGAATTAGCACCTACATTAGCTATTGCTTACTATAATCTGGGGCTAGGCTTAAAACAGCAAAAGAATATAAAGGGAGCGATCGCTCAACTGCAAAAATCCGCAAGCCTTGACTCTCAATCCCCTGAAACCTTATATAATCTTGGCTTACTCATTCAAGAAACAGGTAACTTAGATCAAGCCATAGAATACTACCGCAAAGCCCTAATTATTAACCCTAAATATGCCGAGGCTAATTACAACTTAGGTGCGGCATTACTAATTAAAGCCCAGACTAAGCAATCAATAATTTACTTTCAGCAAGCGATCGCCTTAAAAAAAGAACTAAACCAAGACTATGCCAATGCCTACTATGGACTTGGAGTTGCCCAAGCAAAACTAGGTAAAAAGTCAGAAGCAATTCAAGCTTTTATGCGCGCTCAAACCTTGTTTAATCTTCAAAACAATAGCCAATGGTCGCAGGCAAGTGAACAGCAGCTTAAAAATTTACGTTAGCGATCGCTTCAAAAAAACACCTAGAGGATTTATTAGTTTCCCCTAGGCTCTTAACTTATTTTTATAATCTCATTACTATTCTGGTCTATCTTCGATTACTCGATCAATTAGTCCATAGTTTTTAGCTTCCTCTGCCGACAGGAAGTAGTCACGATCCATATCCCGCTCAATTTTTTCAATGGGCTGCCCTGAACGAGTGGCATATTCTAGGTTTAATTGTTTTTTGATTCTGACAATTTCCCGCGCTTCGATTTCAATATCCGTAGCTTGCCCTCTTGTTCCACCCATCGGTTGGTGAATCATAATCCGAGAATGTGGTAGAGCAAACCGTTTGCCCTTGGTGCCTGCCATCAATAAGAACGAACCCATCGATGCTGCGAGTCCCACACAGATAGTGGTGACATCTGATTTGATGTGTTGCATGGTGTCAAAAATTGCCATGCCTGCTGTGACCGACCCCCCAGGAGAATTGATATATAAGCGAATATCTTTAGTCGAATCTTCGGAATCAAGATATAGCATAACTGCCACAATCTGATTAGCAATCTCATCATCAACTTCTTTACCCAAAAAGATAATGCGCTCACGATAGAGGCGATTATAAATATCGATCCATTGTGTATACGAATCACCGGGCATTTTATAGGGAACTTTGGGAATTCCAATGGGCATAGTTTTATATTAGGTAAGGTTTATTTTGGGAAATTTGCAGTTATTTTTAGGTTTAGACCGCCGCAGGAATAGCTTTAGGTAAATCTTTCCGACTTTCTAAAACCTTATCAATTAATCCATATTCCTTGGCTTCTTGGGCGGTCATGTAAAATAGGCGATCCATGTCCTTCGATAACTTTTCTTTAGGTTGTCCAGTATTACGAGATAAAACCTCAAGCATAGTATCTCGGTTAGCAAACACTTCTTTTGCCCGAATTTCTATGTCCGTAGCCTGTCCGCGAGCATAGCTTTTGGGCTGACGTAGAACAATACTGGCATTGGGTAAGCTGGCTCGGAGTCCTTTGGTTCCTGAAGATAGCAACATTGCCGCCGCCCCGATCGCTGTGCCAATACAAATAGTATGAATGGGGGGCTTGATATAACGCATAGTATCAGCTATGGCAAAAGCTTCAGTTTCAAAACCAACGGGTTCGCCATCTTCTCTGCCTGTTCCCGAAGAGTTGATGTAGATATAAATAGGTTTTTCTGGATCTTCGTATTGCAAATATAGTAGTTCAGCCGTAACTAATTCGGTGACAGCGGCAACTAAAGGTAAGCCAATGTATACGATCCGTTCTTTTAATAACAAAGATGGTAAATCGGGAGGGGGAGAACGAAAGTTAGTATCTCCGTAATAACCTGCTTGAACAGCTTTATTCATCGTATGTTTGAAGAATGTGGTTTGTGTGAATATTGTTAGCTTATCACAGGGATTTGATCGTGATTTTATGGAATTACGGGTTTGAAGTAGTGTTATCCGAATTCTTGGTTTGATCCCACTGCTGAGGCGTAAATGTGGAGAGGGCTAGGGCATGAATAGTTGTTTGCATTTCCGACTCTAGGGCGGCATAGACAAGTCGATGTTGTTGCATGAGGGTTTTACCTGTAAATAACTTTGATACAACTAGGGCATCGTAATGTCCAGTGCCTTGGGGGCTATGTTTATGGTGTTTATGGCGATCGCTTTGATCGGTAATTTGCACTAAATCTGCTTGAAGCTTGGTAGTTAAAGTTGCTTGAATTTGGGAAATTTGATTGTGAGAAAAGTCTGACATGGCTTAAGTTAAATCTAAATTATGTTTTTAGGGATCAGACGGAATTTTAGTTGGGCTTAAGATCTTAGCGGCAATGACTCCACCAATAAATCCAAATAAATGCCCTTCCCAAGAAATACCTCTTTGGAGTGGTAGCACTCCCCAAAGTACTCCGCCATAGAGAAAAGCGGCAGTAAAGGACAGAAAAATAGCGATCGCACTGCGTTCAAAGTAGCCCTTAAATATTAAAAAACCTAAATAGCCAAAGACCACGCCACTGGCACCAATGTGAAAGGCGGGACTACCAAATACCCATGTTCCTACCCCTGCAACTAAAGCGGAGATAAATGACACAAAGTAAAATTGTTTAGTCCCTCGCAGCATAATAAACCAGCCCAAAACTAGAAATGGCATGGTATTAGCGGCAACATGGGCAAAGCTGCCATGTAAAAATGGGGCAAAAAGGATGCCTCGGAGTCCAATTATATTTCGAGGTAAAATGCCAAATCGATCAAGGGATTGCCTGAAGACAAAAACGTCTAAGATTTCAATTACCCAGATTAAAATTACAAAACCGCCCAAAATTTGCACTTGATTACTGAGTTGGGCTAGAACACTTGAGTTTTTTCCAGTCATAGTTTCAACTAAAAATATACTTAGACATCAGATACTTTTTGCTGCTTGAGCTTCCAAATTAGTCCAGATAGAGAATTGGTAAAAATATGGGTTGTGACTGCGGGTAAAAGGCTATTGGTGGCGATCGTTACTGCCCCTAGTCCTACACCAACCACTACCGCCCAAGCTGCATACTGCCAATGCTTGAGACTTGCCATATGTAATACGCCAAAGATTAAGCTACTCACAATTAGCCCAACCGCATTCATCCCAAAACTTGGTAACACCACACCTCGAAACAGTAACTCCTCACTCATTCCAGGTAAGACCCCTAACCAAATTACATCTATTAATGCCAGAGGCTTTAAGACCATATCTAAGTATGTGTTTGCTGCAACCCGATAGTCTGCCCAAATTTCATAGATGATGGTACTAAATAGGGTAACTAGTAAGCCCAAGCCTATACCTAATAGCAAGTGCATAGGCTGCCAAGTTAGAGAGATCGAAGTTACATCAAATAAAAATGTCCAAGTTTTTGCTACCGCCAACATCACTACTGCTGAAACTGCCATACAGATTAAAACCTGCGATCGCGTTAGAGTAGGCATAATTGGTTCGGTCATATTTCGTGTATTTCTAGGTGTTACCAAGCCATAATACCTTGTTTTCTACGATCCTGCCCTGACAAGCTTGCCATCAGCGTTGACGTGTAACCCGCATTCTTGATTATTTTGTTCCCACCACCATCTACCTGCTCTGAGGTCTTCATCAGGGGCGATCGCTCTGGTACAAGGCGCACAGCCAATACTGGGATAGTTTTGATCGTGAAGGGCATTGTAGGGTACGTCATTATCACGAATATATGCCCAGACTTGATCATTGCTCCAATCGATTAAAGGATTAATTTTAGCTATTCCTCTAGCTGCATCTAGTTCTACTACTTGCATTTCTTGGCGATTGCTGGTTTGATCTCGCCTTAGTCCAGTCATCCAAGCATTTAAGCCGACTAATGCTCGTTCTAGGGGTTCGATTTTGCGAATTCGACAACAAAGTTTACGATTGTCCACGCTGTCATAGAAAAGATTGATTCCCCGTTCTTGCACCATGGTTTGCACAGATTCAGTATCGGGATACATAGTTTTGATCTGTAGTTGTGGATATTTTTTAGCGATTGCCGCCATGACATCGTAGGTCTCAACGGGTAATCTGCCAGTATCTAGGGTAAATACGCAAGCATCAGGCTTAATTTTTGCCAACATATCAATTACCACCACATCCTCTGCTCCAAAACTAGAAGCTAGACCTAATTGAGGATCAAATTTAGCGATCGCCCATGAAATAATGTCCTGAGCGCTGGCATTTTGGAGTTGGGAAACCCCGTCATTAATTAGTTCTGGAATATCAAGTGCCTGATCAACGGAAATCTCTGGAATAGTCATAATCAAAATAAAAGCAATAATATACCTAGAATATTTGATTTTGGGTTTGAGAATTTGCCCTAATCTTGCTTATTAATTTTTTCTACAGAATTTTGAGGAGCATCTTTGGATTCTGAGCCGTCGGGCATAATTGCCTTATAAAAATTAACTCGATTTAGGATAGCGCCAATCATCGTGGCATGGACTAAAACTGACTCACTAAAATCTGCATCTGTTAAATCAGCCCCAATTAAATTTGCTCTAACTAAGTTTGCCCCACTAAAGTTTGTTGATATTAAAACAGCATTACTTAATTTAGCTTTATGTAAAATTGCATCTTGGACATTAGCCCCACTTAAATTTGCGCCACTAAGGTTAGCACCACTGAGATTTACACCGCTTAAATTGGCATTTTTAAGATTGGCATAAATTAAGTCTGTATTACTGAGGTTGGATTGTCTTAGATCGGCATTTTCTAAATTGGCATACACTAAATCCGCATTACTCAGGTTACAACCACTCAAGTTGGCAGATGATATGCGAGCATTTCTGAGAATAGTTTCTCGCAGGTCGGCACCTTTAAGATCGGCATCATTTAAGTTAACTGATCGCAGGTTTGCCCCAACTAAATTAGAACCACTTAAATCAGAATTACTAAGATTTGCCCCTATTAAATATGCCCCAATTAAATTGGCATAAACTAATTCTGCGCCCATTAATCTGGCATCTCTAAGATCGGCAGAACTCAGATTAGCTCCACTCAAATTTGAATTTCTCAGATCGGCATTGCTCAAATCAGCATACATTAGGTTTATATGCTCTAGGTAGCATCCCACGCATTTTTTGGTATCTAATAGTTGCTGTCTGAGTGATCCCTGCATAGATTTCAAGAATTGGAGGATGCAGCTAATATACCAAAACCCTAACTTGCCTGCGGAATAAATTAGTAAAATCATTAAGTAATTAGCTGCAAAGATCCTCATGCGTCACCTAATTTACAATCTAGGATTAGCATTAACCATATTCACCGCTTTGCCAATTCTGTCTGGTCATGCAGTGACATTGAGCAATGGTAAAACTTACTTTGATCGAGTTCCCCAACTTCTAGACGCTTACGCTACGTAAAATGTTGTCACTGCATCTGGTGCTGCTTATTTCTTCAAAGTTAGTGCTCTGCTGGTCAGATTATTAATATTCGGTTACGGGCTGTGCGTAATCCCCGCTATGGGGGCGTTTATCTATTTGGACTTACCGCATTTCCCCAAGGTGAGGTTCCCCACGGGCAGTTTTTAGGCTATGGGCGTATTCATTTTTATCAAGGTGAAAGTCTTTATTAAATTTAAGAACTTTTTTTCGGATTCTGATGCCTCTAATTAGTTAGTTTGAGGAATTGATAATAATTTCTATAGCGGCTTGTAAATCTTGAGCGATCGCCTGTGGTTGATATAGTGCTAGCTGAGTTTGATTTCTAATGCCTGATAAAACGGCGATCGTGGCAATATTATGAGTATTTCCAGCTACAAGATCAGCTTCAGTATCCCCAATCATCCATTGATTTTGGCTATGGGGTAAAGTTGCGATCGCCTGTGCCATTAGTTGCGGTTTATCTTTAATATCTTGGGTTTTAATATAATCATTTTTCAAGCAGAAAATGCGATCGCTCTTAAAAAATTTATGTAAATTGTAGTGAGTTAGAACTGGATACAATTCCCACTCTCGGCGCATGGTAACTACAGCTAGGTCAAACCCATAATCTTGAGCAGTTTCTAAAGCATTAATAGCCCAGGGATGGAGGCGATCGTAGGCAAAGAAATGTTTGGCATTGATGTTTTCTCGGCGTAAACGGGCAAAATTTTGAGCTTGATTTACCAGATTTAGTCCAGACTTGAGCGCTATTTCTTTTTCTGGAATTTGCGATCGCTTTAATTCCCAAAACTCAGATTTAGTTAAAGGTGTTATGACTTGATTCGGCTCTTTGACTTTTTGCAAACAAAATTGATAAACCTGAAAATAGCGTTCTGACACATCCATGATTGGACCATCAAAATCCGTAAATAATCTTTTCATATAGCTGCGGCGGATTTAATCTTTATTTAAGTAGAAGTGCCAAGGTAAAGTTATCATTTTTTATTTACTCAAAATACTAAAAATCAAAATAGAGCTTTGTTCTAAGAGACTGGAAACTACTCATAAACATTAGGATTAGTAACCCTTGAAATATAATCTTTTATCTCTGTTTTATTTAAAACTCTTAAAGTCTTGCTACCATTGATTCCCTAGTAAATTGCTAAAAATGCATCAATTACCCCAGAGTGAGTTTGATAAAATCAGTCCTACAGCTTTATTAGTGGCGTATGCTAGGAGTTTTACTAATATTGCTTACACCAAACAACTATCTGAACTGGTTAATGCTCAGTCTGTAGTTGAGGAGCTTTTAGCGCAAAAGTTAGAACAGGTACCAGAAATTGCGGTGCTAATTGAAAGTCGCTATCGCAGCATTAATCAGGTGATTGCCGAACCTAAACAATTAATTGAATTGGCTTCAGGTTTACTGCCACGGGGCATGATTATGTCTGAGGATGCTAACGTTACCTTTATTGAAACTGATTTGCCGTTAATGATTCAGCAAAAGGTGAGTTTGGTAAAAACCTTGGTGAGCGATCGCCCCAATTTACACTTTATACCCGTTGATGTGACTGCGACCTCTAATCAATTAGCAGCCTGCCAACAATACCTAAACCCCAGTCAACCCCTAACAATTTTATCTGAGGGTTTATTAATGTATTTAAGCCACGGGCAGAAACAGCAAGTATTTACAAATATTCAAGAGTTACTGCAATTATATGGTGGTGTCTGGGTAACTTCAGATTTTGTAACTGTAACGGCAATTAATCGACGTAAACAAATTAGTCCTAGCCTTGGGCAAATTTCCCAAATGGTTTCCCGCCTGAGCGATCGCCCCATTGGAGATACATATTTTCAGGATTTAGATCAAATTGATGATTTTATTCATACTCAAGGATTTAAATGCGATCGCATCCCAGTTTTAAGTTTGATTAATGAACTTACTTGCCTAGAACCATTAAAAATTGATCCCCAGATCGCTAAGGCAATTTTGGCAGATGCCTATATTTACAGCCTTAGTTTAGCTATCTAAAATTTTTTGAAATTATACTTGCTTAGTAGTTACTTTAGAAGGCTGCGACCTCGACATGGAACTAATGCCAGATTATGTACATCTTTTAGTTCATGTTGATCCTCAGTTTGGAATAGCAAAGTTAATTAGATATTTCAAGGGTAGATCGTCTCGTATTTTAAGAAGTGAATTTCCTTGGTTAAAAAGTAGGCTCCCAACACTCTGGACAAATAGCTATTTTGTTTCTACAGTTGGGAGTGCGCCAATCTCAGTGATTAAGCAATATTATAGAGAACCAGAAAAATGTCTAAGAAAAAACAATTTTTTGCCCAAAATAATAAATTAGACGCATTTAATCATCGTGCTAAACATTTTTGGAGTATGGAAGAAGCTGAAGAATGGTTAAGGACTGAAGGTGGAGGTACTATTGCCAAACGCAATGCTGAAGTTGTTTATGTTTTGGGCGATCCCATTAGAGTTTGGGGAGTAGTTAAAAATATCTAGTTACGGATGTCAGCAAGTATTAATCAATCCAAATTATGAGCTTAAAGTAATACTTGAATTTGTATGCGAAGAATCGAATAAATTAGCAAATTGTGGAATTTACGACGCTAGACAGTTTCTTAAAGAATTAACTAAGAATCAAGAATTAAATTAATGAAGCACCTTACAAAATCATTTTTTCTGACTACAGGCATAGTTTTAATCATTGGCGGCGGTTATCCAATTTATAGCTCCTTACTAGTTAACAAAACTAACAAAATTAATAAAGCCGAGACTCCCACAATTTCCCAAGTTGTTACGACTCCTATAAAATCTCCTAGTTTTAACCTCGGAGCCAACCTTACCCAGTCCCAACGCCTCGATCAATTAGAAAAGCGATCGCAAGCCCCAGAACCAAGTCTTGATCGTAGCCGTAGTCGTTATGTTTTAGCTAATATTTACCTATCTAAGCGCCGTCCCAATGAGTCTTTAGCTTTGCTAGCGGGGTTAGAAAATGACTATCCACTGCTGGCTGAATATATCTTTCTAAGGCGATCGCAGGCTTTAGCCATAATTAATCCTAGTCAGGCACGGGATAACTGGAACCAAATTTTAAGTACCTATCCCCAGAGTTTTGCCGCAGCCGTCGCCTTAAATGCCCTTGGTCGTTCATCGGAAGTATTAGCAAAATTTCCTAGCCATCCCCAATCTCGTTCCATTCTCAAAACTGAATTAGCCAAAACCCCCGATCGCTTTGAGCTACTGGTACCAATGGCAGTGTATTTTACCGATGACAAAGATATTATGCCTATTTTGAATCGGTTAGTTACTAATCACAGCCAACAGCTTAACTCTGCCCAATGGTCTGCGATCGCCCAAGGCTATTTTGACCGTCGGAATCACAAAAAGGCAATCCAAGCCTATGCTAATGCTGAGGTTAATCCAGATAATTTATACCTATGGGGACGGAGTTTACAACGCACAAATCGCAACAACGAAGCTAACTCTGTCTATAACCGTTTAGTCCAGTCTTTTCCTAGTCATCCCCTTGCACCTAGGGCGATGTTACGGATGATGGATATCGCTATTGCTAAAAAAGATTTAGGGAATGTAAATAAGCTTAGCGATCGCCTAGTTGCCAGTTATCCGAATACCGCCAGTGAAGGACTATTTAAAAAATTTAACTTTTCCCAAACTCCAGCTACTCGTAATCAAATTCTCACTCGTTATCCCCAAAGTAATGAAGCGGGCATTTTAATATGGCGAGCAGCCCAACAACAGGCAAAAAATCGGAATCTGAAAGCGGCGATCGCTCAAACTCAAAAAATTATTACTAATATCCCCAAATCGGAAATTGCCGCAGAAGCAGGTTATTGGGGTGGTAAATGGGCAAGAAACCTCGGCGATCGCACTACCGCTACCCAAAAATTTCAAAAGGTCATTAAAAATCATCCAGATTCTTATTTTGCATGGCGATCGGCAGTGCAGCTTGGTTGGCAGGTGGGAGACTTTACCACATTAAGAAATATCCGTTTACCGATGACTAAACCAGACCTACGGATGCCCCTACCATCAGGATCAGCAGTTTTACAGGAACTTTATATTCTAGGGCAGGATCAAGACGCAAGCGATCGCTGGCAATTTGAACAAAAAGGGCAAGTCTCTAGAAGTCCCAACCAAATTTTTACCGAAGGCGTACTGCGAGTCGGGGTAAATGATAACCTCCGAGGACTAAAGCAAATTGAAAGTATGTATTGGCTGGATGTACCTGAGTCCGAAAAAGCTGATATTAAAAATATTATCAAGCAGCCCACATTTGCCCAGACCCTATATCCCATGCCCTATTGGGAACCCATATCCCGATGGTCAAATACCAATAACTTGCCGATTGCCTTAGTAATTGGGCTAATCCGCCAAGAATCACGGTTTGAGTCCCAAATTGTCTCTAGTGCCGAGGCGATCGGATTAATGCAAATTATCCCTGAAACTGGAGCATGGATTGCTGGCAAAAAGAAAATAGCTAATTATTCCCTCCGCAATCCCGAACAGAATATTGAATTTGGTACATGGTATCTGGACTACACCCATAGCAGATTTGCCAATAACACCATGCTCGCTGTCGCTAGTTACAATGCTGGACCTGGTAGGGTAACCCAATGGGTTAATTCTTTCGGAATTAATGATCTCGATGAATTCGTGCAACGCATTCCCTACGATGAAACTAGAGGCTATGTGGAATACGTTTTAGGTAACTATTGGAACTATTTGCGCCTATACTCACCCCAAATTCAGCAACAAAAAAATAACTTACCACTGTAGCTTTTTCACCTTTACCCCACGATAGGTAGTAACCTTAGCTTTTGGAATATCGGGAACTGGAGGATTATCTGGAGTGGTTAAAGACTCTGATGGAGTTTGAATTCTAGTTTCAGCAAGCGATGGATCATCAATTGGGTTAATTTGGTCAATTGGGGTTTTTGGTTCAAGAGCAGCACCCCTATAACTAGAAATTGTCGTAACTTTGGGACTAATCTCTTTGGGGACAGTAGCAATTTCATTTCTGATTTTTAAGATCTCTCGTCCTAGGGTTTCAGTATAGATATCAGCAATTAAATTTATAACTTCATCCAAAGCATCAATTTTGAGATCATTACTTAGAGCTTCCATAATTAAAGCGACTGTGCCATTAAGTGTAGCTTGACTCAGCCTAGGGATAATGCCGATCGCCCCACATTTACCAGTTGCCCATTTTTGTTCATAAGCTTTAACTTGCATCGAACTAGAATTTAGAAGTAAAACCTTGAGAGGAAGCTCTAAGGCACGACACCAATTGCAAACAGGTACTACTTGCAAGCTATTAGAGGTAGGGCTTTTGATCCCAATATCCATGATCAACAAGTCAGGTAAAAATTCATCCCTAGTTAGCATTTCTACTATGTCAACAGTTGTAGGTCTCCAGTCAACTTGGACACCTTGGGAATGAAGTGTCGCATTCCAGATTTTCCCCTGCTGTTCATCTAGTTGCAAGATTAAGACTGTCTTGGGAGTTTCAGGCATGGACTTAATTTACGTTGATTATTGGATATTTAGCTTGTGATTAAATTCTAATTAAATTTCTATTAGTTGAGCTAGTAGTTTAGAGTTTTTAATATTTGATTAATGTCATCTAAATAACCAAAATCTCAAAATTTATTGGTCAGTGTATATAAACCGTATTCATCTCAAGCAATTTCGTAACTATGTCAACCAAATAGTTGATTTTACTGCTTCTAAAACTATTATTTTGGGTAACAATGCCCAAGGCAAATCCAATCTTTTAGAGGCAATGCAATTACTATCCACCTTGCGATCGCCTAGGGTCAGTCGAGATCGAGACTTAGTTAAAAACGGGGAACCCACAGCAGAAATTATAGCTATATGCAGGCGATCGCTATCAGAAGTCGAACTAGTGATGCGGTTACGGCGGGAAGGTCGGCGCAGTTTAGGACTAAATGGGGTTAACCTCACCCGCCATCTGGATTTTTTGGGACAGGTTAATGCCGTATGTTTTTCTAGTCTTGATTTAGACCTAGTGCGAGGTAGTCCCGAAAGTCGGCGCGATTGGCTAGATCATGTTTTAATTCAGCTAGAACCCGTATATCTAAGCTTTTTACAGCAATATAATCAGGTATTAAGGCAGCGCAATGCCCTACTCAAAGGCATACGGCAAGGAAAATTAAGCAACGATCCAACCCAAATGGCAGCTTGGGATGCTCAACTAGTGGCAACGGGAACCAGAATCACCCGTAGGCGATCGCGACTAGTGCAAAGGTTAACTCCGATCGCCCAAAAATGGCATAGCAGCATTAGTGGTGGTAGTGAATTATTAAATATCGTCTATAGCCCAAAGTTCCAATTTCAAGATGCCGATACCATAGAAGCGATCCATGGGGCGTTTTTAGCGCAAATTCAAGTAAAAGCGATCGC
>Ga0105047_10008748_pt1 | contig 16830 bp, 17 predicted proteins | sample MAT04_FD_78384 | JGI IMG/M metagenome (GOLD analysis project Ga0105047, IMG submission 78384) | Freshwater microbial communities from Lake Fryxell liftoff mats and glacier meltwater in Antarctica - MAT-04 (megahit assembly) | ecosystem: Environmental > Aquatic > Freshwater > Ice > Liftoff...
GCTCTAGTGGAGCAAGGGTTGCTACGGCTTGTTCCAGTTCCGCACGGGTGGCCCGTGCAAGTACGCTCAGCCACCGCTGGCGCGGCGCCGTCTGGGCATTTATTGGGTTGTCTGTCATACAGATGTCTAAATCAGTTGATAGAGTTAAGTGGCTTGCTGTTGACAACCAAACTGGTTGTTGCGAGAGGCAAGTAAAACTGGGCAACATGACCAAATGATGACAAATGAACGCGCCTTTTCCAGTGCACCCGGTCGACGCAGTGGCGTGGCCGTTTGGAAGCAAATTGCAGATACTTTGGGTACCGAAATTCGCGATCGGAGCTTCAGCGCCACGGGGCGCCTGCCCAGTGAAAGTGAACTTGCGGCGCGGTTCAGCGTAAACAGGCACACCCTGCGACAAGCGGTTGCAGCCTTGCAAGTTGAGGGTCTGGTTCGGATTGAGCCAGGACGCGGCATGTTTGTTCAACACGAGCTGCTGGACTATGTGCTGTCGCGTCGCACCCGCTTTAGTGAAAATCTGCAGCGTCAGGGCCTTTTGCCCAGCAAACAACTGCTGACGGCGCGCGAAATGCCAGCGCCAGAGCGGGTCGCCCATGAGCTAAAACTTGAAAAAGGGTCTGCTGTGCTCATGGTGGAGACGCTGGATGAGGCCAATGACCAGCCCATTGGTCTGGCCACTGCGTATTACCCGGCCGCGCGGTTCGTCGGACTGTTGGAGCGGCTCAGCGACGGCTCGCGCATCACCGAGGTTTTGCGCCATTTTGGGGTTGAAGATTACGTCCGCGCGCAAAGCCGCATTACGACGCAAATGCCTTCCGATGAGACTGCTCGCCTGCTCAAACAGCCCACTACCCGACCCTTGCTGTGCGTGGAGTGCCTGGATGTGGACATGCAGGGGCAACCCATCAAATATGGCGAGACGGTTTTCTGCGGCGACCGCGTGCAACTGGTAGTGAGCGCGGGGGACGGGCAATGAGCGCACGCTACGCAATCTACTTTGCGCCCGAGCAGCACTCACCCTGGTGGATTTTTGGCAGCCATTGGCTGGGTCGCAATGAGTGGGACGACACCCTATTGCAGCAACCACAGCTGGAGGATGTGCAGGCCGACGAATTGGCCGCCATCACCACAGAGCCCCGGCGTTATGGTTTTCATGCCACCTTGAAAGCGCCTTTTCGATTGGCAACAGGCCAAACCCAGGCAGACTTGCTGACCCGCATGGAGAGTCTGGCCGCAACCCTGGCTCCGGTGGCGCTTGGGCCTGTGCGCGCGAGCGCGATCGGTAATTTCGTTGCGCTGGTTGCAGAAGGCGCGGCTGAGGCGCTGCAAGGGTTTGCATCCGCGTGTGTGACGGGGCTTGACGACCTGCGCGCGCCACTCAACGCTGCTGACATCCAGCGCCGCGGCGTTGCCAGTCTGGACACGCGGGAGGCCGAATTACTTCAAAAGTTTGGCTACCCCTACGTTATGGAGCGTTTTCGCTTTCACTTCACACTCACCGGGCCGGTTGACCGTGCCATGCAGGAGCGCGTCGTCGTCGCAGCGAACCCCTGGGTGAACCGTTTGAACAGGGATGCGCCGCTGTGGATGGACCGGCTCTGCCTGTTTGTGCAGGCGTCACCAGAGGCTGCGTTTCGGCGTGTTGCCGATGTGTTGGTGCGAGCATGACCGGCGCATGGATTTTTATCTGCGGCCCTTCTGGTGCGGGTAAGGACAGTGTTATCGCTTGGGCTCGCCAAGACCTCGCCAACCGCCCTGACGTGGTGTTTGCGCGCCGGGTGGTGACACGTGCCATGCAGGTGGGCTCTGACCACGATCCCATCACCGAGACGGACTTCCACGCCCAAGTTGCCAATGGATCGCTGCGGTGGCACTGGCAGGCGCACGGGTTTTTCTACGGCGTTTCAGAACACTATGCGAATGATGTGCGGGCAGGGCGCCTGGTCGTGGTGAACGGCTCGCGAGCGCATGTCAACGATATGCCTGTGTCGCCCGAGATGCGGGTGGTGCAAGTTACCGCAGCCCCGGATCAATTGGCTCTGCGCATGAACCAGCGTGCCAGGGATTCAGCGAGTTCGGTGGCTGCCCGGCTTGCGCGCAACGCCCTCTTCGACGGCATGCAAACCGATTTCCAGATCATCAACGATTCCTCGTTGGCGACAGCTGGCCAGCAACTCGCAGACTACCTTCGGGATAGTCTTGTTGTTCAGCAAGACTAAACCAGAGCCTTGCGGATACGGGCAGAAACCAGATCAATGATGGTGACCGTCACGATGATGATGATCATCACTGCGCAGGTTTCTGCATACTGAAAGCCCCGAATGATCTCCCAAAGGATTACCCCGATGCCGCCGGCTCCCACCATGCCTACGACCGACGCAGAGCGCACGTTGGATTCAAAACGGTACAACGAATAGGAAATCCACAATGGCAAAACCTGGGGAATCACGCCATAGATGATTTCTTCCAGAGCGTTGGCTCCGGTGGCCCGAATGCCCTCCACGGGCTGCGCATCGATTGACTCAACCGCTTCCGAAAACAGCTTTGCCAGTACACCCGTGGTGTGCACAAAGAGTGCCAGCACGCCAGCAAACGGCCCCAGTCCAACCGCCACGATGAAGAGCATGGCAAACACCATCTCATTGATGGCCCGAGATGCATCCATCAGCCGGCGCACCGGCTGGCGAACCCAGGTGGGTGCAATATTGGAAGCCGACAGCAGGCCTAAGGGAACTGCAAACACCACGGCCAAGGCGGTGCCCCACACCGCGATTTGCAGGGTAACCAGCATTTCCTGCAAGTAGAAGCGCCAGTCGGCAAACTTGGGCGGGAAAAAATCCGACGCATAGGTGGCCATGTTGCCAGCGTCGCGAACCAGATCCATTGGCCGCATATCGGCACCCTGCCAAGAGCCCGCCAGTAGCGCAACCACGCCGCCCCATGCCAACAAGCCGATTAGATTGGACCCAGGTGCTTGAGCAGATACCGGCGGAGGCGCCGCCGCAAGATGCGAAGTGGCTGTCATGGCCCGCCTTAGCCCTTAACCAGTTCGCCGAGCTTGCGATCGACTTCCATCAGCTTGGTCTGCTTGTCAGCCGCTGGCATGTTGGTGTCGGCTTCAAGCTTGTTTTTTTCCTTGAAGAGTTCCAATTGGCGGATGGGTATCAACTGTGCATTGGTTGATGCCTTGAAGCCCGACAGCTTGGACAACTTCATCAAGACATCTTTTTCCTGCTGGCCGCCGGAGCCGTAGGTGTAGAAGAAGTCTTTGACGCTCTTTTTGGTGGCTTCAGGCAGGTCCTTGCGCATCACCAGCGGGTCCAGAGGAATCAGCGGCGAAGTCCAGATTATGCGAAGCTGGTTGAACTTCTCAGGCAAGCGCTCTTTGAGCTTTTCCAAGTTTTCACTGTTATTGGTTGCAACGTCAATCTGCTTGTTGGCTACAGCCAAGGCGTTGCTTTCGTGGTTGGCACCGCGTGCCACTTTGAAAAAGGTCTTGGCGTCGATGTTGTTGTTGGCGAATACATAGAAGCTCGGCACCAGGAAACCGGAGGTGGAATTCGGGTCCCCATTGCCGAAAGACAGTTCTTTGCCATGCTTGAGCATGTCGTCCAAGGTCATCAGCTTGCTGTCCTTGTTGACGATCAGGTGGGAGTAATAGCCCTGGGAGCCATCCGCATTGACCATTTGGGCAAAAACCTCACCGTTTGCGCGATCGACCGCTTCCATGGCCGACTTGTTGCCATACCAGGCAGCATGCACTTTGTTAAAGCGCATGCCTTCAATGATGCCGGCGTAATCGGACGCAAAAAAGGCATTAATCTTCATGCCCGTTTTCTTGGCCATGGCATCCAGGATTGGTTGCCAATCGGATTTCAGATTTTGCGATGACTCTGTCGAGATGATGCCGAAATTGAATTCCTTCATTTCCTGCGCCTGCACTGGCGTCAAAATGACGAGCGCCGCAGCGCTCAGTCCGGTCAATAGCTTCTTGATCATGACAATATTCCTGGTTGGTTTTGGGGAGAGAGAAAGAAGATTCAGGCCGAGTGGGCCAGAGGTGTAGGCCACGCCAGGTGGGGGACCGGCCTGACTTTGTCTTGCAGGCTGGAGATGTGGTCCCCCAGCGACAGAATGTCGTCTGCCTCTGCACCATAGAGCTCGCGCAGTACAGAGGGTGTCAAGCCGATCGAGGGGCCGTCGTAAACCACTTTGCCCTGGTGCAAGGCGACGGTGCGTTGGCAGTACTTGATAGCCACGTTTACCTGGTGCAAAGACACCACCACCGTGCACTTGTCCTCGCGGTTCACCCGGGCCAGAATATCCATCACCTTGCGCGACGATTCAGGGTCAAGCGACGCAATCGGCTCGTCAGCCAGCACAACTTTTGCGCCCTGCACCATGGCCCGCGCAATAGCTGCGCGCTGCTGCTGACCGCCAGACAAGGTCGAGGCCCGCTGCGCCCAGCATTCGTCAATGCCGACCCTGCGCAAGGCCTCAATGCCGCGCGCTTTCTCGGCAGTGGTAAAGCAGCGCGTCAGACTGCGCCAAATAGGCACCTTGTGCAACGTGCCCGCCAGCACATTGACGATCACCGGCAGGCGACCCACCAGATTGAATTGTTGGAACACAAAGCCAATGCCAGAGCGCACCGAACGGATGTTGGCGGCAATCTTGCCATTGCTCTGCACGGTTTGGCCGTGGATGATGATCGAACCTCGTCCCCCAGCATCCGCTGCCATCAGACCCGCCATGTGCCGCAGCAATGTTGATTTGCCCGAACCTGACGCGCCAATCAGGGCAACCATTTCGCCTGGGGCGATGGTGATGTCGACACCTTGCAGCGCCTTTCTCCCATTGGGAAAGGTTTTGCTCAGAGTTTTGATTTCGATGGCAGCATGCATGGGTGATTCCCCTTAAGTGGACCGGGAGAATCTATGGCCGCAATGTGACGCTTTGATGTCAGGCGCAATTGCAGCCGTATGAATGCCGTCCGTAGATCTGGTCCGCGAGAGGCCATCAAGTTATTTAAGACACCGATGACTGTCGCTACAACTCACCCACGCACATCCCAGGTCATCCGCACCGAAGCGCAGTTGCGCGCACTCATTGGCGAGCCTGCAGCGCTGACCTGTGCAAAGATCACGAATCGCTTGAACGCGATGACGCGGTTGTTCATCGATCGCTCGCCCTTCGTTTGCATTGCAACCAACGATCTGGCCGGGAATTGTGACCTCAGCCCCCGTGGCGACCAAGCTGGTTTCTAGTCGATAGAAAAAATCGTAAATCGTCCGCACGGCGGCTGCACGCGCTATCCCACGGCCTTCAAGACAAGACTAGCTCGTGAGCATGCCACTCACTATCATTGTGGCAACCCTGCTTGAGGGTGCTTTTGAACGGAGTTCCGTCGGGATTTTGGGCGATAGCCTATGGGTATTCACTCTTCGTTTGGCAAGTTCCTGCCTGATGTCGATGACAAAGAGGTCGTCGGGGCCAAAGCGGCTCTCAAGGTCACCCGCTAGCATTTCCAACCGAATGTTATTCTTTCGCATGGGATTACTTTCACGCATTTATAGAAAACGAATTTTGCTCTGTATCTGGCAATAGGGGAATACCAAATTCGATAGCGGCCCAAAGTCCCGCCTTGGTTCAAAGAAGCGATCCCTCCAAGCCAAAGGGCAATACACTCTTACCATGTATGCCACCCGCCGCTGTCGGCTTTAAAGATGAGATGTTAGTGGCCACACAATCGCAGCGATCCGCATTGCTCAGATCCTCCATTGATACCATTTGAAGCCAAGCGTCAAACATGAGCACAGTGCCATCTCCCGACTACGGCGCCAATTCGTACGGCTTAATCTGCGGCTTCCATTTTGGTCCTTCAGGTTTTGGGCAAGCGATCGACTGCCCTCAAGCCCTCCTGCTTCTTGCGGCAGCCACAGAGGAAGACGGATTCATTTGGCTGCATTTCAATCTGGCGCACACTGCCGCTGAGCGATGGATTCGGGACAACTTGCGTCTGACGGAAGTTTTTCACGAATCGTTGCGCGATGGATCTAAATCGACGCGCGTGGAGCTGGATGACGACACTCTCGTTGCGGTAGTCAACGATGTCCACTATGACTTTTCCTTTGAACCGTCTGACATTTCGACCATGTGGTTGTCTGTAGGACCCAAGTTGGTAGTTAGCGCGCGATTGCAGCCACTACGCTCAATCGATCGATTGCGCGATGCGGTGAAGAAAGGCGCGTCGATGCGTTCTAGCGTGGAGTTGCTGGTTCATTTGATGCATGACCAGGGCGATGTATTGGTAAATATTGTGCGCGCCACCACTGCCAAAGTCGATGGTATAGAAGACCACTTGCTGGCCGGGCGATTAGAGACTAAGCGCGCGAATCTGGGCTCATTGCGCCGATTACTGGTGCGTCTGCAACGCTTGCTAGCCCCCGAGCCTGCAGCGCTATTTCGCTTGCTCAAACTACCTCCTGAATGGATCTGCGAAGAGGATTTGGATGATTTGCGCCAGTCCACCGAGGAATTCAATGTAGCGCTGAGCGATATGGCTGCGCTTCAGGAACGTATCAAGTTGCTGCAAGAAGAGATTGCCGGTCGTGTGGCTGAAGCCAACAACCGCAGCCTGTTTGTGCTGACCATCGTGACGGTATTGGCTTTGCCGATCAATATCATTGCAGGCTTGCTTGGCATGAATGTGGGCGGCATTCCGTTGGCGGAGCACCCTTTAGGCTTTTGGATTGTGGTGGCCATCATCGCAACTTTCATGTTGATTGCCGCGTGGATAGCGTTCCGACAACCTCGGGACTAGTGCTTTATGCGGATATAAGATACTCGAATGCAACAGTCTGAGATGAAGGTGTTATTCGTTTCCGTTGAAAACGCGTCGAGAAGTCTCATGGCCGAGGCCTGTTTGCGCCACTTGGCACCTCAAAGGTTCAAAGCCTATTCCTGCGGAATTCCGGGTCAGATAGCGCAACAGCCTGATACGTGGGCCAAGCTTGCGATTTCGACAGCTGGGTTTGGCGCGCAAGATCTGCGTTGCAAGCCCTGGACTGACTTTACGCGGTCCGGCGCCCCCAGAATGGCCATTGTGATTGCTTTGGACGCAGCGACCTCCCGCGAGCATCCGAGCTGGCCAGGCCAACCGGAAACTGCCACCTGGACAATGCCATCCCTCAACAGATCAACGCTCAGTGGGCAAGCCTTGGGAATTGCCGCGATTCATAACCTGCACGCCATTCGCAGACGCATTGACTTACTTATCAGTTTGAGCGCACGCGCCAAGAGCATCACCGATTTAAGACACGACTTGCGTGATTTGGCACATCTTTAGTGAGGTCTAGACAGATCTTGTGCGAAGTAAATGAGAAGTCACTTACCAATGGCTATATGCGCAATCTCTTTAAACAGCAATCCTTTCGGACGCGAAGTCCTCTAAGCCCCCACCAATTTTTTGAACGTGGCGATCACGGCATCGCCTTTAAAGGGCTTGACGATCCAGCCCTTTATGCCGGCCGCTTTGCCACGCTCCTTCATCACCGGTGAATTCTCAGTGGTTAGCATGATGATGCTGACGGTTTGATTTCCGAGTTCGCTGCGCACCTTTTCGGCCATGGTCAAGCCATCCATGTTGGGCATATTCACGTCGCACACCACCAGTTTGATGGCAGAGTCAGACTTGAGCTTGTTCAAGCCATCACGGCCGTCTTCTGCAAAAGCCACCGTAAACCCGTTGGCTTTTAGAAAGTCACCCACTTCGTTGCGCACGGTGCTGGAATCATCCACTACAAGTACTTGTGCCATCTTTTATATCCTAAAAAGTCAAAACAATTCCAATTCGCCAGAGGCTACAAGTTCGGTTACAGACACTGCATTCTCCGAAAAATTCTCTGGTGACCAACTCAGGTTGAAGACAAACTTTTGGTACACCACCAATGGCTTGGCGAGAGTGTCCGTGCGGTCGGTCATGGTGTATTTGAAACACAGCTGCGGATTGCTGGAGCCGAATGAAATGTAGCGGTGCAGGTGGTTTACGACGATCGGCACCTGCGATTGACTCAGCCCAGGGCCTTGCACGGACATAAAGCGATTTTTGAATGCGCCCCAGATCAGGTTGGTGATCTCGCCCAGAATGCTATTGAGGCTGCGAAAATCATCGGCTGCACTCGCCACAATATGCGTCCGGTCGGCCTTCACGAGATCCACCAGACCGCGTTCTTCGGTCTGCAACATCATGTAGCCGCGGCACCAGCTGCTGTCAATCGGAATCATGGTGAACAATTCGCCATAGATCAGCTGATCTCGCACCATGTAGGGTGTTTCTGTCTCGGCCGACATATCAATAAACTGGCTTTCCAGCGCAGCTTTAGTCATTTCGGACACGCCTCTGAGCAGGATTTGCGGGAAGTCCAGGCTAAAGATGGATTCATCCAGCGCTGCCTTCAAAAACGACATGTCTTGCAGTGTGTAAGCCGCCCGAAACGGGCGGCGATCCCGCTCGGAGAGGTCGTCCAAGGCGTGGCTACTTTCACGGCGCAGAAAGATGGGGAGCTCCGGCCGAACCTGATTGATTTTGCGGCCCATCGCAATACCACCCAACGCCTTGCGACCAAAATTTTCGGCTATTAAAACGCCGCCGAGGTCCACATTTGACTTGAGCACGAACATCACATTGTCAGGCTGTACTTTGAGACCAATCAGGCCGTGCTCCTCGCAGAAAATCTTAGTCTGCTCCATGCTGACCGGGTCGGTGTCAAGCACCAGAACCTTGCTAACGACTTTTTGTTCAGGATTCATGGCCATTTCCGTTTCTTCAATCAGGATCAAAACATTTCCAACTCGCCGGTGTTGGCATCCGCTGCAGCAATTTCGAGCGTGAAGTCGAGATCGGCATACTCGCTCACGCACAGACTCATCTCCACGAGTGCTGCGTTGTCGACATGCACCCTAAAGTGCTGGACATGACCACCCTGAAGCTTGGGCAGATAGCGGATACAGTGGCTGGACAACATGTTCGGTGTGGACATGCCCAAATGGGGAAAGACCTGGGTCAGGTTACGGCTCATCGCGCCGCAACACATGTTGGCGCGTTCCTGCAGTACATCCGTAAATTCCTGGTCACTCAACGCATTGCCGTTCTCGCGGCTTCGACGTGCCATGTGCTGGCGTAGCACAAAGGTGTCGGCAAAGTGTATAAAAACCATCAGGCGAAAGAGGTAGCCCGAAATAGTCAGAACGATGAGTTTCTTGTCTGACGTAGCAGTAACGGTTTCGATCGTTTCCAACTCACAGATTTGTGATGGGTCATTAACCATCGCATTGCAGGCGGCATCCTTCAATACGTTATCGAAACCTGCACGGGCATTGGCGCTGATCATGGCGTTGCTTTCAACGTTGCGTCAGGCATCAACGGACTCTAAGATTTTTTTATTCACCTGATCCAGACCCACCAGTGAACCGATGATCATCTTTCCGCCCGCCTGCAGGTCCTGAAAGGTGTTGGTGGTGATCAGATCGTTCTCGTAAAGACTGTCTCGGTACTCTTTGGAGAGCTTCTCGGCGCGTCCGGCAAGCGATCGCATTTCATCAGCGACTACGGCAAAGCCGCGTCCCAGCTCACCCGCCCGGGCGGCTTCGATCGACGCGTTCAACGTCACGATAACCATTTGGCGAACGATCTGGTTGAAATCATCATTTTTGGAGTGCATTTCACGGTTGTGGCTAATCAGCTGATTCATGTCCGCATGCCAGCGCTCAAACGTTTTCACCAACCCAAGCAACTCACTAACGCCTTCCGCCATAGAGTGGCTGCCGCCCTTGACACCTTGCGAGACTGCGTGAATGCGCTCACTCATCTGTTGCAATGCCTGATCGTTCTGGCTTTGCGCTTCTCGTTCGTCAACTTGCGCTTTGAGTGCGACGTGCACTTTCTCCACGTGCATGTCTTCAAGCGCCTGCTGTGCACAGTCAAGCTCCAGGTTCAACTGTTGCTCGGTCACCTGCGCTTGGCGCTTGGAGACCATTTCGTCGAGCACCAAGGACTGCTTGCGAAACAGCCAGACGGAAACAACTCCGCATAAAGCAGTACCACCAACGAATGCAAGAGCCATCTCAAACATGGACTTCGGCCCGGATAGCGTACTTTGCCGGCAGCGTAATGACGGTTTCGAAGGGGCGGAACTCGTCACTATCAACATCGCTCGTAAAACGCAACGCGATTGTTCCGCCTTCGGCCTCCACAAAGCCTCTCACGGCGTCCATGCCGACCCCACGGCCCGAAACCTCGGTGACCACCGCAGCGGTTGAAAACCCGCCTTCAAAGATCAGCTGCGCGGTTTCCTCCGGGCTGAGATGCTGGTCCTGTGTAATGATGCCGCTTTCTATCGCCTTCTTGCGAATGAATCCCACCGCTAGTCCGCGACCGTCGTCGCTCAGTCTCAACGTGAGAGCGTCGTCGAGCATGTTCAGGACGAGGTGAATGCGTCCGCGCGGGGACTTGCCCGCAGCAGTGCGCTGGTACGCATCTTCGATGCCGTGGTCCATCGAGTTGCGGTACAGATGCATAAATATGTTTTTCAGCAGATCCGTCGCCTGTGCCCTGACAACGATGCCCTGGTCATCAATCGTCGTGATGGGTGCTTCCTTGCCCAGCTCGATGGCCAAAGATGGCAGAGAGTCGATCACGCCAGACAAAACACTTTCGACTTTTTCAGTGCCCAGCATGTACATAGCCTGACGCAGGTCTTTTAGCGTCTGCATCTGGTCCACGGCGCTGCTGTCAGCCGCCCTGTCAATCGCCGCAATCGCGAATTCGATGCGCTCTTTGGGTACCATCAGGAATTTATCGACCCCACCGCGTCGGCCAGGGCCTTTGCGTCCGAGTTTGACGTTGTTTATGTGGTCGTACTTGTCTAACTCCGCTGCCACGCTCTCCAACTGGGAGATCATCAACATCAGGTCCCATGGCGTGTCCGGTGCCTTGCGCATGTCGTCGTAGGTCTGTTCGGCTTCATGCACAAGGTTTGTCAGGTGCAGCAAGCCGTAGGTGCGCGCGTTGCCTTTGATCGTGTGCATGTTGCGGAACAGCCCGGCAATCACCTCCGGAGACGTTACTGCGGTGGGCGCGTCGCCGGACTGTTTGAGCAGCGATTCGTTCTCGCTGACGAAGCGCCGGGCACCGTCGATGAAAGCATGGAATTTTTCCTGGTTCACCGCCAGAATTTCGCCGATGACGGCCAACTCTCGCTTTTGCTCCTTGGCCTGCAGTTCCAGCTGACGCAGTTGCGTCACATCCCAGATGCAAAGCATTAACCGCACGACGGTGTCTGCGTCATCAGTGATCGGGGACCAGCTCAGGTCCAGGATTTTGGTGCGGCCATCCGCCATGTCTTTTTCAATTTCATGGACCAGCAAGTGGGCATTGAAATCAAAATTCATGCTGTCTTCACCAATGCAGGCGCTCATGGCTGTTTCCACCTGCGACAGGATGTCGGAGCCGCAACGCGTATTTGTGAATACCAACTCCATGACGCTGCGATCGGCAATATCCGTGGTTTCCAGGATAGTTTCCAAATAGGCCGAGTATTCTGGGTGTACCGTGCTTCCGGGAACGACTGTCAAAATGCCCTGCGGGATGTTGTGCAGCATCGCGTGAATGTCTGCGTTTTTCTGCTTGACGACCTCGGAGCTTTCCTGGATTTTTTCGATCATCGCGTTGAACGCCACGATTGAGCGGCCAATTTCGTCTTGCCGCGTCACTGGCACGCGGTGGGTGAAGTCCTGACTCGTGGCAATCTCCGTCATCTTTTCCTGCATGTCGGCAATCGGACGGGTGATTTGCCGGTAAAGGATCAGACCGAGTCCGCCCAAGCCGATCACCGCGCCAAGGGTAATCATGGTCAATGCTGTGGTGGTCTGCTCCATATTGCGATTCACCGAAGCAATCGCTTCGTCTTTACTGCGGCGCTTTTCTATCTGGACCGTTTCAATGATGGAAATTTGCTCTCGCAGATATTGGTCCACCGTCGCGGACATATTCGCTTCCGCCATCTCCTGTTGTCCCGCCAGCTTGAACTTGACCGTATCGTCGATGGAGCCAAAGTAATTCGACAGGCTTTCTTCAGCCTGCTTGATCAGGCCACGCTGCGCATCACTGTCAGCTTGGTCGAACTGTAGGCGCAGCGCTCTTTGCAGGCTTTCCTTTTTTGAACTCAGTTCGATTTGTGTTTTAGAGATGTCGACTGCATCGGTTGCCGACACCGATGCCAATGCAGCAATTTGTACATCCTTGAGTTGGCTCATCAGTTCGACCGAGGCCAGTGCACTGGGAACTACGCCCTCCGTGACGGTCTTCACTTCGGTGGAACTGCCACGGGACTGGAACACGGCAAAGCCACCGATGAGCAAGAGTGCTGCAAATGTTAGGGCTATGAGGAGGGTCAGACGCTGTCGGATGTTCATGGCAACTTCGGGTTGGAAGACGGTTTGGGAAATATCAACTAACTTGTCTAACTGGCGGCAAAACAATTCGACTTTCGCTCTTTCCGCCTATGACAGCGAGCTTGTCAGCTGGGAAGTCTCCCGGGTCGCAGTCAATTAGATTGACCCACTCCCCCAGGTTGTAGGTGGGTTGTTTATTCCAGGATTTCAAAAGCGCAGAAATGCGCGAAGTTGAATACCGGGTTAACCCTTATTGTTTCGCCTGGTCGTGACAACCTGGTGACAACAGCCAGCCCTGGCAACTGTGGCTGCCGTGGCTGCCGTGGCTGCCGCCAATCTTCAGGCTGTACTTCGTCGGCTGTCCTTGTTTGGACAAGATCACCTATCCGTCGATGGCTCGCCAGACCAACTATCGCGTGGGTTCAGGGGTCCACTCTTGTTGTCGTTCGAGAATACGGCGGCTGGACCTGCGCATCAATGGCGACCTTTTGCGGTGCGTTGCGGGCAAACTGAACGTAATATCTACGACCGCCGGAACGCGCACGTGGCGCGGCGCTACGCCAACAAATTGCGGATGTCCCGCCAATCTGGCGCACCGCTTCGGCAAAGGGCACTGCAGCGCCTAAAAGTGCCCACACTCCACCCGGTCTGCTGGTCCACGCCTCCACTTCGGGGCTTGCCCCACCTGTTTTTGCTGTGGAGTAAGCGGCGCTAAACACTAGGAAAATCTCTCTAATCTTGAACGTTGGCGCTCGATATACTATCTAATTGATAGCTAGATAGCATTTATTTACGGGGGCTATAGGCCATTTTGACATACGCACGTCTCTACTACTGAACGGAATCGCCTGGGGCAGATTTGCCATGACACCAAGCTCAGGTCGCCCCCGTCATTTACGTTTGGTAGGCTCGGTGCTGCCGACGCGGTCGTACTGTTGCTGGCCATTTTCTGGGGTCCGCAGGGTTTCGTCTTGGTAGCCCAAGGTGCCACCGTAGGCTTGCGAGTGACCATAGCCGCGTGGGCCACGGCTGTTCTCGGGCTCCCACTTGTCGTTGGCTTTGCCAGCTTGCGAATGCTCACTGTCGCGCGGTAGGTTCTTGTTTGGCATTTCGTTTCCCCTTCTGTAAGCTCGATATCCATGAAAAATATAGTCCGCCCGTACCGTTGAGTCTGGATGCATTCGGACTGGTTCTAACCATAGAGGGAAGGGACGAGTCATTCTGTGCGGTGCCTAACCAAATTGTGTAAGTCAGTTGCCACCTTAGGCTGTATTTTTGCCAGCGTTTGTGGTTAAAGACAGCGGTCTTGAATTGAACCCCACCGTGCTAAGGTGGCACCTTATCAGTCAAAATATTTCTATGAAAATCAAAGTAGCAGCTGGCTTGCTCGGGATGGCTTTCTGGTCCGTCTCAGCACTTGCACAACCCTTCTCATTGGGTCTGTTCGGAGACACCGGCTACAGTCGGGGCGAGCTTGCACTGGTGCCTGACCTGATTGCCGAGATGGATCGTGAAGACCTCGCTTTTGTTATCCATGACGGGGACTTCAAAAGTGGAGGATCGGTTTGCAGCGATGAAGTCTTCAGGCACATGCTGCAGGTGTTTGAGGCCTCCCGGCATCCGCTGATTTATGTACCGGGCGACAACGAATGGACCGACTGCCACCGCAAAAACAACGGCGCCTACGACCCGGTGGAGCGCCTGGCCAAGCTACGAGAGATGTTCTTTTCTGGTGCCACGGCGCTGGGTCAGCGGCCCTTGAAATTACAACGCCAAAGCGCTGATCCGAAGTTTGCCGCTTACCGCGAGAACGTGCGGTGGGAGACCAACGGCGTGATTTTTGTCGGCATGAATGTGACCGGCAGCCAAAATAACTTCCACGGAGCTTCTCGAAATGGCGGTCCGGTAGAGGAGTTCCTGCAGCGCAGCGTGGCCAACAAGGCGTGGCTGGCCCAAGCGTTTGAACGCGCCCGCCAAGCGAAGCTAGCGGGGCTGATGCTTGTCATACAAGCGAACCCGCTGCTTGAAGTGTTCAATGAAGGCAAACCGGTGCCTGGCTACACAGACTTTTTAACCCAATTGCGGGTGGAGACGCTGGCCTTTCCGGGCCAGGTTGTACTGGTGCATGGCGACAGCCACCAACAGCAAATCAACCAGCCTTTGCGAGACCCCGCCACACAAGCTGTGATCCGCAACTTCACCCGGGTGGAGACCTACGGCTCACCTAATATGGGCTGGATCAAGACCACGGTGGACGCCAAAGACGCGCAAGTGTTCCGCTTTGAGGCTAGGCCATTCCGGCTGCCGATCGCCCAGCCTTAGATCATTTCATCTCATATCAGCAAGACTGCCCCCACCCCGCCCACGACCAGCAGCAGTGCAGCAATCGGCAGGGTGATGCGGCGCAGCTCAGCCGAACCCAGCCCGATCGCCATACTGCATTTGGTCAGCGTGTTGGCCATGACAGCGATGACGATGGCGCGCGCGGCCACTTGCAGCTGGGATGCATCGTCGTGGGCAAGATTGGCCATGGCCAGGGTGATGGCATCCACATCGGTCAGACCGGCCACAGCCGCCGCCAGGTACAGGCCCGCATCGCCCAAATACACCTGGGCCGCTTTGGACACTAACAAGATGACGCCGAACAACAAGCCGAACTTGATGGCGGCATCAAGTTCAAACGGATTGCTGCCGGGCTTGACCTCGCCACGCTCGCTGCGCCGGTTGCTGCGCCACAGCCAGTAGCACGCACCCAAGCTGGCCACACACAACAGCCCAATGACCCAGGCAATCTGGCGACCCAGCTCCCAACTGATCAGTGCGGTCATGATGGCGACCCGGAAGAACATGACGGTCCATGCCAGCACGATGCCCAGCGCCAGTGCTGACGCGTTCTCGCCCGGTTGCCGGCTGCGCTGCGAGAACCCCAGGGTGACCGCCGTGCTGGACGCCAGCCCGCCCAATAGGCCGGCGATGCCAATACCATGCTCGGCCCCCACCACTTTGATCAACAGGTAGCTGCTGAAATTGAGCGCAGAGATCAACACCACCATCATCCAGATTGTGTAAGGGTTGATGACGTCCAGCGGAGGCGGTCCGTAGTTGACGTTTGGCACCAGCGGCAAAATGATGAGCGTGACGATGCTGAACTTGAGGGTGGCTTCCACATCCGTGCTGTTGATGCGGCCGGCAAGCTGGTGCAACCAGTCCTTGAGCGCGAGCAACAAGGCCATGGCCACCGCAATCCAGCTTGCCAGTTGCAACTGGCCGTAGGCGCATAACAGGCCCAGCACAAAGGCCAACAGGGTGGAGACTTCGGTGGTGATGCCGATGTCACCGCGCTGGGCTGTCACCACATACATGCCGACGACCAGCGCCGCAACGGCGACAAACATGGCCAGCGCAAGCCAATTCAGACCCATTTGTTCGCCAAGGTAGCCTGAGATGGTGCCGCTCAGCGTAATCAGCGCAAAGGTTCGCACACCAGCACCACCGTCACCACCCTTGGAGCGCTCGCGCTCCAAGCCCAGCAAGATGCCCAGGCCAATTGCCACTGCGAAGCGAAGCGCTAGATCGGTGTTGTCCATAGTGTGCGGTGTTCAGTTTTATGGTTGCATTCTCTCTTATGGCTACTGGGTTTAGGGGCTGGTTGCAACCAAGGGCGCAACGGCCTGCTGTCAGCTTTTCAAGGGCCTGTGTGGTTTAGGATGGGGCATGAACGAAACCACGTTTGACTACATCATCGTTGGCGGGGGCACGGCGGGCTGCCTGCTTGCCAACCGCTTGAGCGCCGACGCCTCCAAGCGCGTATTGCTGATCGAGGCCGGCCGCAAAGACGATTACCACTGGATCCACATCCCCGTGGGCTACCTGTACTGCATAGGCAATCCGCGCACCGACTGGTTGTACAACACCGAGCCCGATGCCGGGTTGAATGGCCGCTCGCTGCGCTACCCGCGTGGCAAAACGCTGGGTGGTTGCAGCAGCATCAACGGCATGATTTACATGCGCGGCCAAGCCCGTGACTACGACCAATGGGGTCAACTAGTGGGCGATGCAACTTGGGGCTGGGAGCATAGCCTGCCCTACTTCATGCAACACGAAGACCACTACAAAGGCGCCAGCGCCGTACACGGTGCGGGTGGCGAATGGCGGGTCGAGAAGCAGCGCCTGCGCTGGGACGTGCTGGATGCCTTTGCCCAGGCTGCGGTACAAGCTGGCATTCCGGCAACCGATGACTTCAACCGTGGCAGCAACGAAGGAGTGGGTTACTTTGAGGTCAACCAAAAGGGCGGCTGGCGCTGGAATACGGCCAAGGCTTTTTTGCGCCCCACCTGCTACGCGCGGCCCAATTTTGAGTTGTGGAACAGCGCCCAA
>Ga0105047_10008754_pt1 | contig 16820 bp, 12 predicted proteins | sample MAT04_FD_78384 | JGI IMG/M metagenome (GOLD analysis project Ga0105047, IMG submission 78384) | Freshwater microbial communities from Lake Fryxell liftoff mats and glacier meltwater in Antarctica - MAT-04 (megahit assembly) | ecosystem: Environmental > Aquatic > Freshwater > Ice > Liftoff...
AGAAGAGCGACAATACCGAAAGTCTGGCGATGGCACGCTTCGGCGTAGTGGAAAAACCGGTCCCCACACGTCCGATTCCTCCGGCATTCATCATCCTCAGAGAAATTGCGTCGCGACTTCAGGGAGCCGTCAAAGATTCGACTCGTGCCATTAATCGGTTTCACAATCTGGTCAGCTCTCAAAGGAGTACCCCTCCTCGCGGCCACCCACGACCTTGCAGACACTTTCCGGCTCGAAACACAGCGAATACAACCCCCTCAACCACAGAAAATTCCACCCAAAGAAAACCCAGAAAAATCCGGCGTCATCACGCCCGACGCCACTTGACTTTCATCGGTACATCTCCCCTCAGACGCTGCGCTTGGGGGAGGTTGATTGCAAACTCCTTGCACGGCCACAACACTGTGTTATAGGCCTCCTGGATAGCCAGTGTGAAACGGAATGCCGCAGGTTCCCATTATGGAACTGAAAATGAACTGTCCACGAAATACAGGATTTGTCAGACTGCGGTGGCTCTGCGGCTGAAATGCAGGTGGGCTTCGGGACAAATTCTGGTCAGGGATGAGACATGCGACGGTTAACGCAGATTCCGATGCTGATAGCAGCACTGCTGCTGATTGGTACCGTCGGCCTGCATTTGCTCACCGGGCAGAATCTGCTGCAGTGCGCGTATCAGTCTGTCGTCTTACTGACGACGGTTGGTTGCGAAGAACCGAACCCGATGACCGACGCTACCAGAATCTTTATAATGGGATACCTGACCTGCGGAATCGGCGTCGTGACCTACGGTGCGGTTCAATTTGGTCAGATTCTGATGAACACGGATTTGCAGGCATTGCTGGAGAGACGTCGAATGGAGAACGATATTGGTCGTCTGACGAACCACTTTATCGTCTGTGGTTTCGGTCGCATGGGCGAAACACTTTGTGAGTATCTGGAGTCGCGACGACAGCCTTTCGTTGTGATCGATGATAATCCGAACGTGTTTAATGACGAGTTTCGTGCAAGGCGCTGGAAGTACCTTTGCGGTGATGCATCGCAGGACGACGTGCTGGAACTTGCCGGCGTCAAGTCCGCACGTGGACTGACGACTGTGTTGCCAACGGACGCTGACAATCTGTACGTCGTGTTATCAGCGCGCTTGTTGTGCCCGGCACTCCAGATTGTGGCAAGGGCCAGCGATGATCGAGCGTCGCAAAAAATGACACAGGCCGGTGCCACGCGAGTCATGAACCCGCTGTCGTCCGGTGCCATTCGTATGGCTCGCTTTATGTTGTCGCCCAGTATTGAAAACTTTGTCGAAGTTGCAGAAGCAGAAGGTGTGGACTGGGAGATTGCGGACGTGCAGGTTCCGGAAAAATCGGCCCTCGTCGGACTGCGACTCAGCGAAACCGGACTGCGAGATTCGGGCATTATGATTCTGGGAGTCCGCAAAGTTTCCGGTCAGAAGATCTTTCCACCTCCAGGTAATCTGGTGATTGAAGGTGGAGACAATCTGTTCGCGTTCGGCAACTCTGATGGTGTTGCAAAACTCTCGGCCATGCTGGAAAAATCAGCACCGGATTAGTAATTCATGTTTGCAGGATACCAATCTGAGGTCGTTCTGAATCTGTGGGAATAAATGACTCCCGCAGATTCAGGGCGACCGCAGATTTCGTGAACCATGCAACTGGCGTGGGTTCGACCGCCAACCCAAAATGGTGCGCGCAACTTGCGAGATTGTTATGAAAAAGGAATCTAACAAAACCTTCGCAATGGCTGACACAGAAGTCTGCAATTTTGGAAAGAACCTGCGTTTTCGCCCGGGGAGCCATCTGGCTCCAAAGGACGAAACCGAACTGCTCAGTATTCTTCAAAGTCACCGTACAGGACGTATCCGCGTCATGGGGGCGAAGCACGCTTGGAGCAACGGCATTGAAACAGATGGCGTCCTGCTGGAAATGCGACATTTTCGTCACATTCGGATTCACACGATTGATGGATTGCCGTTCGTAACTGTGGGTGCCGGTTGTCAGATCAAAACACTACTCGCTGCCTTGAACAGGAAAGGACTGACGACGCCTTCCGTTGGCCTGATCACTGAGCAAACTATCGCCGGTGCGATCGCCACCGGGACTCATGGTTCCGGAAAACATAGTCTGTCGCACTATGTTCATTCCGTCCGCATCGCATGTTTCGACGAATCGGGTCAGACGGCTCAAATCGTAGACATCACTGAAGGGGATGAACTCAAGGCGGCTCGGTGTTCGCTGGGATGCATGGGCGTGATGGTGGAGATAACTCTGCCGTGTGTTCCGCAATATTTTGTCGAAGAACAGCTCGCGCTGAAATCCACGATTGAAGAAATGCTGGCGACGGAAGCTGAAAACCCGCTCCAGCAGTTCTTTTTGATTCCTCATGCCTGGAACTGGATGGTTCAGCTACGAAAGGTTGCCGAAAAACCATGCCGCAGCAAGGATGCATGGCTTTATCGAATCTATTGGTTCCTGGTTCTGGACATTGGGAACCATTTGCTCCTGCTGTTTTTCGCAGTTTGGCTTCGTAGTCGGCGACTTGTGCATTTCATGTTTCGCAGAATCCTGCCGTCAAGCATTTTTCCGCGATGGGTGGCTGTCGATCGAAGCGACAAACAGTTGGTGATGGAACATGAACTATTCCGGCACCTTGAGCAGGAAGTTTTTGTGCGTCGCTCCGCAGTGATCGATGCGTCGCATTTTCTTGCAGATATCCTGAAGCTGGCCGATGATGCGGGGCATGAGTTATCTTCGTCAACTCGGAGTCAGCTTGATTCCGTTGACGCTTTGGACACCGTTCAGTCGTTGGGCGGGTGTTTCACACATCATTATCCGATATGTTTTCGCCGCATTCTGCCTGATGACACATTGATCTCGATGGCGTCTGGGGGCAGCGAAGACTGGTATGCCATCAGCCTGATCACATACACCGAACCGCGAGACGATTTCTATCAGGTCGCGCGATTTCTCGCGAAGGCAATGACGCTACTCTTCAATGCACGAGTACACTGGGGAAAATGGTGTCCTGTGACTGCCGAGCAAATCGCACAGCAGTACCCGGAACTTTCGGCGTTCAACACGATTTGCCGCCGCTTCGACCTGAATGGTGTCTTTCAGAATCAGTTCATCAGCGAAAAGCTGAATCTGGAGATTCAGTCAACGACAGAACGGAAGTCAATGAATTAACGCAGCTTCAAAACCATTGACTTGGGAATAGGCGAACAAATCATGACAACGATTCCAACGGTCCTGCAGCTAACACTCACTTGTTTTCTGATCAGCACGGCCTCGACGTCGGACGCAGCAGAGGCGACGCCCAACATCATTCTGGTCATGGCGGATGACCAGGGCTGGGGGCAAACCGGGTACTATAATCATCCGGTACTTCGGACGCCCAATCTGGATGCGATGGCAGCGAATGGACTTCGCTTTGATCGTTTCTACGCCGGTGCACCAAATTGTTCGCCGACGCGTGCGACCGTTCTTACCGGGCGTTCCAATGATCGAGTGGGTGTTCATAATCATGGCTACGCTCTGCGGCGTCAGGAAAAGACCATTGCGCAGGCTTTGCGCGATGCAGGCTATTCCACGGGCCACTTTGGCAAATGGCATTTGAATGGCTATCGAGGACCGGGCGCACCGATCCTTGCCGCCGACAGCCACCATCCTGGTATATTCGGATTCGACGAATGGGTCTCAGTGACAAACTTCTTCGATCGTGATCCCGTGATGAGTCGCAAGGGAGATTTTGAACAATTCAAAGGCGACTCGTCTGAGATCGTAGTGGCGGAGGCACTCAAATTCATTGAGGGGAATTCGCAGCGTAAGATTCCGTTTTTTGCAGTCGTGTGGTATGGCTCACCTCATAGTCCTTGGCAGGCGAGCGACGAAGATCGCAAACCATTCGCTGAACTCGACACAGATTCGCAGAATCACTACGGCGAACTGGTTGCCATGGATCGCAGTATCGGCACTCTGCGCAAAGGCCTGCGCGATCTGGACATCGCAGAGAACACAATCGTCTGGTACTGCAGTGACAACGGCGGGCTGCCAAAGATCAGACCGGAGACGGTCGGCGGACTGCGTGGTTTCAAGGGATCCGTCTTTGAAGGCGGGCTGCGAGTGCCGTGTGTGATTGAATGGCCAGCCGTCATTTCTCAACCACGAGTGACGGCGCTTCCAGCCGCAACGCTGGACATCTTCCCCACGATTGCGGAGATCGTTGGACTTCCGGAATCCGTGCTGTTGGTGCCCAATGACGGGATAAGTATCAGAGCGGTGTTCGACAAGAATGTGTCTTTGCGTGATAAACCAATTCCGTTTCGGCACACGGGACGTGCGGCCTGGATCGACAACGACTATAAACTGCTGACCACTGCCGTGGGCAAAGAGGCGTTCCAACTTTATGACCTGAGCCAGGATCCCAAAGAGACAACCGATCTCTTCGCACAGAATCCAGACATCGCAAATCGACTTGTCAAGGACTTCAAGGCCTGGAACGAGTCCGTTGAGCTGAGCGTTTCGGGGATGGATTTTCCCGAGGGCCGTATTCTGCCAGGCGAGCCAGAGTCGCGAGACTGGACGACGAGTCCGGAGTATCAATCATTCATCCGCGAGTGGAAACCTAAGATTCGATAAGTGAAGTACCGACTCGTTCACTTGCCCTGAACTGTGGCCGAATAAATCAACCGGCAGGCATTGGCGCGGCTGACTGGAGTGGTGGGCTCGATTGCAAGAATCGGCAATTGCTCGGTGAAGTGATTGGTGTCGCAGGCTGCATCAAGAAGGCGTGCGAAGATGCTCGCCGAGATCGGTTCACCGCCTTCTAATTCCGCCTTCCAGTGAGTGCAGGCTGCTGCAGTCGCATCGGGCATTTCACCACGCAGGAGGGCGGCGGTGTGCTTGGCCCATGCCTTTGCCAGCGAGTGACACAGTGGCATTTCGGGAAGTGCGTCGTAGGATCCAAAGTATCCCTGCGTGCCCAGGTATTGGATTGCAACGTACCAGTTCGCATGCGTGTCATGTTCCACATCATTGAAGAAACTCAGCATGATGCGTTGTTCGGCAAGCTGACGCAGCAGCAAATCAGTTTTCACAAATGCAGGAGCGACCTTGTCTCGCGCAGCCAGAACTATGCCCCAGGCGGCGGCTTCACCCAGGGCCATCCAGGTCGGCTCCAGACGAATGGCTCCCCAGCCAATGTGACTGCATGAAAGGCAAACGGGGACCAGCAGATTATCGAGATCGACCGGTAGTAGCGTTTGCAAGGAAACCTGACCGGGAACAGTGATGTTTTTGAGCAGCAGTTCACCTTCCCAGATGCTTCCCGGAATTTTTTCTGGCGTACAGGCGTGCGAATCGAGAAACCACTCTGTGATGCCGATCGCGTCGGGGTGTACGGGCGCTCGTTTCATGCCGGTGACTGGCAAAGCGTCGTTTTCGGTAAAGACTTTTCGTCCGATGATGCGCCGTGTTTCGCGCATATAGATTTCGTATGGGAGATGATCATTATCGAGGAACTCGTCCTTCGGCAGCCCCCAGCTTCTCCAGTTGTTGCGAACTGTTTCCGGTATTGATTCGTCGGTTTGCAGAAAATACAAAAGTGACAGAGTGAGTTGTGCGTGCGATTCTCGCACCTGCTGTCGTTCGGCCCAGTCACCTTCGACATAGTTCGTTTGCACGCCGAGCAGCTCGGGCAGGTTCCAATAGGTTTTGCGGTTAGGGAGTTTCGTGCCGGGAATGCCGCTGCTCCAGTTCACTCGCGTCTCAAGATCATGGACCAGTGTTTCGCGGTTATAGCCTGCAGGCCGAGTGACGGGCAGACGGTTTTTTGGGTCATCTGTGAGTAACGTACGGAGATTGTAAGCCTGTACCGCTGAGTCTGCAGTGCCGGGAACTTCGACGATTTCGTACCAACTGTTGTAGTGAACCAGATTGAGCCGCCGGTTTTCGGCAAGGTCGCTTGGATCCACATTTGCCGGTGGCCAGGGAACAGAACGCATGAAAATTCGGCCGGCATGTTTTTCCTGAAACGTATCGCTGGACTCCCGACCGACTCGATAAGGCACACGGGCAACAGCGGCAAGATCCGCTTCATACGAGCAGTCCGCCACGGCATTCGGGACTACGCTGAAGCGCTCATGGCTCTGCATTGCCTGGAATGTCACTTGCCGGATCATCCGCTGCTGAATCACGGCTTCGACGGGATAGAATCCTTTGACTATTCGAATGCGGGATTCGCGTGACAGTAGGTCGTCGATCAATCGTTCGACAACCCGGGCTTCGAATTTCGTCTTAGCCTCACCGGGCAGACTTCGTTTGTAGTTTTCTGAATCCTCGCCATCCGTGTCGCGATAGTGTGCATGAATGGCGGCCCGCAATTCGTCGTAAACAGGAGCGCGAGGCCCGTTGTAAAGCGTGTCCATGGTACTCAGGCCGCTGGTGAGCAGGCCTCCCAGATGTTCTGCATGAGTGACGAGAGTCACATCAAGCCCTTCCCTCGCAGCCCTTACCGCACAGGCAACGGCACCCGGAGTGGAACCATAAACAAGCAAATCGCAGCGCTCCTGCAGCGGTTCCGCAGCCATCGTTGTGATGCAGGCAGACGTGACAAAAAAAGTGATCAGCAATAACTCCCGGAAGAAGTATCTCTTCATGACGGATGAGCCTGACAATGTTCGCGATGGGATTGTTGATTTACGGGGCGGATTCGACTGTACGGTATCAATGACGAACCCCGGAGGCCAGATTCCAGTCGGAATCCAGACCTGTTTGTTCGGCAATAGAAACAGTCCGGCACGTTCAGTGTGGCATCAATATTTCGTTGAAGCACGTTACAAGTTCCAGTAGGATACTCCGAAAGGAATCCAACTCATGCCGCTCCGCGATCATTTTCATCCGCCGCTTTCGCAAAGTTCTTCGTGGGAAGAAGTCCACGGAGGATGGCCGATGGTAATCGTGCAACAACTTGGAAAAGTATTACCTGCCGAGTACGTAGCAGGTCCGCGGGTTCATCTGGGTTCACAGGCGGAAGTGGATGTTGCGACCTTTGAACAATTTGGTACTGGCGTCGGTTCGACTTCACCGGAATTCGGGCGCACGTCTGCGGTGACAAGCTGGGCACCGGTTCAGCCAACGCTGGTGATGGAGACAGAGCTCGGTGACTTTGATGAATATGAAGTCCGAGTCTACGATGTCAGGCGAAATCGCCGTCTGGTCGCCGCGATTGAATTGATTAGCCCTGCGAACAAAGATCGGCCTGAGAGTCGTCACCAGTTTGTGGCCAAATGTGCGGCTCTGCTGAAGCAGGACGTGTGTGTTGTACTCGTGGATTTCGTTACGAATCGCGAATTCAATTTGTATGCCGAATTGCTGGAACTGACCGGGCAAACCGACCCGTCGCTGGGGAAAAATCCACCATCCATGTACGCAGTCACATGCCGCTGGCGTCCGCACAAGGCGACTCATGTCCTGGAAACATGGAGTCATGTGTTGTCATTGAATCACCCGCTGCCTGTCGTGCCCCTATGGCTGAGCGAAGAACTCGCGGTTCCCCTCGATCTGGAATCGAGCTACGAACAGACGTGCCGCGATCTGAGGATTTCGTAGCAACTCGTCCACGTGTGGCAGGAGAAGTTTCCGTCGCTGATTTGCGCCTGGGAAATGACGGGTTCCGGAATCAGAAAGTTACTCGACGTGGCTTGGAAATGGGGTCGTCTCGGCGAGCGGAGCGACGTCAGTCGCCCGATTCCACGCCATAATAGTCTCGCCGCGCCAAAAAGATCGGAGGACTAACGTCCTGCCGCTCGCCGTTCGCGTCACGCTGACGGAAAAGCGGGAGTGAATATCGAATTGACGCAGTCAGACGGCGATTCTTTGACTGTTCTCCTTTCGATCACCGATCCTTCGCACCCCTCATCGCAACCATGTATGGTTTTCATATCCTGCATTGACCAACCGCCACCTGGCGATGTGGCGTCCGAACGCCATTCAGGACCAACCTGGGGTACGCGACAAATAGCAGTTTTGCGGAAATAGTGTTGCTCATGTTTCATCCTGCAAAACTTTCCGTTCCGGTTGGACAAGCCAACCGGTGCGGCCTCGTGTTCGTTCACGCTGGCTAATTACAAATCTTCCGCTCGTGCCAGGCGAGCTGGCACGGGGCGAGATCAAATGTTGCCTAAAAAACTTTTCGATAGATTGCGATTTGTCGCGCACCCCAGGTCTTGCCTGCCGGGCTGGATTTTCGCCGTAAGGCGAAGCGTGAGCGGGATGTCGCAATATGAAACAAACAACGGTGCCGTGATTTCCGTACACGTAGTCCGGCCTGTGCTTAGGTCGGATTCCTTCGGTGTGGCTCGGTGTCCGGCTCCCGATCTGAGGAGAGATCGGGCTACATTTCTGACAAACTGGTGTCCGACCGCTGTTCACTGCAGGATGTTGTTGAAGCCGGGCGCCCGTTCAAATAGGATACCTCGAAAGGAATCCAACTCATGCCGCTCCGCGATCATTTTCATCCGCCGCTTTCGCAGAGTTCATCGTGGGAAGAAGTCCACGGGCAGTGGCCCGCTGTCATTGTCCAGCAACTTGGGAAATTGTTGCCTGCTGAGTATGTAGCAGGTCCGAGGGTGCATCTGGGGGCGCACGCGGAAGTTGATGTTGCCACGTTTGAACAATTTGGTAGTGGAGTCGGTTCGTCCCCGCCGGAATTCGGGCGCTCTTCTGCGGTAACGACCTGGGCACCGGTTCAGCCAACGCTGGTGATGGAGACAGAACTCGGTGACTTTTATGAATATGAAGTCCGAATCTACGACGTCAGTCGAAATCGCCGACTTGTCGCGGCGATTAAGCTGATCAGCCCCGCCAATAAAGACCGACCGGAGAGTCGTCACCAATTTGTCGCCGAATGTGCGGCTCTGCTGAAGCAGGAAGTGTGTGTCGTGCTCGTGGATCTTGTCACGATCCGGGAATTCAATTTGTATGCCGAATTGCTGGAACTGACTGGGCAGACCGACCCGTCACTGGGAAACACGCCACCATCGATGTACGCAGTCACATGCCGCTGGCGTCCGCACAAGGCGACTCATGTTCTGGAGACATGGAGTCATGTTTTGTCATTGAATACCTCGCTGCCTGTCGTGCCGCTTTGGCTGAGCGAGGAACTCGCTGTTCCCCTCGACCTGGAATCGAGCTACGAACAGACGTGCCGCGACCTGAGGATTGCGTAGCAGGGCGTCAGAGAAATAAAGTCGATGACTGTTTGACGTTTGACGACATGAGGCTGATCGAGACAGAACTCCGGGACAGGCAACACCTCGATGGCATCGTTTGCTTGCTGTGTGTCGAGATGTCAGAATAACGCAGGAGTTCTCATCTGTCCCTGGATTAACGCTCACGCTGGATCGGATTTCGTATCATGGCACCATCAGAACACAACCCGTTTCGTTCCGATCCGTTTGCTGATTCTTCAAATCCCTACGCAGCGCCAGAGAGTATGGAGCCAGCTATAGACATATCAGGACAGGCGTTCGCATCGCGAAGCGCACGACTTGGCGGAGCGATTCTGGATGGTCTGATCCTGATGCCACTGAACTACGGTGCAATGTTTGTGATGTATAACCTGGGCATCTTCAAACCCGTTGCGAATCCATTCGCGCAATTCGGGACACAGGCGGTTCAGAGTCTGGCGATGTTTCCAATAGGGGTTGGCTTCTTCCTGCTGGTCAACGGCTATCTGCTGAAGACTCGCGGCCAGACTGTCGGGAAACTTGCTGCCGGAACAAAAATCGTGAGCCGCGACGATGGACAGATTCTGCCTCTAGCCCCATTGGTCATTAAGCGGACCATTATCATGGGCTTGATCTGCCTGATCCCGGTTGTAGGCGGCTTCATAGCGCTGGCCGACGCCTTGGCGATTTTTCGCGGAAACCATCAATGTCTCCACGATGACATCGCAGGCACTAAGGTTGTGAAAGTCAACTGAGCCAGCGGGGTGGCTACTTGTCGCGGCTGTAAATCTTTGAGCGGCAGATCCCCAGGCGATTGCACCAGAACTCGAACATCACCCACAATGTCAGCAGTCCGTATCGAGTACTGCGGCTGAAGTTGATGCTCGACGCTTCGGCAAAGTAACGGACCGGAACCGGGATGTCGCCCAGTTTGAATTGGAAATAAACCGCCTGAGCCAGGAACTGAGTATCGAAGACAAAGTCGTTCGAGTTTTCCCGCCATGGCACTGTCTCCAGCACTTCGCGGCGGTAGGCGCGAAAGCCACTGTGAAAGTCGCCGAGGTTCTGGCCCAGCATAACGTTTTCAAAAATCGTCAGACAACGATTGGCGATGTATTTCCATGCTGGCATTCCGCCCTGCAGCGCTTCGGCTCGTGTTCGAATGCGGGATCCCAGAATGACGTCACAGTTTCCCAGACGAATCAATTCTGCCGCAACCGGGATCACGCGACTGTCGTACTGATAGTCCGGATGTATCATCACCACGATATCGGCCCCACGTTCCAGCGCGGCCGTGTAACAAGTCTTTTGATTGCCACCGTAGCCCGTATTTGTTGTGTGCGAGATGACTGTCAGTCCGAGTGACCGAGCAAGTTCCACGGTGCGGTCTTTGCTGCAGTCGTCCACCAGAATAATTTCATCCACGGTGCCCGGTGGAATATCGCGCAGGGTTCGTTCGAGCGTCGATTCCGCATTGTAAGCGGGCATCACGGCGATGATTTTGGGCTTCTCAATGGGCGGCATAGTTGATCGTTTTTGTAAAAGCGGTGAAAATCTGGCTGACGATTCTGAATTTCGCCTCTTCACGATGTCGCAGAACTCTGATCGTCGTCGCGGTTTCGATCATCGTCTTCTTCAACCGGGCGCAGCGAAAGTTTCGGCTTTACGACCGGAACCGTTTCCGCAGGGCTGACAACAGCATGGGCAGCAGAGGTGGAGACTCGCAGCGTTTCCGCCATATACTCAGACGGGGCGGCCTGACCAGTAAACAGTTCAAACTGTTTCGCCGCCTGACGCACGAACATTTCCACACCACTGATTGTCGGACAACCGCGTTCCCGGGCGTGTTTCAGCAGCAATGTCTGTTCCGGGTTGTAAACCGTATCGAACACCAGCGTCGAATCACCGATCCAGTGCTGCTCAAACGGTGACTCATCCAGATTCGGATGCATGCCGACGGACGTGCAATTGATCAGCACATCACATATCTCTGCGCCACGATTTTCCCACGACACATACTGGCATTCCAGTTCAGCAGCCAAAGCACGACCTCGTTCACGCGAGCGATTTGTCACCGACACAGCGGCACCGGCCTGGATCAACGCATATCCCACAGCACGCGAAACGCCGCCGGCACCAAGAATCAGCACTCGACGACCTGCCAGATCCGACACAGTGCCTGCTTTTTTCAGACCTTCCTGAATTGCATCCAACGCCGCAGGGGCATCTGTATTTGTCGCAATCCATTTATCGTCCTGGCGAATCAGCGTATTGGCAGCTCCAATCAAATCCGTGTCTTCGGACATCGTGTCGCAAAACTGCAGCACGCCTTCTTTGTGAGGAATAGTGACGCTGTAACCGCTGATCTTCAGACGATCAAATTCTTTGAGTGAAGTCAGCAGCAGGTCCGCCGGAATTCGCAGCGGAAGATAGACAGCATCGATACCCAGCTTCCGAAACGCGGCGTTATGAATGAGCGGGCTTTTACTGTGTGCAATGGGATCTCCAATCACACCAAAAATCGATGTGTCTTTTGTGATCTTGTTGTATCGATACAGATTGCGAACTTCGGCATAGGACAACTGTCCGGGTGCCAATTCGCGTTCACTGCTATAGCTGGCGTACGTGAACGGTGAACCCGCTCGTCCGCACAAAATTCGGCTGATCGTACCCAGTTCCCCCATGCAGAAACCAACAGTTGGTATTTCCGCCGCACTGACCATTTCCAGCATCCGAACGTTGTCGGCAGGAGAATTTGCCATCGTCACAATTTTGATGATGTCGGCGTCGCATTGAGCCATGCGGCGATGAATGTCGTACAATTCGAGCGGCGTCTCTTCGAAATTGTGATAACTGACGATGCGCTTCGTCTGGCCGTAACGACGGACAGATTTGGCGATGTCGTCTTCGAGATCCACATACTCTGCGCCGCCACTTATGCCTTCCCTCAGAACTGTCTGGCGTTGTTCTTCTGTGCCAAACCAGCGTCCGCGATCAGCGCGGCGACGACAGGTGACAATCACCGGAGTTGGTCGGTTCTTCAACAGCACGCCCATATCCGGACGTTTGCGCATGTAATCGACGCGCAGCTCGACGAGTTCAGCTTTTTTTTCAGCCAAAGCCCGATGTTCTTCCATCATGGAAGAATGCCGTGTTCGTCCGAGACTTACACAAATCATGATCTGTCAGATCCCCACACTAGTGCCTTGTCAACCCTTTAATTCAGGGTGGCCGGGGTTGGAGAGCGTTCGCCCGAAACCCCCGGGGCTTCTTTCAATACGTTCCGTCCAGCCCCAGCCATCCAATCGCCGTCGCTTTTTTTCAAGGCGGGGATTCTAGAACATCTGACGATCCGGCGTCAGGGTCAAAGGAGGTATCACCAGAATTCCGAATCACAGAGTGTAAAATGCAAGGTGTGGGCACACGAATGCGTTTACTTTGCAGCGGGCAGAGCACTGAGTCCAATGCCGGAGTAGTAGAATCCGCGAGCTGCCATTTTTGTGCGGTCGTACAGATTGCGACCGTCAAAGATCACAGGTGCCTTCATTTTCAGCCGGATGTAATCAAAGTCAGGATTCCGGAATTCATTCCATTCTGTGACGATCGCGATCGCATCAGCACCTTCACAGGCGTCGTAGTGGTGGTCGCAGTAGGTGATGGAATCGCCGATTTCTTTCCGGACATTTTCCAAAGCGACCGGATCATGGACTTTTACAACTGCGCCCGCTTCAAGCAGACTTCGAATGAGTACCAATGCGGGCGCTTCCCGAATATCATCGGTTCGCGGTTTAAAACTCAGCCCCCAGATTGCGATCGTTCGTCCCGTCAGGTCGCCACCAAAATAGTCGTGCAGCTTGCGGAACAGAACATGCTTCTGCTGGTTATTTGTTTCATCCACGTTTCGCAGAATTCGAGGTTCAACGCCGTGTTCCGCTGCCAGTGCGGCAAGCGCTCGAACATCTTTTGGGAAACAGGAACCACCATAGCCGACGCCAGGAAACATAAATGCGAAACCGATGCGTGCATCGTGCCCGATTCCCTTCCGGACCTCATTGATGTCCGCTCCGACAAGTTCGCAAATATTGGCCATCTCATTAATAAAACTGATCTTCGTCGCCAACATGCAGTTGGCGGCGTACTTGATCATCTCGGCGCTTTCGATACCGACCGAGATGAACGGTTTTTCTGTGCGAAGAAACGGCTTGTACAGTTCCAGCAGGACGTCAGCAGCAGATGGATCATCGACACCCACGACGACTCGATCAGGTTTTGTAAAGTCATCAATCGCCGCGCCTTCCTTCAGGAATTCCGGGTTTGACGCAATGCGAAATATCGTGTCCGTTTTCGCTTTGATCCATGCCGCGACTCTGCGGTTTGTGCCGACTGGCACAGTACTTTTGCAGACAACCACAGCATCTTTTTTCAGATACGGGGCCATGCTTTCAGCAGCGCTCTGCACGTAGCGCAGGTCGGCGGCACCGGATTCGTCCTGTGGAGTGCCGACACAAATGAACACGCAGTCAGCCGAAGAAATGGCATCGGCATAGTTTGTGGTGAACGTCAGACGGTCTGCGGCGGCATTGCGTTTGACGAGTTCTTCCAGACCGGGTTCGTAGATCGGAACGCCACCGTCGTTCAGCAGTTTGACTTTGCGACTGTCTACGTCCAGACAAGTGACATCGTTGCCGCTTTCAGCGAAACAGGTTCCCGTGACAAGGCCTACATAGCCTGTTCCGATCATCGTAATTTTCATAACATCACTCAGTAGATTTTGACAAAAACTCAGGACTCGGTTTCATCCCGCATCCAGTGTCTGGCATCGCAGGAACAGTTGACGACGGCGAATCGTAGCGGAATTTTCCAGAATTCCACGCGTTCAGGATTTCTGGTGGATCGGAATCTGTTTCCGTATCAACGGCAGTTCAGGAGACGTGTATTCTCGCTGCAGAGCCGATAACAGTTCTTCGATACGACTCAGTTCTTCGACTGGTGATCGCGATTCGTGCAGTGCGTTGCAAGTCCTGCTGGTATCGACATTCATCGTTTCCGCCTTCACGTAGACCGGACGAGCGCGAACCTGATCGTAAATTCGGATGACATATTCGCCAAGGATCGAGATTCCAAGTGCATTCAACGATCCGAAAAACGAGGCTGTAATAATTACTGATGCCCAGCCAGGAATCGCAAGGCCTGTAAACAGGCGATGCCACAACACAAACCCGATCGTTCCCATACACACCGAGGCTGAGATGCCGGCAATGATATAGAAGAATTTCAGCGGGAACGATGAAAATGAAAAGATCGCGGTCTTTGCCAGTCGAATCAGGCCACGCAGCGAAACTCGCGGGTTATCGTCATGCCGGGCCGCCCGTTCGACAGGCAGACCGGTTTGTCGAAAACCAGTCCAGCTGCGCAAACCTGGAAAGAATCGTTCACGTTCCGGAAGTGACAATACGGCATCGACGACTGATCGATCCAGCAGTCCAAAATTCCCGGCATCGGCTGGAATCGGACTGTCGGCAATCGCGTTCAGCACACGATAAAAGCTGTAAAAGAGGACTCGCTTTGGCAGCGATTCTTTGCGATTCGTGCGTTGAGCGTACACAACGTCGTAACCGCCTTCCCACTGATCCAGAAACGCCGGAATTGCTTCGGGATTGTCCTGCAGATCGGAATCCATCACGATGACGACATCGCCGGAGGCATGTTCCAGCCCTGCATGGACCGCCGGCTGATGTCCGAAATTGCGTGACAGGTGCACAACCGCAATTCGACGATCGCGTTCAGCCAGCGCACTCAGATTTTCGCGGGAACCGTCAGAAGATCCGTCGTTGACATAAACAACTTCATAATTCGTGGTGATACGATCAAGCACCGTGACGATACGACGATTGAGTTCCTGCAGAATGGCCGTTTCATTAAACACGGGCAAGATGACAGAGATTTTCGCGATGCGACGATCACGGGTTTTGCGATTCGTCCGGAGTTTCATTTCTGCAGAACTCCCACCAACGAAAGTCCCGTGGGGATTCCGATGTTCGACATACACCAGCGTTCAGCCGCCGCCGCCGTCAACAGTGCGCGATTCGTAAATGGCGAGACCGAAGGGAAGTCGGGCTGCGTGCGGCTTGGGAACAATTTTTCCCAGCCACGAACGGCAACGGCCGCAGGCATTGTGAAACTGTTCCAGTAGTTCAGAAACGAGACACGAAATCCGGCCTCGTTGGCATGATTTCGGAACTCACGAGTCGTATAACGACGAAAGTGTCCGAGTTGTTCATCCCAGCGACTGTACAACCACGGATGGGCTGGCACGGTTGCGACAACCGCACCGCCTTCGCCAAGGGCCGCATGAGCATGGCGGAGAACTTTGATCGGATCTTCGACATGTTCCAGAACATCCAGGAGCACAACCGCACGAAGCGAAGAATTGTCCACGGGCCATGGTTGTCCGAGATCGTGAACTCGCACATCTTCAATCCCGCGATTGCGAACATGCTGCACAGATTCCGGCATCAGATCGAACCCCGTCACGTCGTAGCCGAGTTCCGAGAATTCGACGAGGTTGCGGCCCGAGCCGATTCCGCCTTCGACCAGGCGACCAGGCGCCGGGCAGTATTTGTTCATCAATTGTGTGACCAACTGGCGTTTCGCCACGTGCCACCAGTAGTTGTCTTCCAGTGTGACGAGTTCCTGAAGATGACTGGGGTCCATGTTGTCGGCTCTTGCTTAATGGCTGTCTGGAGAATCGGGCGACTGAGAGAACCTACCACATGGATTGGATTGGTGTCTTTTGTAAACATCCGCCAGAGGGATTCGCCGCACAAAAAGACGATCTGTAACAGTGATGCGTTCAGGTCCAGTTCCCTGAATTTTCCATGAATGATGATTCTGCCGATTGTTCGTGATACAATGCGAACCGAACGCATGTTCTGTCCCGCTACAATAAGGTCATCACCATGTCTCAGAAATATGTTCTCGTTCTAATCGCCGCCGTTTCACTGACAGGCTGTATGGAATCTCAGCCGCCATCAGCCCCAAAGAAAAAAACCACTGATAAGATTGGTGAATTTGATCCAAATGCTGATAACAAGATCGTGAAACCGGATGTGCATATGACGAATCCGATCACAGGACCGCTGGAAGCATTTCACCCTGTGATGCAGCAGATCGCGACAATGGGTATTGAACATGCCGTGAATCTGTTCAATGCGACCGAGGGCCGTTACCCAAATTCGCATGAAGAATTTATGACTCGCATTGTCAAAGAAAACAACATGCGACTTCCCGTTCTGCAGCCCGGAATGGAATACCAGTACGACGTCGAAAACCACAAGTTGGTTGTAATTCAGACTGGCGGGAACAAGGCACCGTAATGTACTGCATCGCGCGTGAAGTCAAGTGGGGTGGGACAAGCGAGCAACGCGAGCGCCGGCCCACCGTGCGAAGGTGTAGACATTGTTGGGCCGGCGCGGCTTTGCTGCCGCTTGTTCCACCCAGTTCGCGGCACTCCCATTTTCCTGTCCGTAAAGCGCGCGGACGATTTCTGATTACGGTCGTAAACCGGGGGCTAGCGCCC
>Ga0105047_10008756_pt1 | contig 16816 bp, 12 predicted proteins | sample MAT04_FD_78384 | JGI IMG/M metagenome (GOLD analysis project Ga0105047, IMG submission 78384) | Freshwater microbial communities from Lake Fryxell liftoff mats and glacier meltwater in Antarctica - MAT-04 (megahit assembly) | ecosystem: Environmental > Aquatic > Freshwater > Ice > Liftoff...
CGAAAAGAAATACGACTATCTCACCACGAACGCCGGAACGAAGATCGAAGTCCCCTTCGACGAACTGCTGATCTTCAGCACCAACATGGATCCGACGCAACTGGCCGATGAAGCGTTCCTGCGGCGGATCAAGTTCAAGATCGAAATCCGCGACCCGGATGAATCCCAATACCGCTTGATTTGGGAGCTGGTGTGCAAAGGGAAGCGCATCGAATACGATTCCGTCGGCATCGATTACTTGATCGATAAGTGGTATCGGCCGACGGGCCGGCCGTTCCGCATGTGCCAGCCGCGGGACTTGTTGGATCAGATGCTGTCGATTTCGAAGTACAACATGGAACGGGTGAACTTCAGCCCGGATTTGATCGACTCTGCCTGTGCCACGTATTTTATCAGCACGGAGAAACGGGATTTCGGTGCGAAGGTGAGATTGGAGTAGTGATCAATAGTCCCCGAGCGTTTCACCGCCGGCGCGACTGGCGAGCGAAAGGTACGTCGGCAATGCGATGGAATCGCGGATGAATTTCACGGAGCCATCGGCGAAGGCAAAGTTTGTACCGCCATTGTGTTTGCTGCCCATGGCCATATTCATGTAGGGCCTGATGTCCGTACTGTTGATTTTGAGTGCTACATTTCGGATACCGGGCATATATCCCCTGAAAGTTCTTTCGCCGCCGCGAACCCACGTTCGGTAGCGTGTTCCGGTAATCACGTTCGTCCACGACATTTCCCCAACGTGGAACGTGTTGGAAGCTCCGTCTGGAATCTGGTTCAGTTTGAATTCTTGGCCCAACGCGAACAAGCCTTCGTTCGAGCAAGACGCACCCTCGAAGACCGGCGGATATGTGGCGTAGGCCCCACCGGTGGAGGAATTCGTACCCACTGGCCCGCCGATGCCGTAGTAGTGCGTTGTGAACGGAAACTGGCCACCGACCGTTTCCCCCGGGGCGAAATCGTTTTTGGGGTTCTTTTCCAGATCGAGCGATGCGGGGCATTGGTAGTATTTGGGTTTGTTGAGCCCGTGGGGGTTATTCTTGCCCGTGCCGGTGTAGTCTGTCGTGGTGGATTGTGAGAATTGGTCGAATAGGTTCTGCTGTTCGAGGAACGGCAACAGGTAGACGTGCCAAGAGAGTTCGGTACCTCGGTTATCGGGTTGGGGTAACACGCCGTAGGAACCGTGGTAATTGTGCAATCCCAGTTCAATCTGCTTGAGATTGTTCTGGCAACGCATTCGATCCGCCGCAGATCGAACTTTTTGAACGGCGGGAAGCAACAACCCGATTAGAATAGCGATGATTGCGATCACCACGAGGAGTTCGATCAGAGTAAATGCCCGCCGGCGTGCTGGAGGAAAGTAACTCATAATCGTAATCACATGGGAGAGTATAAGATTCGGTCGATACCTTTAAGTTAACAAGCTTCAATCTCCACTTCAAGCGATTTATGCAACCCGAATTTCATGAAGCTCTGAAGGAGCAAGCCAAGATCCGAGGCTTTTCATTATTCGGCATCGCCCCGGCCACCGATGCGGACGGTTTCGGCCGATTCTGCGATTGGCTCGATTCCGGCTACGCCGGAGAAATGGATTACCTCCACGAACACCGGGAAGAACGCAGGCACCCGCGCAGCGTCGTCGAGAGCGTTCGCTCGGTCGTGATGTTGGGAATGGAATACGGGGTTGGTCGAAAGCCCAACCACGGCGGTGGGTGGGGGTCGATTGCTGCGTATGCCCAAGGGCCGGATTACCACCGCTATATCTGGGATCGTTTGAACGAACTCAGCGCGTGGCTGATGGCCGAGGTTCCCGGCAGTTATTCCCACGGGGCCACCGATTCCGCACCTCTCTTGGAACGCGATTTCGCCCGGCGGGCTGGCCTCGGTTGGTTCGGCAAGAACACCATGCTCATCAATAAGGATCGCGGCAGTTTCTTCTTCCTCGCTTCGCTCCTCACCAGCTTGGAACTCCCCGCGAGCGAACCGTACACTGCCAACCACTGCGGCACCTGCACGGCCTGCCTCGATGCATGCCCGACCCAAGCGTTCGTCGAACCCGGCACACTCGATGCCACGAAGTGTATCAGCTACCTGACGATCGAACTGCGTACTCCGATGCCGGAGCCATTGCGGGAGGGCGTGGGGAACTGGCTCTTCGGTTGCGATGTCTGCCAAGACGTTTGCCCGTGGAACCGCTTCGCGGGGCAGGGGGTCGCGTTCCCCCACCGGGACGACCTCGAAGCTCTCGACCCCTTGGAAATCCTGGGAATGAGCGAAGCCGAGTACCGCAGGCGCTTTAAAGGAACGTCGATCTATCGCGCCCAATGGCGGGGGTTGAGGCGGAACGCCGCGATCGTGCTGGGTAACACCGGCGGCGATGATGCGATTCCCGCGTTGGAAGAAGCGAAGCGCGATCCGGATGCGATGGTGAGCGAGGCCGCCGCGTGGGCGCTGGAACGGATGCGTCAGCGAATTTCGAGGGTGTAGGTGGGCATGTTGAACTGGGCTTTGCCCGGTACGAACCGAAAAGAGCGGGCAAGGATCGGAGAAGTCAGCCAACCGTCGGTTTTGCGGATGGAAACAAACCCCCGGGGGCCGCTCCGGTGGATGTGGTATTTCAACGGTTCCCGGCGGGCGTCGATCACCCAGTATTCGCGGACGCCCGCTTCCCAGTACCAGGTCATCAGCCAAGCGTCGTCCTTGAACTCCGACGAGTTGCTCACAACCTCGATCACCAGATCGGGCTTGCCGACGAGTTCCGTGTCCCCGGCACTCTTTCGGCCCCCCCTCAGAAAGGCTTCCCCGCTGGCAATCGTTTCGTGGCGTACGAACATCCCATCGGGGACGCAAGTAAAATTGCATTCTTCGCTGGTGAATGTCATCCCGTCGCCGAAGTAGACCCCGGCCTCTTCCTCTTCCGCCAAGGGGAGGAGTTTGGCCGTGATCATGGATTTGATGCGGTTGTGGGCGAATGCGCGTTCCGGCATGGACTGAATCCAGAAGCGGTCGTTGAAGTAACCGACACGCAGATCTTCCGGCGCCTCCCCCGATCGGAACCATTCGAGAAATTCCCCATGGTTTTTGAACTCGCTCGGAAGCGAAACCGTACCCTCCGCCAAATGGAGCATCAACGCCATCGAGAAACCCTCCGGTGACGAAAGATATCGCCCGCCGCCGCGATTCGCCACCCCAACCGGTCGCTTCCGAACGTGCGGCCCGCAAATCGTACCCGTTCTTCCGTGCTTTCTCATCTTTCCCCGGTTAAAATGGCGATGACCACAGAATACGCCCGCGCCCCGGATACCGCACGCCCATGCAACTGATCGATATGCTCGTGGTTCGCGGGCTGCTTGCCGACTCCGAACGGGATCGCGCCGCCAACGCCCTCGGTGCGTCCGATAAGGCCCCCCACCTCGCGCTCATCGAAAAGGGCTTCGTGTCGGAAGACGTGTTGATGCCCGCGTTGGCCGAAGAATACGGCCTCGAATTCGTCGACCTCACCAACACGCAGATCGATCCGGCCGCACTCGCCGGGGTGCCGCAAAAGCTCGTGTACCGCAAGAACCTCATGCCGCTCTCCCGAGAGAATGGCACCTTGGTCGTCGCCACCGCGGACCCTTTCGATACCTACGCCCTCGACGAACTACAAACCATCACCGGTTTGCAAATTCAGCCCGTGATCGGCGCTCCCAAGGAAATCGCCCGGCTCCTGAAGACCTACTTCGGCATCGGCGGCGACACGGTGGCCGCACTCGTCGCGTCGAAGAGGGCGGAAGACGGTATCGAACTCTTGGAAGACATCGAGGCGGACGATAGCGAGGCTGCAAAACAGGCGCAGGATGCAACGGTCGTGGGGCTGGTGAACAAAATCCTGATCGAGGCGGCCAACGAACGGGCGAGCGACATCCACATCGAACACGAGGAGGACACCCTCCGCATCCGCTACCGCATCGACGGCCTGCTCCATGAACAGCGGCTGCCCCCGGAAATCAGTCGGTTTCAATCCGCGATCGTGAGCCGGTTGAAGATCATGGCCCGGCTGAACATCGCCGAGAAACGGTTGCCGCAAGACGGCCGGATCAAGATGAAGGTGCAAAACCGCGAGATCGACGTTCGCGTGAGCATCATTCCGATGGTTCACGGCGAAGGTATCGTCATGCGGTTGCTCGATAAAGGCCGCATGGTGTTCAGCCTGAAGAGCATCGGCTTCGACCCGGAAATCGATCGCAAATTCCGGGCGCTGATCGACCGGCCCCACGGCATCGTGCTCGTGACCGGCCCCACCGGCTCCGGCAAATCGACGACGCTCTACTCGGCGCTCAACGAAATCAAAGACGAAGCCACCAAGATTATCACCGTCGAAGACCCGGTCGAATACCAACAGGCCGGCATCAGTCAGATCCAAGTGCATTCCAAGATCGGCTTGAGCTTTGCCGCGAGCCTCCGCAGCATCCTCCGCCACGATCCGGACGTAATCCTCGTGGGGGAAATCCGGGACGTGGAAACCGCAGAGATGGCGATCCAAGCGTCGCTCACCGGCCACATGGTATTCAGTACGCTCCACACCAACGACGCCCCGAGCGCGTTCACGCGGATGATCGATATGGGCGTGGAACCGTTCCTCGTTTCGAGTACGGTGGAAGGGGTGATGGCGCAACGTCTCGTGCGGACGATCTGCCCCGATTGCAGAACCGATTACGTGCCCGACCCGGACGAAATCCCCATCGACTTCCCCAAGACGATGCTCGATTCGGAAGCCAAGTGGAAGACGCTTTCCAAGGGCCTCGGCTGCCGGTCGTGCCGGCAGAGCGGTTACCGCGGTCGTACAGGCATCCACGAATTGCTCATCAACACCGATGTGATCAAGGATTTGGTCGTCCAACGCACGAACTCTTCGTTGCTGCGGTACGAAGCCCTCAAAGGGGGGATGAAAACCCTCCGCCAAGATGGCTTCGCCAAGGTTCTCAAGGGTATGACCACGCTCGACGAAGTGAGCCGAACCACGGCGGGAGACATCTCCTAGTGTTCAGTTTTCAGTGTTCAGTGTTCAGTTCAAATCTGGCAATGAACAACGGATCGCCATCCGGAAAGCTCGACACAGTTTGAACCTGCTGAACACTGAACACTGCACCCTGAACACTAACCATGCCCGACTTTTCCTACTCCGCGCTCGCCCTCACCGGCCTTTCCAGCACCGGCACCATCACCGCCGGGAGCGAACGCGAAGCCGCGCTCATGCTCGACGCCAAGGGGTTGTTCCCCACGCAGATCACGGCGGCCAAGTCCAGCAACGAGCGCGTCCTCTTCGGCAACGTGCGGCCCCGCGTGTTGGTGACCACGTATTCCCAGATGGCCGACCTGTTGCATTCCGGGGTGCCGCTCCTGCGGGCCTTGGAGCTCCTCGAAAAGCAGAGCGCGAACAAACGCTTGCAATCGGTACTGCGAGACGTTCGCATGAACGTGGCCGAGGGTACCGGCTTGGCCCAAGCGATGGGCAAGCACCCCAACGTGTTCAGCGAACTCGTGGTAAGCATGGTGCGGGCCGGGCAGGAAGGCGGATTCCTCGAAGATGTGCTCAAACGCACCGCCACGTTCATCGAACACCAAGAAGATCTGAAAGGGAAAGTGATCGGTTCGCTGGCGTATCCGGTGTTCCTCATGTTCGCCGGGATCGTGGTGTTGATCGTGCTCATGGTCGGGTTCGTTCCCAAGTTCGACAAAATCTTCGGCAAGCTCCGCGAGAAGGGCGAACTGCCATTGCTCACCGAATACTTGATGATGGTGAGCAACTTCATGATCGACTGGTGGTGGGCGATCATCGCTGTGGTCGTCGGTTCGATCTTCGCCTACTCGGCGTGGGCTCGCACCCCGGCCGGCCGGCGGAAGATGGATCAGATTCGCCTCGGCTTGCCGATGTTCGGGAAAATCTATCAAAACCTCGCGCTCTCGCGGTTCGCCCGCATCCTCGGTACGATGCTGAGCAACGGCATCCCCATTTTGAAGGCGTTGCAGATCGCCAAGGATTCCACCGGAAACGTGATTCTCACGGAAGCCGTGGCGAAATCGACGGAATACATCACCGCCGGGCAGAAGTTGGCCGAGCCGATGCGGAACAGCAAGTATTTCCCTTCGGATATGGTGGAAATGATCGCCATCGCCGAGGAATCGAACACCTTGGAGAAGGTGCTGCTCGATATCGCCGATAGCATGGAACGCCGGACGTCGCGCAGCTTGGAACTCATGGTGAAGCTGATCGAACCGGTGATGATGCTCGTGATGGCCGTGGTCGTGCTGTTGGTGGTGATGGGCTTACTGCTGCCGGTGTTCAAGATGGGCCAGACGGTGCAATAGGCATGTGGCGAGCCGGGTCGCGTTAGCGTCCGGAGAGGATAAACTCCGGGCGCTGACGCGACCCGGCTCGCCACAAGCGGGAAGATTTCTCTCATCACTGGTTAAAGTCGGTTGCGGTAGAATGCAGAAGTACCCTAAATTCGTTCCGTTGGAGGCTCTTCGATGATCCGCCGTCCGTCCGCCCCGCTAGCTTCGCTCGCCCGTCGCCGTGAGGGTTTCACCCTGCTCGAAATTTTGGTCGTGGTCGCGATCATCGTGATCTTGGCCGGCGTTGCAACGTTCGCTTACACGCGCTACATCGACGACGCGAAGGTGGATACCGCTAAGCAATCGATGAAGGTGTTGGAGACTGCCGCGAAGAACTTCACGTTGAAGAACGGCCAAGTCCCCCCCGAATCCTTGGCTCTGCTGATTCAACCGCCAGATGGCGGTCGGCCGTTCGTCGAAGGTGGTGAATCGGCGTTGGTTGACCCTTGGGGCAAGCCCTACCAATACGATGGGAGCCATTCCACCAACGGCGTCGATCCCGATCCGATGGTTTGGACTACCAACCCGAGCACCAACCAGCCGATTTACGCTTTGGGCCGCGTGAGGTAATACCGAGGCCACGATGCTCCACCGCCGAGACAATCCCGAACGCCGCGGCTACTCGTTGATCGAGTTGATGGTGGTGCTCGCGCTGATTTTGCTCGTGGGGGCGGTGGTGGTTCCTTCGCTCGATAGTTTTATGCGGGACACCAATGTGAAAGGGGCCGCCGATCTCTGCGTGGCCCGCCTCGCCGACGCCCGGAGTTTTGCGATCGAAGAAGGCCGGGCCTACCGCTTCGCCGCTTCCCCGGATGGCAAACGCATCCGCATCGGCCCGGATGAAGTCGATGGGTCCGGCAATCCGCTAGAATCGCCCGAGATTCCGCCCCGTATCGTTCAACTCGACCTGCCTCAAGGCATCACGCTTTCGCCCGATGGCGTGCAACAGTCCGGCGACGACGGCTGGATCAAGATCGTCACGTACCTTCCCGATGGCACCTGCCGCGAAACGAATTCCCCCGATTTCAAGCTGACGGAACCGGGTACGGTTTCGTACCTCGTGCAAATTCGCAGCCTCACCGGCGCCGTCACGGTCAACATGATCTCGGGGGCCAAGTGATGCTCCGGAGACATCCACCAAACGCCCCGAAAGCCCACCCATTGCAATGGGTGGGGCAGACGCATTCACGCCCCGGTATCACCCTCATCGAAGTGTTGGCGGCGCTCGCCATCTTCTTGATTTCCCTCGCGGCGGTTTCCCAACTCATCGATTCCGGCAGCGATATGGCCGTGGAAGCCTCGCGGATGAACATAGGCACCCGGTTGTGCCAATCGAAACTGGCGGAAGTCGAAGCGGGTATCCTCAGTGTCCGCGATGGCGGCACAGGTACCTTCGAGATCGAAACCGGCTGGAACTGGGAAGTGATTTCGGAGCCATCCGATGCACCGAACGTGTACATGGTTACGGCCGTGTGCAAGAGCACCGTCGGCCGCACCGTGACCGTAAAGCTTTCGCAAATGATCTTCGATCCGCAGTATCAAGGGAACGCCTCCGAGGCCCAAAACCCCACCGCCACGGGAGCGAGCCAATGAGGATTTCACTGGATCATCGGAGCCGGAAGCGTGAGCGAAGGTATCCCATCGAACCGTCGCTCACGCTTCCGGCTCTGAAATACCAGCGCCGCCGTTCCGGTTACACCCTCCTCGAAATCCTCGTGGCGACCGTGATCGCGCTACTGCTCATGAGCGGGTTGTACGTCGCCTTCGACGTCACGTTGAGCCAGACCGATATCGGCCGCGGCGTCGTGGCGGAAGCCGATTTCGGCCGGGCCGTGTTCAATCGCATGAGCATGGATCTGACGCTGCCCATCGGCCCGCTGCCACCCAAATCCGGCGGCGGTATCGACGACCAAGCCGATATCACAGCCATTCCATCGACCTCCGGCACGACGACGGGAAACACAACCACCGGCAGCACAACGACAGGAACTACGACGACCGGTTCCACGGATACCACCGGATCGACGGATACGACTGCGTCCGCCGATGCCCAATCGACCGTGGCCGCGAGTATTCCCCTGCAAGCCGGTGTAGTGGGAACGTCTTCGCAATTGACGATGTTCGTTTCTAAAGTGCCAACCTGGATGTTGGATCGCACCGGGGCCACGGCCGATCAGCAAGTAGTATCCGATCTCCGCCGCATTACCTACTACATCCACAGTGCTGGTGGCCTCTGCCGTCAGGAAAAGCCGTGGATCACGGCCGACGGCGTGCAGAACACAGCCGAGCCGGATCGCAGCAACGAAGCCGACGATCTGATCGCCCCGGAAGTCTCGGCGATGAACATCGAATACGCCGATGGTTCGGGATGGGTCGGTTCGTGGGATGGCTCGTACCCTTCCACCGATGGCACTTCCACGCAAGGCCCACCCCGGGCGATCCGCATCACGCTCACGCTGGACTTGCCCGATAACACCGGCAAGACCGTTCAGAAGCAGATTCAACACGTGTACGCCGTGCGGGCCGCCGTGGGATTGGCCACGCCTCCGGCACCGCCCGAACCCGATCCCGATCCCGCCACCGACGCGGCAACGACGGGGGGCACGTGATGCGAGTCAGCGTTATACACCGCTCCAATTGCCCCCTCACCCCCAACCCCTCTCCCGCAAGGGGAGAGGGGAGCAAGAGGCCCGGTTACGTCATCTTCGCAGTGCTGATCGTGATCGTGGTGCTTTCGCTGGCCGGGTACCGCTACACCGAAGCCATGGCTTCGGAATACCAAGTGGCGATCCGAACCACCGAAGCGGCCGAAGCCCGCAGCTACGCCGTCTCCGGAATTCACTACGCGGCGGGAATGCTCTCCGATCCGAATACGCTCTACGGAACCCTCAACGGCAACCCGTACGACAACCCCACTTACTTTTCCTCCGTCGTCGTCGGCGATACCAACGCTTCCCGCGGTGGCGGGAGATTCTCGCTGTTGAATCTCGCGGATGCTGGGGGCGCCGGGGAATCGCGCTACCCCCTTCGCTACGGCGTCTCGGATGAATCGGCGAAGCTCAATATCAATGCACTCATCCTGCTCGATCCCACGGGTGAGGTGCTTTCCAAAGGGCTGCTACTGCTGCCGAACATGACCGAAGAGATCGCCGATGCGATCGTCGATTGGGTCGATACCGACGATACGCAACGCCCGACAGGCGCCGAATCGGGCGTGTACCAAGGCTTGCAGCAACCGTACCTCTGCAAGAACGGCCCGCTGAACAGCGTGGAAGAATTGCTGCTCGTCCGCGGCGTGACGCCGCAGTTGTTGTTCGGTACGGATCGCAACCGCAACGGCGTTCTTGATCCCAGCGAAGATTCCGAAGCCGATTTCAGCCGCGGCTGGAGCGAATACCTCACCTGCTACGGGCGGGAGTTGAACATCGATTCCGGTGGTTTGCCCCGCATCAATTTGAACATGGCCGATCTCGCCACGCTCTCGAACGAACTCACGCCGCTGATCGGGCAGGAACTTTCGGATTACATCGTCTACCAACGGGCCTCGAACAAAGCCCGTACCGCCGCGCCGCTGACTTCGACCCAAATCGAAGCCCCCCCCGCAGCGATTCGCGGCATCGTTCAAAAGTTGGTGGATGCCCAAGCCCAAGGTACGCGGCGTTTGAGTTCGGTACTCACGATTTTCAATACGCAAATGGCTTTGCAACCGTTGCCCTCGCCGCCCAGCCCGCCGGGCCGGCCGCCCTCGACGCCGATCACGCCGGTACTCGTGTGTCCGCTCAACGATCCCGATACGCTCGATCAAGTGTTCCCGTTGCTCTTGGATCACTGTACCACCAGTGCCAATTACGAACTCACCCCTCGGGTGAACGTGAACACGGCCCCGGCCGAAGTCCTCGCTTGCTTACCGGGGCTGACCTCGGACGACGTGACCGCCATCGTGAATGCCCGCAGCGGCTTGACGCCGAGCGACCCGGAAACGCTCTCGGGGGCTTGGCTCGTGACCGCGGCCAACCTCAGCCCGACGAAGTTCCGCGGGATCGAACGGTACATCTCCGGGAAGTCGAGTACGTTCCGCGTGCATTCGGTCGGCTACTTCGGCCAAGGCGGCCCGGTGTCCCGCGTCGAAGCGGTGATCGATACGGCCCAAGGGTTGCCGCGGATCTTGTACTTCCGCGAACTCTCGGAACTGGGCCGCGGCTTCTCGAATTTGCCGAGGTAAACTTCGGAGCCGGAAGCATCAGCGACGGGCACCTTCACCGTCGCTGATGCTTCCGGCTCCGATAAATGCAGAGGGACACCGTCCCCTCGCTTTCAGATAACATTCGGGATTTTCAGGTATGTCTCGTTTCCTCGCGATTGAATGGGACAACTCCGGGTTCTTCGCCGTCGCGGCGAACGCCGGGTCGGGTGGCATCGCCATCGAATCGGCGTTCGCGCACACCGATGCGCTCCCGCCGTTGACCGCGGACAACGCCGCCATCCTCGGTTTGAAACTCAAAGCTTTGTTGCAAGAAGCGAAGATCGCACCCGCCACGCTGCTATTGGGCATCGGGCGCGATCGCATCGTGCTGAAGGATGTGAAGTACCCGCCGGGGCCGGTCGAGCAGGAACCCGCGCTGGTCCGGTTCCAAGCGCAGAAGGAACTGACGGACTCCCCGGACGACATGGTGATGGATTACGCCCCGGCCGCCAACCCCCCCGGCGAGGCGACGCGGAAAGCTACGGTGGCATTCATCCGCAAAGATTTGGCCAACGCGGCCAAGCTGATGTGCGAAGCGGCGGGGCTGAAATTGCAGGCCATCGTGCCACGGCCCTACGCGGCGGTGGCCGGGTTGCACTACGCCTTGGCCAAGGGGGCGATCCCCGCACCCGAAGAGCCGAACCCCGTGCTCGCCCAACTTTCGGTGTGGAACAAAGGGGGCGAATTCTGCGTCGTTCAAGGCAAGTACCTCCTCTTCAGCCGCACGATTTCCAGCATGAGCTTGGGTTCCGAAGCCGCGTTTTTGGGGGAAGTGAAACGTAGCTTGGCTTCGTACGCGGCCCAGCATCCGGAAGCGCCGATCCGAGCGATGGTCTATTGCGAAGGGGATGTCCCCGGTGGCGGTTGGGCAGGGCGATTGCAAGCGGCGTTGCCGATTCCGGTAACGCCCTACGATCCGCTCGCCGAGGCTGGGCCGTTAGAGCGCGTACCGGCACGGCTGCGGGGTCGCTTCTTCGGTGCGGTCGGCATGCTCTCCGCCAAGGCGGAGAATCTGCAGTACGGCATGAACTTCCTCGCCCCGCGTTCGCCGAAGGCGGAACCGAGTAAGTACCGTTCCAAGGCCCTCATCGGTGCGCTGTTGCTAATCTTGGTATTGGGCGTCGGGTTCGTGTTCGGCCGAATGATGATCGATCGAACGACGCGGCAAATCGCGGAGTTCACCGCGATGAAAACCGATTTGGACGAAGAGCTGCAAACATTGGAATCGAACAGCAAGCGGCTCGCCGCGGCGGACGAATTCGCCAACCGCGAAATCCCGTGGATCGATCTCTTCTACGATCTCAACGATCAGTTCCCGAATATCGACAAGATGCGTTTGCAGGAAGTGGATGGGAGTATCGCGGTGCAAACGATCGTCAACAAGCCGTTGGCCTCGCAAACTCCTACTCCGGGTTCGGCCCCGAAACCACCGGGAAAGGGCGTGCCATTGAAGTCGGCCGCGCCCGAGAATGAGAAGAAGGGGCAGCTGCGAATTCTGTTGGTCGCCGAGGAATCGGCGATGCCGGAGAAGTTGAAAGACGTTCTGAACAAGGAAACCGGCTTGGGCAACGTACGCCTCACGACGGGCGGTTTGGTGGGTTCGTCGAGCTCCAAGGTTCAACAGTTCACGATCAACGCGGATGTGTTCCGCCGCAAGCCGAATGAATTTTCGCGGAAGATTCCGCCGCCCCCGCCGAAAGTGGTGGTGCCCGAGAAGCCGCCGGAGGCGGTGGAACCGGAACCGTTCGTCGGGCCGCTCGTGCCCGCGGAGGAGGAGTTGGTGCCGATTGAGAAACCGATGCCGATGGAAGGGGGTGCCCCGTGAACTCTCGTGAAAAGCTGCTCGCGGGTATACTCGGCGTCGCCCTCTTGGCCGGCGTTCTCTACGGCGCATGGGCGGCCGTGGTTTCCCCATTGATGGAGAAGAAACGGCAATTGCGCGATCTTCAGAACGATATGGCCGAGCGCGAGACCTCGAAATCGACGTTGGAATTCCAGAACAAGCGTTTGCAAACGGTGATGTACAAACGGAGCCTGCCGGCCAACCTCGAAATCGCCAAACAGGAATACTCCTCGGCGCTCCGCCGCATCCTGCGCGAATCGAAGGTGCCGATCGGGTACTTGTTCGAAGAACGCCCGCCCGATATGCGAAACATCCCCCAAATGGCGAAGAACAAGCCGTTCTACACCAAAGTCGCGTACACGATCACGATCTCCAAGATCGACATCGGCACCTTCATGACGTTCTTGAAGAAGTTTTACGAGATGAACTTGCTACACCAGATCACGCAGATTAACCTCAAACGCGATAACACCGCTTCCTTGGCGTTCGACAAACGGCAAGCCGAGCAACGCACCGATCTCAGTTGCACGCTCGCCATCGAAGCGGTGATTCTCGATGGCGTACCGCCGCGGAAAACCCTGTTCGCGGCCCCCACCGGCACCGGAGCCTTGATGGGGGGTATGGGTTTGTATTCGCTCGAAAACCAGGCGGAAGTGGCCCGGGGGATCGTGCCCCAAGAATATGTGCGAGTGTTGGCCACGCCGCAGCGGAATTATGCGGACATAGTCACCCACGATGTCTTCCACGGTTTTGTGCCGGAGCCGGAACCGCCACCCAAGTCGAAGGAAAAAGAACCTGAAAAGCCGGTGCCAAAGCTGCCCGATCTCAGTGCCTTCGTGAAGTTCAAGAAATTGATCACAACGTCCGATGGCCACAGCCTAGCGGGAATCTACGACGTATCGACCGACGGTTACTACGAAATCGACGTTGCCATAATCGGTGAGAAACTGCTGGCGAAGGGGCAGAAATTCATGATCAAGAGCGAGGGCCGCGTGATCGAGAAGCTGTACCCCCCGGCCAACTGGCTCGAAATCAACAACCCGGCCTCGAGTGGCAACCGCAAGTTTTGGGTGTATGGCATCGATGGCAAAGCCCTGATTGTCGGGGATCGCGAATCGGCTTTAGCGGAAGCGCCCAAAGCTCCCGCTAAAGGTGCTCCAAAATTCGGCAAGGCCCCAGCGGCCGCGTTGCCCCCGGCGGATCCCAAAGCGGCGATCCTAGGCGGTATCGTGATCATCGGCCCGAAAGTGGAGCGGTACTTCCGGTGGGAATTCGGTCAAACACTCAAGCAGATCAAAGAAATTCCCAAGGCGGAAGCGGATGCGATCATCCCTAGAATCCAAGGTGTTAAGGTCGCTCCGATGCCGGTGGAAGAGAAACCGGAAGTGGAACAACCGGTGATCGAAAAGGCCCCGATGCCAAAAGACTCCAAGCCAGCGATCGAACCTGGAAAGTGACTTATTCCAGCAACGCCACCCGGCGAGCAGGGAGCGTGAGCGGCCGGAGGCGATCGTCATTCCGATGGAATTCCTCCGGTCGCTCACGCTCCCGGCTCGCCAGTGTGTTTGGTTTGGATTTTGTGCTGTTAGATATGAATTTGCTGATCCTTACCCGTACCGGCATACTGGGCATTCTGCGGCGCGGCGGTGGCAACCCCGGCGGTTTGGAATTGGCCTTGCAGAGATTAAAAATTACCGACAACGCAACAATTCGATTGGCGCGGGTGTAATCTAGAGTTATTACACCCGCCGCTACTCAAAGCGATATCGCCGCCCGCGCCATCGGATGGGAACCGGTCCAAACGGTTCCCGGGGGAATCCGAATCACAGCGCGGCCGGTTTCTGGGGGGATCGTATGCAACCGCTTCAAGGCCGTATCGGCGTTTGGAATTCCATATCCACTTGGTGCACACTGCGGCGTTGGTTGCCGGTGGTGGCCGTGGCGGCGTATGCCTCGGGAGCGGAAGCCCAAGTGCCCCGCGCCCAAGAACCGATGAAACCCATGACCGCTGGGGCGACGAAGCCCGAGAAAGAATACGGGGTCTCGTTCAAGGAAGAGCCTTGGCCCGCCGTGTTCGATTGGTTCTCGAAAGAGAGCGGCCTCACTTATATCGATACGGTCAAGCCGCCGGGAACGCTCACGATCCGTTCGGATCGCAAGTATACGCTGCCGCAGGTACTCGACCTGCTGAACGAAGCGCTCGCCCAGAAGAAGATGGTGATCATCCGTCGGTCGCAGACGTTCCTCGTCCACCCGGCTGATGAACGGTTGCCGCCGGAACTCGTGCAATCGATCACGGTCGATGAACTGCCGGGCCGCGGCGATACGGAAGTGGTGCAAGTGATCCTGCCCCTCACCACCGTGGTTGCGGAGGACATCGCCCCGCAGATGAAGAAGCTGCTCAGCAGCTTCGGCACCGCGAGCGCGTTCGGCGCCAATCAAGTTATCATCTTGGACAAAGCCAAGAACATCCGCAACATCCAGCATTACATCGGGACTCTCGAACGCGACATCACCGACCAATTCAATCACCAATGCAAGTTTGTACGGGCGAGTGTGGCCGGGGAACAACTCCGGGCGCTCCTCGTAGACGCCAACACAACCACCAACAGCACGACGAACCTCCAGCAACAACCTTACAGCCAGTGGGGCGGCAGCCAGTGGGGCGGAGGCAGTTGGGGGTCTCCGCCTTCAAGCTCGAGTTCCAAGGATACAAAAACGCAAGAACGCCGCTTCCGTAGCGTGCAGATCAGCGTCGATAACGCCTCGAACACCGTGCGGCTCACCGGCCCGGCGGATAAGGTCGTGGCGGCACGCGAACTCATCAAGAACATCGATAAAGGCGATAAGCCCCGCGCCATCGGCGGTAGCGAACTTTGGAAAACGTACAGCGTCACGCCGGGCACCGCGGAAGCGCTCGCCAAAGATGTGATGACGATTCCCGAATTCAAAGGTTCCGGCATTCGGCTCTTCGCCGTGGGTTCTTCGCAAGTGCAAGTGTACGGCTTCCCGGCCGATCACCTCGACATCGAAAACTACTTCAAGATGCCGATGGACGCGAAGCCGAATGTGATCGCGGAAACCGTGATCCTCAACGGCGGCGATGCCACCAAGATGGCCGCGACGATCAGCAAGGTTCTGGGAGCAAAGGGGTTGATCGCGGAGGCCCGCACCGAGAACAATTCTATCTGGATGCGGGGCACGCCTGAAGACATCGAAGAAGCCAAGCGGATCATCAAGAGCGATCCGGACGGCGGCTCCGTCGGCCTGGCGAATGAGAGGATGCGGGTGATTCCGATCGACAAGGCGAACGCCGGTGTGCTCGCCGAAGAGATCGCCCGCATGATGAATCAACTCGGCCACAAGACTACGGTAAACGGTACCGGCGTCGGCGGCGGCAAGAAGCAGCCGAGCGAAGAACCCCGGCCGATGAATCCGCCACGCATTCAGGCACCCGGTTCGCCGATGTCTCAGGCTCCACAAGGAAGGCCGAACATTCGCCAGGTATCGGCGCAGCTCGTCGATCCGCAGGAAAAACCGGCGGTGAACATCACCGTCGTCGGCGATCAGATCGTGATCACCGGCGATGATCCCAAAGCGGTGCAACTCGCCTACGAGATCGTGCGGCTCTACACGAAGAGCGCGACCGATACCACCGGCCTCGAACAATACACAGTATTGAAGCTCAAGAACGCTTCCGCCGTGGAAGCCGCGGCAGTCATCAACGAAGTGTTCAATGGCCCGCCGCAGCAAAGCGGGGGTGCTGCGGGCGGCGGAGGTCGCGGTCAAGGGGGCGGTGGTGGCGGTGCCCTCGCCAGCTTGAACCCGTTGAACTTCCTTTCGAGTTTGACCGGCGGCTCCAGCGCCCCGGCGAATCCTTCCGCCGGCCGCGTCCGCGTGGTCGCCGAGAAAAGTTCGAACTCGCTGATCGTGGTGAAAGCATCCAAGTTGGACATGCTCACGATTCGCGACTTGCTGGCCCGTGCGATCGACAACGACGAGCCACCGGAAGGGGGCGTGTCCCGCCCACACATGATTCAGTTGACGTACGCCAAGGCCTCCGAACTCGCACCGCTGGTGCGGAACGTCTATGCGAATGCTTCGGGCCGCACGGCGTCGAGCCAACGTCCGCAACAGGCGGCGTTCCCATTCGGGCCGCAACCGCAACAACAAGGCGCGTCGAACGTCGCGCTCACGGTGGAGTACGAAGACAACACGAACAAGTTGATCGTGAACTGCACCGAGGGCATGTTCCAAGAAATCAACAAACTGGTGTTGGAACTCGACAAAGCGGCCAAGGATAGTGCCGAGGTCGTCGATTTCATCCAAGTGAAAGGCATGAGCGCCACACAGGTCGC
>Ga0105047_10008757_pt1 | contig 16815 bp, 13 predicted proteins | sample MAT04_FD_78384 | JGI IMG/M metagenome (GOLD analysis project Ga0105047, IMG submission 78384) | Freshwater microbial communities from Lake Fryxell liftoff mats and glacier meltwater in Antarctica - MAT-04 (megahit assembly) | ecosystem: Environmental > Aquatic > Freshwater > Ice > Liftoff...
CGTCCTCACCCTCGAGGTCGCGACGCCGCTCGGCTTGGTGCTCCGCACGGAGGCCGAGTCGGTCCAGGCGCCCAGCGTGAACGGCGAGTTCGGCGTGTACGCGGGCCATCTCCCGCTGCTCGCCGCGCTTCAGCCGGGCGTGCTGCGCTACAAGCTCGGCGGCAAGACGTACGTCGCCGCGGTGGGCGCGGGCTTCGTCGAGGCCGAGCCCGACAAGGTGCTCTTGCTGACTGACCAGTTCATGCAGCCCTCGGCCATCGACGTGGACAAGGCCGAGGCCGATCTCGCCGAAGCCGAGAAGGCGATCACGGCATTCGGCGAGCGCTTCGAAGGCCGCGAGTACGAAGAGCTGAGCCGCCGCCAGAAGTGGGCGCGCGCGAGGCTGCAGGCCAAGGCCGAGGATCGCTGAAGTCCGCTTCAGCTCGACACACCGAGACGCCCGCGTTCGAGAGACCGCGGGCGTTTCTGCGTTCGTTGACGCGCCACCGATCCAGGGGAGGCGTCCGGACTGCGACGAACGGGGGCTCTCTCGGGTAGGCCGCGCGTCCGGCGTATGGAGCGCTTGACAGCCGCTGGGGCCCCGCGTCTACTCTGCCTCGCGCCATGGAGTTGGCGCAGAGGGAAGGTTGGGATGATGAAGCGCGATTGGCTGGTTCGTGTGGGGTCTCTTTGTGTGCTGCTCGGTGTGAGCATGCCGGTGGAGGGCCTGGCGCAGGAGCGCTTCGACCCAAGTGTCGAACGGATGGGAGTGGGGGATCGAACTGCAGCCGCCGGCATGCTGCCCCGGGTATGGGCGGTCTCGATCGACCAGCGCCTGCTCAGCCGCGCTGTAGACGTCAGCCTCGATGGTTGGACGCCCCACTCGCAGACGGGACTCTCATCGGACGTCGATGTCGCGTCCATCGTCACAGGCGGGATCGCCCGTCAGCGCGTCTTCTACGTGCGCGGAGGCAGTCTCCGCATGCTGAACTGGGACGACGACATTCCGGGGGCGGAGTCGACGCTTCCCGCAGCAGCCTACACACTCTCCAACTCCGTCTCCGCGCTTGGATGGATCGAGGGCGCAAACCTTCGAATGGCCGTGGCAGTAGAGGCGGCGTCGGGGCGCGTGTGTGTTTGGGAGGGCACGATCGCTGGGGGCTTCTCGGGAGCGCCCACCTGTACCGCTACGAACTCAATGGGAACCACTGGCAGCATCGACGGCGCAGTGGTGGGTTCCGCGGCCTTCTTCTATGTGAACGGATCGGATCAGCTAGTCCGGCTCCGACGCGTCAGCGCGGGCTCGTGGTCGCCGACCAACCTCGGACGCCCCGCTGGTACGGCCACGCTGGGCAACGGAATCGCGGTCCTTCAGAACCTCGACGGTGCGGGCCGACACGAGGCCATTGTCGAGGGCTCAGGCAGGCTCTGGCGGTGCAGCGTGACGTCATCGGAGAACGCATGTTTCGGCCTGTGGGGCTCGCTGCCGACACCCCCGGCGGGAAGCACGGTGTCGGCGGATCGCGAGGCCCTCTCGGCAGTCCGATATTTCGTCTCAGGCACCGCGCGGATGTCGCTCTTCGCGACGACCGCGGAACTGCGCTTGCTCCGCCTGCGAAGTACGTCCACAGCCTGGGACACGAGCTGGCAGGCCAGCAATGGCGGTAGTGCCAACGGCCCCGTAAACGAGAGCGTCTATGGCGCGTCTGTCGCCGTTGCACTGGCGAATGGCAGTAGCGACCGACCTACCACGTACCTGTGGACGGGCTCTTACGCGCTCTTCGTCGCGGCCTACGGGCTCCACGAGTACTCCGAGGAGGGAAACTACCGGGATCACATCCGGCGAAACCACGACTATGTGCGTCGCGACGGTGTAGCAGGCGACACCGCGGGGGACGTGCTGGGATATGGGCGGCCCGATCCAGGCAGCACCTCTCCGCTACAGAACTTCGACGCGAACGAGAGCTCCGTCTACACAGGGAGCATCTTCGGGCTCGCGAGCGCGCTGAGGCGCAACTCGCCGGCACCCTGGGAAGTCGTCGTCAGTACAACGTTGACCGGAGGTTCGAGTTGGGATTCCGACTGGGTCGTTACCCCGACACCCCTCACGGTTCCAACCGAACCAGGGATCGACCGAATGTCGATGACCGATCCATATTCGGCGGGGCTACCCAACAGCAGCACGTTGTATCACTTGGGTCTCGAGGTTCCAATCAGGAACACGGGTGTCGGAACCTGTGAATCTGTTACAGGCCTTCGACGCCTCGTCATCCGACGGGGTACGGGCGCACAATCGATCGCAGCAATCAGCAGTCTGGCGGATCCGAATCTGTTCCTCGTCAGCGAGGACTTTGGTCTCGATCATGGCCAACTCGTCGCGACGGTAAGCGGGGCTTCGGCCGACCTTCACGTCGTGTATCAGCGAGCTGGTCTCGACGGTCGCTACTGGCGCCGAACCGCGGCCGGTACTGTCACCGACGTGGCCGTCTTCGGCGCGTCCCCGCCAGGTGCGTTCGCCGGAGATGGGACGCGGGTCTGGGCCTACTCTGGAACAGGCCTCGCAAACCTCTGCCAGGTCAACCCGACGATTACGAACTGCGGATCGCTCAACCAGAACTCCGTTTCGCCTTCGCCTATCGCAGTCAACGTCCGGTTCGGGTCCACTGGTCCGGTAGACCACAGCGTCGGTCGCCACATCGAATGCATGGTTCCGGGCATGCCCGGTGTAGCGCGATTCTGCTACGACACCGCTCAGCCAGTCGCATACGCGGGAAGCCCGACCACCGCGGCGGTTTATGCGGTGTACCAGGCGGACGATCCCGCTGATCCAGGCAACGAAACATCTATCTTCTTCAATCGCACCGCCGGTTCCTTGACCAACGACTGGCGCGACGCGATTCGGATTCGGACTCGTCCTCACCTCGACATGCTCGAGATTCAACCCTCGATCACGGTCGATCACGAAGGCACGATTCTCGTCACTTTCAGCGAAACCTATCAGGATCTCGTCTCCCCGATCGTGGTGCAACGGCTCTTCATCTCCATCAACGACGGTGTTTCCTTTACCGAAGTTCCATCGGGCCCGTTGCCCAACTGGCGGCCGAGCAGCCTCCCGCTGCACTGTAGCCGGGGGAAGTACTTCCTCGGAGAGTACCGGGATGGGTCGCGCCTCGGGGGACGCGCCTTCCAACTCGTTCATCGCGACGATGGGTTCGGAAGCCATACGCTAACGGGGTTTTGGTCGAGTCGCTGGGCACGGTTTTGAGGAGGATGAGATGAACAGGTATGTTGTTTTGGCGCTAATGCTGGTCGGTACGGCGGCATGCACTTCGTCTTCGATGAGTGAGATGGGGGATAATCCGTTCGACGATAGCCCCCGCCCGCTGCCGGGTGAGCCCTCGCCCATCCCCGGCGTGGACTGCGTGGCGTGGGCGGGCACCCGGTGTATCCGCGAAGGGGTGCCGGACGACATGGATGGCGACTTCTTCACCTCCGATGTGGACTGCGACGATCGCAACTTCTACATCTTTCCGGGCGCCCCCGCCCAGACCGACTGTGGCGGGCCGGACTGGGACTGCGATGGCGAAGCGCAGCCTGCGTGTCCCGTGGACGGGGATGGCGATGGATGGACTGCCGACGTCGACTGTGACGACGCCGACGCTGCGATCCACCCCGGGGTCGAGGACATCCCCTGCAACGGTGTCGACGAGGACTGCACGGGCGGGCTCGACGCGGACTTCTGCGATCGTGATGGCGACGGATCGAGCGCCGCGTACGACTGCGACGATGACGATCCGACGCGCATCGCGACCGGGCCGCGACCCGCGGACGCCGTGTGTGACGGGATCGACAACGACTGCGACGGCACCGATTGCTGCGATAACGACGAAGATGGCGACGGGTTCTCGTGCCGCGAGGACTGCAACGACTGGGACCAGCTGACCTACCCCGGGGCGCCCATCGGGCCCGGCTGCGAGTGGGAAGCGGACCGCAACTGTGACGGTCTGCCGGACAATCCGTGTCTGTGATCCCGAGTCACCTGCCGCTACTCGGTGCGTTCCTCGTGATTGGGGCATGCACCGAGCCTAGTCCGCCGTTCGATGGCGGGATGGACAGCCCCGCTGCGATCGATGCGGGGAGTGACGTCGGGCCGGACTGCCCGTTGGTCGCCCTCGACGCCACCGCCGGGACGCTCCGGTGTGGCTACGGCCTGTGCGGCGATGACGAGGCCTGTTGTTTTCGCGGCGTGGAACGCGGCTGCGTCGCCGCGGCATGTCTCCCGCGCGCGCGGGACTACCCCACGAGCTGCGTGGACGTACGCGAGTGTGACGGCACGGACGCGATGCAGTGCGCGGCCAACGAAGGTTGTTGTGTCGGCGATCGTCTGGCCGGTGCCCGAGCCCTTCGCTGCGTACCCTTCACAGAGGGGTGTTCCTCGACCTGGGCATGCACGGTCAGTGAGGGCGGCGGCTCGTGTCCGCCCGGGCGCCACTGTGCGGTGACTGATCTGGAAGGCGGGATGCAGTGCGTGCCCGACACGGATGGCGGCATCGACGCTCCGTGACTGGGTAGCGTGCCTCACCCTCGGCCTCGCGGTCGGAGGCTGCGGCGCGCGAACCGGGCTCGGCCTTGGGACCGACGGCGGAACCCCCGACGCCGCCGGTCCTGACTCGCCTGCCATCACCTGCATCGATGTTCCTCACCGCGCGCCTCCCACGGTCGTCTCACTCACATTTCAGGCGCTCATCCGCCGTGGCGCCGTGCTGGTCGCGGTCGATGGTACAGGGACGATGCGGCAGGAGCTCGAAGCGCTAGCGGCCGATCGTGAGGCACTGACGACAGCGCTCACGGCGCCCCTGGAGACGGCGGAGATCGCAGGCTTCTACTTCGCGGATCAGCCCGTCCGGCCGTACAGCACCGTAGCCGGAGGCGACCTCTATCTCCCACCCTACGTGTCCCCGGTTCGGCCGGACGCCAACGCCTTGCTCGATGGGGTGAGCACGATTGTTCTGGTACCGGGCGGCGACGCGCCCGAGGGGCAAGTGCCTGCGATCGATGCAGTCGTCGCTCGCGAAGTGGATCCCGCGCTGATGCCTGCTTGCCCGCCCGACGCGTTCAGCTCCGCGTGCCTGCCGGGTGACCTTGCGCGAGCGCTCATCGTGTTGAGCGACGGTCCCTTCCACGAGGGACCGATGGGTGAGCACCCGTACGATCGCCCCGTCATCGCCGGACCGACCTTCGGTGATCTGATTGGCACTCTACGGACGCACCACGTGCGCGCGCTCGGCGTGGCCACCGCAGAGGGCGAGGCCACCGACCACCTGGTCTCGTTGGCCCGAGGCTCTCGCGCCGTGAGTGTCGCGGGAGACCCAGTCGTCGCGCGGGTCGGGCCCGCTGATGTCGTGCTGGGGGTCGCTGTGGTCGTCCAGCGGTGGATCGATGAGATCCCGCTCGATGTCGACGTCGCGCTCAGCGGCGGCACGGTGGCCCGTTCGCTCGTCGCCGCTCACGCGATTGTTTTCGTCGAGCCGATGGACGCTGCCATGATCGATGCCGCCACCGCACTGGCGGTGACCCCGCGTTCTTCGATCGGGGTGGAGGTGGTGCTCGCCAACGAGGACCGCCTGCCTGGCGCAACTCTCGAGACCTTCCCAATCGAGGTCTGCCTGATGCTCGAAGGCTACGCGCCGCTCGAATGCCAGACGGTGATACTCGGCGTGCCGGGCGAAGACGGCACCCACTGCGAGTGATCCACCGCGTGCCTGACAGCGCGAAGCCACCGCCGACTGGGAGCGTCGGCGGTGGCCTCTCGGTGCAGAACCTGTGTTCTCGCGCGTGGGTCTCAGCGAATGGGTGCCGCGGGCTTCGCCGGCTTCTTCGCGCTCGTGGTGCTCAGCAGATCCTCGAAGCGGGCGCGCTTGCCCTTGTCGTGCGCGAACTGCAGCGCGCCCGCCGCGGAGATGCGCTTCACTGCCTCTTCCACGGACTTGCTCGCGGCGTTGCGCGCCTTGGTGGCGAGCGGCGCCGTGGCGCGCTTCTGATCTTGCTCGTCGTCGGCTGCCTTGGCGCTCGTCGCAGCGGCGGTCAGTGCGGCGAGGTCGCTGTCCAACAAGCCCAGCGCGCGACCCCGGTCGGGGTCGGCCGTCCAAGCGTCCGTGATGCCCTTCACCGCGGCGGCGATGGTCTTGGGTACTCGCGGATCGATTCGGTTGCCCACGCCATACGCCTTTGCGGTGGCGGCGTCCGCCTTGTGGCTCTTGACGCTCCCGCGGATGGCGCTGATCAGCTCCGCGGTGGTCTCCATGGCCTTGGTCTGGCTGACCGTGGACGACTTGGACGTCGCGCGCGCAGCGACTTGGTTGGGGACCGCGCCCCCGAGCGCCGCGACGTTGGCGCGCAGCGCGTCGATGGCGCCCGCTCCCAACCTCGGCTCCAAAACCGCGCCATGCTCCGTCGCGAGCTCCAGCGCTTTCAGTCCCTGCTGAACAACCGAATCGAACGTCTTGGCCACGAACCCTCCTTGGCTAAAGGTGAGGGAGGCTACGACGGGCGGCGGGCGCGCGTGAAGCAAGAACGTCACATCCTGCCGTCTGGGGCGGGGTTGACCGCGGGACCGACCTGGAGCGACTATCACTCAACGTCGTTCAGGAAGGGGTCTGACATGCTCTCAACACGCTCGGGGTTCCGCGGTTGGTTCGTGCTCTTGGGGATGCTGGCGATGCTGGTGGGAACCAGCGGCTGTCGCGATCTGATCCTGGAGGACGGCTCGCGCATCGGCGACCATCACATCACCCGTGGCCGCTCGTCGCCGAACCTCACCTCGGCCGAGATCTTCGCGAGCCAGTGACATGAGGACGAGTGCTGTAGGCGCGCTGTGCACGCTGGTGCTCGGCTGCACTCCCGCGGTGTCGGTGAGCCACACCTGCTATGTGGAGGTGGCGCCGACTCTCCTGGTCGAGCCCGAGCCTCGCTGGGGATCGCCGCTCGTACCCGCGAGTGGGATCCTCGGCGATCGCGTGTTGGTTACCTGGATCAGCTCGGGGGCGGTGGGAGAGAGCACTTGGCAGAGTCGGTGGCTGGGCTGGTGGGACGACGGACTTAGGGTTGTGACCGAGCCTGAGAACGTCGCGTACACCCTCGATGGGGGAAACCTCGAATTTCGGGAGGTGGACGGGGAGCTGATCGCGCAATCGTGGCTCTCGACGGAGGTGCCGAACATAGCGACCTTCGACGAGGGCGCCGGCCTGGGCTTTCTGGTGGCCAGTCCCGCGAGCGGTACGCGCTTCGAGCGCGTCATCGTGCGAGCGCAGTCGGCGAGCAGCCCGACGGTACTCATCGGTGGGGGCGCCGAGGGCCTGATGCCGACGTTGGTCACCGACGGCGACGTCATCAGCGCGTTCGTCAGCGCGCCCTTCGAGTGCACAAGCACGGGGGGACTGTCCAGCTACTGGCGGCTCACATTGGGCAGGCGATCCACGCACCGGGCGACACCGTTGTATTGGGGTTCGATGCCATGCGACGGGGGAGCCAGCAACGGACTCACGGTCTCCGTCGCCGAAGCAGCCGTCCTCTCGTCTGGCGAAATTGGTGTGTTCGTTCGGCTCGGAGTGTTCGGCGGGCGACCCCCAAACCACGACCTGGGAGTGCACTATCTCCGGTTGAACTCGGATGGTAGTGAGATCCTTGCCGGGCCGATCAGGATCGGGGATATCGATACCCGAAGTGCTTTCGACTCCGGTCTTCAACCAAGGGTCCTCCCCTTCCCCAATGGACGAATCCTGTTCACCGAGCGCCGGGGCCGTGATGGCCTCAACACCTGTCACGCCCTTCGGCTGGTGAACGACGACGGGACGAGCCCCATGGATGCACCCTGGCAGCTGCCGTGCCTCTCCGACCTGGAGCGCGAGACCCGGATGGTGATGCTGGTGCCGCTGGAGGACGGCGCCCTGGTGATGTGGGAGGAACGCCAGCGAATCCCTTGGCGCGACCTCCTCCTACCCGACCAGCCCTACGACGAGGGGATCTTCGTCGCGACGGTGAACGACGGGGGCCAGCGCACCAGTGAGATCCTGCGGGTGACCGGCCCCGAGTCTCGGAGCTACGGGGAGCTCCCCGCGAGCGGCGGTCTGCCGGGCAACTTCCTGCCCCACGTCTCCAGCAATGGCGAGCGGGACGCAGTCGTGACTTGGACCAGCGCACACCCCGAGCACCTGGGCGCCTACGCCACCCGCATTCGATGCGAGCCTCTGTGAAGAGGCAGACGATGGTGGGCGCAACCGTCGCGGTGCTCCTCGCGGTGGGAGCCATCGTGTGGTGGAGCTGGCCCGAGCCGGGCCGCGAGGCCGCTCCTGCCTCGACCGCCACACGGCGCGGTGCGGACGAGCCCGGTGCTCGGTCCGAGACCAGCACCGAAGCCGCGACGGTCGTGGACTGCGGGCACCCGCTTCTGCCGCCAGCGGGTACCGAGCTGCGCTACACGCTCACCTTGGATGGCAGCCCGATGGGCGAGCTCGCATGGACGTCGAACGGGTGCGATCCTAGCGAGTGCTCGTTCACCCTGGCCGGACGGGGAGCGGCCGCGATGATCCACGGCGAGTTTGTCCGCGCGTGCGATGAGGATGGGTTGCTCGATCCCTTCGCGTTCGACGTGATGGCGACCGAGGCGCTCGATGCGTCCGACACCGATCTGGTCCGCTGGGCCAATCCCCTCGTCGTGGACGCGGTGCTCGTCCAGCGTACCCGAGCAAGCACCCGCGACGTCCTCGAGATGGAGCGCCGCATGACGGTCGGCGAGCGCGAGACCATCCGAGTCGATGGGCAGGACTACGAGGCTTACCGGATCGAGCTGGCGGACAGGCTTGCGGATCTCGACGTCGCGACGGATGAGGAGGCGAGAGTCCAAGCGCTGCTCGCGGCGAGTGAGCAGCGCGGGACGATGTGGCTCAGCCCGGGGATCGGGATGGTCCGCTTCACGATGCACGGCGGGGGACACGAGCGGACCTTCGAGCTCGCCAGCGAACGCTGAGCGCCGGGCAGGTGGCCTCCGCTGCTCGGCCGGTAAGGTGCAGCCCATGCCGCGTGAGGTACGCGTGGCTGGCGGGTAGGTCGTAGTGGACGGTCCGCGGGGCGGCGTGGAGGTTCTCCGGCGCGGCGTCGACGGCCCGCGGCGCGGCGTGGAAGTTCTGGACTGCGAGGTGTGCGCTTCGCGGTACGCCCTGGGGCACGCCGCGTATGCGCTGCGGGTCCAGCATCGCGCTGGTGTGTCACGCAGCGGAGACTGAAAGTGCTCGCCGACCGCGGCGGGGGGGATGGGGAGGGGGACGCACACGGCCAGCGAGCAGGCGAACCGTAGCGAACACCGTCGAGCAAAGCCAGGCGCGACTCCAGCGCGGGCCGAGGCCGAATGCCGAGTGGGAAGCGGCCCGCGACGCTGTCGCCGCGGGCCGCCCACCAACGACTACCGCATGAGCTTGAACAGCGTCCTGGCTACCCGATCGAACGCGTCGACCAGCTCGGCCTGCTCTTCGATGTAGCCGAGCGCCTCGCTCATCTCGAGGCAGGCCCGGACTTCATCCGCGCTCCCCATCGCCGTCTGCATCCGCAGCCTCGAGTGCCCACCTCGCTGCTGGCTCCCCTCGGCGATGTTCAGCGCGATGCTCATCAGCGCTCGACGACACTGCTTGGCAGCATCGGCATCCTGTTTGGCAATCTTAGCTAACACCGGCCGCATCCGCCGCCCTAGCGCGATCACCTCACCATAGATTCGCAACGTCATCTCTGACTCCGTGTTTCCGCAACACCGAACCGCTCGGGTGCGAAGCACCCCCGCCGTCGCGCGGAGGCGGGGTCAAGCCTCGCGAAGCGACCGCGGAGGGAAATCGATGGAGCGTAGTTTGCTCCGTCTATTTCCCGGAGCGGCGGCCCGAAGGGCCGGGCTTGAGGCCGCCGAGCACGACGGCATGATGGGGATCCCCGAGCGCCTCTCCTACCAGGCGGTACGGACCTGCGGTCTTCGAGACGGCAGCGCTCGTCGAGCGGCCACGGGAGCGGCCACGGAAGCGGAAGCGGCCACGGAAGCGGAAGCGGTCACGGAAGCGGAAGCGGAAGCGGAAGCGGCTACGGCTACGGAAGCGGAAGCGGAAGCGGAAGCGGCTACGGCTGCGGCTACGGCTGGAGCAGCTCCCCTACCGAACCACCGTAGTCGTACTCCCCCCAAGCGCCCCGAGGCGCGCCTCCGCACTCCCCGTCCCCGCGGCGTTCGCCCGGGCATACCCCGCACTGAGCGCCGGGCACACGGGAATCACATCGCCGCACCCGGGCCGCGAACGCTCGGTGAGTGCGCCTGAGAACGTCCACTCCACCGGGGTATCGCGGCCCAAGTCCAACGCCACACCGCCAACGTCCATGGCAGTCACCCCGTAGACCACCCGCGCGCCCACCTCCGCCGTGGGGACGGGCGAGACCACGAGGCGAGCGGGCTCGCGGGCCTCGAATACCATGGTCCCATCGCGGCACTCGAGCCGCGCTCTCCCGGCAGAGACGACCTCATAGCCATCTCCCGACCCAGTGAAGCGAATCGGACCGAGAGCAGCGCCGTGGGAGCAAGGACCCAAGTGGCGGGGCAGGGTGTCCTGGCTACCGACGGCGACGTACCAGGTGGACGTGGGATCTCCACACCCCAACACCAGCGCCAACGCGAGGAGGAGAGGCCATCCCCTGGAACGGTGGGAATCATGCTGCCTCAGCAGCCCAAGGCCGTGAAGATACCGGTCGCGTCGACGAAGCATCGCCATTCGACGTCGGGCGAAATCCAATGCGTAGAGGACGTGGATGGCCACCACCACCTACCAGCGATTCAGGATCTCGTCCCCCGCGGGGGCATCGAGGACGCCTACCACCTCGTAGCCGCGCTCTCTCAGCCACGGCTCGACGTGATCCCTGTCCACGCCTCGCGCGTGCTCTCGGATGCCGCGAGCGAATCCGTCCCGGGGCAGGAGCGTCCGTATCGTCCGCCACACCGCGAGCTCCGTCCGAGGCTGTCCTGCGTACATGCACTCCGTCCAGAGGGCGAGGGAGACCGCCGGTCCCTTGCGGACGAAGAGCGCGCTCTGTCGTCGAAGCGTGAGGTCGGTTCTCGTCATCGGGCGGATGGTACACGGCGAAGTCGCCTAGGTGACGAGGTCGTCCCGGCTCACCGTCTCACTTCCGAAAGCGCACCAGGACCACACGACCAGGGTAGTCGATTTCATGCAGCTCCTCCTTCATGAGGGCGAAGGATCTCGCCTCGTCGAATCGACCGCTGCCTGCACCAATCGCAGGCACCGCGATCGAGCGCAGCCCGTGCTGATGTGCCAGCGCGACTGCGCTTCGGATGGAGCTGCGCACGCTCGCCTCCGTAGCGGTCCACAGCATGTTGATCCCCGCCACGTGGATGATGGCCTCGAACGGCAGCCTGCCGGCCTTGGTGAGGACCGCGGTCCCGAGCGGCATTGGACCGTGCTTGGCGAGCTCACGAAACGGTTCGGTGCCGCCGCGCCGCTTGATCGCGCCCGACACCCCTCGAGGCACGAGCAGCCACCAAGGGATGATGTTGCGATTCCAGGCGTTGACGATGGCCTCGACGGGCTGGTCCACGAGGTCCCCGTCGACTTCCACGATCTCCATGCCTCAGCCATCCGCCGCCGTCAGCGGCCTACGCGGACCACCCTCACATCACCGTTCTGCACCGGCGCGCCCGACACGAGCGCGGTCCCTCGGTAGTCGATGAACGCGACCGCCGCCCCAAGCGTGGGTGTCGCGGCGCCGGAGAACGCGGTGATCGCAGGCGCATCGCTGTTGGTGTTCACGACATTCAGCGTGGGGTCGGTCCAGTTCCACGACACGCCGCTATCCGGCGAGACAGCGGCGCGCATGCGCGTCGCGGCCGCAGGACCGTAGGTGTAGACGATGACCAACGTATCGCTGCCGACGTAGGCCATGCGGGGCGAGGCGACCACGTTGGCCACGGGTCCGCCCACGTCGTTCGATGCGCGGGTCGGCGTCGTGAACGCGACCCCCGAGTCGTCCGAGCGCGAGAGATAGACCTGGGTGCCATCGCGGGTGTCGCGCCACGCGATGAAGACTCGCTCGTCGCCGCCGGTGCCGACCACGCCCGGATCGATGACGATCTGCGGGGTCTCGCTCTGGCTGACCTCGAGGGTGGGGTCGTCGATGGTGCGCAGGTTGGCAGTGGGCCAGGCGGCGCCGCTGTTGATCGAGCGCGCGAAGACCACGTCCGAGTCGCCAGTCACGGTCGTCGAGATGTCGTTGTAGATGAGGAACACCCGGTTGCCGTCGCCAGCCAAGCGCAGGTCATCACTCGCTCGGTTGTCACCCGTGTCGTTGTCTACCCGGGACTCGTTCCCGGTCGGGATGGCCATCGTGAGGTCGTCCGTGTACGTGGCATACACATCGAAGGTGGTCCGGGGGGCGCGCCGCTCCCGCCAAGCGAACACGAAGCGTCCGCTCGTGGTGACCAGGATCCGGGGCTTGCCCGCGTTGGGTGTGGCGCCGGAGTTGACGCTCACCAGCCGTTCCGCCGCGAACGTCGCCGCGCCATCGATCGAGCCTCGGGCAATCACCCGGCGCGTCAGGTTCGAGGTGGTCAGCTGCTCCCACACCAAGCCGACGCGGGTGCCATCGGCATTGGTCGCGATCTGATGCTTGAAGTTGTCGGTGCCAGCCGTGGTGTCGAGATCGCCACTGGTGGTGAACGCCACACCCGAGTTGACGGAGCGTGCGAGGATGAGATGGCGAATGCCGCCGTTCACCCGCTGGTACGCGATGAACACCCGGTCATTGGCGCCGTTTCGCGCGGCGACGATCACGGGCTCCACGCAGCGGTCGGCGATCCCGCTCGTGAGGTTGACGGGCGCCATCCAGGTCACGCCCGCGTCGGTCGAGCGGCTGAAGAAGATGTCGCTGTTGCCGTTCCGGAGATCCGACCACACCGAGTAGAGGTTGCGTCCGTCCGGGCTGCCAGCGTGCGCCAACTCCACGTCGAACGAGTGCGCCGCGCCTGCCGCGTCCCCGTCCAGACGCGTCTCCGCGCCGGCTGCCAGGCAGCCTTCGGCGGAGTCCGTCGCCGCCGCATCGCAGTCGGTGTTGAGCGCGTCGCCGCACCACTCGCGCGCGGGGATGATCTCGCCGATGCAGCTGCCGAACGCGCCGACGGTGCAGGTCTGGGTTCCCGAGAGGCAGGTGCCCACGCCCGCGGTGCCGGCAGTGCCTGAGTAGCAACTACGGGTGACCGACTCGTCGACGGAACCATTGCAGTTGTCATCGAAGCCGTTGCAGGTCTCGGTGGCAGGGCGCACCTCGCCAGCGCACGTGCCGGCGAACACGCCGCCGGTGCACATCTGGGTGCCCGCGCGGCACAAACCGACGCCGGCCGTTCCCGCGGTGCCGCCGTAGCAAGTCTGGGTCAGGCCCTCATCCACGGTGCCATTGCAGTTGTCGTCGATGCTGTTGCAGCTCTCGGTGCCCGGCAGGATCTGTCCGGAGCAAGCGCTGGTGGTGCCGCCGCTGCAGGTCGCCGTGCCCGGGCGGCAACGACCGACGCCGGTGGTGCCACCCGGGCCCGTGTAGCAGCTCATCGCGGCGATCCCCTCGTCGGTGGTGCCGTTGCAGTTGTCGTCGATGCTGTTGCAGGTCTCGGAGCTCATGCTGACCCCACCCGAGCACACCAGCGATCCGCTGGTGCAGCTGAGGCTGCCGGGACGGCACGCGCCCACCGAGCTGCCGCAGCTCCCGCCCGCATCCACGGGGGTGTCGTCGGTCGCGCCATCGCAGTCGTCGTCGATGCTGTTGCAGGTCTCGAGGGTGGGCCCGACGCCGCCGCTGCACACGATGCCGCCGCCGATGCAGGCGCGGGTGCCGGTCATACAAGCACCGGTGCTGATGCCGCAGGTGGTCCCGAGGGTGGCGTCGGTCGGCGAGTCGTCGACCATTCCGTCGCAGTCGTCATCGAGCCCGTTGCAGCGCTCCGCGGTCGGGTTGACCGAGCGAACGCAGCCGAGGGCGCCGCTGGTGCAGACCGAGAAGCCGGCGGAGCAGACGCCGACCGCCGCGGAGCACACCCGGCCCACGTCGATCGGAGCATCGTCGACGGATCCGTCGCAGTCGTCGTCCATCCCGTTGCAACGCTCGCTGCGCGGAGTCGGGGCGCCGATGCAGTCGAGCACACCGCCGATGCAGCTCACGGTGCCGGTGTTGGTGCAGGCGCCGGTGGCGGTGCCCGAAGGCGCCTCGTTGCACGAAGTGCCGGAGTCGGTGGTGGGTCCGTCGACCCGTCCGTTGCAGTCGTTGTCGCGCCCGTCGCAGATCTCCGTGGGATCGGCGGTAGGCACACAGGGGTACTCGCAGCCATCGAGCTGGACGCCGTTCTGATCGGAGAAGCCGGGCTCACAATCGGTCATGGGATCGAAGCCGCAGGCTCCCGTGGTGCAGCTCGGGGTCGCATGGGGGAACGCGCAGGTGCGGCCACAGCGGCCGCAGTTGATCACGCTGGTGTCGAGGTTGAAGTCCTCGTCGGCCATGCCATCGCAGTCGTCGTCCAGACCATTGCAGATCTCGACACCCGTGGGGGTGCACTCGAACTCGCAGCCGCTGTCCTGCAGCCCATCTCGATCGATGTAGCCGGGGGTGCAGTCGGTCATGGGATCGAAGCGGCAGGTACCGCCTTCGCAGGTAGAGGTCTCGACGCGAAAGAAGCGGCACTCCTGACCGCAGCGGCCGCAGTTGAGCTCGTCGGTGTCGAGCAGGAACGTCTCGTCGATGGTGCCGTCGCAGTCGTTGTCCAGCGTGTCACACGCCTCGACGCCGCCGTTGCTGCGGAAGCAGCGGTACTCGCAGCCATCGGTAGGATCGTCGTTCAGGTCCGAGAAGCCATCAAAGCAGCTCTCGAACTCGCACTCACCCGCGACGCACGACACCCGGGCGCCGGTCACGGCGCAGGTGGTGTCGCAGTCGCCGCAGTGATCGCGGTCGGTCTGAAGGTCGAAGTCTTCATCGACGTTGCCGTCGCAGTCGTCGTCGAACTCGTTGCACAGCTCTTCCGAGTCGGGGATGCAGGCCTCGGGACGCATGGCGTCGCGGCCCGTGTCACCGCCATCGAGGCGCGAGCCGTCGACGGAGCCGTCGAGCAGCTCGTCGCCGCAGCCGCTCACGCAGTAGGGCTCGACCGCGCAGCCCGATCCGAGCACGGCGACCGCGAGGGTGAGCGCGGCGACCCAGAGCGCGAAGCGCTTGCGACGCGCTCCGATCACCAGGCCTGCGACCAGCATGAGGAGCCAGCCGAAGTGGCCGGCGTCGCGGCCGTGCGTCTGGGCGCTGCAGACCGGGCTTCCGGTCGCCAGCACGTCGCGGCGGGTGCCCGCGTCCATGGTGGGCATGCCCGCATCTGGCGTGATCGGGGGCGCGTTGCACTCACCGAGCGAGCAGAGCTCGCCGGTGGGGCAGGTGATGTTACGGCACGCATCATCGATGCAGTCGCCAGTGCTCGGCTCGCAGACCTCGCCGGTGTCACACCGGGTGGTGCGGCAGGTGTCGACGATGCACGCGCCGTCGCGGCACGTCAGGCCATCGGCGCAGGCCATGCTGCATCCGGTCGCCTCGCAGGTGCCGCCACGGCAGACCTCGGTGTCCTCGCAGGTCACGTCCGCGCAACTGCCGCGGCAGTCGCCGTCGCGGCAGAACGACGCCGCTCCGCAGGTAACGTCTGCGCAGGGATCGTCCTCGCAGGTGCCCGACACGCAGCGCTCGGTCTCACCACAGAGAGACGGGATGAAGACGCAGGTGTTGTCGACGCAGCGGCCATCCGTCGCGCGACACACCTGAGGATCGGTGCAGGTCACGGTGTCGCAGACCGCCACGCAGTCGCCGTCCTGGCAGACGTTTCGCGAGCCATCCGCGTCCGGCGCGCAGATCACGCCGTAGCAAGGGTCACCGAGACAGAAGCCCGCGACGCAGTCGAAGCCAGGCGCGCAGGGGAACTCGCCCGCCTCACACGGCAGGCTGCACTGGCCTGAGACGCACTCGCCGCCCTCGCAGAGGTCGCCCTCGTCGATGGTGCCGTTGCAGTCGTCGTCGGCGCCGTTGCAGGTCTCGGTGCCCGGCAGCATCCCGCCCACGCACTGGAGCGTGCCCGCGATGCAGCGCAGCGCGCCCTCTTCGCACACGCCGGTGCCCGAGCCGCAGATCCCGCCCTCGTCCGACGGGAAATCATCGATGACCATGTTGCAGTCGTCGTCGATGCCGTTGCAGATCTCCGGCGTCCCTGCGGTGCCGCCGTCGCACTCGATGGCGCCCGCGGTGCAGATGGTGATGCCGGGGGTGCAGGTGCCCATCGCCGATCCACAGACCCGTCCGACGTCGATCGGATCTTCGTCGGTGGTGCCGTCGCAGTCGTCGTCCTGGCCGTTGCAGACCTCGGACTGGGGCTCGGTGGCGCCGTTGCAGACCAACCCGCCACTCACGCAGATGAGGCCGCCGAGATCGCACGCGCCCACGGCGGTGGTGCCGCATGTGCCGCCCACGCCCGAGGGGCTGTCGTCGACGACCGCGTTGCAGTCGTCGTCCAGCGCGTTGCAGGTCTCCGGTCGGGGCCCGACGGCGCCCGTGCACACGAGCGCACCCGCGGTGCACACCTCGGTGCCCGCGACGCACTCGCCGGTGTCGTCGCCGCAGCTGTCGCCCTCGTCCGTGAGGCCGGTCGCGCCGCGCTCGTCGTTGCGGGTGTCGCAGTCGTCGTCGAGGCCGTTGCAGGTCTCCGGGGTGGGACCGACGCCGCCGACGCAG